>Ga0136621_1000059_pt1 | contig 35333 bp, 32 predicted proteins | sample AntDryUQ445A2306_FD_104673 | JGI IMG/M metagenome (GOLD analysis project Ga0136621, IMG submission 104673) | Polar desert sand microbial communities from Dry Valleys, Antarctica - metaG UQ445A (23.06) | ecosystem: Environmental > Terrestrial > Soil > Desert | place: Antarctica: Dry Valley...
CAACCCCATGACAAACGCAGACTCAACTCCTCACGCTCCAACAGCGTCAATCTCGTGTACCTTGCCATGCAACACCTCCGGTCTCACCATCATAGGCGTTGCACTAGAACCTTGAGACCACCCTCTTAAGTATGTAGATGTACTCTTTTGTATACCCTTCTATCCACGATTTCGTAAACGGCAATAGCTTCATCATGTAATATTTGAAAGAGTTCGGCTTTATGACCATGACATTCCAGACTAGCTTCAGACCGGATCTGCGACGCAGATCATTCATACAGGTTGGCGTAATCCAGCAGGTATGTTCAAAGTTATACATGCTGAATCCCTTCCTGAAGTTGGTCAGCCCAACTCTCACTTACGCATCTATAGCCTGTTCTGTTTCAGTTGCGGATCGCATTAACGGACTGTGCAACAGCGCACAAAGAAACGCCATGTAAAACCAGCCAAACTGAAAGGCAATATAGGTGTCTGTGATATTGACGATAAAAAACATCAAAGAAATTGCGAGCACAAATCCACCCACGTCGGCAGGAATCCTGCCTGCACGCACTCGCGCCGCGAAACGGGTGATCAGCCGCAACCAGAATCCAAAAAAAAGCAGCGCACCGACGACACCGAATTGCATGAGCACATCCAGGTAATTGTTATGCAGTTCCGATGAGCCCTTATATGCCTTCGGCACGTCCGACCTGTAAACAAGGAATCGGCCAATTCCCGGGCCCCAGCCAAGAAGCGGTCTTCGAAGCCAGGCGTTCCACCCGACATCGAGCATGTAGGCGCGACCGGCAATCGACGGACTCTCAACCTTCTCCACCTCGCCTCGAAATAGCAATGCAGAAGTTTCACGCAGATCAAGCACGCGATTGCCAAGCGTATCTCCGAAAGCGACCAGCAGGGCTCCCGCGCCGAGGAGCAGGGCCAGCACCATCACGCGCATTAGCTGCGCGCCGCTGTCCTTACCCTGCTGAAACGCACGTCGAACGAACCAGCCGAAGAACAGCAAACCAGCAACAATGCCGGCGACCCAGGCCGCATTAGCCTGAACAACGATCAGCGCCCATAGCATCAACAGGAAGAAAAACAGCCACAGCGCCACACGCGCGACAAAAGCCGGCCTGTTTGAAGACGCGCCCCACCAGTTGCGCGCGAAAGCGATCATTCCGGCCAGGATGCTGGCTTCGAGCAATCCCTCCATGCGGGCATCGCCGCCGAACGAGCGGCGTTGCGAGAGTGAAAGCAAATCAACGTAGGTCCAGTTACCGTAATACACGATATTGATCACGGCGCCCGCTAATACCAAAATAACCATCGACTTGATCGACCTTAAGCTGCCGCCCAGCCACCAGCAGGCCAGCGGAAATGTCAGCATTCTGGAGATAGATCGCGCGCTATCCCATCGATCGGCCGCGAGCGCCGGCATTTCCAAAACCGCCCAACTCGTGCGCAGCATTACGAGACAAAAACCGATTAGCACCGCACGGGCCACCCAGTCCTTTTTCAGCCCTGACCAAAGGTGCGGCCAGGCACCAAGGCTCGCGATAAACAACACGGCCATGCCTATACTTTGTCCGGTGTTGCCCAGCCCTAGTGCCAGCGCCATCAATGCGAAACCGAGCAGACCGATGGTCTCAACCGCCGGTCTTGCGCCCCCAACACGATCCCAGCGCGTCGGAAACACCTTCTCGGCCAGGAATACGTGCAAACGCCCGAGGGGTTCCATAAATACGCGGTTCGTTCGCAAATATCTGTTCTACGGGCGCACTTGATGAACGCGCGCCCTTAGCGGCACGGCGCTCGAGTGACGGAGCGCATGAAAGTGCCAACCCGTTCGGGCTATTCGGGCTCCAGCACGTATTCGGTACTGCAATAAGGGCAGCGCATGCGCCCCTTTTTGCTGTCTTCGATGGGGATATAAACCAATGGGTGCGAATCCCACAGGCTCATGCCCGGCAGCGGGCAGTGCAGCGGCAGGTCCGCGCGCGCGATGGTATAGCTGCGCCGGTCGTTGGGCGTTGTGAACTTATCCTGCGCGTCCGAACTGTGCGGGTTGGGCATGGCGTTCTTTAAGCTCACGCGACCGGCGTGAGCCAGTCCTGATGGTCGTCGCGGCGGCCGACGACGAGATCGAAGAACATGGTCTGCAGGCGTTCCGTCATGGGGCCACGCCGGCCGGTGCCGATGGCACGGTTGTCCAGCTCGCGGATGGGCGCCACTTCGGCGGCGGTGCCGGTGAAAAACGCCTCGTCGGCGATGTACACCTCGTCGCGCGAGATGCGCTTTTCGCGCACCGGGATGTCCAGTTGCCCCGCCAGAGTGATAATCGTGCGGCGCGTGATGCCGTCCAGTGCAGAGGTAAGATCCGGTGTGTACAGCACGCCGTCGCGCACGATGAAGATATTCTCGCCGCTGCCTTCGGCCACGTAACCCTCGATGTCCAGCAGCAGCGCCTCGTCGTAGCCGTCGCGTGTGGCCTCTTGAAGGGCGAGCATGGAGTTCATGTAGTTGCCGTTGGCCTTGGCCTTGCACATGGTGATGTTGACGTGATGGCGCGTGAGCGACGAGGTTTTGATGCGCAAGCCTTTTTCGAGATTGTCCTTGCCCAGATACGAGCCCCACTCCCAGGCCGCGATCATGCAGTGCACGCGCAACCCTTGCGCGTGCAGCCCCATGCCTTCCGCGCCGTAGAAACACATGGGCCGAATGTAGGCCGATTTGAGCTGGTTCTTGCGCACCACCGCCCGTTGCGCAGCGTTGATCACGTCTTTGTCGAACGGCATGGCCATCCCCAAGATATGCGCAGAATTGAACAGCCGCCTGGTGTGATCGGCAAGCCGGAAGATCGCCGTGCCACGACGGGTTTCATACGCACGCACGCCCTCGAAAACCCCCATACCGTAATGCAGGGTATGCGTCAGCACGTGCACTTTGGCTTCTCGCCAAGGCACCATTTCGCCGTCGAACCAGATCAGACCGTCACGATCGGCCATGGACATCGTGCCTACTCCTTAAACATTAAACATTTATTGCGCGTGATTCACTGGGCTTTAGTACTCTACGCAAAGACCCGCAGAGGCGCAAAGGGCGCAAAGGGCGCAAAGCCAATAAACTAAAACATAGGGTTAGATATAAAGCGTAAAAAAATATGCTTGCGGACAATTCTCTATCTGCCTGCTGTACGCCTGTAACGTGACCCAAGTTTGCGTGTCGCGCCTTCGTACTTCGCGTTTAATCTTTGTATTCTACGTGCTTTCAGGACACTTCCATCAGCTCCCGCCACAACCGCTGGACGCCGGCGCGCTGTTCGCTGAATTCATGGCTATCCACAACCGCGGCGTCGCCCTGCAGACTCAGGGCGTGGACTCTGTCGCGATATGCGCGATAAACGTCCTGCAGAAAGCGCGCGTCCTTGACCGGTAACAAGTCGCTGGCCACGAGTGCGTCCAGAATCCGGATGTTGTCCGTGAATTCACTTAAAGCGCCGTGATCGTGCGTATGCGCCAGCACGTGGTATTGCACCATAAACTCGATGTCGGCGATACCGCCGGGGTCTTTTTTCAAATCGAAGCGCGTCGCGTCGCGGCTGCCCAACTCGCGCCACATGCGCTCACGCATCTCTTTAACCTCGTGGCGCAGCTTTGCCGTGTCTCGCGCGCAGACCAGGGTGCCGGCGCGCATGCGCTGAAAACGTGCAGAAATATCCGCACTGCCGGCCACCGGTCGCGCGCGCGCCAGCGCCTGGTGCTCCCACGTCCAGGCACGGTCGCGCTGATAGAGCTCGAACGCCTGCACGCCGCTGACCAGAATCCCGGCAGCACCGCTGGGTCGCAGGCGCATGTCCACTTCGTAAAGCTGACCCGCGGGGGTAAACGCCGTCAGCGCATGCACGATTCGCTGGGCCAGACGCCCGAAGAATGTGGCGTTATCGATCGATTTCCCGCCGTCGGTGCATTGCTGCTTGCCGGCGCTGTCGTGCAGATAAACCAGATCCAGATCCGAACCGTAACCGAGCTCGATGCCGCCGAGTTTGCCGTACGCGATGATCGCGAACCCCGGCGTATAGCGCTCGCCGTCGATCACGCAGCCGGGCTTGCCGTAACGCGCCGTCATCTGCTGCCAGGCGATCTTCAGCACGTGCTCCAGAATCACCTCCGCGATCCAGGTCAGTTGATCGCTGATCCGCATCAAAGGCAACGCTTCCATCACATCGGCCGCCGCCACGCGCAGCACGTTGACCTGCTTGAACTGTCGCAAACGCTCCATCTGCGCCTCCATGTCGAACGGGTCGATACGGGCAAACTCATCGCCAAGCTGTGCTGCGAGACCGTCCCGGTCGGGCGGCGCGTAGAGATCGCGCGGGTTGAGCAATTCGTCCAGCAGGATTGGATGATTGGACAGATACTCCGCGATCCATTTGCTCGCGCCACTAAGTTTGACGAGCTGCGCGAGCGCCTCGCGATGCTCGGCGAGCAACGCGAGATAAACCGAGCGTCGCGCGATGGCCTCGATAAGCGGCAGAATGCGCGACAAGGTCCGGGCCGCCTCAGGCTGGCTGGCGACCTCCGCCAGCAGCAGGGGCATCAGCCGGTTAAGACGCACGCGGCTGGTTTCGCCCTGCGCCTGATAGGCGTGCCCGGTGTAGAGCGCCTTGATCGCCGGCAATACGGTGGCAGGATCGTCGAACCCGGCTTTGCGCAGCAGAGCTAGCGCGCGGTCGTCGTCCATGCGGCCCTGCGACAACTCCACCAGCGCGCGATGGCTGCCGGTATTATCCGTCTCGGGATCAGCGGCTCCGGGCTCGCCAAAGGTGTGCTCGAATCGCTCGTGCACTGCACGGCGATGCTCATCCAGCGCTTTCGCGAATGACGCCCAGTCATGGAAATTCATGGCGAACGCGAGCCGCGCGCGTTCGGAGTCCTGCTCGGGCAGCGCGTGCGTCTGCTGATCGCCCACCATCTGCAGGCGGTTTTCGACCCGCCGCAGGAACGTATACGCTGCTAGCAATGCATCGACATCCGCCTGCGCCAACTGGCCTTTTCTGGCGAGGCACGGCAGCACGGCGCGCAACTCGCGCTGCTGGAGTTCCGCATCGCGGCCGCCGCGCACCAGTTGGAATGCCTGCGAGATGAACTCGATCTCGCGGATGCCACCGGCGCCGAGCTTGATGTTGTCGATCAATTCGCGCCGGCTGACCTCGCCGTCGATCAGCGCCTTCATGTCGCGCAGGCTGCCGAATGCGCCATAGTCCAGATAACGGCGATAGACGAAGGGCCGCAGGCGCCGCAGCAGTTCGTCCCCCGCCGCGCGATCGCCGGCGATGACCCGCGCCTTGACCATGGCATAACGCTCCCACTCGCGGCCGTGCGTCTGGTAGTAATGCTCCATGGCGTCGAAGCTGATCGCCAGCGGGCCGTCGCCGAACGGCCGCAGGCGCATGTCGATGCGGAATACGAAGCCGTCGGCCGTGTATTCGCTCAATACCTTGATGAATTTCTGCCCCATTCTGGTGAAAAACTCACGATTGTCCTGCGCGCGGCGGCCATCGGTCTGGCCGTCTTCCGGATACGCGAAGATCAGATCGATGTCGGACGAAAAATTCAGCTCGGCCCCACCCAGCTTGCCCATGCCCAGCACCACCAGTTGCTGCGCGGCGCCGTTGGCGTTGCGCGGCACGCCATATCTTTCGCACGCACGGTTATAGCAACTTTTCAGCGCTTGCTCGACAAAGCCCTCGGCCATTGCCGAGAGTTCGCGCAAGGTTTCATCCAGGTCGGCAGCACCATTCAAATCTCGCCAGGCGATACGCAGCCACTCGCGGCGGCGCAATACGCGCATGGCGCGCATCAGCGCGCTTTCAGAATCGGCGTTCTCGACCGCGCCGGCGACGCGCCCGAACATCTCGTCCAGTGTGTATGCGCGCGCAAGATCTCCGGAGCTGACCAGTTCAGACAGCAGTTGCGGGTTCTGCACGCAGGTCTTGGCGGCTAAGGGGCTGGCGGCCCACACGTGCAGGATTTCCTGTTGCCGATCCAGCAACGCATCGCGCGCCGCAAACTCCTCCCAGTGGTGCTGGACCTCGGCACGCAGGGACTCCGGCAAGCCGCCCGGTTCATTAGAAGATTTCGGTGACACCGCGCTAATCGTTAATCGTGTGGGTCAATCAGCTTATGGGCCAGGCAGATTATGGATCGCAATGGGGGAGATCCATGCTTTTGAGCGTACCAGAACCCGCCACGGTTTGCCGTGGCCGTGGCCGACGGGTTTGCGATTGTACCGCCACTTCGCAATGATAATGTTTCTCATTATGGTATCCTGCGCCGACGACTAATTTATTGGAGCCCCATTTATGAAACCCATTCTCAAGCTCGCGATCGCGCTTTGTACGATGTTTAGTCTCGTCGGCTGCGACTCGTCCAGTGAAGGGGTTAGCGTCTATTCCGCGCGTGAAGAACAGCTCATCAAGCCCTTGCTGGACGATTTCACCGAGCAGACCGGCATCGAGGTAAATCTGGTGACCGGCGACGCCGACGAGTTGCTGCAGCGGCTGGCAAGCGAGGGCCGCAATACACCCGCCGACGTGCTGATCACCACCGACGCCGGCCGTCTGCATCGCGCCCAAATGCTGGGTCTGCTACAGCCGGTTGAGTCCGCCATTCTCAATGCCGCGATACCGGTTAACTATCGAGACACCGACGGTTACTGGTTCGGCCTGTCGATGCGCGCGCGGCCCATCATGTACGTGAAGGGAAGAGTCGATCCGGCGCAGCTATCCACTTACGAGGCGCTGGCCGATAAACGCTGGCGCAAGGAGATCTGTATCCGCACGTCCAGCAACATATACAACCAGTCGCTGGTCGCCTCGATGATCGCAAGCCTGGGCAAGAAACGCACCGAACGCTGGGCCAGACGACTGGTGAACAACTTCGCGCGCAAACCCACTGACGGCGACCGCGATCAGATCGAGGCCGCGGCGGCGGGGGTGTGCGATATCGCGATCGCCAACACTTATTACTACGGCCAGATGCTCAACGATCCTGATCGCAGCCAGCAGGAAGCGGCCAGCAAAGTGGCGATCTTCTGGCCCAATCAGGAGGGACGCGGCACGCACGTCAACATCAGCGGCGCGGGTGTGACCAAAGCTGCCCGGCACCGGCAAGACGCCGTGAAGCTGCTGGAATTCCTGGTCAGCGACGAAGCGCAACGCTGGTACGCGCAGGCCAATCAGGAGTATCCCGTCAAGGCCGGCGTTGCGGCGAGTGAAACCTTGGGCTCCTGGGGCGGCTTCAAAGCCGATAACCTGAACCTTTCTCGGCTGGGCGAGCTCAACGCGAAGGCCGTAAAGCTGATGGATAGAGTCGGCTGGCCGTAACGTGCGAGCCACCTACGCCGCGCCACGGCGTGAAGCTGTCAGCCTGAACCCATGAGCAGCGTCCCGGCCGGCACATTGCCATTCGCCCCGGCCCGCCCCCGCGCGATCTGGGGGCGGCCGGGCGCCTGGGACGCGGGTGTGCTTGCCATTGCCACGGTGCTCGCACTGCCGTTGCTCACCGTTGCGAGCTTCGTGTTCCACCCGGCGGGCGCGATTTGGGCGCATCTGGCCGACACGGTGCTCAAGGGTTATATCCTCAACTCGCTGGCGTTGATGCTGGGGGTCGCGGTCGGCGCCTTGAGCCTGGGTGTCTCCACGGCCTGGCTGTGCAGCACCTGCCGGTTTCCCGGACGGACGGTATTCGAGTGGGCGTTGCTGCTGCCGCTGGCGATGCCGGCGTACATCATCGCCTACACCTACACGGGGATGCTGGATTTTGCCGGGCCGGTGCAGACAGGGCTGCGCGACTTAACGGGCTGGCAATACGGCGATTACTGGTTTCCCGAGATCCGCTCGCTGGGCGGCGCCATAACGATGCTTTCGCTGGTGCTGTACCCATACGTCTATCTGCTGGCGCGCGCGGCGTTTCTGGACCAGTCAGTGTGCGCGCTGGAGACCGCGCGCAGTCTCGGGCTTAGCACCTGGGCCGCATTCCGGCGCGTGGCGCTTCCAATGGCGCGTCCGGCCATCATAACCGGCGTGTCGCTGGCGCTGATGGAGACTCTGGCGGATTACGGCACGGTGCAGTACTTCGGCGTGAACACGTTTACCACCGGCATTTTTCGCACCTGGTTCGGGCTGGGCGACAGCGCTGCCGCCGCGCAACTGGCCGCGATACTGATGCTGTTCGTGTTCGCGCTGGTAATGCTCGAACGCGGCTCGCGCCGCCAGGCGCGTTTTCATCACACCAGTCAGCGCTACCAGCCGCTGCCGCGCTTCGAACTGACGGGCATGGGCGCGCTCGCCGCGTTCGCCGTGTGCGCTACACCGTTGCTGTTCGGCTTTCTGGTGCCGGCGGGTCAACTCACGTCGTGGGCGATACAGACCGCCGGCCACACGGTGGACGCGGAGTTCATCACCCTGGCCGCCAACAGCATCGGGCTGGCGGCGACCGCCGCCGTGTGTGTGCTGCTGCTGGCGCTGGTGATGGCCTACGGCCGGCGCATGCGCGGCACCCGCCCGTTGGTCCGTTTCGCCGTAAGCCTGGCGGGCATGGGTTACGCCATTCCCGGCGTGGTGGTCGCGATCGGCGTGATGATCCCGCTGGCATCCCTGGACAACGCGCTGGATGCGTGGCTGCGCGGCACGTTCGGACTATCCACCGGATTGCTGTTGAGCGGCACCTTGTTCGCCCTGCTCTTCGCTTATTCGGTGCGCTTTCTGGCCGTGTCGCTGCACGCGGTGGAGGCGGGCTTGAGCAAGATCAACCCCGCCATGGATGACGCCGCGCGCTTGCTCGGGCGCGCGCCCGCGGCGGTGCTGCGCGAAATCCACATGCCGATCATGCGCGGCACCTTGCTTTCCGCGCTGCTGCTGGTGTTCGTCGACGTCATGAAAGAGCTGCCGGCGACACTGGTCATGCGGCCGTTCGACTTCAACACCCTGGCGGTGCGCGCATTCGAACTGGCGTCCGACGAACGCTTGGCCGATTCCGCCAGCGCCGCCCTGACCATCGTGCTGGCCGGCATCGCGCCGGTGATATTGTTAAGCCGCTCCATCACTCGCGCACGCGCCGGTGACCATGCGTAACGCGCCGATGCCAACCGGCGCCGGCGTGCCGCAACGGGCGGCCATGCGGCTGGAAGTCGCCGATATCGATGTCGCCTTGCAGAGTAATCCCGTGGTCCGAGGCATCAGCTTCGATCTGCCGGAGGGCCATATCGGCTGCCTGCTGGGACCCAGCGGCTGCGGCAAGACTACCTTGCTGCGCGCGATCGCGGGTTTTGAGCCTGTGACCCGCGGACGCATCCGGTTGCACGGCGCGCCAGTGAGCGGGCCCGGTCTGCATGTGCCGCCGGAACAGCGCAGAGTCGGCATGCTGTTTCAGGATCTCGCCTTGTTTCCACACCTGAACGTTTACGACAATATACGCTTCGGAATCCGGAAATTATCGTCCCGTGAGCAGCAGGCGCGAGTCGAAGAGTTGCTGGCCCTGATGGATCTCGCGGAGCAGGCGAAAAAATTTCCGCATCAGATTTCCGGTGGTCAACAGCAGCGCATTGCACTAGCGCGGGCGATGGCGCCGCGCCCGGAAATGCTGCTGCTCGACGAACCGTTCTCGACCCTGGACGCCGAGTTGCGCGAGCAGCTGGCCGACGATATTCGCGCGATCCTGAAACGGGAAGGAGTGACCGCGCTGCTGGTGACGCACGATCAGTTCGAAGCCTTCACCGTCGCCGACGACATCGGCCTGATGCACGCCGGGCGCATCGTACAATGGGACAGCGCGTACGATCTTTATCACCGGCCCGCGAGCCGTTTCGCGGCCGACTTCATCGGCATGGGCGTGATGCTGCCCGGACGCTTTTTGGGCCTGAACCGAATAGAGACGGAACTGGGAATACTCGACGGACCGCGGGAGGCGTCCTACGTCCCGCGCGACAAGGTCGAGGTGCTGATTCGGCCCCACGATGTCCAGCACAACGACAGCAGTCCGTTGCGCGCGCGCATCGAGCGCCGTCAGTTTCGTGGCGCCGAATTTCTTTACACCCTGAGGCTCGCGAGCGGCGCAAGGTTGCTATGCTTCGCGCCCAGCCACCAGCGACACGGCGTCGGCGACGAGATCGGGATCGAGGTAAGCTTGCGGCATCCGGTCATGTTCAGGCGGGCGTGACACCTTAGTCGTGCACGCGGGGGTTAAATAGTGTCGGCGCGCGATGTTCCGGGAATATCGATGCGGGAAGACAAATCCCGGGCGGGCTGTTGCTTTTTGATCGACCGTCAATGACTATTGGAAACGTACAAGGCAACGCCCGGCGGGCGGCGTCATCCAGAATCTTCAGGAGAAATAAATCATGCGCTCACGTCTCAGCAGATTTCTGGCCTACGTGCTGACTTCAGCCCTCATGATCACACCGGTGATGCCGGCCTACGCGGACATGGTCGGCACACAAGCCCTGGTCAATAAAGCCACAGCCGATTGGGATCGCGAGCGCCTGAGCAACGCGGTGGAACGTGAAGAAGTACGCGTGCTACTCGCCGAGCATGGCATCTCGCCGAAAGAAGCGAAAAAGCGCATCGATGCGCTCACCGATCGTGAGGTGCGCCAGTTGGCGCAGGCGGATTTCGACAAACTGCCGGCCGGCGCCGGTGTCATCGAGGTGCTGGTCATCGCAGGACTGGTAGTGGTTATTCTCGAACTGGTGGGCATCACCGATATCTTCACCCAGTTCTAGCGCGCGGCGCGGTCGCCATGGCCCCGCACCGGCAATGCTCCTGTGCGCGATGGTGACACTGCTCGTACATGGCTGCGCACCTTCGCAAACCCGTGGCCTGATGCAATCCCTGCCGGATACCCTGCCCGCAAAAACTCTCATCGAGGATGTCCCTTTCTTTGCGCAGCAGGCGTTTTACTGTGGCCCGGCGGCCTTGGCCATGACCATGAAATACTACGGGGTCGAGGTTACGCAGTCGGCGCTGGCGCGGGCCGTGTACGTCCCCGGACTCCAGGGCAGCCTGCAGGCAGAAATGCTGGCCGCCACCCGCGGGCAGGGGCTGCTCGCCTATGTGCTGGCGCCCGATCTTCAACATCTGCTCGCGGAGATTGCGGCGCAACATCCCGTGGTGGTGTTGCAGAACCTTGGCGTCAACTGGTACCTGCGGTGGCATTATGCGGTCGCCATTGGCTACGATCTGAACACCGGCGAACTCATTCTGCATTCCGGTGCAAGTCGAAATTACCGGCTGGCCTTAAGCGTCTTCGAGCGCACCTGGGCGCGCGGCGATTACTGGGCGTTTGCGCCGTTGCCCCCGGACCATATGCCGCACGGCAATAATGCGCTGCGCTACCTCGAGGCGGCGGCCGCGCTGGAGGAGACCGGACATCCGCGGGCGGCGCGCGAAGCCTATCGGGCGGCGGCCGGTCACTGGCCGCACAACGCTTTAATACGCATGGGTCTGGGTAATGCGCGTTACGCGCTGGACGATGCGGGCGGCGCGGCGCGTGCATTCGCGATTGCTACCGCCCTGGCGCCGGATTCGGCCGCCGCGCATAACAATCTCGCCATCAGCCTGTCCGAGCTTGGTTGCGACAGGCAGGCACTGACGGCGGCCAGACGCGCCGTCGCCGTGGATTCGGATAGCAACCCCGATTTTCGGGCGACGCTGGAAGAAGTGCGGGCTGCCACCGCTGCCGGGCCGTCACCGAGTCACTGCCCGCGGTTGAACGGCGGCGATGCGGCGCATCCGCATATCATCAGGCAATATCATTAACAGGGCGATCTTGAATGGCCAAACGCACCGCCTCCAAAAGCACCAAAAATCCACGGCCGTTTTCCGCGCAAATGGTCGATGGAATCGAGCGCGCGCCCAGCCGCGCCATGCTGCGCGCAGTCGGCTTCGAGGACAAGGATTTCCGCAAGCCGCAGATCGGCATCGCCTCGACCTGGAGCATGGTCACGCCCTGCAACATGCACATCGACAAGCTGGCGCGCGAGGCCGCCGCGGGCGCCGATGCGGCTAAAGCGAAAGCAATCATCTTCAACACCATCACCATTTCCGATGGCATTTCAATGGGCACCGAGGGCATGAAATATTCGCTGGTGTCGCGCGAAGTGATCGCGGATTCGATAGAAACCGTGACCGCCTGCGAGGGTTTCGATGGCGTGGTGGCAATCGGCGGCTGCGACAAGAACATGCCGGGCTGTCTCATGGCGCTGGCGCGGCTGAACCGACCCGCCGTGTTCGTGTACGGCGGCACCATTAGCCCTGGCCGTCTGGACGACAGGAACCTGGACATCGTATCGGTGTTCGAGGCTGTCGGCGCGCAGGCCGGCGGCGGCATGACGGCCAGACAGTTGCACGCGGTGGAAAGTTGCGCCATCCCCGGCGCCGGCGCGTGCGGCGGCATGTTTACGGCCAACACCATGGCCTCGGCGATCGAGGCGCTGGGCATGAGTCTGCCCGGCAGCTCAGCGCAGCGCGCGTTATCGGAGGAAAAGGCTCGCGACAGCTTCGAGGCTGGCGGCGCGGTCATGGCGTTAATTCAAAAGAATATTCGCCCACGCGACATCATGACCAAAAAGGCGTTCAGGAACGCCATCGTGGTCATCACCGCGCTGGGCGGCTCCACCAACGCGGTGCTGCACCTGCTGGCGATGGCGTTTGCTGCCGATGTCAAGCTCTCGATCGACGAATTCACCCGCATCGGCAAAAAGGTGCCGGTGCTGGCGGATTTGCGGCCCAGCGGACGTTACATGATGTCGGAGCTGATCGCGATCGGCGGCATCCAGCCGTTGATGAAAGATTTGCTTGTCCGCGGTCTGCTGCATGGCGAATGCCTTACCGTCACCGGCAAGACACTTGCGCAGAATCTAAAAAAGGTAAAGCCTTATCCCAAAAAACAGGAGATTGTGCGCGCCTTCGATGACCCGATCAAAAAAACCGGGCATCTGGTCATTATGTACGGCAACCTGGCTCCCGAAGGTGCGGTCGCCAAGATCTCCGGCAAGGAGGGCGTGCAGTTTACCGGCAAGGCGCGCGTGTTCGGCTCGGAAGAAGAAGCCCTTAAGCGGATACTCGATGGCACGGTAGTCAAGGGCGATGTGCTGGTCATCCGTTACGAAGGACCCAGAGGCGGGCCTGGCATGCGCGAGATGCTGGCGCCGACCTCTGCGGTGATGGGCAAGGGTTTGGGCAAAGATGTGGCGCTCATTACCGATGGACGCTTCTCGGGCGGCAGTCACGGGTTCGTGGTCGGCCATATCACGCCCGAAGCCGCGGAAGGCGGTCCTCTCGCGATCGTGAAAAACGGCGATGCGATCACCATCGACGCTGACAAACGCCAGATCAATCTGGAGCTTACGAAAGAGGAAATCGCCGCGCGTCTGGCGTCCTGGAAACCACCTAAGGCGCGATACTCGCGCGGGGTGCTGGCGAAGTATGCCCGTCAGGTCAGCTCCGCCTCGCGCGGTGCGATCACCGATGAAGGCTGAATTTCGAGGGTCGCACACGGAGACCAGTCGAGATTACGCGCGCGGTGACAGGTCAACGCCAGCGCGGCGCTGTAGTGAATCAGCCAGCGGTAATGTCACCACGCTTGCGATCGCGCGTTGCTGGCGCCATTGTGGTCTGGCGTTCCAGCTTCGTCGCTGAACCCGCATCCGCCGCGCGCCATGCCAAAACAGTCACAGCCCGATGCCGCGCTACCGCTGATACGGTTCGGTCTGGGGCTGATGGTCATCGCCGGGCTTTATCTGGGGCAGGACGTGTTGATCCCGATCGCGCTGGCGGTGCTGCTGAGCTTCGTGCTCGCGCCGGCGGCCGATCGCCTGGAGCGCTGGCGCCTGCCGCCGGTACCCAGCGTCATTGCGACTGTCATCTTTGCTTTTTCGATCCTTGGGTTAGTCGGCCTGATGGTGTCCAACCAGGTCGTCAGCCTTGCGGAATCTCTGCCCAAATACCAGGATAATATTACGCAACGATTCTTGAGCCTGCAGGGCGGCGAGGGTGGTGTCTTCGAGCGGGCGGCGGAGACTTTCTTCGCGATTAGGGAGGACATTAGAAAGAAACCATCCGCGGCAGAACCGGACGTCGCGGAGCCACAAGGGGCGCGCGGACTTCAAGGCGACGAGCCATTAACCGATCAGTCGCGGGCGCCAGTCCTGGTCGAGATGCTGGAAGAGTCCCCGTCGACCTTCGAACTTCTCAGGGACTATGTTTCTCCGGCGTTGATCCCGTTGGCGCGGCTGGGGCTGGCTGTGGTGCTGGTCATTTTCTTCCTGTTGCAGCGCGAGGATTTGCGCGACCGCCTGATCCGGCTCATGAGTCGCGACCGCCTGGACGTGACCACCCGTGCCCTGAACGACGCGGGCGACCGTATTGGCCGCTATCTGCGGACACAACTGCTGATCAACACGTGTTACGGCGTGCCGATTGCGATTGGCCTGGCAATCATAGGCTTGCCCGGCGCGCTGCTGTGGGGGCTGCTGGGAATGTTGCTGCGTTTCATCCCTTACGTCGGCCCCTGGCTGGCGGCATCCATGCCCATCCTGTTGTCACTGGCGGTATTCGATGGCTGGATCTTGCCGGCGGCGGTGGTGGCGCTGTTTATCGTCCTGGAATCATTCACCAATATGGTTATGGAACCGTGGCTGTACGGCGCGAGCACCGGTCTCTCGCCCGTGGCGGTGCTGCTGGCGGTAATCTTCTGGAGTTCCCTTTGGGGCGGGGTGGGGCTGCTGCTGGCCATTCCGCTCACCGTGTGCCTGGTGGTCGCAGGCCGGCATCTGCCGCAGTTCGAGTTTTTTACCATTCTGCTGGGCAAGGAACCCGCCTTGTCGGCTACCGAACGCTTTTATCAGCGCCTGCTGGCGGGCGATCACGAGGGGGCCATGCAACTCGCACGGGAGCACTCCGGCGACGGTCTCATGAGCGTCTACGATCAGGTCATCATTCCGGCCCTCGCACTGGCGGAGCGCGATCGTCACGACGGGCACCTGGAGCCGGAGTTGGAGCAATCCATAATCGAGAGCGCGAGTGAGATCGTCGATGCCCTCGGCACGCAGGACAGCATCGCCGCGAACGGCAGGGCCATCGAGCCGCATCATCAGGCTTTCGAACTGATGTGTCTGCCGTCGCGCGATCTGGCCGATGAACTGACGGCGCGCATGTTCGCGCAGGTGCTGAAGGTGCAGGGCATCGGTGCTCAGCACCTGTCCATCAAGAGTCTGGCGAGCGAGATGGTGAAGCGCGTTGGTGAGAGCGAGCAGCCTGTGGTGTGCGTCTCCGCCCTGCCGCCGAAGGCGCTTGCGCACACGCGGTATCTCTGCAAACGGCTAAAGCAGCAATTTCCGAAAGCCAGGGTTGCGGTGGGCGTATGGAATAATCCCGTGTATGCCGCCCGCGTAGCCCCAAGGCTTAAAGAGGCCGGCGCCGACGCGGTGTTGGCGAATCTGGCGGCGGGTGTCAAGTGGGCGCGGCAACGCATGAACGAACGCGTCGCGGTCATTGATCGCAACACATGAACTGAGATGACCATGAGCGAAAAGCGGGATAAAGACGACGAACAACCCCTGTCGTGGGAGCTCCGGATTTTCAATCTGGGATCGAAGGCGCTGTACATCGTCGCGGCCTTCGCACTGCAATTGCTGGCGCTCGCCATGGTCGGCTCGGCGATCTGGGCCATGACCGGCGAGGTATGGGCGGGCAAGCCGTTTCTCGCCCAACTGCTGGACAGCGTCGGTCTCATTATCATCGCCTTCGCGGTCTTCGATGTCGCCAAGTTTCTGCTCGAAGAACAGGTGGTCAAGGAGCGGGAACTGGCCAGAATTTCCGAAGCGCGCCGCTCGCTGACCATGTTCTTCACCATCATCATCATCGCGGTGAGCCTGGAGGCGCTGGTCATCGTGTTTCAGAACAAGGACGAACCTTACCTGCTGTTCTATCCCGCCGCGCTGCTGGCGGTGGCGGTGTTCGCGTTAATCGGCCTGGGTCTATTCCAGTGGCTGACCCGTCACGCCGAGGAAACCCGGGAGGACTCAGCGGACGTTGATCCCGAGAAAGAAGAAGATGGCGAAGAAGAAAAAAAAAGCAAGGACAAGTAAAGGCTCGATACACTTACACGCAGGCGTTGCTTTGCGCGACTTCCCCAAAGTGCATAACAGGCGCGGCCTCAGATTAGCCGACAAGTGCGGCAGCCGTCCGCGATGAGGACGACGACCACGGTGGTCATCTTCGCTCAAAAAAATAGCCCGAACTCAGGCAGGAAACCAGCCCTTGGAGCGTTGCTGCTCCGCGGAGTCGATATGCGACAGGCAACCGTCTCGCGGTTGAAACATCTGTCACGTGCGGTTCTACATAACATCCCGGGATTCCGGCGCTCGCCTTGCGGCGTGTGTGTCGAGATCAAACGCATCGGCTCGGCATAATCCGCAACCGCGGCTTTCCATGCTCGCATTGTGGTTAGATATCCGCACCCGACGGATGGGTTTTGACCTTCATCGTGTCCGCTTAAACATCCGCGAACGCCCCCATTAGAAAAGAAACTGGCTCGTTTGCTGCATTGTGGTTTGAATTTTGCTGCATGTTCCAGCTTATATTCCCATTAATCACCAGCGGAACATCGCATCCTAATCGAGGAGTCCGCCACATGAGTCTGAGCCAGCAAGAACTGGACGCGTTGATGGAGCGCAAGGGAAAGATGCGCCGCGAGGCGTACGACGCGCGCAACGAGCAGGAAAACAAGGACGAGCTGTCCAAAACCATCGTCGATAAATTCGTAAACCTGCCCGAGTACGCCGCGGCCCAAACCGTGATGTGGTATCTGGACGTGCGCTCCGAGGTGCGCACGCGCCACGTGATCGGCGATGCCGTCAACAGCGACAAAAAGATTGTCGTCCCTTATTGCACAGTGGACGAGGAAGGTGAAAACAAGCTGGGTTTGTGGCTCCTGGAGAGCATGGACGAACTCGTGGTCGGCAAATGGAAAATCCTGGAGCCGCCCAAGGATCGTTGGGGCGAGAAAGGCAAGGAGGTCGAGCCCGAGGCGCTGGATCTAGTGATGGTGCCGGGTGTCGGTTTCGATCGTCGTGGCGGGCGCATGGGCAACGGCCAAGGCTATTACGATCGACTGCTGGAGAGTGCGCGCCCGGACGCGCCGCTGATAGCACTTTGTTTCGAGTCGCAGATGTTCCCTGAAATTCTGGTCGGTCCCCATGACATTTTCATGGACAAGGTCATAACTGAGAAAGACATTTACGAAGGCAAAGGGAGAGACTGATTTTGGCCGCGAGAATCGATGATACCTATGCCGAGGCATTCAAGAGCATCTACGTCGAACTGCTGATCACCGCGCGCGATCGCACCTGGCTGGAGCACGCGGTCAACGCGGCGACCGGGCACGGTTCCAGCACTATCATGTGCGATTGCGAAGCCGGTCTCGATCGCTACGTTGGCCCCGGCGGTGATGAGTCTTTTCAAACGCCCGATGGCCGCCCCGGTGCCGTGGTGCAGATGCACCTGCCGCGCTTTCGCAAAGACCGGGTCGAGGCGCTGGAAAAAGCCGCGCTTGCGCGCATCACGCAAAACGTGCTGACCGCGCCCACCGCAGCCTGCTTCAATCTGGTCGACTCCGACACCTACTACCACATGGGTCGCAAGGTCGCGTATTTCGGCAACGGCTTTCAAACGCGCGAAGAGCGTTACGGCCGCAAGGTATGGGTAGTCCCGATCCTCGGCGGGGAATTCATAATCGATCGCAGGCTCGGTTACACGGACGGGCTGATGGGCGGCAATCTATGGCTGTTTGGCGATAGCGTGGATTCGGCGCTAGCAGGGGCCGAGCGCGGGGTGCAAGCCGTGCATGATGTTCCCGGCGTCATCATGCCGTTTCCGGGCGGCGTCGCCGGCTCGGGCTCGACCGCCGGCAGCAAGTACAAGTTCGCCATCGCCAGCACGTTCACCAAATTCTGCCCGACCTTGCAGGATCATCCGGATGTGGAAGCGGGTCTGCCGGACGGTGTCAAGTCGGTGATGGAGATCATCATGAACGGCAAGGATCTGCAGGCGATCATCGATGCCACGCAGGCTGCGATCAAGGCTGCGGCAGACACGCCGGGCTTGAACATGATTTCGGCCGGCAACTATGGCGGCAAGCTGGGCAAGAGTCTGGTTTACCTGCACCCGGACAAACAGCCAGCCGCTTAAAGGTTCACACCGCGCCGGTCGCCGGCCGGCAATTACAATCTGGAGTACTCGCTCTACCGCGCTTGCCGCCTCAGATGCCCATCGAATGCTTTTGTGACACATCGACCTTACGGGTCACCTGATTAACAGATATATAGCGATAAGGAATAGATCATGCGTTACGGCCACAACCACTTATATGTCCCCGGACCGACCAACGTTCCGCACTCGGTTCTCTCCGCGATGCACGTGCCGATGGAAGATCATCGCGCGTCCGATCTGCACGAGCTCACCAAGCCGCTGTTCGCGGACCTGAACAAGGTGTTCAAGACCACCAAGGGGCAGTCATTTATCTTTCCCGCGACCGGCACAGCTGGCTGGGAGGTTGCCCTGACCAACACTTTGTCACCGGGCGACAAAGTCCTGTCCGCGCGCTTCGGCCAGTTCAGCCACCTGTGGATAAACATGGCAGAACGATTGAAGCTCGACGTCGATTTCCTCAAAGTGCCTTGGGGCGAGGGCGCGCCTGTGCCCGACATCGAGAAAAAGCTCGCCGAGGACAAGAACCACGCGATTAATGCCGTCATGATCGTCCACAACGAGACCGCCACCGGCGTGACCAGCGAGATCGCAGCCGTACGCAAGTCCTTGGACGCCACCAAACACCCGGCGATGCTGTTCGTCGACGGCGTCAGCTCCATTGCCAGCATCGATTTTCGCATGGACGAGTGGGGCGTGGACATGGCCATCGCCGGGTCGCAGAAAGGCTTTATGTTGCCGGCCGGACTTGCCATCGTGTGCGCCAGCCAGAAGGCGTTGGAAGCCCGCAAAACGGCCAAGCTACCGCGCTGCTTTCTGGATCTCGAAGATCACATCAAAACCAACGCGAACGGTCTCTTTCCTTACACGCCGTCGCTGCCCATGTTGCGCGGCCTGCGGGCATCGTTGGACCTGCTGTTCGAGGAAGGCCTCGAGAACGTCTACGCGCGCCATCATCGCCTTGGCGAAGGCGTGCGTCAGGCGATCCAGGCCTGGGGTCTCAAGCTGTGCGCCAGGCAGCCCAAATGGTACTCCGATACGGTCAGCGCGATTATGGTCCCCGAAGGCATCAATGGTGCGGACGTCGTCGACATTGCCTACAGAAAGTACAACACGGCGCTGGGCGCCGGACTCACCGATGTCGCGGGCAAGCTGTTTCGCATCGGTCATCTGGGCGATCTCAACGAAGTCAGTTGCTGTGCCGCGCTCGCGGCCACCGAAATGGCCATGCTGGATGTCGGCATCGAGATCGAAGCCGGTAGCGGCTTGGCAGCCGCCATCGAGTACTACCGCAAGAACGCGCCGGCGGCGGACAAGAAAAGCACTGCCGGGCAGGCCCGGGCAATGAAATCCGGCTCCGACATGAAGCAAACCGCTTAAGAGAGGGCGACCGCATGAGCCACACCCGTTACGAACCCAGCAAGGTCCGACTGCAACGCAGCGAACTCGCCGTGCCCGGCACCAATACGAACATGTTCGAGAAATCGTCCAAGAGCGAAGTGGACTTTATATTTCTCGATCTCGAAGACGCCGTAGCACCGGACGATAAGACCAAGGCGCGCAAGAACATCATCGAAGCGCTGAACGACATCGACTGGCGGGGCAGAAAGAAAACCATGTCCATCCGCATCAACGGGCTGGATACGCATTACATGTACCGCGATGTCGTGGATATTTTGGAGCAGGCCGGCAAGAATCTGGACACCATTCTCATCCCCAAGGTCGGCGTACCGGGCGACGTTTATCTCATTGACTGCCTGATCACCCAGATCGAGCAGGCGATGGACTTCGGTGAACATCGCATCGGCATCGAGGTATTGATCGAGACCGCGCTGGGCATGGCCAATGTCGAGGCCATCGCCACGTCAAGCAAGCGGCTCGAAGCGATGCATTTCGGCGTGGCGGATTACGCCGCCAGTAACCGTGCACGCACCGTGAATATCGGCGGCCTCAACCCCGACTATCCCGGCGACCAGTGGCACGCGGCCCTGACCCGCATGACGGTTGCCTGTCGCGCGTACGGGTTACGGCCCATCGACGGGCCGTTCGGCGACTTCAACGATAAGGACGGCTTCGTCCTGGCCGCCAAACGGGCCGCGGCCTTGGGCATTGAAGGCAAATGGGCGATTCATCCCAGCCAGATCGATCTCGCAAACGATGTGTTCTCCCCGCCGGACGACGAAGTAAAGCAGGCCAGGCGAATGCTGGAAGCCCTGGAAGAGGCGTCACGTCAGGGCAAGGGCGCCGCGCAGCTGGATGGCAGGATGATCGATGCCGCGACGGCGCGCATGGCGGAAAACGTGGTGCGTACCGACAAGGCCATAAAAGACAAATCGAAATAATGTAACGGCAAGGGTTCGCGGCGACCGATTTCGCAAGTCAGGTCGTCGCGACGCTTAACCGATAAAAACGCCCGCGGTCGCGGGCCAGCGCGACACTGGAAACTGGAGGCAATACCCGTGGATATCCACGAATATCAAGCAAAAGAACTTCTCTCGGGCTTCGGCGTGCCGATCGCCGCGGGCGGGCTGGCGTACAGCCCTGAACAGGCGGTCTACCGCGCCAAGGAAATTGGCGGTGAAAAATGGGTCGTCAAGGCGCAGATCCATTCGGGCGCGCGCGGCAAGGCCGGCGGCATCAAGGTCTGCTCCAACGACCGCGAGATCTGGGACGCCGCGGATGAACTGCTGGGCAAACGCTTGGTAACCAAGCAGACCGGCCCGCAAGGCAAGGTTGTTTATCGCCTCTACGTGGAGGCCGGCACCGACATAGACCGTGAAATCTATTTCGCCCTGGTGATGGATCGCGCCCGCGAACGCATCGTGGTAGTGGCGAGCGCCGAGGGCGGGATGGAGATCGAGGATCTCGCCAAAGACAAACCCGAGGCCATCATGCGCATCGCGGTGGAACCGGCGGTGGGTCTGCGCGACTTTCAGGCGCGTGAACTGGCATTCGGACTGGATTTGCCCGCATCGCTGATCCGTCAGGCCAGCGCGGCTTTCACCGGCGCTTATCGGGCGCTGCGCGATCTCGACGCCACCCTGATCGAGATCAATCCACTGGTCGTTACCAAAGATAACCGCCTGCTGGCGCTGGACGCCAAGATGCAGTTCGACGACAACGCCCTGTTCCGCCGCGCCAACATTTCGGAGCTGCGCGACAAGTCGCAGGAGGACCCGCGCGAGACCAACGCCGCCGATCGCGGCCTAAGCTATGTCGGCCTGGACGGTGATATCGGCTGCATGATCAACGGCGCGGGTTTATCGATGGCGACCATGGACATGATCATGCAGGCGGGCGGCAGTCCAGCAAACTTTCTGGACATCGGCGGTGGCGCCTCGCCGGATCGGGTTGCAAAGGCCTTTCGGCTGGTGCTCTCGGACGAAAAGGTCAAGGTTTTCCTGGTCAACATCTTCGCCGGCATCAACCGCTGCGACTGGATTGCCGAAGGCGTGGTGCAGGCGGTGCAGAAGATTGACATGAAAATCCCTCTGATCGTGCGGCTGGCGGGCACCAACGTCGAAAAAGGCCGAGAGATCCTCAAAAAAAGCGAGTTCCCTTTTATTATGGCCGAAACGCTGGCCGAGGCCGCCGACAAGGCGGTCAAGGCCCGTAATGAAGCCGTGGAAAAGAGCAAGGCTTAGAACCGGCGCGGAGATACAAATATGGCAATTCTTATTGACGAAAAAACGCCGGTCATCATCCAGGGCTTTACCGGCAAGATCGGTACTTTCCACGCCCAGGAGATGATTGATTACGGTACCAACGTGGTGGGCGGCGTGACACCAGGTAAAGGCGGCACCAAACATCTGGACCGGCCCGTGTTCAACACGGTCAAGGAAGCGGTGAAAGAAACCGGCGCGCAGGCGAGCATCCTGTTCGTACCGGCGCCATTTGCGGCCGATTCCGTCATGGAAGCGGCCGATGGCGGCATCAAATACTGCGTAGCCATCACCGACGGTATTCCGACGCAGGACATGATCCGGGTTAAGCGCTATATGTACCGCTACCGTTACGAGGATCGCATGATACTGACCGGGCCTAACTGCGCCGGCACCATCAGCCCCGGCAAGGCCATGCTGGGCATCATGCCGGGCCATATCTACATCGAAGGCAACGTCGGTGTGGTCGGTCGCTCCGGCACCTTGGGCTACGAGGCCGCTGAGCAAATGAGGGCGATGGGCATTGGCATATCGACCGCGGTAGGCATTGGCGGCGATCCCATCAACGGCTGCTCCTTCCAGGACGTGTTCGAGCTGTTCGAAGAGGACCCGGAAACCAAGGCCGTGTTGATGATCGGCGAGATCGGCGGGCCGCAGGAGGGCGACGCGGCCAAATTCTTTAAGGAGAACATGAGCAAGCCGGTGATGGGTTACGTCGCGGGCCTGACGGCGCCCAAGGGAAGGCGCATGGGCCACGCTGGCGCGGTCATTTCGTCCAGCGGCGAAAGCGCGGCCGAAAAAGTGGAGATTATGAAGGAGGCCGGCATCGTAGTCGTCCCCAGCCCCGCGGAGTTCGGCGCTACCGCGAAAGAAGTGCTGTCAAAGGTGTCCTAATAGGTTGTCATAATAGAGGTGGCTTAATGTAGAAGCGCCTTCTGCCGCGAGCTGTTCCCGCTGATTTCCAGGTCCAAGCCTGGTCACGTCATCTCTGACGTGACCAGGCCGGATGACACACAGGAAGCAAAAACATGGCAAAACCCAAAGTCATCGTAACGCGCAAATGGCCGCAAGCGGTGGAGAAAAAACTTAAAAGCCAATTCGACGTCACCTTGAACGAGAGCGACGAGGCGTTAACCGCCGATCAGCTCGCGGACGCCATGCGCAACGCCGACGCGGTGTGTCCTACCGTCACTGACAAGATGACGGCAGAAGTGCTGGGCACGGATAACCGCCGCGCGAAAATGATCGGCAACTTCGGCGTCGGCTTCAACAACATTGATGTCGACGCGGCCAAGGAACACGGACTGGTCGTCACCAACACGCCGGAAGTACTGACCGACGCGACCGCGGATCTGGCGATGACCTTATTGCTGATGACCGCGCGCCGCGCCGGCGAAGGCGAGCGGCACGTGCGCGGCGGACACTGGACCGGCTGGCGCCCAACGCACATGATGGGCGCTCAGGTGACCGGCAAAACGCTGGGGCTGATCGGCATGGGTCGTATCGCGCAGGCGGTGGCCAGGCGCGCGCACCACGGCTTTGGCATGAAGATAATTTTCCACGATCCCTATCCGCCTAAACCGGGAGCCCTTGAAGGGCTGGACGCAGAGAGCCGTGACAGCGTCGAAGACGTGCTTGGCGCGGCGGACTTCGTATCCATTCATTGTCCGGGAGGTGCTGCGACGCAACACCTGCTCAACGCTGAGCGCTTTAAGCTCATGCAGGATCACGCGTTTCTGATCAACAGCGCACGCGGGGATGTCGTAGACGAAAAAGCCCTCATCGAAGCCTTGCAGTCCGGCACTATCGCGGGCGCCGGGCTGGATGTATTCGAGCAGGAGCCGAAAGTCAGCGCGGCACTGCTGAAGATGGAAAACGTAGTCGCCCTGCCCCACCTGGGCAGCGCCACAACCGAAACCCGCGTCGCCATGGGCGAGCGCGTACTGAGCAACCTGGAAGCTTTCTTCGCGGATAGGGAACCACCGGATCGCGTTGCCTAGTTATACGTCGTCACCGGCGCATCACGCCAGTGGAATTTCAAGCTTAAGTGCCTCAGCACAATGATTCGGTGATCAGGCAATGTGGCCATAAAGGGTGGATAAGCCGCCACACCGTTCGACAAGCACACGCAAGCTTTGCGGGCGTATCGACCGACCTACCCATTTCATGCACCTGAAATTTCTGCAACGGCATTTGGTTTTATGACCCTCACTAAGCGCACAACATATGGCCAATCCTAGCCAGTCCAGCCAAGCAACCTCCGGCAATGCAGCGCCCTCAGATCCGAACCAGATGACAGGCGCGCCCTTGGGTACGGGCGACGCAGACTACACCGAACAGATCATCCAGCTGCTGGAGGCGCTGTTTCACGACGTGATCAGCGTCCGCAACCCGGAGATTGATCCGGTGCTAAAGGGAAAGCAGTCGATCCCTGAAGGTGATCGCAATCTGCTGCTGCGCACCCTTCAGGCGCACGGCGTCTGGTTCAGGCTGCTGTCGATCGCCGAGCAGAATCTGGTCATGCGCAGTTTGCGTCACACCGAAACCGAGCGCGGCCCCGAGCATGTGCCCGGCACGTTCGCCAATGTGTTCACGCAAGCCGCTAAAACCGGCATGACCGCCGACCAGATCCAGACCATGCTGGCATCGGCACGCATACGTCCGGTCATCACGGCGCACCCCACCGAAGCCAAACGCATTACGGTGCTGGAGATCCACCGGCGCATATTTCTACTGCTGCGCGAAATTGAACTGACACGCTGGACCCCGCGCGAACGCAAGGCGCTGATCGACGATCTGCGCACCGAGATCGATCTGTTATGGCTGACCGGCGAAATTCGGCTGGAAAAACCCACCGTGCAACAGGAAGCGGAATGGGGGCTGCATTTTTTCAACGACGCGCTGTTCGTGGGCATCGCCAGCATCGAGCGCCGCATGGAAGAGGTGCTGGCGGAGACTTTCCCGGACCACCACTTCACCCTGCCGCCGATATTTCAGTTCGGCTCCTGGATAGGCGGCGACCGCGATGGCAATCCGTTCGTCACCAACGACACCACGCGCGACATCCTGCGGCTGTACCGGCACGCCTGCATCAGACGTTATCTCAAGGATTTGCAGCGCATGGTTCCGCGCCTGAGTCTGGCCGCGCACGCACTGGAGGTACCCGAAGAGTTCTTGACCGCGCTCAGCGAGCATCTGGCGGTCAGCGGCGTGTGCGAACAGCTCACTGCGCGCAACCCCGGCGAGGTGTTCCGTCAGTTCACCACCTGCATGCTGCGCAAGCTGGAAGGCACCGCCAGCGCCGATGAGCACGGCGCCAATCACGTAGCGCCGCAGCACCGTTACGGCACCGCTGACGAGTTGATCGAGGACTTTCGCACCTTGGAGAGCGGCTTGATTGGCGCGCATAGCGAGGGCATCGCACGCAACATCGTCAAGCCGCTGCGACGCCAGGTTGAGGCGTTCCGATTCCGTACTTTCAGCCTGGACCTGCGCGAAAATACCGCCAAGACGAACGAAGCGCTGGGCGACATCTGGAAGCAGATCACCGGCGACAAGGAACCTCCGAAGACCGATTCCGAGCAATGGAAACAATGGCTGCTCACCGAACTGGTGCGGCCGCTGGATTCGATGCCGAGTTTCGGCCTTCCCGAGTCGTCCGAATCTACGCTCGGCATGTTGCGCATGGTTCGCGAGATGCGTGACGAAGTGGATCGCGATACCTTCAACGGTTTTGTGCTCAGCATGACGCGCACCACCGCGGACGTTCTGGGTGTTTATCTGTTGGCCAAATACGCGGGCCTCTTCACAGACGCGGAAGGCATCGAAAGCTGTCAGATCATGGTAATACCGTTGCTCGAAACCATCGATGACCTGCGCAACGGTCCGGCCATTCTCCGTGACTTGCTGGGCGTGCCTGTGGTACGTCGCACCCTGTTGCGCGAGCTGGGCGGCGTGCAGGAAGTCATGGTCGGCTATTCCGATTCCAACAAGGATGGCGGCTTTCTGTGTTCCAACTGGGAAGTCAGCAAGGCGCAGTCACGCCTGAAACGGGTCGGCGAGGAGCGCGGGCTGCCCATCTCGTTCTTCCACGGTCGGGGCGGTTCGGTAGGTCGCGGCGGCGCGCCCACCGGACGCGCCATCGCTGCGCAACCGCCCGGCACCATCCACGGCCGCATGCGCGTAACCGAACAGGGCGAAGTTGTATCGAGCAAGTACGCCAACCGGGGCGTCGCGCAGCACCAGATGGAGCTGCTGTGCGCCAGCGTATTCGAGCACAGCCTAATGTCCGGGCGCGATGAGGGGCTTAAGGTCAATGCGGAGTTCGACGAAGTGATGGAGGCGCTGGCGGGGCTCTCCTTCACGGCGTATCGCAGACTGATCGAACAGCCCGGACTGGTCGATTTTTATCAGGCCGCCAGCCCAGTGGACGAGCTGGCGCTGCTCAAGATTGGCTCTCGCCCCGCGCGCCGCACCGGTTCCATGACTCTGGATGACCTGCGCGCGATTCCCTGGGTGTTCGCCTGGAGCCAGAACCGCATGGTGATTCCGGGCTGGTACGGCGTCGGCACCGCGCTGGAACAGATCGTCGCGGTGCGCGGTGACCTGGGTCAGGAAGCATTACGCCGCATGTTTGCCGAGTCGCGCCTGTTCCGGCTCATTATCGACGAGACCGAAAAAACCCTGCCGCTGGTCGATCTGGACATCGCGCGCGCTTACGCCGAACTGGTGCCGGATGAAGAACTCCGGATGCGCGTCTTCAGTATGGTGAAAGACGAGTACGACCGCACGATAAAAATGGTGATGGAGGTGACCGGCACCAGCGAGGTGTGCGCGCGTTTCCCGCGGTTCCGCGAGAGTCTCGAACGGCGGCTGGACACCATCAATCAGGTCAGTCATCAGCAGGTCAAGCTTATCAAGCGTTTCCGCGGCATCGACAAGGAGGACCCGGCGCGGCAGGAATACCTGATCTCGCTGCTGTTATCCTTCAACTGCGTCGCCGCAGGTCTGGGCTGGACGGGTTGACCCGAAACAAGACAGGCTGGGAGAGACAAGCGAATCCAGCTGTACGTTTGTTGCCAAATGCCGGGTTACGCTCGCGCGGCCAACCCAGCCTACGAAACTTTAAACCCCGAAGACACCGATGAAAAAACTGCTATTCCAGCTCGATACCGATCCCGTCCCCAGCGTATTCGATACCGTCGTCGCCTACGACGGCGGCGCGGACCACGTGAAGACTTACGGCGGCGTGGACGCCGAGAATGTCGGACCGCTCGTGGACGGCGCGATCTTTACCCGCTCGCCGAAAGAGAAAAAATTCACCGCGCTGTTCGTCGGCGGCGGCGACATGGAAGCCGGTCAGAATCTTCTCAAAGCCGTACGCGACAAATTCTTCGGCGACTTCAAGGTGTCGGTCATGTTCGACAGCAACGGCAGCAACACCACGGCGGCGGCGGGTGTGGCGTTGCTCGGCCAGGCGGTATCGCTGTCCGGTAAACGCGCGGTAGTGCTGGCCGGTACCGGACCAGTCGGGCAGCGCGCGGCGGCGCTGCTCGCCCAGGAAGGCGCAAAAGTGACGGTTACATCGCGTGATCTCAAGCGCGCGCAAGCCGCGTGCAAACTTATCGAGGAACGCTTCGAGGTGAACCTTGAAGCCGCCGCGACCGCCGACGATGCGTCACGCGCAAAAGTTCTCGATGGCGCACAGGTCATATTTGGCGCGGGCGCGGGCGGCATTCAACTGCTCTCGGAAAAAGAATGGCAGGACAATCCGACGATTGAGGCGCTGGCCGACACCAACGCCACGCTACCGCTGGGTTTCGAAGGCGTGGACATGATGGACAAGCTCAAAGAACGTCACGGCAAAAAGACCATCGGCGCAATCGGGATGGGCGCTTTGAAACTCAAACTGCACCGCGCCTGCATCGAAAAGCTGTTCGAACGCAACGATCAGATCATCGACGCCGAAGAGATCTACGCGGTCGCTAAGGAAATGGCGGCGCAATAAGGCGTAGTGCGGTAAGCATCAGCGGTTCCGCCGAAGAACGCATCGTTTAACTCCTCCCGGCGAGCCGCCCTCCTTTTGCCACCTGCATGCGCTGCAAAGGGCCTGTCATTTCGAGCACCGCGAGAAATCCTGGCTTTACTCCGCTGGCTGCAATACGCCTGGCTCCGGCGCCAGTCTCTGCTTGATCGCCCGCGCATCGAAGACGTTGCTGGCGCCGGCCTGCCGCCGGCCGGTAAGAGCGATGGACAGGCTAGCGATCAGTTCACGCGAAGATTCCACACCGACAGGCAATCCCTGGTATTGAAGTAGCGGCGTGCGCACGCCTGTGATTGCGCCCGCGCCTAAGCCAAACTGGGGCATCAAGAACGCGGGCTTGATCGTTGCCAACCGGCTGGCCGCGGTCGGCGCTACGACGAAATATTTGTGGCCCGCTCCAAGCGTGATTTCGGCAGCACGCAATAGCAGATGATCCCACAGCGTCTCAGCGGAAGTCGCCGCGTTGCCGGCGACCGTGATGCGATACTCGGTCGGGCCAAGCTTCTCGTCGCTATAGCCGTAGCCGCCATCGACGGCCGGTTGGTAAGGCGTCGGTTCAAAGCTCGCGCAGCCGCACGCGAACAGCGCTAAAGCGAAAACTGCGGTCGAGAGCTTTACCATCGGCGCAACGCAAAGTGATGCAAGCGTGTAGTTATAGCGTCTTGCACAAGCACTTAACAAACAAGCTGTCATGCTGAACGGAGTGAAGCATCTGGCTCTCTCCTCGGAAACATGAGATTCTTCGGCCTTCAGCCTCAGAATGACAAACCACCCAACCTCTTAACCATTTACGCAATAGTCAATGGGCGCCAGAAACTGGATCGGATTTCCAGAGAAGGGACTGGTGCGCGGCTGATCAAGTCACGATTTGTCATCTCGAGCGACGCGAGAGATTTTAATCCACACGAATGGTATGGCGCGAGGTTTAGAGTCCTCACCTGATTCGTACGGACTCGCCACTTATATGACTGTTACAGCTCACTAGAGATCCTCGTTATCAATCTTCGCCGCGCCATTCGCGGGCTTGTAATCACTGTTCGCCAGCAGCACCGCGATCCAGCGGGTACGCTCATAGTGATCGCAGGCGATTACAAGCGCGATAGTGATAGGAATAGCGATGAACGCGCCCGGCACACTCCACAGCCAGCCCCAGAAAGTTACCGAGAAGAGCACGACCAGTGGCGACAGCGATAGTTGCCTGCCTTGCAGCAGGGGATCGAGATAGATGCCCATCACGAGCTGGATGCCGGATACGCCAACCAGCACCAGCAATGCCTTTATGCCGATGCCGAACTCCAGCAGCGCGAATGCGGACACCGGAAGCACGCCGATGATCGAACCCAGGGTGGGAATGTAGTTGAGCAAAAAGTTGATGAAACCCCAGATGAAGGCGAAATCCAGCCCCACCACCAGACACAACAGCCAGATCAGCACGCCGGTGATCAGGCCGATCACGGTGCGCACGACGATGTAAATCTGAAAGTCAGTCACCACCCGCCTGAAGGATTCGAACCAGCGCGCGTCCTCGTCCGCGGACAAACCATGCCGCAGCTTGTCGCGGAAGTCGCGCACCTCCAGCAGTCCCAGCACGAAGAATGCGACGATCAGCACCAGCGCGCCACTGAAGGAAAATACCCACTCGGACAATGCCAGCACGAAATTCGGCGCCAGCTCGGAAACATTTGGCCCTGCCCTGATCGCGTCCGTGGACGAGCCGATGAACGGCTCGGCGATGACACGCAGGGCTTCGAACAGGTGCTGGAATTCCTGGCGATATCTGGGCGCGCTGTCCGCGAGCAACTCGGCGCTCCACCAGATCGAAGCCATGAACAGACTGATGACACCGACGAATACCAGAAAAGTGATGCACATGGCCGTGCCGCGCCGCATGCGCTGCTCCAGTCGCAGTTGCAGCGGCCAGAACACCGCGATCAGAAACAGCGCGAACACCAGCGGCATGGTCACCGTCGCGCTGATCTTGAGCGCCGCCACCACCACCACTACCGTCATCACGGCCAGCAGGCGCTTGATGATCTGCCTCTCACGCTGCACCTGCGAGACCTCGTTATTCACTTGCGGCCCCGATTTGTTTCATGGAGATCGTTCTCATGGCGATCCTGTGTATGGGACTTCAGCATGTCCCGGTATGGCCAGCCTGCATTTTTTATAACTGCGAGTGCAGCCAGCTCACTAAGTGCTCGCGCAGTTTTTCGTGTATCGGTCGCCGCGCCCAGTCATTGAGCTTCATTTCCTTGGAATGGGCCTTGTCGTGCTCAAACCATTCGGTTTGACTGCGCGCTAGCTCGCGGTCCAGCGCGTTTAAGTTGATCTCGTCGTTGAGACTGAAGGATCGGTTATCGAAGTTGGTGGAGCCGACCGACACCCACAGATCGTCCACGATCATCAGCTTGGTGTGATACATGGTGGGCTGATATTCGTAGATGCGGATGCCGACGCGCAATAGCTTGCCGTATTGCGAGCGTGAAGCCAGCCGCACCAGGCCCTCGTCGTTATGTTCGCCGGGCACGATGATCTCGATCTCGACACCGCGGCGTCGCGCGGCCTGCAGCGCACCCGTAGACAGTTCGTCCGGCACGAAATACGCCGTACCGATGCGGATTGACTTGCACGCCGCGGTAATCGCCAGCAGAAACATCAGCCGAACGGAATCCGCGCCGGCTGCCGGCGAGCTCGCGAACACCTGGCAGGCCGCGTCGCCCGCGTGGTGCTCCAGCGCGGGAAAGTAACGCTCATCGTGCAGCACCACGCCGCTCGCCTTGATCCAGTTGTCCATGAACGCGCTTTGTAACGCCGCGACGCACGGACCTTCGATTCGGTAATGCGAATCGCGCCAGTGGTCGGCGTCCTGCGCGTTGCCGGTCCACTCGTCCGCAATGCCCACGCCGCCGGTGAAGCCGATGCTGCCGTCCACGATCAGCAGTTTGCGGTGCGTGCGGTGGTTGATCGTGCGAAAGCGAGTGAAGTGCAGCTTGTGGTAGCGCTGCAGTTCCACGCCGGCGTCCTCCATCATTTGTATGGAAGCGAGGTCGAGCTCCTTGCTGCCGAACCAGTCCAGCAACACGTGCACCTTAACGCCGGCGCGCGCGCGTTCGGCCAGCGCTTGCGCGAACTCGCCGCCGATGTCGCCGGCCCAGTAGATAAAGGTTTCAAACGTAATGGTGCTGCGTGCGCCGCGTATCGCGGCCAGCATCGCCGGGAAAATCTCGTCGCCATTACGTAGCGGCGTGATGCGGTTGCCTTCGCGAAACGGGCCGGTCAAAAGATTCGCCATCGTACGCACGAACTGATCGTCGCCGGCCGCGTAAAGATGTTCGATCTTGCGCTCGACGTGTTTTTCGCGCTTGCCAAACTGGCGGACAATAAAGTCGATAGCCAGGGTCGCAAGGCAGGCTACGACGGCAGTGAGCGAAATGAGCAGCCAGGACGACATGGCGCGAGTATAACGCCTTGAGTCCCGACTGCTGCTCGCCGAACATGTTCGCCACACCGGCATTCGCGTCTGAATCGGGGGCGATCCGCGGTTGCGCGGGCGCCGGTCGCACGGCAAAATCCTGTCGCATGAACGCACCGCCTGAATTACGGACAATGATGCGCCGCCTGATCGAGCTGCCCTCGATCAGCAGCGTGAAGCCCGACCGCGATATGAGCAACCGCGAGGTCGTGGATCAACTAGCGGAATGGCTGGAAGGTCTTGGCTACCGCATCACCCTGCAGCCCGTTGGCGAGGGTTCGGGCAAGGCCAATCTTATCGCCACACTAGGCACCGGCGACGACGGGCTGGTGCTCGCCGGCCACACCGATACCGTGCCGTTCGACGAAGGCCGCTGGCGTCACGATCCGTTCAAAATGACTGAAGCCGACGATCGCGCGTACGGACTCGGCACGTCGGACATGAAGTGTTTTCTGGCGATCGCCATCGAAGCCGCGCGCGAGTTCAAAGCACAAGATCTCAAGCAACCACTGACCATCCTCGCCACCGCCGACGAGGAAAGCTCCATGCACGGCGCCAAGACATTAGCCAGAGACGGTCAGCGCCTGGGACGGTACTGCGTGATCGGCGAGCCCACCAACCTCAAACCGGTGCGCGGCCACAAGGGAATCTTCATGGAGTCGATCCTGCTGCGCGGGCGCTCCGGGCATTCCAGCGATCCGCGACTGGGCAACAGCGCGCTGGACGGCATGCACGCCGTTATGGGCGAACTGATCGCGTACCGCCGCGAACTCGCCGAGCAGTTCCAGAATCCCGCTTTCGACGTACCCTTCCCCACGCTCAACCTCGGCCACATCCACGGTGGCGACAACCCCAACCGAATCTGCGGCGAATGCGAACTGCACATCGACCTGCGCTCGCTGCCCGGCATGGACGTGGACGAAGTTCGCCACACTTTGCGCCAGCGCATAGCGAGCGTCGCCGAAGCCTTAAGCCTCGAATGTGAATTCGACGCGCTGTTCGAAGGCACACCGGCGATGGACACACCGGCCGATTCGCCCATAATCAAATTCGCCGAAGAGCTAACCGGCAAACAAAGCGGCGTGGTCGCTTTCGGCACCGAAGGCCCGTACCTGAACGCCATGGGCACTGAAACTGTCATCCTCGGCCCTGGCGACATCGCCCAGGCGCACCAGCCGGACGAGTACCTGGCGCTTAATCGCATACAGCCGACAATTGATTTGCTGCGTGGATTGATTGTCAGGATTTGCCAGCAATAATCATCATCAGTTCGGACGTTAGCCTGATTAAGGCCAGAAGCCACGCGGCAATCCACGAGAGAGCTCACGATGCAGGAACAAGAACTGTCTTATGCAGGATTCTGGATTCGTGCCTGGGCGTCCATCATCGACACGTTACTGATCATGATTGTTACGATCCCGCTGCTCATCTGGATTTATGGTTGGGATTACTCGGACGTGCAGCAGACAGGCGCTCTTGCGGGACCGGCGGACTTTCTAGTTTCCTGGGTAATGCCAGCCGTCGCGGTCATAGCCTTCTGGATCAACCGGCAAGCCACACCGGGGAAATAGCGATCTCCGCAAAAATTGTTGATGCCGTCTCCGGCAACGCCCCGACAAACGGACAAATGATCGGACGCTATTTCGCGTACTTCATTTCCACCATACCGCTGTGCCTGGGCTTTCTCTGGATCACTTTCGATCGCAAGAAACAGGGCTGGCATGACAAGCTCGCCGGTACCGTGGTGGTAAGAAGCGTACGGCGCGGCGCCGAGCCCGTTAAATTTGGTTAGCGGAACGACGTGCGCATTGCGCCAGGCATTTTCATCGCAAACACCATCCGCGTTTATTTAGGTTCGCATAATTCGTTGCGTAAACACTAAGCGCTTAATTTTTAGGAAAAGTCTACAATCATTGCATGATTAGATGATGTTTGGCCGCATAATTTTGTCGTCTATATTTAGTTATGCGGCAGTGAAAAGCCGATGCTTAACTCATGACACAGCTATCGACCGAATCGAGGATGTATTGAGATGACCAACGTGACTCGAACAATTACCGCCCCCGGCGCCGGCGACTGTTTTATTACCGAGAATCTCATGGGCAGCGCAAGTACCGTTTTCAAAGGCGTGGAGCCAACTCCGATATCACTAATCGACCTGAGTATTCTGTTAGAGGCGGCCATTACACATGATCAGCTTCTGGTCGTTGGGTTTGATTTTGACAATCCGTTTGAACGACTAGAACGGGAAGGAATTCTTCGATGTATTCGATCAGAGTATTCCAGTCTCTTGAAGGATGGGTACAAACGCTCACCACAAGATTTCTTGTCAAACGCCGTCCACGAAACCTACACGATGTACAAATCAGAGCCTTGGGGTTCGTTAAACATCGCGTACGTGCTACCTTTTGACAAGTCACCATTTGCCCCTGAGCGTATTCCGGATATCGCCCAGAAAGGATTCAAGGCTGCATGTGGGCTTCTTGAGGCTAAAGAACGGCCGGAGGCGTTTAAAGACCAAGCATGGTTTACCGAACACGCTCTTCCGGGGCTTGCAGCCTATGAGCGGTACGGCACCTGCTTGAACGAATTGTGTCGCCACTACGAAATCTCGTTGTACTCTGGAACGTGCGAGCAGTTTCTCATTGATTGTTCGAAATTGGACTCAGCCCTACCACATAGCTTGCTTGTGAAGGCATATGGTGAGCATTTTCGTAGTCAATTGGGCAGTTTCGTCCGAAAGGTACCAGCACCGCCGTTCGCCGGTATGGTCCTCGGTGCGGCGACATCAATCAGCGATATATTCGATGGGTTATTGTTCATTCGGGATAAGTATGCGAGGTATCGCAAGTCCATGACCGAATTGCGGGAAGCTATGCTTGTTGCACGCAAAGGTACCACGACAGGTGATTGGATGGAATACCGGAGAATGGAAGACGAATTAGAATCGGTAATAAGTGAGTCGATTAGGCAAATCGAATCTAATCACAGGCCAACGAAGAAGTTAGTGTTTCGGGTGTGGGATCTAGTCAAGTCTGGAAATCCATTCAAGATATTCACAAGTCTTCTGGATGTTCTAATTGAGAGGGATGAAGCGAGAAATCAAGTGCTTCGGGTAGACGGCGTGTACGAAGTCGTGCGGTCCTTTGCCGATATCACCTTTCTCGATTCATCAGCTGAAAGGCTTTTTGGCAAGAGATTTGAACCAGAAGCGATTGGGGCCATTGGTTCCGGTATCGGGTTATTGCAATCGCTATACGGTGTAACAACGGAGGATGTCTAGTAAATGCTATTCGCCCGCATTGGTCGAAGCAGGTCATTAGAGATTCTCGTGTGAGGGCGAACGAACCGATGCGGGCATCCTGCATGCTGTCACATGATGGGGCGATGCATAACACATCGCTGCAGCCGACGGCGCGGCGCGCCGCGACTGAGCGCGGACGTTGGGCTTCCGATATAATGTAGCGATGTCAGAAGCCGATCATGTTAAAGAAGTTATTGGCTGGCTCAAGCTAGTATTTGCGGCGCTGGTCGCGGTTGACGTGTCTCTGATCGCTTGGCTTGCTCAAAACTATCGGGCAGCTGATTCTGTGCTACTTGTACTGGCCCTTGTTGCGGTTGTTGGCACCACGGTTGGTATCATCGGCGTGAATCGTGCCGCGTTTCGTCGGATGGCTGAGCTGAGGAATCTCTGATGGTCTGGATTGTAGTTGTTGCTGTGATCGTCTTCGTAGGCGGACTGCTCTTCGTCGCCTACGAAGCCTCAGCAGCAGACCGAAGATAAGGCTTGATATCAACTTTGAACTGCAACATTGATCAATTTGCATAGAAGCACTCCTGAGGGGTTTTGAAGGCGAGTCGCTTTCGAGGTCTTAGGTTCAGTTGGTGTGCGATGGCATTACATTG
>Ga0136621_1000060_pt1 | contig 35313 bp, 30 predicted proteins | sample AntDryUQ445A2306_FD_104673 | JGI IMG/M metagenome (GOLD analysis project Ga0136621, IMG submission 104673) | Polar desert sand microbial communities from Dry Valleys, Antarctica - metaG UQ445A (23.06) | ecosystem: Environmental > Terrestrial > Soil > Desert | place: Antarctica: Dry Valley...
CGCAATTGTACAATTGCGTCGCTTTCGCCAAGCAAGGTCGCGGAGTCCAGCCCTCGCCCGTCGCGTTGCCGCGAGTAATCCAGGCTGCGCCGCACCGCCACCTGCCTGAACACTTTCTCGACGATCAACAGCAGTTCGTCCAGATCCACCGGCTTTTTCAGATAATCCAGCGCTTTGAGTTTTAATGCCGCGACGGCGTCTTCCAACTCGCCATACGCCGTCATCACCACCACCGGGATATCCGCGCTATCGCGTTCGCGCAACTGCTCCAGAAAATCCAACCCGGAGCCATCCGGCAGGCGCATGTCCAGCAGTATCAAGTCGGGTGTGGCCCGTGCAATCTGCTCACGCGCGGCCGCGAGTGTGCCGGCGACATCACTCACATAGCCCTCTTTTCGAAAGCGCTTGGCAATGGCCTTGGCCAGCACCGCCTCGTCCTCCACAATGAGAATGTAGACGTCCGTTGCCGCACTGGCCGTGGAGGATCCAGACGCTGGCATTGTTTCGTCGCTGGTCATACGGATTCGGTCTCGATGGATGCCTGCATGGGCAGCGACAATCGCACGCGCGTACCGCCGCCGGGCGCCGGCTCAAACACAATCCTGCCGCCGTGCGCCTGACTCACCTTGAACGCGAACGGAATGCCGAGCCCAGTGCCGAAGCGTTTGGTCGATGGCACCGGCGCCAGCCCTTTAGGATCAGGGTTCATCGGCATGCCCGGCCCCTGGTCGTCGATGATCAACGTGATCTCATCTGCCGACGACTCAATCCCAAGCCCGATCTGCGCGCCCGGCGGTGATGCTTCGGCGGCATTATTGACCAGCCCGTGAATCGCCTGTTCCAGCAGATCGGTATCCGCATAAAGCGCCTGATCAGGCTGCCACGCTGACCGCCTGATGCTGAGCCTTTTCGCCTCAAGCTTGGGTTTGAGCGGCGCCAGCGCGCCCTCTGCCACGGCGGCGAGCGTGGTGCGCGTCTTGTGCGGTTTTAATGGATGCAGATAGGACAGCAGCGATTTGATCCAGCGTTCCAGTCGATCCACCGTGTCGATGATCTCCTGCCGCGACTCCCGCAAGTCCTCCGCGTCATCCATCACTTGCGCGGTCGCGCGAATGCAGGCCAGTGGATTGCGGATGTTGTGCGCTACCACCGGCACTAGCGCGCCCAGCGCGGCCTGTTTTTCGCTTTCCACGAGCGCATCACGGCTCGCCGCGAGCTCGCTCGCCATGTCATTGATCGAACGCGCCAGCACGGTAACTTCTTCCACACCGCTGGTCGGAATGCGATGATCGAGCCGGCCCTCGCTGATTCGCTTGGCGCCAGACACTACTTCGGCCATAGGCGCCAGGAACCCGCGCCGGAAGCTGCGGTGCGAAAAAAACAGCAATGCCGCCGCCAGCAGGATGGGCGCGGGAATAAGAATGGGCGCCAGCCGCGTCCAGTATTCAATCGTCTGCTCCAGCGCCCGGCGTTGCTGCGCTATGAGTTTTGAGAATTCCAGAAAAGCGTCTTCGAAATCGCCCAGCATCATGCGATCGTAGGCCGGGTCCAGGAGCTTGATGCGCGCTGCCTCGTTGACCGGAGAGGCCAGAAACTGATTCATCTCCGCCTGCATCAGATTATATGACTGCTGCATGGATTCGATGGCGCGCGTCTCGGCGGCAGTCTTCGCGTGTTGTTGCAATGCATAGAAATGCTTGTCGATGAGATACAGACGATGCCAGTATTGATCCAGCGCGTTGGGATCACCGCCCGCACCGGAACGGGTGATTTCCTTGAGTTGCCGGTACAAATCCCCGCGCACCAGTTGCGCCTCGATCAGCAAGGCGTTGATCCGCACCGATTCGTGCGAGGTCTGCTGCCAGAAATATGCCCACAAGCCTCCGATCGCGCCGGTGATGATCACCAGCAGCAGAAAGCTCGTCTGGTAAACGAACAGCAGTTTCTTTAGCGAGCGGGTGCGGGTCATTAACTAATGAAGCCGTGATCCGCGGTCGCATCTCAAGCGCACAAGCTCTGGCATAAAGGGCAGTATACTCATAGCGGGTATCGATCGACCGCACCCTTGTGAGCGCGATGCTCGCCTACCCAACGCGGTTAGGCGCCGAAGCGCGGCCCGGAATGGTTGTTTTCAATCATACAGGTGGTTTATATCAACCGATAACCTGTGGTTGCTTTCAGAATAGAACCCGCCTCCGTAAGTTACGAGATGCACCGTAATTCCGAAAAAAGTCTATTAATCAAAACCTTGTTCATTCCACGTCATCCACTTAGTATGTCTGGCACGCAATCTGCTCGTATTAATGACATAGTGAAGTTGTAGCAACACTCAACTCGCATTATGTAAGACGTAACATTAGGCAATAATTACTGGCTCTTAACTTCAACCCAAACGGAGATAAACTCATGAAGTGGACAACCCCAGAATACAGCGACGTACGTTTTGGTTTTGAAATCACGATGTACATCAACAACCGGTAATTCCTCCGGTAACCGGGGACTACAAAGTCCCCGGTTCTGTTTTGGCCCAGCGGGATCGACACCCGCAACGCCAGCCAGAACGCAAAGCGTACGCATCAGTCCTGAAGCGTCTCAAAGTTAGGATGTAACAGGCTTATAGCACCTACCTGCCGCGGCGCAGGTAATCACGTTTAAGCTCGATCTCAATCCTCTCTTCCCGCCGCACCGATCCAACAATTAGATTTGCCCTGGTAACGATAAGTGTCCTGGCCAGCCGCCAATGTGATTGAGGTGCCAGAGCAACAAGGAGAAGATGCCGTGAATGAGGTTTCCGCGCACGATCCCAAGCCGGGGATGCCATTGTGGCTGTTGGCCGAACTCACTTATGCCTGCCCACTTCAATGTCCTTACTGCAGTAACCCGCTCGACATGGCGCGCCAAGGCAAGGAGCTTGATACCGAGACGTGGCTGAAGGTCTTGCGCGAGGCGCGCGCCATGGGCGCGACACAGCTGGGTCTATCCGGTGGGGAACCGTTGTTACGGCGCGATCTTGAAGTAATTATCGCCGAGGGCCGCCAGCTTGGATTCTATTCGAACCTGATTACGTCGGGTATCGGCATGGATGAGGAGCGAGTCGAAACGTTTCGGCGCGCCGGCCTTGACCACATCCAGATCAGCTTTCAGGCAAGTTCGCAGGAACTCAACGATTTTCTGGGCGGCACCCACTCGTTCGAGCGCAAGCTCGAAATGGCGCGTGCAGTCAAGCGTCATGATTATCCCATGGTGCTTAACGTGGTACTACATCGCCACAACATCGAGCAGTTGGACCAGATTCTGGAGATGGCGATTACCCTGGATGCTGATTATGTCGAGCTAGCGAATACGCAATATTACGGCTGGGCGTTGCATAACCGCGAACAGCTACTGCCGACGCGCGAGCAACTGCAAAACGCGGAAGTCGTCGCCAACGAATACCGCGAGCGCCTCAAGCAACGGATGAAGATTTACTACATCATCCCGGATTACTACGAGGACCGTCCAAAAGCCTGCATGAACGGCTGGGGAAATGTATTTCTCACCATCACGCCGGATGGCACCGCCCTGCCCTGCCACGCGGCGCGACAATTGCCGGGACTGGAGCTTCCCAATGTACGCGATTCGAGTGTCGAATGGATCTGGCGCGACTCGCCGACATTCAATCAGTTTCGTGGCTTCGACTGGATGAAGGAACCGTGCCGTAGCTGTCCGGAAAAGACCCGGGATCTCGGCGGCTGCCGCTGTCAGGCCTATATGCTCACAGGCGATGCGGCGAATACCGATCCGGTATGCGGCAAGTCACCGCATCACGACGTGATACTGAATGCCGTCGTGCACGCTAACAGCCCCGAGGCGCAAGGCGATCCCAAGCCGTTGATATTCAGGAATCCGCGCAACTCCAAACGGCTTACCGCGGAGCAGCGGGCGACACCGGAACACCTAAGCTAGCGAGCAGCTCGCGTGACCCTTTCAACCAGCGAAGCGCGCCGCCATCTGATCGAATACCTCAACCAGCACTTTACCGATCGCGGGGTCATTCGCGACATGCCCACCCGTTTCCACAACGCGTAACTCCGATCCCGGCAACGCGCAATGCGCCGTCCATGCGGATTCCAGAGGACATACGAGATCGCGCTGGCCATGAACGATCGTGCATGGTTTGCCGTTTAAAACTTCGAAATCCAGCGGCACGCCCTCGCCGCCCAAAAAGAACTCATGATGGGCGTAGTGATTGACGATCGTCGCGCGGCGCAGGATTTCATCCGATTGCATGCTGCCGCCCTGGTTCCCCGCCGGCAGAAATTGCATGACCACCCGAGTTTCCCAGGCGTTCCAGCGACGCGCGGCGTCCATTCGCACACTAATCTCAGGCGCGTGCAGCAAGCGATGGTACGCGGATACCGGCTCAGCGCGCTCAGGAAGATGCTTGATGAACGAATCGTAGTCTTGTGGAAATAAGCGTCCGACGCCATCCGCACTGTAAAACCACGCCAGATCGCGCAATCGCCCGAGAAACGCCCCGCGCAGCACCAGCGCTGAAACCCGGCGCGGCCAAAGCCTCAGATAAAGCAGCGCCAGGGTAGCGCCCCATGAGCCGCCATACAGCAACCACTGTTCGATATCGAGGTGTGACCTCAATTGCTCCAAATCCGCGAGCAATGCCTGCGTATTGTTTTTCTCCAGGCAACCGACGGGCTGCGATCGGCCGGCACCGCGCTGATCCATCAGCACGATTCGGTAAGCGGCCGGGTTAAAGAAGCGCCGATGACCGGGCGCGCATCCGGAGCCCGGCCCGCCATGCAGAAACACCACGGGAATGCCGTCGGGATTCCCGCACTGTTCGAAGTAAAGCCGATGCGGCGGCTCCACATCGAGCATCCCCGAAGCGTATGGCTCTATTGCAGGGTAAATATACTGAGCTGACACAAAAGCGAGTCCACGGAATACTGAACGTATCCGCCCGTTCAGGCGGGATTCGGCGCTCGACTCGCCATGCCACGCTGCGGGTCGTAGCCATATACCGCGAGCACGAAAAATACGATTCCGCTGCCCACAACCACGGCCAGACTGATCGCGTTGAGCTGGCCGTAAAGCGCGAAGCGGATCAGCTCGATGGTGTGGGTGAAGGGATTGAACCGCGCGAGCGTATAAATGATCTCGGCGCCGGACGCTGCCAACTTCGACAAAGGATAAAGCGCCGAAGAAATAAAAAACATCGGGAAAATAACGAAGTTCATGGTGCCCGCGAAATTCTCGAGTTGCTTGATGTGCACCGACAGCAGCAACCCTAGAGACCCCAGCATCATGCCGCCCAGAACAAGAGCCGGCAATGCGTAAAGCCAGCCGATCAGCGGCATGTCCACGTCGAACAGCACGCACAACAGCAGAAAGGCATACGCCTGCAATACGGAAAGCAATGTGCCGGCCATAAGCTTGCACAGCAACAGATACCAGCGGGGCAGCGGCGCCGTCAGCAGCAACCGCATCAAGCCCATCTCACGGTCGTAAACCATCGACAGCGAAGACTGCATACTGTTGAACAGCAGCACCATCCCCAGCAGACCGGGCGCGATGTAGACCTGGTACTCGACGTACGTGTCGTAAGGCGGAACGACGGGCACGCCAGAAACACTTTGAAAGCCCGCACCGAAGACGATCAGCCATAACGCTGGACGCACCAGTGCGGAAAACAGACGCCCTTTCTGATGCCAGAATTTGATGACCTCGCGGCTGCCGAGCGCCTGCATGGCGTGCAACGCGTGCGTGGGCGTCATGAGTGCGATCCGTTAACATCTGCGCTGGCGGCAACCCCGAAACATACTACGCAATATCGCTCGCGCTTGATGAACCGTTTTAAACGCATGTTCGGCATCCATTCTCGCAACGCATGCTAGCGCTCACCACTCTTTCTCTGGATTAACGCCCGTCATGCTCAGGAAAGCCTGCGACAAGCTGCCGGCGCGCGTGTCGCGCAGCAACTCCGTCGGCGTCTTTGCGGCCAGCAGCCGCCCCTGATGCAGCACCAGCACCCTGTCCGCCTGTTCCGCCTCGTCCACCAGGTGCGTGGCCCATAACACAGCCACGCCGCGCGCGGCGCAGAGTTCATGGACATAGCTGATCAGCGAGGTGCGCGAAGCGGGATCGAGACCGACCGTCGCTTCGTCCATCATCAGCACCCTGGGGTCGTGCAGCAGCGCGCGTGCGAGCTCGATCTTACGGCGATTGCCGCCGCTCAATGCCCGGCAGGGTTCCTCCGCCCGGTCTCTGAGTCCGAGACGTTGCAACTCTTCCTCGATACGCGTGCGGGCGCGCTCCCTGTTCATACCATGCAGCCGGCAGTGAAACAGCAGATTGGCGCGTACCGTCAGGTCCATGTCGAGGGTGGACTGTTGGAACACCACGCCGATGCCGGCCAGCGCGGCAATGGGTTTGCGCCGGATGTCATGGCCGCGAATATTTATGTCGCCGGTGTCCGCGACAAAGAGTCCGGTCAATAGCTGGAACAGGGTGGTCTTACCCGCGCCGTTCGGACCCAGCAGCGCGACGAATTCGCCCGTGTCCACGTGTAGACTGACGTTCTCCAGCGCCTTGCGGGCACCGTAGGATTTGCTGGCGGACACGACGTTCAGCACCTTGTCCTGCAGCCGCGTCGAGGCTACCGCCGCGCCGACATCGTTCACACGCTGCTCCTATCGATCACGTCGCCCTGCGCGGCGATCACTGCGCGGGCGACCCGATCTTGAAACCGTTCCAGAAAGTTCCGGGACTTAACGACGTGCTGGACCCCACAAGCTGCCTGCCACCCTCGCGCGCCAGTATCGCGAATACCTGCTTCGCGGCCTCGACTTGAGCCTCGCCAAACTGTCGCGGAATGCCCTGGCGGTAAGCCTTGCGTAACGCCTGCAATGTCGCTTCGTCCTGCGCCTGGGTGAGCGGTGCGATCCGCTCCCATTCCTGCTCCGACTCAGCCAGAATACGCTTGGCGGCGTAGGTCGCGCGCAAAAACCCATGCGCCAGAGTCGGATTGTCCGCCGCCCAGTGTTCGCTGAACACCCACACCAGCAGCGGTACCGGTTCTTCAACCCCCAGCTCGGCTAACGCCTCATCGATACCAATCAGCGGCTTCATGCCGGCGGCTTCAAGACGCGCCGCGTAATGCCAATAGTTAATCACCGCCGGCAAAATGCCCCGTAGCGCCAGCACGTTCAGCAGCGGCGGCGCGGCATAAGTGGGCTCCACGATGTCTGACAGGTCTTCGTTAAGTGTTTGACGTGCGTAGGCGCGCAACAGCAACCAGCTTTTATCGACCGGCCCGCCGGCCACGCCTAGCCTTTTGCCAGCCAAATCTTCGAGGGAATTGATGCCAGAGTCGGGCCGCACCAGCAACGACCCCTCCGTGAGCGAATAAGGCACCGCGGTAAAGTTCCGGTTGGCGGCACGCTGTCGGGACACCCAGATCCAGTCGCCCACAACCATGTCGATATCACCGCTTTGCAGCGCGACGTTCAATGCACTGGTGGAACTGAGCGGTACGATTTCCATGTCCACGCCCTCGCGCTCGGCGAGCCCATGATGCCCCACGACATCCAGTTCCCACGATACCGTGCCGAATTGCAGCACACCTACCCGCACCGGCTCGAGTTCCTCGGCTCGCGCCGCGCCGCAAACGATCAACAGAATTAGAAGGACGAGGACCGTCTCGAAAAGACGGCGCGTAAACGGCCGCGCAACGTCAATAGGCACGATTATGCGAGCAACAGCGAGGCTCATTGGCGGGTTATCGGTATATCGAGATACGGAACGTTGGCACTGCGCGATTCACAAAATTAACTTCTTCAGAAATCAGCATAATGCACCAGAGCCTACCGGGAAAACGCCCGGTTTGCGCGCCACCACAGGAAATTCTTCACATTTCCTCTGCATAGCCTGTCAACTCGACGTAACCCATGCCGCTGACCCGTTGAGTGCCGCACGCGCCCGTGACATCGACCGCGCCTTCCCAATAGCGCACCAGCACGTCCAGTTCCTGGTCGGCCATGATGGGAGTGACGGTCAAACGGCAGTCGCGCGTGGGTATGAGCAGCCGCCAGCGCGCCGGGTATCGACCGCCACGCGGACTGGCCCAGTGCGCCAGCGTCTCGATGCGAACGTCGCTTGCAGCCAGCGTAACGCTGTTGCCGCCCGCGCCAACCCAGACGCCGCCGCTGTTGGGATCGGTCGCATCGTACGCCTGGCGCAGGCGATAAAACATCATGTCGGCGCCGTCGTCCAATTGCAGCGCGAACCAGTCCCAGCCCTGCTGATCGTCCGCAAGCGAGCCGCTGCTCCATTCCCTATCGAGCCACGACAAGCCGTTAAGGTCAATGATTTCATCACCCAGGGTGAGCGTGCCGGCGGTTGTCAGCCGCGTGAACGAGTAATAGTAGGACGCATGCCCTTGCGCGCTCTTGCGGTCCAGACCGTGATCGCCCTGCAACACCAACGGCTTTTGTGGCGACAGCATCAGCGCCAGTCGCAAATTACCGGCGCTGGCTTCCAGCCGCCACGGAAAACCGCCGCCCTTGCGCGCCGCAACCTGCCAGTCCTCCAGCCATACTCGAAACGGCGCGGCCCGCGCGCCCGCCAGACCCAGCGCGCCGCGGCTGAAACGCTCGAAAAATTCAAACCGCTGCCCTTGCCGGTCCGTTACTGCCAGATGCGCGGTATACAACTGGTTGGTGCGCCACGCCGACTTGCCCGGTGTGGGTGAGGGGATTAGTGCAATACGGAACAAGGTCAGCTCATAACCGAAACGTCGATCATCGGCGGCCTTCAGATTGCCGGTGAAATACCACCACTCGTGGCGGAAATCCGGATGCGGGCCGAAGTCGGCCGGAAACTGGAAGCGACGCAGCCGATCAGCCTGCGCATAGCCCGCGCCGTTGCCGAGTGCGCCGGCAAGATTGTTTTCGCTCACGAGCTTCGTGGTGTCATCCCGCATAAAGCGAGCGCCAAATATCAGCGTCGCCAGGATAATGACAATTAAGATAATTAGCCGGGCCGGCGACATTTATTCCGCCCGCAATCCTGCCGCAGGGCGCAAAGTCGCCGCCTTGAAGCCAGGATAGATACTGGCCGCCAGCGCCGCGGCGAGCGCCAGCGCCAGCGCGTGAAATAGCGCCTCTGGCGCGATCGAGACCGGCATGCTCCAGCCAAACGAGCGCCGATTGATGACTTCGATCAACACCACCGACATGACCACCCCGAGCGGCATTGCCAGCAAGCCTGTGCACAGGCCCAGTAACCCGGCTTCGCCCGTGATCAGCGCGACGATCTGACCTTGTGTAAAACCGGTCGCGCGCAGCACCGCGAACTCCTTGCCGCGTTCCAATAACAACGCCATGAAGGCGCTTAAGACACCTACCACGGCGACCACCACAGTCAGCAATCGCAACACCTGCGTGATCGCGAATGTACGGTCGAAGATCGCCATCGTCTGCGCGCGCAGCTCGCCGGTGTCGCGGATCAATACAGGTTGCGAGCCGTGGACCGCAGCCCGCAACTGCGCCTGCACCTGACGCGCGGGCACCCTCTGACTTAAGCGCACACCGAGCGAGGAGATATTACGGTCCCGCCACCAGCGCGTGTACAGCGCGCGCGGCATCGCCACCACACCTTGATCGGAGCCGTAATCGTAGAACGTGCCCGCAATCCTGAAGCGACGCTCGCCATGATCGGTGCGCAACACGATGGAATCGCCGGGAATCCGTTGATGTTTGTATGCATAAGGCTCGGACGCGAGCACCGCCGTTCCGCGCCTGAACGCACGCCGTGCGGCTTGTGGATCGCCGGCCTTGATTAGAAAGCCCAGTCGCGCGGATGGCGATGTTTCAATCACGTGCAAGCGTACCTCATGAGTGCGCGCCTGCACCGTGACCCAGCGGTGCGCCTCGGCGTCCGCAACGCCTTGTACGTTTTCGATTCGCCGCACGAGTGTCGGCGACAGAATTGACTCTGCGCCCTCCACGTCAGATGCGGGTGTGGTCACATAAATATCGGCGCGCAGGGTCGAGCCCAGCCAGGCCGCGACCGAGCCGCGAAAGCTGTCGATCATGATTGTCACGCCAGCGGTCGCCGCCACGGACACGACCAGCGCCGCGATCGCGACGGCAGTGCGGCTTAGACTGGCCTGTGCCCCACGCGCGGCGAGGCGGCCCGGCAATCCGAACCATGAAGCAAGCGGCGCTTGCGCCAGTTTCATCATGATCGCCACGGCCGCCGGCGTGATCAGCGCATAGCCCGCGCTGATCAGCAACAGCGCAACAAAACCCAGCCACAGCGATTGACCCGCGGTCAACAGCAGGGCGCCCGCGAGCATGACCGCCACACCAGCCGGTGCCAGCCACGCGACCAGCCGTCGCGCACCGCGTTCCAGGTGTGAGCGGGTGCGCGCCTCCAGCGGTGTGGCGCGCGCCGCTTCCACCGCCGGCCCCAGCGCAGCCAATAGACTGGCGCCGATGCCAAGCGCCGCACCCTTCGTCAAGGTGGCCGCATCGACCGCCCAGATATTGACGCTGAGCGTAAAGTACAGATCGTTGATCGTGCGGGTGACCAGCGCCAGCAGTCCCTGCGCCAGCACCGCGCCGCCCGGCAATCCGATCGCCAACGCCAGCAGACTCAATCCAAGCGCCTCCATCAGCACCAGACGGAAGATCTGTATCCGATTAGCACCCAGCATCCGCAGGTTCGCGATCAGGCTGCGGCGCCGCAATACCGAGAGGCTCATGGTGCTGTAGATGAGGAACATGCCGATCAGCAGCGCCAGCAGACCCATCGCGGTCAGATTGGTAGCGAACGCGTGCGTCATCTGCGCCATGGCCTGGCTGCGCGCCGCGGCGGGTTCGATGCGGGCATCCGCCGGCAGCAACGCAGCGATTCGCGTCCGCAGTCGCTCGCCCTGCAAGCCCGCCGGCAGCTTCAAGTCGATACCGCTCAGGCGCCCGAACCGGTTCAACAGCGTCTGCGCCGTGGCGATATCCGCGATCATCAGGCCGTCGATCGCCGCCCGCGGCTGGCCGGCAGACGCCAGGTGAGCGAGCAGGTGAACCGATCGCATCCGGCCGCTGACTGTGACGTTGAATCGGTCGCCAAGCGCTAAATCCAGACGCGTGCCGGTCGCGCGTGCCAGCAATACCGCGCCGGGTTCCGTGATCAGTCGGTCGACCGGGATATCGCCACCGAACGCAGCGTAATCGCGGATCGGCGCCTCCGCGATAGGATCGACACCGAGCAGCCGCAGGGTTTCGCCGCGCACCTTGACGAACCCCTCCAGCACCGGCGCGCTGTGCCGCATTACCAGCCCGACACGTAGCTTTCGATAGAGCACCTCATTAAGCCCCTGCGCGCCGCCGACAACGCGATGCGTGGCGCGCCCCGAGACCGCGTCCATGGAATCCTGGAAAGAACGCTCCGCGGCGCTGGTCGCCCCGTCCACCGCGACCACCACGGCCACTCCGATCGCGACGCCGGCGACCGTGAGCCCCAACTGCCAGGGGTAGCGGAGCAGATAACGCAGGCTCGCCCGCGCCAGCAAATGGTCAGAGTAAGAAACCAACGGGGATGATTACGTAAAAAAATTGGTCACTTCGGTTGAAGGCACTACGGGAAGACGCGGCACGAAAGCGCAGGAAAGGCTTGCGCCGCGTGCACGAATTTGACAGATTCGGCCACCGTGGACGCACGCGCATACGAAGATCACGTGGTTCGCTCGCCCGCGCATTAAGCCGGCCGCAAACGGCCGTCAGACATCACCAGTACGCGGTCGGCAAGTGCTGCGAGTTGCTCGCTGTGAGTCACCAGAATCAAAGTCGCGCCCGCGGCGCGCACCAGGCTGCCCAGCAGTGCTGCAATGCGTGCGCCGCTGTCCGCGTCCAGATTGCCGGTAGGCTCGTCCGCCAGAATCAAGCGCGGTTTGTGCACCAGCGCGCGGGCGAGCGCGATCCGCTGCTGCTCGCCACCGGACAGCACGTCCGGATAGCTGTCGTCGCGATCCGATAGCCCGACTTGCGTTAGCATCGCCTGCGCCTGATCTCGCGCATGCGGCGGCCGATGACCGTTCAGCGCCAGCGGCAGACACACGTTCTCAAGCACGGTGAGGGTCGGAATCAGGTTGAACGACTGGTAAATGAAGCCGATATAAGAGCGCCTGAACACGGTGCGCTCGCGCTCGGCAAGAGCAGTAACGGTCCGACCATCTATCTCTATGCTGCCGGCGTCTGGACGATCGATGCCGCTGATCAGGTTCAGCAAGGTGGATTTGCCGCAACCGCTGGGCCCGACCACCGCCACGAATTCGCCGCGTGAAAACTCCGCGCTCAGATCACTCAGCACCGCGCGTGAGCGTTCACCTTCAAGATAGGAGCGGCTCACGCCGCGCAGACGAACGAGTTCCGGGCCTTGCACGTTTATCGAACCTGGGATGTTGACGAGTGGGAGTTAACGCAAAATTTCCACGTGTGTCAGATAAAGCAACGAGCGCGGTGAAACGTATAAGGAGCATTTTCCAGCGCGAATAATTAAGTTTGCGCCGTCGGACGGCGCCATTCAAGCCGCGCGGCGTGCGCATTTTTTTCAGCGGTGGGGAAACGTGGCTTTAGAAAGTTGTTGGCGTTAATGCGGCCTTGGCCGGCGGATTTCTCTGGTGGCTGCGGGCAGCCGCTGCCATGGCCCTACGCGCAATCGAGCCCGATCTCGCGCGGCTTGAGCTGATTTGTCAGCGGCCGGTTAACAGCGTATACAACCAGCACTCGGCGTGGTCCGGCCGGCCCGATGACCGACGATCCGATACGACTACACGCATGCGTATTGCCCTCAAAAATACTCTGGCGCTGCTGGCGCTGTATTTCGTTCTGGTAATCGGCCTCGGCGTTGTGCTCAGGGCCGAACTTGGCGCCGCTGTGTTCGACCGCATTTACGCTAGTATGCTGCTCGCGGCGCTCGCCGGGCTCGCGTCGATCATCGTCATGGGCGCGTTGCTGCAGGTGCAGTTGAAACGCATGGGCGCGGGGCTGGCGGCGCTGATGGAGGCCGTGGCAACCGGCGACAATCAGGCGCTGACGCAGCAGGACGATGAGTTTGCGGCCGTGCGTCATGCGGCCGGCTGGTTAGGAGAAGAAATCAAGGCGGCGCGCGGCCAGACGGCGCAGGCGCGGGACAAGCTAAACGCGGTGGCCAACGTTTTCGATGTTGGCGTCATCCTGATAACGCCGGGCGGCTCCCCTGACTATATCAATAAGACCGCGCGCCAGATTCTCATCAGCGATCGCGCGCACGACTTCGAGGCGCGCTTCACCGAAATGTATGCGGAACTGAAAGAAGCCGTCGGCAAAGTGTGCCAGGACAGTGCGGGGGAGAGTCTGGCCAATATTGAATTGACGACCGGCAAGGCCGGTGCTACTAAACGGCTGCGGGTGCATCTGCACGCGCTCAGCTCTCCCGACAACCGGGGTTGCCTGCTTATCGTCAAGGATCGAGATTTGATCGATGCGCTGGACGAGGATCTGCGCGCGGCCACGCGGGCGCGCGGCCTGTCGCGCCTGTATGCGGCCGCGGCGCACGACCTCAAGGCGCCGCTCAACGCCATGAGTCTTAACATGGAAATGCTCAAACGCAGCCTGGATGCCGGTGACGGCAACGCGCGTGAGCGGCGGCAGCATTATCTCAAGGTAGTGAGCCAAGAATCCGCGCGGCTGAACCGTTTGCTGAATACGCTGCTGGAGCAGGGCGCGCCGGCCGCGGAGGGTCGCACCACGGTTGACCTCGCACGGCTCATCGACGAGCTGGAGATCTTGCTGACGCCGCAGGCGCGCCACCAGCAGGTCACGTTCGACATTGATCTGCCGGTTGACGTTGTGCAGGTATTCGGTAATGCGAGTCAACTCAAGCAGGCTTTGCTGAACATTATTCTGAACGCTTTGGAGTGCGTTACGGAAAACGGGCGCGTCGGGGTCTCGCTCCGTACCGAGGCGTCTTCAGCGCTGATCGAGATCGAGGACAATGGGGCCGGAATTCCGGCGTCGCTGCAGGCCAGCATCTTCGACATGCATTTCACCACCAAGGACACCGGCACCGGTATCGGGTTATATGTCGCGCGCGCGGTGATGCAACGGCATGGCGGCGAAATCCGCGTTAACTCCAGATCAGGCGCGGGTACCCGATTCATCTTGTCGTTGCCGCTGCACGGAGCGGGTCCGACTGCCCGCCAGGATGCGCCTCCCGAAATTACCCGTATCTCTACGCAATAGTTTTCCGGTCGCGCGACGGCACGCGTGCGAACCGGCTTGCGGTTGATGCCGCGTGTTAACGATCGCGCTGGCATGATCGATGCAATTCTAGTTTTGCATGTGGTTAAGTTAGCGCTAAAAAGCTTTCTGACTGAATCAAAGGGGGTTAAAACTATGGAAAATTCAACTTATAAAGCTGGAGCCGGCTGGTTGCTGGCCGTCATTGTGTCGGTTGTTGGCGTCACTGCTCAGGCACGCGATCACATGACACCTGCCGCGCAGGAAAAGGTGCAGGCAATCGGTACGCACGAGTTTACGGAGCAAAAGCTGGATGCGTTCGCGTCCGCATATATAAAGATCGCCGCTATTTATAATCGCCATGCCCCGCAGGTCAAACAGGCGCGCAATTCTGAACAGGCCTACAGGGCGCAAATGTTAATTGAGGATCAGATGTCGCAAGCCATCAGGGAAGAAGGGATGAGCCCCGACGAGTACAATTATGTTGTTCGCACCATCAACCAGGATCCGCATCTGGGTCAGAAGGTGGCGCAGAAAATCCGCACCCTTCAATAGGCTGCATCTCAATATAGTACGAGCGGAGATGTCAGTGCGGGTAACGAGCTCGCGGCTCAGTCGTCGTGTTGCGGTGACAGAAAAAAGCATCAGGTTATCAAGATGCTGAATATCGGGAATGTCGCGCCGTTGGGGATCGGCGACAGACGGTCAGCCATAGCGACGCACAGCTTCCGGCGGGCGAGCATGAGCATCAGCCTGAACCTGAACCAGCATATCATTGATCGCGTCGGCCACAACCTGCGGATGATCTTCCGGCGAGAAGTGGCCCCCCTTGAAAATGTATTGAAGCGTAGCGTCCAAGTCTCGCGCAAAGCGAAAACCATAACGCACCGGCAAAATGCGATCCTTGGCACCCCAGATTACGCATTTCGGCGCGGCAATCTGCTTTAGAGCCGTAATCACGTTGCGGGTATCGCGCAAGTGCAGGTCTTTCGCCTGCTGGACAAATGCGCGCGGCCCATCCTCCGCATAATACGGCCAGTACAATGTGAACGCCTCATCGGCCGCGGCGCGGGTGACATGGGAAATTCGCATCAACCGCCGGAAGGCAAGACAAAACAGGGATTTAGGCAGACGCTCCACGAGCCGCGGAAAACGTCTCGCAATGTTGACCGCCGGCGTGGGCCAGGCGTCGTAACCGATGCTGTTTACCAGCACCAGCCCCTGACACAGCGTCGGCATGCGCTTGAGCGCGACCTGCAACACGCCGCCGCCCAGCCCGTGACCTACGAAAACCGCGCGCCGAATACGCAACGCCCGTAACCAGTCGAGCATATAGACAGCCTGCTGGGCCACGGAAATGTTGCGTCGCGCACCCTGCGGCATGGAGTTCCCGTATCCCACGAGTTCCCATGCGAGACAGCGAGCGCTCGATACTTTCGGCATGACATTGCGCCACAGCATGGGCGAGGTCCCGAGACCATGCACCATGACAACGGGAAGACCTTCACCGGACTCTCGCCAGTTCATCCATAAGCCATTGACGTCACGATGCCGGCGTTTCATGCACTCTCCGCTTATTATTCAGGTCAGCCACGACCGACGAATGGTAAAGTCGCAAGCTTCATACCATTGTGGCAGATGCGTAAACGTCTGATTTCCATGTCTACGGCGTAAAAATTCAGCAGTGAAATACTATGGCATGAACTTATAACATGAAGAAATTACCCAACGATGTACAAATCGGATGCACAATTTACCGCGGTCATGGATTTAAGCCGAGCGTAGCGATGTCCAGGCAAGCCGGCTCATGAATTCATGACCGCGCGGATCCGAAATCATTCACTATGGCTGATGCCAGACGACGCAGCGCGCACGCGGCTGGAGCGCATCATTGAAGACCTGAGTAACACCTACTGCACGCCCCGCTTCCCTGCGCATGTGACGCTGCTTGCGGGCGTTTTGCAGCCGGCGCACGACGTGGTGGCGACAACGCGAGCACTGGCAACCGCCTGGAAACTGCGGCCATTGACGCTTGATCTGGGCAGGCTCGCGATGACCAACAATTATTTTCGCTGCCTGTTCGCACGGGTGGACACAAGCGATGAGTTGCTCGCCGCCCACGAGCGTCTAAAAAGTTGCTTCGACGTGCGGTCGACCGACATCTTCACGCCCCATCTCAGTCTTCTCTATGGCGAGCTCGCGCAGACGGACAAACACGCGATCGTCGCGCGGCTGAACCATCGTTATCCAGGGCATATTACCGTGCGCGAAATCGCGGTATTCGATACCTCGGGCACGCCTGAGCGCTGGCGACAGGTCGGGTCGGTCGCGCTCGCTGAACCTTGGCACGAACCCGTACGCATCAAGCCGGGAAATTAAATCTGAAATCGGGAAAATCGATGCCGCGTCACCCGCGGCTCAGGCCCTAAAGTTCACGTATAAGCGATTATCGCTTCGCCAAGCTCTTCCGGCGTGCCGATATCAAGCGCCCGACCCGTGGCGAAGCATTCCGCTTCGACCGACAACCCAGCGTCAATCGCGGCCTGGAGCACATCGCCAATGAACAATTCTCGACACGGCGTGGGCTGTAGGCGTAAACGCGCAGCGAGATGATGGTGCATGAATTCAGAAAAAACCGGCGTCCACACAGCCGTCATCCAGGTGAAGCGCAGTTCGGTTGCACGCGGCTTGACGATGATTCGCCGCACGCGCCCGTCATCGTCGAATTCGACCAGATCGCATTTGTGCGGGTGGCTCACCGGAAAGAGGCCCAGCACGACATCGGCGCCCGTGCGAATTTGACGCGCAAGCAGGAGAGCGTAGACATCGACAGGCTCAAACAGAATATCCGGAAAGCCGAGCGCCACGCGCGCATGGCGTACGAACGGCCAGGCCTGATCCAGAGTACACGGCGCGCCGAACGGCGCCCCCATCAACAAATAAGCGAGATCCATCGACAGCCAGGCGCCGTCGCCGAAATAGGCCGGGATATCCCATTTCCCGGCGCGCAGAATGATAAACACGCGCCGGATGCCGGCGGCCCGCAGCCGCTCCAGCAGGTAGTGACTGACAACTTTCGGCGTGCGCGCGGCATCGGTCTGAAAGCCGACGGGAAAGAGTTCCTTGCTGCAGGGCAGCCGGCCAAGACGCGTCGCCTGGCCGCCTGCCGGAATCAAGCCGATAACGTCGTCATGCGGCTCCGTCATGTCACGTGATCAAAGCTGCTGACGACTCGTCTCAGGCCGGTTGCCCACTAGAGTACACGGGTAAATGCGACTGTCCGCATCACCAGCGAAAGCGCTTGCGAGCCGTTATGCAAACGGATGCCGAATGACGATCGTCTGCTGCCGCTCCGCGCCGGTGGAGATCAGGTCGATCGGCGTTTCTACAAACGCTTCGATGCGATCCAGGTACGCGCGCGCCGCGGCTGGCAATTCGGCCAGACGCGTGATGCCCGCCGTAGTCTCGCGCCACCCCGGCAAATCCTCATAAATTGGCTTATCAGGGGGCTTATCGCCCGCAACCGAGAAGGCGCCGTCCCCCTGCGCGTAGCCGGAGCGCTCATAACCCACGCACATGCGGACCGTGTCCAGGCCGTCCAACACATCGAGCTTGGTCACGCACAGCCCGGAGATGCCGTTGATGTGAATCGCGCGCCGCATGGCCACGGCATCGAACCAGCCGCAGCGACGCGGACGACCGGTAGTGGAGCCGAACTCATTGCCGCGGCTGGCGAGCACATCACCGGGCGGTTCCTTAAGCTCGGTGGGGAACGGGCCCGCGCCAACGCGGGTGGCATAAGCCTTGGTGATCCCCAGCACGTAATCCAGGTGCCGCGGTCCGACGCCGGCGCCGGTACAGGCGCCGCCAGCCGTGGTATTGGACGACGTGACGAAGGGGTAGGTGCCGTGATCTATGTCCAGCATCGCGCCTTGCGCACCTTCGAACAAAATGCTTTTGCCGCCCACCCGCAGCTCGTACAGGCACTGTGGCACATCGAGCGTCATGGGTGCGAGCAATCCGGCCAATGCGAGGGTCTCGTCCAGCACGCGCTCGAAGTCCGCCGTCGGCGCGTTCAGGTAGTTTTTCAAGACGAAATTATGGAAGTCTATGAGGTCACGCAGACCGTCCGCGAACCGCTCAGGCTGCGCCAGATCGGCGACCCGCAGACCGCGGCGCGCAACCTTGTCCTCGTACGCAGGCCCGATCCCGCGACCGGTGGTGCCGATCGCGTTGCGTCCACGCGCCTTTTCGCGCGCCTGGTCCAGCAATATGTGCGTAGGCAGAATAAGCGGGCAGGCGCTGGAGACGAACAAACGCCCTGCGACCGACACGCCGCGGTCCTCCAGCATGTCGATTTCCTGTTTCAGTGCCTGCGGCGACAGCACGACGCCGTTGCCGATCAGGCACTCGACTTGAGCGCGCAGGATGCCGGATGGAATCAGATGCAGAACCGTATTCTCACCGTCGATGACCAGGGTGTGGCCGGCGTTGTGACCGCCCTGAAACCGAACCACGGCGTGCACGCGTTCGGTGAGCAGATCGACGACCTTGCCCTTGCCCTCATCGCCCCACTGCGCGCCCAGCAATACGACGCTTCTTCCCATCAGCTTGATTCTTCCACTATCCAGTTATCGTTCCTTTGTAGCAACTCGCGCCCGCATCCCATGGCACTGGCGCCACCTTGCTGGCCGGCCAGTGCGCAGATTACGCGCTCACCCGCGGCGCGCAACCGCGCGATACACGCATGCAGGGCGGGGTCGTCGGAGGCGGGCGCGAACACCGCCGGCCGGGGCGCGGCCGGCGCCCGCACGCCCAGACCGATCAGGATATTCAGATCGGTGCTGAAGCCGGTCGCCGGTCGTGCGCGTCCGAACACCTTGCCAATTTCATCGTAGCGTCCTCCGCGCGCAATCTCCTGGCCCTGGCCCGTGGCGAACGCCGCGAACACCACACCGGTGTGGTATTGATAGCCGCGCAGCTCAGCCAGATCGAAGTGCAGCTCGATATCCGGTACGTACCGGCGCAAGCAGCTGGCTGCCTGCGCCAGATAATCGAGTGCCGCGTCCACCTCGACGTCCGTGTCCGCAAACAGTACGCGCGCGCGGGTAAGAACCTCGTCACCGCCATTCAACTCGGTCAACGCGAGCAATTGATCGCGGGCCCGGGCCGGCACGCCGACGCCATCCAGATACTGCTCGATCTCACTCACCGCCTTGCGTTGCAACATCTCGAATAGCGCGAACTCCTGCGCCTCGTTAAGGCCCGCGTTGCGCGCGAGATTCCAGTAAATTCCGACGTGCCCCAGGTCCAGATGCACGGCCGGGACGCCGGTAACCCGCAAGGTCTCCAGCATCAGCCGGATGATCTCGACGTCGCTATCCAGCCCAGCATGACCGTACAGTTCCGCGCCGACCTGCAGAGGGCTGCGCGAGCCGGCGACACCTTCGGCGCGCGTGCGCAACACCGTGCCGAAGTAGCAAAGCCTCACCGGTACGTCGCGCTTAAGCAGATGCGCATCGATACGCGCCACCTGCGGCGTCATGTCCGGACGCACGCCCATCATGCGCCCCGTGAGCTGGTCGGTCAGCTTGAACGTCAGCAGTTCCAGATCGTGGCTTGTGCCGACCAGCAGCGACTCCAGGTACTCGATCAGCGGCGGCACCACCAGTTCGTAACCCCAGCCGTGATAAAGCTCCAGCAGCGCGCGCCGATAATGCTCCAGGCGCTCCGCCTGCTGCGGCAGCGCCTCTTCGATGCCCTCCGGCAGCAACCATCGATCCTGAATGCCCATGCAAGGATGCCTGACCGTTGGCTTACGGTCGCGAGCGCAACGGCACGCGAAATCCCACGGCTAGTGCCGCACGAAGTACAACAGGAGCGCACCCACGATCATGCAACTGAAACCTACGGCGCGCAGTGTGCGATCGGGCATGTTTGCGATCTGTTGCAGCGCATGACGCAGACCGCCCGGATTCAGAAACGGCGCCACCCCCTCGATAATCAGCACCAGCGCTACCGCCGCCAGGAAATCCTTCCACACGTCGCGCTCGCTGCTTCCTATTTGCCGGCTGGCGCGGGTTCAGACTGATTGAAATAACGGAAGAACTTGCCGCGCGGCTCCAGAATCAGCACATCGCCCTTGTTATTGAAAGTGGTCATGTAGGCATTGAGGCTGCGGTAGAAATTGTAGAATTCCGGATCTTTTTCATAGGCTTGAGCGTACACTTCGGCGGCTGTGGCGTCGCCCGCGCCGCGCGTGCGCTGCGCATCCCGATAGGCTTCGGCGAGAATGACCGTGCGTCTGCGGTCGGCATTGGCCCGAATACGCGCGGCCTCTTCGCGTCCTTGTGCACGCAACTCTTTGGCTACCAGCGCCCGCTCGGTGCGCATACGGTTATATACCGATTCGCTGACCTCCCCCGGCAGATCGATGCGGCTCACGCGCACGTCCACCACCAGCACGCCGTATTGTCGGGATATTTTGTTAACTTCCAAGCGCACCGCCTGCATGAGTTCGCCGCGCTCGCCCGACACCGCTTCCTGTATGGTGCGCTGGCCGAATGCGTTGCGCGTTTCGTCTTTGGTGATCTGCGCGAGACGATCGTACGCATTGCGCTCGTCCGCGCCGAACGACCGATAGAACAGCGCCGTATCCACGATGCGCCACTTGATGAAGAAATCCACCGTCACGTTTTTTCGCTCGGCGGTCAGAAACCGATCCGGCTCACCGTCCAGGCTCAGCACCCGTCCATCGTACTTGACCACATTGTTAATGAACGGAAACTTGAAATGCAGGCCGGGCTCGATGTCCATGCGCTTGATTTCGCCCAGGCTGAACAGGATGACCCGCTGCGTTTCGTGCACGGTGTATGCCGACAGTGCGAGCACGCCCAGCACCACTGCGATGATTATGCCGATGGCGCGAAATGTCATGACTAACGTGCCTCCCGGCCGCTCATCAGCGAACGAGGCGGTCGAATATTGCGCTGTTGACTGAAACCGCTACCCGTATCAGGCAGGTTAAAATCAGGCAGCGATCTAGCGCCGGACGCCTCGCCGCTTTGCCGCATCAGCTTGTCCAGCGGTAGGTACATGAGATTATTACTGTTTTGCGCGTCCATCAGAACCTTGCTGCTGTTGGATAACACCGACTCCATCGCGCCCAGATACAACCGGTCGCGCGTGACTTGCGGCGAGCGCGTGTATTCGGTCAGCACCTGCGCAAAGCGATCGGCCTCGCCCTGGGCGGACGCGACGACCTGGTCACGATAGGCCTTTGCCTGCTGCATGACTCTGGCCGCAGCGCCGCGCGCCTGCGGAATAATCCCGTTAGCATATGACTCCGCCTGGTTGACGAAGCGGATGCGGTCTTCCCGCGCCATCACGACATCGGCGAAAGCGGGCTGCACCGGCTCCGGCGGCTGCGCCTGCTGCAGGTTGACCGTAATGACGCTGAGACCCGACTGATACTGATCCAGCATTTGCTGAATGCGGGCGCTGATCGCGTCCGCGACCTCGGCGCGCCCCGCGCCCAGCACATACTCCAGTGTATTCGCGCCCACCGCTTCGCGCGTCGCGGCCTCCATCGCCTGTCGCAAGGTCGTGTCCGGGACGCGCACTTCAAACGCGTAATCGCTGGCTCGCTTGACCCGGTATTGAACCGCCACGTCAACCGTGACGATATTCTCGTCCTTGGTAAGCATGGACGTTTCGTGCTGAGCGTCTCGCACCAGATCGACGGCGACCCTCTCCACGGTCTCGATGGGATAAGGGATGTGCCAGTGCGGGCCCGGCCCGGTGGTGTAAACGTATTCACCAAAACGCAGCACCAGCCCGCGTTCACCCGCATCGACGATATAGATGCCGGAAAACAGCCACACCAACAGCAATACCACCGCCACGATCGATGCGCCAATTGCCGCGCCCTTGCCGCCACCGCTGCCACCAGAGCCGGCGCCATTGCTCGCACCCGAGCCGCCACCGAACAGCCCGTTAAAGCGGGCAGTCAGCTTGCGCAGTAATTCCTCGAGGTCCGGGGGACCCTGATTTTTTTTGCGGTTCCCCCAGGGGTCTTTGCCACCCGGTTCATTCCAAGGCATTCATTTCACTCCGTCAGGCAGCCAGGATTTAGTCGGATTGTTGTTCTGTGATGGATAGTGGCAGCGTTTATCTACACGCGAACAGCCGCAATTGAAACGGGTTGAAAAGGCGCGGCCAGCGCACACACATATTCTAGGGGCAGCCTTCCGCGCCCGCAAGCAAAGGGATAAGATTAGTTGCGCAACGCCTGTGTCGGCAGCCCCTCGCGCCGCGAAAACATTTCGAATTGACCGCGTGGCATCTGCACCTGCAAATGGCTGGCGCCGCCGTCGTCGATCTTCTCCTGCAACACGGCACCCATGGCGAACAGCCGCGCCCGCGCGCGGCCCGCCTGCGGCGGCAGATCCAGCCAGCCATGCACCGTCTCGCCGTGCAGTTCCCGGCGCAAAAGATCACGCAACAGTCCGGCGCCGGCGCCGCTGGCCGCCGACAGCCACACGCGCATCACGCGTTCTTCCGGGCAATGCTCCACGCGCGGCTCGATGCCCAGCAGGTCGATCTTGTTATACACGAGCACCTGCGGCGCATCGGCGCCAATTTCGTCCAGAACGCGGTTGACCTGCTCGACTTGGAATTCGCGTTGCGGATCGCTGGCGTCGATCACGTGTATTAACAGATCGGCCTCGCGCGTTTCCTGCAAAGTCGCGTGAAACGCGTCGATAAGATCGTGCGGAAGCTGCCGCAGAAAACCGACCGTATCGACCAGCACCACGTCGTTGGCATCGCCTAAATCCACGCGGCGCAGGCTGGGGTCCAACGTTGCAAACAGACGATCGGCCGCCAATACGCCTGCTTTCGTGAGTTGATTGAACAAGGTCGATTTGCCGGCGTTGGTGTAACCGACCAGCGATACGGTCGGTACCGCCGCCTTCTTGCGCGCGCGGCGACCTTGTTCACGCCGTCTGCGCACCTTCTCCAGGCGCTTGTGAATCTGTTTGATGCGGATTCCGATCAGGCGACGATCCGTTTCGAGCTGGGTTTCGCCGGGTCCCCGCAGCCCGATACCGCCGCGCTGACGTTCAAGGTGACTCCAGCCGCGCACCAGGCGCGTTGACATGTGATTGAGCTGCGCCAGTTCGACCTGCAGTTTGCCTTCGAACGAGCGCGCGCGGCGCGCGAAGATATCAAGAATAAGACCGGTGCGATCCAGCACCCGGCACCCGCAGACTTTCTCCAGATTGCGTTCCTGGCTGGGGCTTAAGGCGTGATCGAAAATGGCCACGTCGGCACCCGTGGCGTGCGCCTGATCGCGGATTTCCTCGGCCTTGCCGCTCCCGACAAAATACCTGGCATCAGGCGTCTTGCGGGTGCCCGTGATTACGGCTGCGGTCTCGACGCCGGTCGAGTTGACCAGTTCCCGAAACTCCGTGAAATCGTGTCCATTCGTGCCTGCGACCGCACCGAAGTCGATGTGGATCAGCGTGGCGCGCTCCCCGCCATTCGAATGTTCAGTCAATGGCGCAGCTCACCTCGCGCGGCCCGCGGACCGCGCAATTCACAATCGACGTCAATCCGACTCGGTCTCCTCGTTGTTATAAGCAATCTTGACGGCCCTGGCCGGTACAATCGTCGAAATTGCGTGCTTATACACCATCTGGTTCACGCTGTTACGCAGCAAAACCACAAACTGATCGAACGAGTCGATCTGTCCCTGTAGCTTGATGCCGTTGACGAGATAAATCGATACCGGCACACGTTCTCTGCGCAACGCGTTGAGGAAGGGTTCTTGTAACGTTTGCCCTTTTGCCATGATCCTACTCCTAATCAATGATTTAAATAATTATTATGCCGCGCCAGATAAGCAGTCACGGTAAGCAAATCTATGCAAATTCTCTACCACTCGTCGCCATAATCGTAAAGTATAGCGGTCACTAGGTGCGACTCATACAAGTTGCGACTCGATTGCCGAGACAATCCGCGCGAGCGACTGAGCTTCGGCATCGAACATGCTCGCGTCACGCTCGGCGCGCAGCCACGTCATTTGGCGTTTCGCAAGTTTATGGCTCGCGGTCCTCGCCGCTATCACCATGTCCGGATAGCTGATTGCGCCGTCGAGATACTGCCATATCTGTCGATATCCAACCGCTCGCAACGCGGGAAGTCCCAGGTGCAGATCGTCGCGGCGACGCAGAGTTTCGACTTCATCCACGAGCCCTTTCGACAGCATGCCGTAAAAACGCTCGGTAATTCTTGCGCGCAGCTTTTCACGGTTATCAGGGTTCAGTATCAGGCGATTTATGCTGTACTGCAATATTTCCGACCGGGGCCGCGCGCAAAGTTCAGTCATTGACCGGCCGGTAATCTCGTAAACTTCCAAAGCGCGCTGCACGCGCTGCGGATCGTTGGGATGAATACGCGCGGCGGCAAACGGATCGACCTCGCCCAGGTGCGCGTGCAGGAACGGCCAGCCTCGTTCGATAGCTTGCGCATCGATGCGCGCGCGCACAGCCAGGTCGGCCGCCGGCAGCGCGCTCAAGCCTTGGGTTAGCGCCCGGAAATATAGCATGGTGCCGCCGACCAGCAGCGGTACTTTGCCGCGCGCGGTAATCTCGGCCATTTCCCGCAACGCATCCGCCCGGAAGCGGGCCGCGGAATAGGCCTGTGCGGGGTCGAGAATATCGATCAGCCGGTGCGGCGCAATCGACAAGGTTTCCGCATCTGGTTTGGCGGTACCGATATCCATGCCACGGTAAACCATCGCCGAATCGACGCTGATGATCTCCAGCGGCAGACAGCGCACAAGCTCGACCGCCAGCGTGGTCTTACCGCTGGCGGTGGGGCCCATGAGAAATATGGCGGGTGGTAGGCGGGACTCTGGAATCGGGATCCGGGAGTCGGGACTCGGGAGTCGGGAGGTAACGATTGAGTTAACTGCGGCTGGGGCCATGTCGGCTCGATGAGCTAATGTCCTTCGTCCCAGTCCCGAGTCGCCGGTCCCGAGTCCCGATGTATTCATTGCCCGCGCAAAAACAGCTTGTCCAGTTCCCGCAGACCGAGCTGCACCCAGGTCGGACGCCCGTGATTGCACTGGCCGCTGCGCGGGGTCGCCTCCATGTCGCGCAGCAGCCGATTCATCTCCGGCAACGTCAAATTGCGACGCGCGCGCACCGACCCGTGACAGGCGACACTGGACAACAGTTCATCGATTGCCAGGCGGATACGATCGCTGCGCGCATGCGCAAGCAGATCGGCCAGCACGTCCCGCACCAGCGCCTCCACATCGACACCAGCCAGCGCGGCAGGCATCTGACGGACGACCAGCGTTTCCAGACCCAGCCTGTCCAGATCCAGCCCGAGTTCACGAAACGCGCCGGCGTGTTGCTCGCCCGAATCCGCCTCGGCGCGGCTGACATTGACGCTCAGCGGCACCAGCAAAGCTTGGGTTTTAATGCCCTCGCCCTCGAACACCTGCTTAAACTGCTCGTACAGAATGCGCTCGTGCGCAGCGTGCATATCCACCAGCACCAGCCCACTCGTGTTCTGGGCGAGCACAAACACACCATGCAACTGAGCCAGCGCGTAACCTAGCGGCGGCGCCGGATCCTGGGCATCAGCGTGCGGCGGAGGCGCCGGCACCTGGCTGGGATGAGTGTATCCGCCGCTTGACTCGGCGACGTGCAGCGCCAGCATCGATTGCGGCGGCATCTGGCGGACATTCGCGTACGCGGCGTTCGTGGCGACGGGCGCATCCTTAGCTGCGTCCGCCTCGATAGCGGGCGGTTCTTGCGATGGCCTATCGCCCGGTTGCAGTTGCGCGATCACGCGTTTCAGAGTCGTGAACAGAAAACCGTGCACCGAGCGGCTGTCACGGAAGCGGATTTCATGCTTGGTCGGATGCACGTTGACATCGACCAGCGCGGGATCGAGGCGCAGATAGAGTACGTAAGCGGGATGCCGGCCGTGATACAGCACATCGGCGTACGCCTGCCGCACCGCATGCGCCAGCACACGGTCGCGCACCGTGCGGCCGTTGACGTAGAAATACTGCAAATCGGTCTGTGTGCGCGACGCCGTAGGCAACCCGAGCCAGCCGTGCAACCGGAAATCCCCGACCTCGTGTTCGACGTACACGGCCTGCTCGACGAAGCGGCCGCCGCATACGTCCGCCAAGCGCTGTTAGCGCGTCGCGGGGTCTGGCGCCGCACGCAAGCGGGAGACGCCGCGGCCGTTATGGTTAAGTTCCAGCCCGACATCGAAGCGGCTCAAGGCGATTCTGCGCAACAGCGTATCCGCGTGAGCGAATTCGGTACACTCGGTGCGCAGGAACTTGCGCCGCGCCGGCACGTTGAAAAACAGATCCAGCACTTCGACCGAAGTGCCCACCGGATGCGCGGCCGGCAGAATCGCGGCTTCGGCATCGTCGCCGCGACTGCCAATGCGCCATGCAACCGTGTCGTTCACCGTACGCGAGGTCAGGGTCAGGCGCGAGACCGAGGCAATGCTGGGCAGCGCCTCGCCGCGAAATCCCAGACTGGCAACCGAGTTAAGATCGTCCAGGGTGCCGATCTTGCTGGTGGCGTGACGGCTAAGCGCCAGAGTCAATTCGTCTCTGGCGATGCCGCGACCGTCGTCGGTTACGCGCAGACGTTTGACCCCGGCCTGCTCCAGCTCAATGGCGATGCGCGTGGCGTCGGCGTCCAGACTGTTTTCGAGCAGTTCCTTGAGCACCGACGCCGGGCGCTCGACAATCTCGCCGGCGGCGATCTGGTTAACCAGTTGCGGCGACAGCCGGCGGATAGACACAGATAGTTCTTATTCGAGCATCAACAGGCCAGGAAGCATGATATGCCCTGCGCCGGCACGCAACCCGCTCGGCCTGACTCGATCGATTATTGTCCGCTGTGCCCGTCTAACCCTGCTTCGGCACCGAGATATAAAGTGCGTTACCACCTCTATGCACCAGCAGCGCGATCGACCCGCCTTTGTGCGACTCCACCAACGACGTGAACTGCTTAATGTTGCGTACCTGCTCGTTGTTGACGGCCAGCACGATGTCGCCGCGCTGAATACCGGCCTTGGCCGCCGCGCCCTGCGCGCGCTCCACCACGAGTCCGCCGTTAACGCCTGCCTGTTGCCGCTGCATGTTGTTAAGCGGACTCACCACCAGGCCCAAACCACCGGAACTCTCGCTCTCGCCGCCGCCGCTTGCCACCTGCCCGCTCTCGAACGCGCCCACGACCAGCTCGAAGGTCTCTGTCTCGCCCTGACGCAACACCTCGACTTCGACGTCCTCCCCGGGTTTGGTTGCCGCGACCATGATGGGCAACTCGTTCATGCTCTCGACGGGCTGTCCGTTGTAAGAGAGGATGACATCACCCGCCCGCAGCCCGCCCCTGGCGGCCGCGCTGCCCTTCTCGATGGCCGCGACCAGGGCGCCGGCCGGCCGGTCCATTCCGAACGACTCGGCCAGATCCGGCGTGACTTCCTGAATCTGCACGCCCAGTTTGCCGCGGCTCACCGTGCCGGTGTCACGCAACTGCCCGGCGATGTCCATCGCAAGCTGGATGGGGATCGCGAACGACAGTCCCATATATCCACCCGTGCGGCTGTAAATCTGCGAGTTGATGCCGATGACTTCGCCCTGCATATTGAACAGCGGTCCGCCGGAGTTGCCGGGGTTGAGCGCCACATCCGTCTGTAAAAACGGCACATAGGTGTCGCCCGGCAGCGAGCGGCGCTTGGCGCTGATAATGCCGGCGGTCACCGTATTGTCGAATCCGAACGGCGAGCCGATCGCCACCACCCAGTCGCCGACCTGCGACTTGTCCGCTTTGCCAACCGGCACCACCGGCAAGCCTTCGGCGTCGATTTTAAGCAGCGCCACGTCCGTGGGACGGTCCTGACCGACGACCTCGGCTTCCAGCTCACGGCCGTCGATAAGCTTGACCGTGATTTCGTCCGCGTCGCCGATCACGTGCGCGTTAGTCAATACGTAACCGTCGTCGCTTATAACAAATCCGGAGCCCAGCGACTGGGTTTCGAACTCCTGCGGACCGGGTGGCTGCTGTTGAGGAGCGAAGCGGCGGAAAAAGTCATAAAACGGATGATCTTCGTCCAGCCCCGGAAACTGCGGGCCGAAAGGCATCATGGGTTCGCGGGTTACGGTTTGCGTCGTGCTTATATTTACCACAGCCGGCCCTTCTTTTTGCACCAGTTCGCGGAAGTTGGGAAGTTGAATGTTGACCTCGGATTCGGGAGCTGACTGCTCGAATCCTCTTTCCGGTTTGGCCGACGATGGCCCGCAGGCGGTAACCACCAGCGGCAGAACGAGCGGAATCAAGAATTTTTTTGCAGAAAACTTTTGTGACATCGGTTTATCCTGATACTTGTTGACTGTCTTGTTGACGACCGCGATCGGGCACTTTACTGTTCCGCCGGCAATGTTCCGGGCCAACCTTGACGTGTAGGCTGCTGACACCGAACTGGAAGCGGGGATAAGTTTTTCCCGGCGCGCTCCGACGATCGATTCGGTAACGAACGAGACACTCGCGGTCCGCGGGAAGTTCCTTAAGGCGATGAAGACGCTCGGAACAGGCCCGGCCACAGCCCGATCAACAACGATAACCACCCATTCAGCGTCGCATAATCATGTCTCAACTCGCGCTCTACGGCGTGTTTGCCGCCATAGTCACCGTCCTGCTGGCAATCGACCTTTTTGTCGTCCAGCGCCACTCGCACACTGTCTCGATCAAGGAAGCCGCTATCTGGACCGGCATCTGGATCAGCGTATCGGTGGTGTTCGGCCTGTTTATCCCGCACTTCTACCATGGCGCCGGCGGCGAGGACATGGTTCTTTATTTTACGGGGTACCTGATAGAGTGGTCGCTGTCGGTCGACAACGTGATGCTGTTCCTGCTGATCTTCCAGACTTTCGCCGTACCTCGGGAGTTTCAGCATCGTGTCCTGTTCTACGGCGTGTTGGGCGCGATCGTGATGCGCGTGATCGTGATCCTCGCCGGCACGGCGCTGGTTGAGGCCTTCGAATGGCTGCTTTACGTGTTCGGCGCGTTTCTGCTGTACCTGGCCTGGAAAACCTGGTCGCACCGCGGGGAACAGGAGGACGTCTCGGACATGCGCCTGATGCGGATCGTCAGGCGTGTGCTGCCAACCACCGAGGATTACCGCGGCGAGCACTTCTTCGTGCGCGAGCACGGCCGCCTGCTTGCCACACCGTTGTTTATGGTGCTGGTGGTGATCAACATCGTCGATCTGATCTTCGCCACCGACTCGATCCCGGCGATTTTCGCGATCACGCGCGATCCCTTCATTGTCATCACGTCCAACATCTTCGCCATCATGGGACTGCGCTCGCTGTATTTTCTGATCGCGGGGCTGGCCGACCGCCTGCATTATCTGAAAGCCGGCCTGGCAGTCATCCTCGCCTTCGTCGGTCTTAAGCTTTTGACCGAGAACATCCACGGGCTGTGGCACCCGAGCCCGCTGATGAGCCTTGGCATAATCGCCACGATCTTCGCCGTGACGGTGGTGATGAGCCTGATGCACGAACCGGATGCCGACAAGACTCCGCCCGGGCGCTGACGGACGTTAATCGCCGAGCGTCATTCCCAGCGGAACCAGTACGAACCCATAATTAAAAATGCCACGCTCATCAAGGCAAGGGCCGTGAGTTGCGGCGTAATAGCCGTGAGGCCCGCACCGTCCAGCATGATCGCGCGCGCAGCGATTGTGACATGGGTCAGTGGAAAGATAAGCGCCAGCTGTTTTAACAGCGGGTGCATGCCTTCCAGCGAAAACCACACGCCCGACAAGCCCATCATCGGCCAGCTGACAATGTTCAACAAGCCGCCCGCGAGCTCCTCGCTGGCGGTGCGGGCGGCGACCAGCAACCCCAGGCTGATCATGCATACCGCCCCCAGCACGAACACCAGCAGTAAAGTCAGATAATTGCCGTACATGGTGAAACCGATCACCAGATGGGTGCCGGTGAACACCAGCACGGTGATGGCGATGATCAGCCACAGCCGCGAGACGACCTGCGCGGCCAGGAATTCGAATGCGGAAAGCGGTGTCGCCTTGAGCCGCTTGAGCACGCCGTTTTTGCGGTAGCGCACGATCACGTAGCCGACTCCGAACAGCGAACTGAACATCATGTTCATGCCCAGCACGCCGGGGATCAACCAGTCCACATAGCGCACCGGCCGCCCGGTGACCTGCTGACGTTCGAGGCTGTCCGGCTGGGTGCCGGCCAGCACCCGTTCCAGCATATAGCCTTTAGGCGATTCGTCGTTAACCCAGTAACGCCGCGCTCGCGGATCGATCAGCATATCCAGTTGATGCCGCCGCACCTTGGTGATCGCCACGTTGCGACGGGCTACCGGGATAAAGTCGATGTGCTCGGTTCTGGTAAAAGCCGCCGCCGCGCGGTCTTGGGTCTTGCCGTAAACGCCGACCTTGTAAAGGCTGGGCGGCTCGCCTGAAAACGCGAACGCGAAACCGAAAACGATCAGCGCCGGCAACAGGATATTCCATATCAGCGCCGATCGATCCCTCAGGAACTCCCGATTGCGCGCCGCCAGCACCGCGCGGAAACGCGTGACACTTATCATTGCGGCACGCTTATCCTCACGCGCGCAGTTCCGTGCCGGTCAGTTCCAGAAACAGATCCTCTAAAGTGCGCTCGCGAATACGCAGATGCGCGAGTGGCACGCCGCGCTCGATCAGCCGCGTAATGGTGCCGTTCACGTCCGGGGTCGCGATTTCGACCACGCCGCGATGATGCACCACGGGCACCTCCAGTCCGTCGCGCGCGGGCTCAAAGTCCTGCTCGGGCAGTTGCAGAATCACGTCATCGAAATGGGCGGCGAGCAGCTGTCGGGGCGTTCCCTGCGCGATGATGCGGCCGTGATCCATAATCGCGATCTCGTCGCACAGCACGTAGGCTTCTTCCATGTAATGCGTGGTCAGCACCACGGTTTTGCCGCGCGCCTTTATGCCTTCCACCAGCGCCCAGAAATTGCGCCGCGCCTGCGGGTCCAGGCCGGTGGTGGGTTCATCCAGGAAGATGACTTCGGGATCGTTGACCAGCGCGATCGCCAGAAGCAGACGCTGGCGCTGACCACCCGACAGCTTGCGGGTGTCGCGATCCAGGAATTCGCGCAACGAGCACTGTTCGATCACAGTGTCCAGCGACGCGCTGTCGCGATAAAACCGGGCGAACATCTCCAGGGTCTCGCGAACGGTGATGAAGTCCTGCAGCGCGGTGGACTGGAACATGATGCCGGCTTCGTCGCGGAAGCGCGGTCCGAGCGGCTGGCTTTTGTACAGGATTTCGCCTCCGGTGGGCGCCGTCACGCCTTCCAGCATTTCCACCGTGGTGGTCTTGCCCGCGCCGTTCGGACCCAGCAAACCGAAACACAGGCCAGATTCGATGACGAAGCCAAGCCCGTTCACAGCCTTGACGCCGCGATAGTGCTTGACCAGCGCGTTGACTTCCAGCAAAGGTGGCATCGATACGGTGAAGCCGACTCAGAAGACGTCACGCATCAAACTGGACTGTCCAGCGCGGACTCGAATACCTCTTTCAATACCGGCTCGCCGGCCTCGTCCAAGGCCGGCTTCTCGATCCGAAACCGCGCCGAGCGCCCCCGCATTTCGAGTGTGGCGATCTGGTTGCCGAACCAGGGTTCGTCATGCATAAGCCGCCAGTCCAGGATCGGTGGCTGGACACCGGCCGCGCGGGCCAGCGCTTTGGCGACGAGCGCCATCGGCGCACTCCACGCGAACCGCATCGCCCGGCGTTCGCTGCTGCTGAGCGCGTTGCGCAGCGGTGAGCACACCGCCTGATAGATACCGCTTTTGCGCGCCTCGCCATGCCGGAAAGACGCCTTTGCAAGGTACGCGTGATGCACGTCGCCGGAGAGCATAACGATGGTGGCCGGCGCATGACCGCGCGCGTCGCTGGCGACCTCGTGGAGCAGTTCGGTGAGCTGCACAAAGGAGCGATCAAACGCGCTCCAGTGTTCCAGATCCAGCGCCTGCCGCAGTTTTTCGACCTGGTGGACTGCGCGTTTTCCCCACGCGCCGTCGCACACTGCTTCGCTCCAGGCCTCCAGATAGTGGATCGCTGGCGCCAGCAGCATCGGCAGCGAGGTGCCCAGCAGCACATGATCGAAATCGCCGTGCGCGTGACGCGCGATCCAGGCCCACTCGTCCGCCTCGATCATGGCGCGCGGCCCATCGAGTACCCGCGCGGCGCGCGAGTCCATCATCACCAGCCGCACGCGTCCGAAATCCCGGTAGAAACTCCAGCGGCAGGCTGCGGGATCGCGGTCGGCGCGCGCCGCGAATTCGCGCAACAGCGGACCGGCGTCATTGCGCGCTTTTTGAACCTGCCGGAACATCTCATCATCGTGCAGTTCACGCGGGGAGAGATTGCCCAGATGCTGGTAAATCCAGTACGACATGAAACCGCCCACGATGCGCGCCTGCCACCACGGCTGCGCGCGCTTCTCCGCGACCCAGGCCGCCGAAATGTTCCAGTCGTCGTTTACATCGTGATCGTCGAAGATCATCGCGCTGGGCAGGGTGGACAGCAGCCAACGGATAGTCGGTTCGCCCCAGGCCTCGCGGTAGAGACGGATATATTCTTCGAAATCCGCGATCTCCTCGCCGGGCGGCTCATCGGTGTTGCGGCGTCCGCGAATAAACTGCCGGGTTTCCGGCGACACCTGGTCGGCGTAAATCTGATCGCCCAGAAACAGAAGTGCGTGCGGCCACTGATCCGGCGGCTCGCGTCGCAAACGCAGCGCCAGCGCCTGCAACGCGTCGATACCGCGGCCGCGCACGTCTTGCTCCTTGAGCAGGGTAAACGGCGGCACCTGTGGCAGCGAGATACGGCAGGAGCCGAATACCAGCTGCTGCGACTGATCCGGTTGCGGCGTGTAGATGGTGCTGGGCGGAAACTTCGAATCCGGCTCGGGCCATACGGGTTCGCCGTCCAGCAACACCGCGTATTCGTAAATGCTGCCGGGCTCAAGACCGGTCAGATACACGATCGCGTAATGGTGGCCTTCGACGTGAAATGTGGGCGCGCGGTGGTCAAGTATCTCGACCTCGCAGGCCGCTGAGGTCTCCACCCATACGGTTGCGTCACAGGGGCCGACGTAACGTAAGAGTGGCCCCAGAATCAATTCTGTCATGTTTTTTGCGCTTCCCGCGTGCCGGCGGGCCATCCAGCCGTGGCGGCGACCCCCGACTATGCTAGCCGGAACGCGCGCCCGCGGAAAGTAAGGGCGCGTCACATGGCACGTGCGGGGCGCGGCGATGTACGGCGTGACGAGGGGAAAACGGTTAAGGATGATGCAGGACGAAATCCCCTGCGAAAGCGCCGGTCACGCGCGCCGCGAAGCTTGCAAGGGGCCGCGAGCCGCGGCGCGGCTAACCGTCGCTGGTTGGAATCAGCAGCACCTGGCCGACGTGCAGCACGTCGCCGTTCAGCGAATTACGAGAACGCAGCGCCTCGACGTTGACGCTGTATCGCTGAGCGATCGTGGACAAGGTGTCGCCATAACGGATGACGTGCCGATCGCGCAGATCGCTTGCATACAGGGTGCCCGGCGGAGAATGATCGCTGAAATATACGCGCAGACCATTCAGCATGGCGAGCGCCACCTGTTCCTGATAAGAGGAGCTACGCAGACGCTGCTCCTCCTCGGAATTGGAGATATACGCCGTCTCCACCAGCACGGAAGGAATGTCGGGCGAAGTCAGCACCGCGAAACCGGCCTGTTCAACGCTGCTGCTGTGTATATCGCCCACCAGTTCCAGTTCCGCGAGCACGTCCTCCGCCAGGTTCATGCTGGCATCGATGGTCGCGGTCTGGGACAAATCCATGAGCACCCGCGCCAGGGTGTCGTCCTTGTCATTCAGACGTACGCCACCCATGAGGTCCGCAGCGTTTTCCCGTTCGGCCAGCCAGCGCGCGGCCTCGCTGCTGGCTCCGGTGCGCGACAATACGTAAACGGAACTGCCACTCGCGTAAGAACTGAGCGCCGCGTCTGCGTGTATCGAGATAAACAGGTCGGCCTGGTGGGCCCGCGCGCGCGCGATGCGGTCACGCAGCTCCAGGTAAACGTCGCTATCGCGAATCATCACCGGCCGCATGCCCGGCTCCGCTTCGATTAAATCTTCAAGCCGGCTGGCAATGGACAAGACCACGTCCTTTTCGTACGTTCCGTACAGTCCCACCGCACCGGCGTCCTCGCCACCGTGACCGGCGTCGATGGCCACCACCACGTCGCGCAGCGACGTGACGTTGAAGTCGGCCACGATCACCGGCGTGGGCACGGGTGTCGCGAGTGTCGGTGCCGGCGCGCCGGGATGATAGAGGTCCACCACCAGTCGGTGGTCATAGCCGCCGATCGGGGGCAACAGGAAACTTTTCAGAGTCGATGAATTTTGCAGGTCCAGCACCACCCGCAGATCGGTGCCGTCCCGTGCGGCGTGGCGTATAGCCACAATCGCGGACGCGCCCAGATCCACATGCTGGGCGAGCTCCGCCATCTTGGCGTTTTCAAGGTCGATGACTATGCGTTCGGGATCGTGCAGCGAGAACAGACGGTGCTCCACCGGGCCGCTGAGATCGAATACAACGCGCGTGCTGTCGCTGCTGTAGGAAAGGCGAATGTTCATTACCGCCACGCCCCACTCCGCCCCCAGAGGCGCCGTTACCAGGCACAGAATTGCACCTATGCCGAGGCTGCCGCAGCATAGCAAACGGCGAAAACGCCGGAATATCTCGCCCAAGATCCTTCTCCCTCAAGTAGTTTTAACTACCTATGCCTATAGTTTGTGGCAAGCACGTAACAAAATGCAATAGCTAATTATCAGCGAATTTAGGCGCATACGATGCTTTTCTATTAGCTTTTGTGAGCACTGATACGCGCCAGCACGTCGACACCCGCGGGTGTCGACG
>Ga0136621_1000062_pt1 | contig 34401 bp, 29 predicted proteins | sample AntDryUQ445A2306_FD_104673 | JGI IMG/M metagenome (GOLD analysis project Ga0136621, IMG submission 104673) | Polar desert sand microbial communities from Dry Valleys, Antarctica - metaG UQ445A (23.06) | ecosystem: Environmental > Terrestrial > Soil > Desert | place: Antarctica: Dry Valley...
GTCCGACTATCCGTGGGGATGGCCGGAGGAGCGGTCTCAGGTGTGGCGATCGCTCCTCCAAGACAAGTGGGGCACGCAGGACTTCTGGAGAACCGACAGCTATCTGTCCTCGTCGCACATCCGGTCCGATCCGGACCGGGTACGGGCTTGGACTCGATATGGGCGCCTGTCGGCGAGTCCCGGAGCGGTGTTGGCACTCGATGAGATGGCGCGCGACCTCGACATCCGGGCCGTTCTCCCGACGGTTCGTGTCCCGACGCTCGTGATGCATCGGGTTGCCGACACCTCGGAGCAGGTCGAGCAGGCTCGCTACATCGGCGAGAAGATCCCTGGCGCGGAGGTTCTCGAGCTTCCCGGCGACGAGCACGCTCCTTTCCTGGGCGATACGGCTGTCGTCTTGCGCCAGCTGCGCCGCTTCATCGGAGCCATTCGCGAGGAAGAGGCGGAGTTCGACAGGGTGCTCGCCACCGTCCTCTTCACCGATCTGGTCGGATCGACGGAGCGAGCGGCGGCTCTCGGAGACCGTGCCTGGCGCGATCTCGTTGAACGACACCACACGGTCATCCGCGGATTGCTGGCTCGATACAGAGGTGTCGAGGTCGACACGGCTGGCGATGGCTTCTTTGCCACATTCGACGGACCCGCACGTGCCGTGCGCTGCGGGCGAGCGATCATCGATGCCGTACAACCCCTCGGCATCGACGTCCGAGCGGGAGTCCATACCGGAGAGATCGAGACGATCAACGGCAAGGCTGGCGGGATAGCCGTCAACATCGGCGCTCGCGTCGCGGCTTCGGCTGCGCCTCGCGAGCTTCTGGTCTCGTCGACCGTCAAGGATCTGACAGCAGGATCCGGTCTCACGTTCGAGGACGCCGGTGAGCACGTCCTGAAGGGCATCCCCGAGCCGTGGCATTTGTTCCGGGTGCTCGACGCTGCTTCATAGCTTCAAGTGACAGCTTTCCCGCCTGCGCGAGTGTGCGGGAATGTCGCTTGACAGCGCGACAGATCCGTCTCGTGCGCGGCGAGCACACGCGCGCCGTTTCGAGTTCCGGTGGCCATCCATTCCGAGGGTTGGTTACCTGGGGGGCCGGGACGGCCCTGCCGGGGCCTCGTCCGACTGTCAGTCGATTGGCTCAACGCCTTGCTGGCTGAGCCGCTCAAGACCTTCCTTCATTGCCGTCAGTTGCTCGGGAGAGTGTCCCTGCCAGTCCACGACCTCGCCGATCACTCGCAGTGGCTCTCGAGAGCGATACGACTTCGTCGGATTGCCCGGGAACTTCTTGTCCGTCAGATTGGGATCGTCCTCGACCGAGCCGAGCGGCTCAACGATGTAGATCCTGCCTCGCCCCTCGCCGAGCGCCAACTCCGCCCCCCAGGTAGCCGCATCTAGCGTGCCGGTCAGGTACACGTAGGTCGTGCCGCGATCGAGCCTGCCGAAGTTGGCCCTGTGGCCCGGCTCAATCAGATCTCCGGTGTTCAGCTCCGCCTTCGTGCCGTGGAAGAACCGCGCCACACCGGTCCCGCCGCACGCTGAGCAACCCTGCCCGCGGCATACCGCACATGGGTGGGACACAACAAACGGGCCGGGATTGTCGACGCCCTCGCCGCCGTCCAAGTCGTCACCGGACATCATGTATCGGTTCATACCTCGAAGGAGCAACTCGGCGGTTCCTGCAGCCCCGCAAGTCGAACCCTCGAACCCTCGAACCCTCGAGGCTGTGAGGAATAGACCCTGCGATGGGCGAGCGCTCGGGAATGTCCCCAGAGGACCCGCTGCTGCTTCTCTCCGAAGCGACCGTCCGAATCTGAGAGACTCGCGCCGCCAACGACAACCAGGAGATAGAACTGATGCCCGACGCCAAAGACGTGATCCTCAAGCACATCGCCGCCGTCAACGAGCGCGATAGCGACGCTGACCCGTGGGCCGCTGATGCCGAGCTCGTGGCGCCAGGCGGTCAGGCCAACGGTCGCGACGCTGTCATTGGCTTCTTGGGCGTGTTCCACGAGGCGTTCCCGGATCTTCGGCTTGAGGTCGAGCAGCTCCTTACCGACGGACCAGTCGCAGCGGCCGAAGGGACGCTCGTGGGCACCCATGATGGCGTGCTCCACACCCCCAACGGCGATGTCGCGCCGACAGGACGGGCCGTTGAGCTCCGGTGGGCGGCGGTCTATGTCACCGACGGCGACACGCTGAAGTCCGAGCACCTGTTCTTCGACCAGATGGACTTTCTCGGCCAGCTCGGTCTCCTCCCCGGCTAGGGGCCGACGCCCAGCCCGCGCAAGCGCATCGCAGAGTCACCTGTGGCTCGGTCTGAGCTGTCGTCGCTTCTCACGCAATGCAGCAGCCCGGGATAGGCCCCGCCCGCCTGCGCGAGTGTGCTCTCGCTTGAGCAGGCTAATCGCCCGAGACTGCTAACTCAACGTTTTGACGTATCTATCCGGGTCTTTGACAAAACAGATGCGGGAGCCTCCCGCTGAGACCTGGTACGGCGGGCGCTCGGGCTCGATCGCATGCTCGTCTTTCAACGTCGCGAGCGTGCCGTCGAGATCGTCGACGCCGATCGCGATGTGTCCGTACGCGGTGCCCATCTCGTAGGAGCGCCCGTCGTGGTTGTAGGTCAGCTCGAGAACGTTCTCGTGGTCGCCCATGGAGAAGAAGTAGTTCGTTGCTTCGCGCTTACCGTCTCTGACGATGTCCATATCGCGCGAGAAGCGGAAGCCGAGGGCTTCGTAGAAGCGGCGGCTCCGGTCCGGGTCAGTGATGCGAACCATCGTGTGCAGGAAGTGGTTCATGTGCCGCATCGTATGCTCGCGCGCCAGCGCGAGTCGCGGCTTGCAGACGACACGCCTACCGAACCTTGGGCAACGGCTGGCGCTAGAGAGTGGAAACGCTCGCCCGTAGGCACGTGCACGACGCCCCGCCAGCCCTTTCGAGTCCGGTTGCAACATGACGAGCGAGACTGAGCGAGCCACCGTCAGCCCCGGCGTGGCACGGACCCGTCGAAGTCCCGCCGCGGGAGATTACGCCGTCGCGGCGAGTAGCCTCTCGCCCTCGCGGATGTACCGCGTCGCGCCGACCGAGCGGAAGAACGCGAGGGCTTTCTGGAGCTGCACATCTGCTTCGGGCCTCCTTCCGGCCTCCGCGAGCACCTCGGCCGCCCGCAGCCGGAGCTCGGCCTCGTCCACGCGCCAGGCATGCTCGCCCGCGATATCGGCCGCTCCCTCGTAGTCGCCCTCGAGCACGGCAGCGGCAGCGCGCACCCACGCCCTGTCAGCGCGGGTCGCGAGAATCGCGGGTAGCTCGTCTCTCACCCCGAGCTCACCCGCGGCTAGGGCGAGCGTCATCACACCGAACGACGTCGCGCTGTCCTTCAGCACGGACACCAGCTCGCCCGCCAAACCGCGAGCATTCTCGATCCGTCCGAGCGCGAGGTCGACGCCTATGTGGCACCCCAGTGCTGGGGCCAGCGCCTGCGGTTCTTTCGCTTCGCGGGCGAGGGCGAGCGCGCGAGCGGCTGCGGCGGTCGCGGCCTCGCCGTCGTCACGTGCCAGGTAGATGTCGGCCAGATGCTCCCGGATGAACCCCTCGTTGTAGTGCGGCGACCCCGCTTCGCAGGCCGCGATGAACTCCTCCGCCAGCGGCACGAACTCGTCCCAGCGCCCGAGGTCGGAGAGGGTGAGGAGGATCTGGCCCGCGAGGTAGCGGCCCACCGGCGCGTTTCCGAGCCTCTCGGCGGCTTCCTTGCCCAGGAGCTGCAGCTCGTGCGCCCGCTGCACGTTGCTCTGCATCGCAGCGAGGTTGTTGTAGGCACGGGGGAGCTCCGAGTTGTTCGTTGCCTCTGCGATCTCGATCGCGCGCTCCAAATCGGCGATCCCACCCTCGTCGCCCGTATTCCCACGGGCGCTGCCGATGTTGATGAGGGCCGACGGGACGAGCTCGGAGAGACCGAGCGTCTCTGCCATCTCGAGCACCTCGCGCCCTGCACGAATGGCCTCTTCCGTCTCGTCCGCGAGCATCGCGTAGCGCGAGACCTCGAGGAGGACACGCGCGGCCGACGCGCTCGCTGGCCGATCGCGGACGAGCTCGCGTGCCCGCTCGAGCTGCTCTCGTCCGCGATCGTTCTTGCCCTGGTCCCACCACGACCTGGCCAGCAGCACGCACGCCTCCGCCGCGGTCTCGGGGTCCCCGGCCGCGAGCAGCGCGTCGCGCGCCTCCTCCAGATGCGCGATCCCCCGCTCGTCTCCTGCTCGACGGAGCGCCGCGCCGAGCTGGAACAGCACCCGCGGGCGCTCTTCCTCGCGGACCCCGAGCTCGAGCGCTTCCTCGAAGAACCGCGCGGCGCTCGCGAAGGCGTTGAGCCCGACCGCCCGCTCGCCCGCGCGCAACAGCGCGTTCGAGGCAGACTCCGCGAGCACGCCAGCGTCGACGCCGGCAGCGCGCGCGAGCTCGAGCGCGGAGAGGTAGTGGTACGCGAGCAGATCGGCCTGATCCTCCGGACGGCCGAGCGACTCAATCCACTCGGCAGCCCGGCGGTGCCGCTCGGCCCGAGCGGCGCGCGGAATCGAGCCGTACGCGACGTCGCGGACGAGCACGTGCCGGAACGCGTACTCGCTCTCGCCGGCGACGGAGCTACGTCGCGCGCGGCGTACGAGCTCGCGCCGCTCGAGCGCATGCATCCGCTCCTCGACCTGGAAGCGGTCGCGGTCGCCGATCGCCGCAAGTGCACCCGACCAAAAGACCTTGCCTACGACGGCGGCGCTCTGGAGGAGCTCCTTGTCCTCCGCCTCGAGGGCGTCGAGCCGGGCGGCGATGATCCCCTGCACGGATCCGGGAAGCTCGAGCTGCTCCCCTCCGCGCTCGGCGACCATGCGTGCGAACTCCTCGGCGTAGAGCGGGTTTCCGCCCGCACGCTCGAGCAGCGCCGTCTGCACCTCCGCGGGGAGCACCGAGCGCTCGAGCAACGCATGCACGAGGCGCGCCGTCTCCTCATCGGAGAGCGGCGCGAGCGAGACCGTCGTCGCGTTGGCCTTGCCGCCGCCCCAGCTCGGCCGCCGCGTGAGGAGCTCGGGACGTGCTGATCCGACGACGAGAACTGGAACGTCGGTGAGCCAATCCACGAGGTGATCTACGAAGTCGAGGAGTCCGTCGTCGGCCCAGTGCAGATCCTCGAAGACGAGTACGAGCGGGCGCTCCTCCGCGAGCGCCTCGAAGAACCTCCGCCACGCCGCGAACGCCTCACCGCGGCGATCCCCGCTCGCCTCGTCCACCACGAGGCCGACGAGCGGCCGCAGGTGCGATTCGAGCCACAACGACTCGGACGCGTCGGGTAGAAGCGACGCGAGTGCTTCGCGAAGCTTGCGCGCAGTCTCCTCTGCCGAATCTGTCTCGAGGATCCCGGCCTGCGCCTTGACCATCTCCCCGAGCGCCCAGTAGCTCACGCCTTCGCCGTAGGGCAGAGAACGGCCCTGGCGCCACCTGACGAGGCGGTCGCCGCGATCGATCTCGATGAACAGCTCGCCGAGCAGACGGCTCTTGCCGATGCCGGGCACACCGACGAGCGTCGCGAGCTGCGGCAGACGCTCGTCGGCCGCTCGCTTCAGGGCCGCGAGGAGGAGGTCGAGCTCTTGCTCGCGTCCTACGAGCGGCGAGCCCGCATCGCGCGTAAGGTCGACGCCGAACCGCGAGCGCGCCTGCACCGCTTCCCACACGGGGACGGGATTCGCCTTCCCCTTCGCTTGCACCGGCTCGTGTTCGCGATACTCGATCGCGCGCTCCGTCGCCCGGTAGGTCTGCTCCCCGACGAGGATGCCGTTTACGGGCGCCGCGGACTGCAGCCGCGCCGCGGTGTTGACGACGTCGCCGGAGGCCATGCCTTCGCCCTCGGCAGGCCGCGCGCCGAGCGAGACGAGCGCCTCGCCCGTGTTCACACCGATCCGCACCTGGAGCTCACCTTCTTCGACCACCCACTCGCGGATCGCCAGTGCTGCCCGCACGGCCCGCTCGGGATCGTCTTCGTGCGCGACCGGTGCGCCGAAGAGCGCAACGACGGCGTCGCCGATGAACTTCTCCACGGTGCCGCCGAAGTGCTCGAGCTCAGTCCGGAGCCGCTCCCAGTACGGCCCCAGGAGCGCACCGACGTCTTCAGGGTCCATCAATTCGGAACGAGACGTGAAGCCGACGAGATCGGCAAAGAGGACGGTGAGTACCTTTCGCTCCTGGCGCCCCGCGGATGGCGCGTCCGTGAGGGGCGTGCCGCACATCCCACAGAGGCGGAACCCGGCGGGATTTTCCTGGCCGCAGCTTGGGCAGATCACAGCCTGAAGCCTAGGCGCGCTCGACGCTCGTGACCAGGCGCGGACGCGTGCTTGTCGCCCCGGCTTCGTCGGCACCTGGCACACCACCCAGGCCTCGGCCCGGCGCCCAGCGTACTCGTCGGCGGGAGCGCTGACGAGCGTCTGTCGCGAATCAACGTTGTTAGCTATCTATCAACGTCGTGCACGAACGCGCCGTAGTAGTTCTCGTGGTAGTGCGCGCGGATCCCGGGCGGGCCGTTGTCCTTGCCGCCGGCGGCCATCGCGGCCTCGTAGAACGCATCCACGGTCGCATGGTCGTCGCACTTGAACGCGACATGTGCGCCACCGACCGGATCGCGCCGGACGACGCCCAGGCTCAGCCCTGCTGAGTCGGCGAACCCCATGAACTCGTCATGCTCGAAGGCGAGCGAGTAGCCGAGCGGCTCGAGCGCCTGCGAGTAGAAGCTCCTCGCCGCGTCCTGATCGGAGACATTGACGGCGGTGTGGTCGATCATCTCTCCTCCTTCGGCGTGACTAGAGTCGCGGGCCATGATCCTCGAAAACGGCGTCGTCCGCACGATGGATTCGGCGCTTCCCATCGCTCGCGCGCTCGCGATCGCGGGGGAGCGAGTTGCCGGCGGGGTCGGTGTGCACGAGTTGGCCCTCCCCACTCCCGAGGTGGTCGATCTCGGAGGACGTTGCGTGGTCCCGGGCTTCACGGATTCGCACGTCCACTTCCCGACGTGGTCTCTCGGGCAACGCGACCTGAGACTCGACGGCGTCGGCTCGCTCGCGGAGGCGCTCGATCGAGTTCGCGCCCACAAGCCGCGCGATCGTTGGCTGCGTGGCCAGGGCTGGCGCTCGGCGGCCTGGGAGGCGCAACCGACGAAAGAGTTGCTCGACGAGGTCACGGATGACGCTCCGGCCGCGCTCTGGGCGAAGGACCTCCATTCGCTGTGGCTGAACTCGGCAGCCCTCAACCTCGCACAGTGCGATCTCGATGTCGATGGAGGGGTCGTCGAGCGCGACGAGAGCGGTGAGCCGACCGGCGTTCTGCGCGAGGAAGCCGCGTGGCGCTTCCGCGAGCGGTTCCCTTCCGTCTCCGCGGACGAATGGCTGGAGGTGACACGCGACGGCGTCAAGCTCGCGCACAGCCGTGGAGTGACAGCCGTCCACGACAAGGACGGCTGGGTGGGCGCGCCCGAGATCTTCCAGCGCTTGTGCGATCGCGGAGGACTGACGCTCCGCGTCTGGCAGTCGCTCCCCTACAAGAAGCTGCCGGAGCTCGAAGCGCTGGGTATCCGATCCCGCTTCGGCGACGACTTCCTGCGGCTCGGCTACCTGAAGGTGTTCATGGACGGAACGCTCGGGTCGCAGACCGCGTCGATGCTCGACGGCTCCGGGGTCCGGATCACAAGCGGCGAGGAGCTCGTGGAGATCGTGCGTCGGGCGGCACGCGCTGGTTGGCCGGTCGGGGTGCATGCGATCGGCGACCGCGCGAACCGCGAGGCACTCGACGCGTTCGAAGCAACGCGCGAGGAGTGGGCGCCACGCCGGCTCCGCCAGCGGGTCGAGCATGCCCAGTGCCTGTCACCGGCAGATCTTCCGCGCTTCGCCGAGCTCGGCGTGACCTGCTCGGTGCAGTTCTCCCATGCCCCTTCCGATCGCGATCTCGCCGAGCGCTTCTGGCCCGACCAGCTCGAGGGCGCCTACGCCTTCCGTTCGCTGCGTGCGTCCGGCGCTGTTCTCGCGAACGGCTCCGATGCGCCGATCGAGGAGCTCGATCCATTGGCGGGAATCCGTGCCGCCGTCACCCGGACGATCGACCAGCGACCCGGCTGGCGACTGGAGCAGGCACTGACGGTCGAGGAGGCGCTCCATGCGACGACGGTCGCCCCCGCCTGGCTTGCTGGCGACGAGCGGACGCGGGGAAGGCTCGTGCCGGGATATCTCGCCGACCTGGTGATCCTCTCCCGCGACCCGGTCGAGTGCCCTGCGAACGAGCTCGAGGCCGTCGAGGTCGTCGCGACAATGGTCGGCGGCCGCTGGGTGCACAACCCTCCGCCCTGGTGAGCGGGCAGCGCATCGGCCGCGAGGAAGGGCGAAAGCTCTTCGGGCTCGACCCGACCGCGTACGACGCCGCTCGGCCGGGCCACGCCGCGCGCGTCTACGACATCCTGGTCGAGCGCTGCGGGCTTCAGGCAGGAACGAGCGTCCTCGAGGTCGGGCCGGGCACGGGCCAGACCACCCGAAGTCTGCTTCTCCTCGGCGCCGACCCGCTCGTCGCGGTCGAGCCGAACGCCGCGCTCGCCGCATATCTCGACGCCTCGCTCGGCGCCCGGATCGACCTGTGGGTGATGGCGATCGAGGACGCCAAGCTGCCACCTTCGTACTTCGATCTCGTCGTCGCCGCCTCGTCGTTCCACTGGGTCGAGGAGGAGCTTGGGCTCGCGAAGCTGTTCGACGCGGTGCGGCCAGGAGGCTGGGTAGCGCTGTGGTGGACGCTCTTCGGAGAGCCGGACAAACCGGACGCCTTCATCAAGGCGACCAGCCCCTTGCTCGACGACCTACAAGCCAGCCCCACGCGCGGCGCTGAAGGACGGCCGGCACACGCGCTCGATACCGAAGTCCGGCTGGGCGCGCTCGGCGCTGCCGGATTCGAGGATGCGAACCACGAGATCGTGCGGTGGAAGGCGAGCTGGGACACACAGGGGATCCGCGCGTTGTACGGGACGTTCTCACCGATCGCCCGACTCGAGAAAAGGCGGAAGACCGAGATCCTGGACGGCGTCGCGGAAATCGCCGAGCGCGACTTCGGAGGCCGAGTAGACCGAGCACTCGTCACCTCGATCTACACCGCACGCCGCACGCGGTAGATAGATCGCGGGCAAGCGGCCGTACAATCCGTATGTGTCCGATCGCACCATGCTCCCGGTTCACGCGGCGCCCACCTGCTCCGTCGCAGGCGCCGCCGAGATCGTAGGCTCGAAGTGGACGGTGCTGATCGTCCACGACCTCTCGGAGGGGCCACGGCGCTTTACGGAGCTCGAGCGCTCGTGCGCCGGGATCAGTCCGCGCACGCTCGCCGAGCGGCTGCGTTGGCTCGAATGCGAGGAGATCGTCGTCCGCGCGAGCTATCCGGAATCGCCTCCGCGCGTCGAGTACGCGCTAACTCCAAAAGGTCAAGCACTCCTTCCAGTCGTGCATGAGATGCGCCGCTTCGGCCACGGCTGGCTCGGCTGCGGCGTACACGACACCTGAGAATGACGGCGACCGCAGCTGCGAGCCGAGCATGAGCTCCTCGTGGATCACGTCGTCGTAGAGCGTGCAGATGACCTCCTCCCGCTCTCTCACGAGAACCGACAGCCAGTCGCTGAAACCGCTTAGCGTTCCGTAGAGCTTCTGCCCGCCCGTGTCGAGATACGCGACCTCGGTCCGGGGACGCGGCGGCGATACGTCTCATGCTCACCCTCGGCGTGGAGATCCTCGATCAGGTCGTCAATCGCGTTCGCGCTTTCGATCCTACTCAGCGCTGGGTGTAGTGAGGACCGCGAGACGCACCAGCGCTAATCCGCGAGGCCCTTGGCGCGCAGCTCCTCGACGGCGCGTTCGGACTTCTCGAGCCCGTCCAGCCCCATCCCGGCGAGGATCCGCGGCGTCTTGGAGAACTGGATCTCTCGGTAGTCCACGAGCTGCCAGCGATTTCCCCACGGATCGAGGAAGTCGTGGGTGCCGTGGACCTCGACTCCCGCAGCCCGCAAGCGGCGCACCGTCTCGTCGAGATCGTCCACCACCAGCCCGATGTGACGGTCGTGGTCGGCAACGTGCGACAAGCCCTTTGCGAACGCGACGAACTGATCGCCCATGTCGACGAAAGCCATGCCCCCGCCGCGTCCGCGAAGCTGTACGCCGTCGAAGATCCGCTTGAAGAACGCAATTGCCTCGTCGATGTCGCCGACCTCGACAGCGAGGTGGTTGATTCCGACGAGGCGGGGCATGGGCAAAGGGTAACGCGACGAAGAGCGGGGTCAGACCTCGAGGGAGAGTCAGACCGCAGGTTCTGCCCAGACGCCTGCGAGCTCGACGACCATCGCCGCCGCAGCGCCCATGTCCTGCACACTCGCCCACTCCCGAACGGAGTGATACTCCTGCCCACCAGTGAAGAGGTTCGGCGTCGGCAGACCCTTTGCCGAGAGCACTGCGCCGTCTGTACCCCCGCGGGTGATCGCGAGCCTGGGCTCGACCCCGGCGCGGCGGATCGCCTCGAGCGCAGCCTCGACGACACGCGGGTGCTGCTCGATGTAGGGACGCATGTTTCGATACGAGTCCCGCCTCTCGACCTCGACGTGGGCGCGCCGCTCGCGTTCGCCGATCCGGGCGGCGAGATCGCGCAGCAGCTGGACATGCTCCTCGAGCAGGTCGTTGTCGTGGTCACGCGCGATGAAGTCGACGATCGCCTGCTCCGCACCTCCGGAGATGCGGTGGGGGTGAACGTACCCCTGACGATCCTCCGTGGTCTCCGGCGACAGCCGGTCCGCCGGTAGCGAGCCGACGAGCTCGGCCGCGAGCTTGACCGCGTTCACGAGCTTCCCCTTCGCCGTTCCCGGATGCACCGAGAACCCTCGGATGGTCACGCGTACCGAGGTCGCGGAGAACGTCTCGGTCTCGAGCTCTCCGAGCGCCGACCCGTCGAGGGTGTACGCGACGTCCGCGCCGAACGCTTCGAGATCGAAGTCCTCGGCCCCCCGGCCGACCTCCTCATCGACGGTGAACGCCACGCGGATCGGGGCTCGGTTTCTCTCGGGATGCCGCACGAGGTACGCGACCGCGGCCATGATCTCCGCGATCCCGGCCTTGTCGTCCGCTCCGAGCAGGGTGGTGCCGTCGCTCGTGACGATGTCGTGACCAACCCGCGCGGCGAGCTCCGGAAGCTGCTCCGGATGGAGAACCTGCCGCTTGTCCCCGGGGAGCTCGATCGGCCTTCCGTCCCAGGCCTCGTGCACGATCGGCGAGACGCCCGCGCCCGAGACGTCGGGCGTCGTGTCGACGTGGGCGATGAGCCCGACGACGGGAGCCCCATTCGAGCCCGGCAGGCCGGAGAAGACCGCGGAGCCCTGCGTCAGCTCCGCCTCGAGACCTAGCTCGCGCAGCTCGTCGAGGAGAAGTCGCGACAGATCCAGCTGCTTCTCCGTGCTCGGTCGCTCTGCCACGCGGTAGGCGCCCTGCGTGTCGATCCTGACGTAGCGAAGGAACCGCTCGAGCACATCGCCGGCGAGTTCCTCGGCGAGAGCGCTCGTAAACGGAGCCCTAGCCAAGCTTTCCGAGCCGCTTGTAGGTCTCGCTCACAGCCTCGACCCCGAGGACGAGGTAGTCCGCTGGGAACTTCTCGTTCGGCGAGTGTGCGTTGGAGTCGTGGCTCGCGATGCCTGTCGAGATGGTCGGAATGCCTCGCGCGGTGAGGCTCGCGACGACCGGCACCGACCCGCCGACGCGCACGAGCAGCGACGAGTGACCGAAAACCTGCTCGAACGCCTCACGGGCGAGGCCGAGCGCGGGCGCATCGGGGGAGACGAGCCCCGGCTCCGCCGAGGACTGGAGCTTCACGTCGATATCGGCTCCGTCCGGTGCCGCCTCGCGGAGCAGACGTTCGAACGCGGCGCTCACGTCGGCCACGTTCTGGCCGGGAGCGATCCTGATCGACACGTTCGCCCTCGCCTCGACCGGCAGAACCGTCTTGACAAGGTCCGGTGAGCCGCCTGCGATTCCATGGACGTCCACGGACGGCTCGGCCCAGGTGCGCACGTAGTACTCGTCGAGCGCTCCCGCGTCGGAGGGCTGGGCCCCGACTTCAGCCAGCAGGCCGGCGCCTTCGGCGAGAGTCCGCCATCCCTCGATCTCTTCCGGCGTGGGTGGGACGACCCCGATCCGAAACGACTCGGGCACGCGGCCGTTCTTGGCAACGACCGCGGAGAGAGACTGCATCAGCGCATGAGTCGCGTTCAAGGCAACTCCGCCGAACAGGCCGGAGTGCAGATCCCGCTCGCCGGTGCGTACGGTGACGTGGAAGTAGCAGAGTCCGCGGAGCGCAGTGTTGAACGTCGGCACCCCCAGCTCCTCGAGGCCGCCGTCGAAGACGATCGCCGCATCCGCGCGTCCCTTGTCGGCCGCGACCCACTCGATGATCGACTGGCCGCCGACCTCTTCCTCGGAGTCGAGCGCAAAGCGCACGTTCACGGGGAGCCCACCCGCCGCGGCGAGTCCGCGCGCGGCCTCGATCAGCATAAGCAGCTGCGCTTTGTCGTCCGCGACGCCTCGCGCATAAAGCCAACCGTCGCGCTCCGTCAGCTCGAACGGCGGCGACTCCCAGAGGTCGAGCGGATCAGGCGGCTGCACGTCGAAGTGCGCGTAGCAGAGGACGGTAGGCGACGATTCGGGACGCTCGGAAGCAGCGACCTCGCCGATGACCAGCGGGCGGCCGCCGTTCCAGGGAACGACATCCACCGAGCCTCCGGCGTCGCGAATCCTCTCCGCGACCCACCCTGCCGCAGCAACGACGTCGCCGGCATGCGCCGGGTCTGCGCTGACTGACGGAATGGCGATCAGCTCGGCGAGCTGATCCCGAAGCTCCTCGTAGGTCGCGCTCACGGGCGCGGAGTGTAGTCAGGCGCGGCTTTCACCGCCTCTTCGCTCGGCATCGTCCCCGTCGACGTCGCACAGCTTCTGCGGGCACCGCTCGTCACGTGCGATGCGCGCCTCGCCCGGGCCTGCGGCCACGACGCCGAGATCGAGCTCTTTGCGCCAAGCTAGCGCAGGTCGAAGAACGGATATGCGCTGCGGCCGTCGAGACAGTCGGCCGCATAGACGGCGACGCCGAGGTCTCCGGTCCAGAGCGAGTAGCGGCCACGGCCGCGTTCCGCGCGCAGAAGAGTCACACCTGACCGAGCGCGTGAACGGCGAAGCGGCGCGCCTGTTCGAGCCAACGCTCGTCACCGGTGCACTCGAACGCCTTGAGGAAGGCGTATCCGTTTCCGGCTGTCCCGTGGCAGATACCCGGGCCCTCATCGCCCGCGCGGCGATCAGCGTTCCCGGCGTGCCCCACATGACCTCCTCCGCCTCGTTCGACACGTTCCCGCGTACGCGCTCGAGAAGGGCGTCGGCCAGCTCGGCGCCTGGCGCGAGCCGCCATGTGACAAGAAGAATCCCGGTCTCGCCGCAGAGGAGTGACGACATGCGAGGCTCGGGAAGCTCTATCTTCATGAAGTCGGGTCGTGCCCGGAAGAGCTCGAGGTTGCGGAGGGCGAGCTCGCCGAGGTCGAGTCGCGTCTCCGCGTGCCCGAGTCGACGTAGCTCGTCGAGCGCCCAGAGCACGCCGGCAGCGCCCGCGAAGAGGCTCTTCAAAGGACTCGTCGCCCGCCAGCGATCCCAGTCGTCGGCGCGCCAGAGGAGCTTGGGTCCACGCAGTGCGTCCTCGGTGTCGGAGACGATCTCGCGGATCGCGTCCTCGATACGTCGCTTGTCCCACGCCTCGTCGGTGACGGCTCGAACGCCTCAGGCCGATAGAGCACGGAGCGGCCTTAGGCGACGTCGCGGACGCGCTGGGCGTCTGCGAGAGCGCGGAGCTTCTTCAGACCCTGATGCTCGATCTGGCGGATGCGTTCACGCGTCACGTTGAACGCGCGTCCCACCTCGTCGAGTGTCCGCGGCCGCTGCCCGTCCAGCCCGTACCGGAGCTCGAGGACGCGGCGCTCCCGCTCGGAGAGCGCGCCGAGAATCGTTCGCAGAGCCTCCCGCTGGAGAGCAGTCTCCGCCAGCTCCTCCGGCAGGGGAGTCGAGTCGTCGGCCAGGAAGTGGCCGAACTCGGACTCGTCGTCGTCGCCGACCGGCTTCTCGAGCGAGACCGGCGTCTGCGCGCTCCGCCTGATCTGCTCGACCTCGGCTGGCGTCATCTCGACCTCGCGGGCGATCTCCTCCATCGTCGGCTCGCGCCCGCGCTCCGCGCGCAGCTTCCGCTCGGCGCGGAGGATCCGGTTGAGCTTCTCGACGACATGCACGGGCATCCGGATCGTGCGGCCCTTATCCGCGATCGCGCGCGCGACCGCCTGGCGGATCCACCACGTCGCGTAGGTCGAGAACTTGAACCCTTTGCGATGGTCGAACTTCTCGGCAGCACGCACGAGGCCGATCGTTCCCTCCTGGATCAGGTCGAGGAACGGTAGACCCTGATTTCGATAGCGCTTGGCGATCGAGACGACGAGCCGAAGGTTGGCCTCCACCATCGCCTGCTTAGCGCTGTGGTCGCCGCGCTCGATGCGCTTTGCGAGCCCGACTTCCTGTGCGGCGGTCAGGAGTGGAACGCGTCCGATGTCCTTCAAGAAGAGCTGAAGCGCATCGGTCGTGATCTCGACGTCCGCCTCGGACGCGGTCTCGACCGCTTCCTGCGCGTGAACCACCGTGATCTGCGCCTCGTCGAGCGCGGCGTAGAACTCGTCGAGCTGGCTCGGCTCGAGATCGAGCTCGTCGAGCGCGAGGGCGACCTCGTCCGCATCGAGGCGGCCGGTCTGGAGCCCGGTCTCGAGCAGGCGCTGAGCTTCGTCGGTCGCAAGGACGTCCTCGACCGGTGCTCGAATCGCCGTGCCCTCCGGTTTCCCTGCGGCCAACTCGCCCCCCTTGCTCGTCAGCGTCACACCGTAGTTACACGTGCGGCCGGCGTCAAAACCGCCCGCTACTAGTACTAGTAGGCACGGTAACCGTCACCCGCTTTCACGACCTGGCCTTGCGGATGGTCTCGAGGTAGCGGGCTGCCTCGCGTGCGAGCGGCGAATCCGGCCGCGTCCGCGTCGCGAGGCGAAACTGCCGCGCTGCGGCATCCACGCGTCCTGTCCACAAAAGCAGCACGCCGAGATGGAAACGAACCGTCGGCTCGTTCGGGAACCTCCGAGCAAGGGGGCCGAGGCGACCGAAAGCGCGCTCGGGCGCGTCCTTGTCGAACTGCCCCACCGCCGCGGCGACCTGCGCCTCGGCGCTCTCGGCAGCACTCCGAGCCGCGCGCTCGAAGACCTGCGCCGCCGAAACAGGCCGTCCGACCCGTTGTAAGCCGACTCCGTAGAGGAGAAGCTCGCCGGCACCGCCTCGCTCGGCACGCGTTCGCAGCGCCTCGAGCTGTCGTTCGGGCGCGAGCTGGATTACCTCAACCGAAGCGGCGAACGACGGAATGAATGCGGGCAGTCCGCGCGGTAGCCGGGGATGGAGGAGGTTGCCGGCGAGCACCGCGTACGGCGTATCGGGCTCGGCCTCGATCGCCGCCCGCCAGGCGGACACCGGATCCCCGGTTCGCGCCCACAAACGCGCGAGCCCGAGGTGGAAGTGGATGGCAGCGCTCTCCGGATACAGTTTCGCGAGCTGCTCGACGCGGTCGAGCGTGCCCGCGGGCCAGGTCACGAACGCCGATCCCACCTTGGCCTCGAGCGAGTCGTGCCTCGCGAAGAACGCCGCCGCGCCGTGCAGCTCTCCCCTCCGATAAAGCGTTGCGCCGCGGTCAAGGTCCCGCGCCTCCTCGTCGTCGCGAAACCCGAGCGCGAACGAGAGCGGTGGCCGGCCCGGGCGGGGCTTGGCCACGGCGACTGTCGTCGTCGCCGAGCCGTCACCCGAGGAGATCACCGCAGCAGCGACGACGGCGATTGCAGCGGCGGCGGCGAGCCCAACGAGGAGAAACACTCGGCGCCGCGCGCTCACGAGACGACGATAGCCGGGCGCAACGCGCTACCCGAGTCTCGCTGGAGCCGGATTCCATATCGCTATAGTTCGGAAAGTAATGGCGAGCTACCGGGAGCTACTCGCGCGAGTGAAGGAGGAGATCGACGAGATCTCCTCCACAGCCGCGCAGGACCTGCGCAATTCTTCGCCTCCACCGCTCTTCGTCGATGTCCGCGAGCCGGACGAATGGGAGGAAGGCCACATCCCCGACGCCGTCTACGTCACCCGTGGCCGGCTCGAGCAGCAGATCGAAGGCCTCGTTCCCGACAAGACCCGCCCCCTCGTCGTTTACTGCTCCGCCGGCTCGCGGTCCGCATTCGCGGCAAAGTCGCTCGCGGAGCTCGGCTACGAGGATGTCGTCAACCTCGCCGGCGGCTTCACCGATTGGAAGCGAAACGGGTTCGAGGTGGCGATGCCGCGCGTGCTCTCGTCCGAGCAGCGCGCCCGCTACAGCCGGCATCTGCTGATACCGGAGGTCGGAGAGGAGGGACAACAGCGCCTTCTGGACGCGCGTGTGCTCCTCGTCGGGGCCGGAGGTCTCGGCTCACCCGCTTCGCTCTATCTCGCCGCAGCCGGCGTCGGGACGCTCGGGATCGTGGACGCCGATGTCGTCGACGAGTCGAACCTACAGCGCCAGATCGTCCATTCGACCGACAGCCTCGGCGAGCCGAAGGTGCTCTCGGCCAAGCGCACGATCGAGGCGCTGAACCCCGACGTTTCCGTCAAGCCCTTCGAGGAACGTTTGACCTCCGAGAACATCGATCGCATCCTCGGCGAGGGCTGGGACGTCATCGTGGACGGCGCGGACAACTTCCCGACGCGCTACCTGGTCAACGACGCCTCGGTCTGGCACGGGATCCCGGTCGTTCACGGCTCGATCTTCCGCTTCGAAGGTCAGGCTACGGTCTTCTCACCGGGGAACGGGCCCTGCTACCGCTGCCTCTTCCCGCAGCCTCCGCCTCCCGAGCTCGCGCCCAGCTGCGCCGAGGGCGGCGTGCTCGGCGTCTTGCCTGGGATCATCGGATCGCTGCAGGCGAACGAGACGCTCAAGCTGATCCTCGAGCGAGGCGACTCGCTCGCTGGGCGGCTGCTCCTGTTCGATGCCCTCGGAACGACGCTCGAGGAGGTGAACGTGCGACGCGACCCGTACTGCCCTGTCTGCGGCGACAGTCCAACGATCACGGAGTACGTGGACTACGTTGAGTTCTGCAGCGCTCCGGTGGGCCGCAGCTAGTGGTCTCTCCGAGAGACCACTGATGGCGGCGGTCCGCATTCCTCCGATGCTACGGGCAGAAGTCGGCGGGCTCCGCGAGCTCGAGGCGCGCGGCGACACCGTGGGCGCGGTGATCGACGATCTGGTCGAGCGCTATCCCCCACTCGCGGGCCAGCTCTATGCAGACGGCGAGCTTGCGTCGTTCGTGAACGTGTACCTGGGCGGCGAGGACATCCGCACGCTCGACGGCCTCGACACACCGGTCGACGACGGCGAGACCGTGATTCTCCTGCCGGCGATGGCCGGCGGTGTCTAACGCGCTCGCTCCCTCGCTGCTCGACCTGATCGGCTCGACGCCGCTCGTCGAGCTTCCCCGACTCTCGCCGAAGCCCGCCGTCCGGCTGTACGCCAAGCTCGAGGGCCAGAATCCGACCGGCTCGATCAAGGATCGGGTAGCGAAGGCGATGATCGAGGCCGCCGAAGACGCGGGGGAGCTGGAGCCCGGGCGTCCTCTGCTCGAGCCGACCAGCGGGAACACCGGCATCTCGCTCGCCCTCGTCGCGAAGCTTCGGGGCTACCCGCTTACATGCGTCATGCCCGCGAACGTGACCGAGGAGCGCAGGCGTGTTCTGCGGCTGTACGGCGCCGAGATCGTCGACTCGCCCGGCGAGGAGGGCTCGAATGGAGCCGTGCGGCTCGCCTTGGAGCTCGCAGAAGCCGACCCCTCGTTCTTCATGCCGTTCCAGTACGCAAACGAGGCGAACCCGCGCGCGCATTACGAAGGCACGGGCGCGGAGATCGCCACCGCTTTCGACCGCGTCGACGTTCTCGTGGCCGGGCTCGGCACCGGGGGGACGCTGATGGGCGCCGGCGCGCGTCTTCGCGAGTCGTTCCCCGACCTCGTCGTCGCTGCGGCCGAGCCGCTTCCCGGAGACGAGGTGATGGGTCTGCGCTCCCTCGCCGACGGCTACGTGCCCCCGATCCTCGACGTCTCCAAGCTCGACCGCAAGCTGCTCGTCACCAACGAGGAGTCCATCCGCGGGCTGCGCCTGCTCCTCGAACGCGAGGGGATTTTCGCGGGAATCTCCTCCGGAGCCGTGATCCACGCGACCCTGCGAATCGCCGACGAGCTGGACGAAGGCGTCGTCGTCTGCGTGCTGGCAGACGGCGGCTGGAAGTACCTTTCCGCCGACTTCTGGGAGTCGCAGGACGTCGGCGCCGCGATGGAGAGATCGGTCTGGTGGTAGTGCCTACGGAGGTCCGGGCGGAGCTCGCCGAGCACGCGCGGGCAGAATCCCCGAACGAGGCCTGCGGGCTCGTGGCCTTCCGCGCCGGCGTCGCGGAGCGCTACGTCCCCGGTCGTAACGCGGCTGCGTCGCCCTACCGCTTCGAGCTCGACGTCGATCCCGAGACGTGGTTCCTGGAGGACGAGGGGTACGAGCTCGCCGTGTTCCATTCCCACCTTTTCTCCGCCCCGCGACCGTCGCGCACAGACGTCGAGAACATCGGGCTCTGGGACGGGCGCCCGTATCTGATCTACACCCTGCGCACGGGAGAGCTCGCCGGCTGGCGGATTGCGAACGGGATGATCGAGCCGCTACCCCTCACCTCGAAGGCAGACGGAAAGGAGGTGCATCCATGAGCCTGCCAGTCTGTACGTCGCCAGTCGCTCTGCCGCGTCCTCGCGCGCCTTCTCGGCAAGCTCCGCCCTCGGAGAGAGAATCGCTCCGCCGGGCCGATCGGCACACTCGCCTCGACGGATGTCTGCGCGTCGATCCCGAACTTCCTCGCGTTCGAGTGGTACGCCGCGTCGGTGAACTTCTCTGACGAGCTTGTCACGCTCGACAGCAGCGTGACGCAGAGGGCTGCGTCACGCTGCCCAACGGCCCGGGATCGGCGCGGAGCTCGACCTCGACGCGTGCCGCCGCTACGCACAGCCGGGGAGCCGTTCTTCGACGACGCCACGGTCTGATTGAGCTCAAAACGCCTCTGCGCGCGCTCCGGTCTGTTACGGCTCGACGGCGATGACTTGGTCTGCGGCGATGTTCGCAAGGCGGGTTGTGCTCCCATCCGCCCGTCGAACGAGGAGCACGCTCACTTTTGTCGTGTTTCCGAGGCCGAAGTGCACGCGAGGATCCTCCGAAGAGAGATAGCTACCGCCCGCATGCACCTCACGAACGAGCCGGCGTCCGTCGGCCAGCACGGCCGTGATCTTTGCGCCGGGAGCGAACCGGTCGAGCTCGACCTCGAGCCAGTGGCCCGTCGCTCCGGTATTCCGCAGCAGCACGAGAGGTCCGCCGATCGAGTTGAGCGCGACGTCGACGTCTCCGTCGTTGTCGTAGTCGGCCGCCGCGAGGCCGCGACCGATCACGCGCGGGCCATCTCCGAGTCCTACTGCGCCGCTGACGTCCACGACGTGCCCTGGCCGCCCTAATGTCGCAAGATTCTCGAGCACCTGGACCGGCTCAGCGTCCATCGCCAGGTCCTTGACGGGAATGCCGCCGTTGGCGAGGACGAGGTCGAGATTCCCGTCGAGATCGAGATCCACCCACGACACACCCCAACCGGCGAATCTCGTATCGAAGGCCGGCGCGAAGCTCGGACGCCCGTCTGCGAACGAGCGCTTGCTCTTCCCCCGCCGTTCGCTCACGTACACGGCGTGCAGCTGCCTGTGGGAGTTGGTCACGACGAGGTCGGGACGCCCGTCAGCGTTGTAGTCGGCAGACGCGATCCCCATCCCGGCGTTCGGATCGGCGACGCCCTCGTCGTGTCCGCGCTCCTCTAGCCGGAAGCCGAGGCCAGCCGGATCCGCCTGCGCCCCGCCGGGCCAAGGAACGTTCATGTAGAGCCGGTTCGGGTCCATGTCGTTGGCGACGTACACGTCGACCCTGCGGTCACCGTCGACGTCGGTGAACACGACACCGAGGCCGTGGTCAACTCGAGTCTTCTCGATCCCAGCCTGTAGCCCGACCTCGCGGAATCTCGTCTGCCCTTGCGTGTCCGAGCCCATGTTGAGGTAGAGGCGGTCACGAACGGCGGCGTAGCTCGTCGGGAACTGCCCACCGCTCGCAACCGAGGCGTTGAGATCGGCGTAACCCGCTACAAAGAGGTCAGGCGCCCCATCGCCGTTGACATCACCGACCGCGGCACCGGCGTGCCAGCCGTACGTGTCGATCCCTGCCCTTCGAGCGCCCTCGACGAACGTTCCATTCCCTTTGTTCCACAGTAGGGCGTCCTCCCCGGCGGCCGTGACATAGAGATCCGTACGGCCGTCTCGGTCGAGGTCGGCGGCGACGCACCCGCTTCCCCTGACGGCGAGGTCGGCACCCGATCCGCGACTCACGTCGACGAACTTGCCCCTTTCGTTGTGGAACAGTGCGCTGCGCGGAAGGCCCCCCTGTTTCTTCCAGTTCGCGACGTCGACCGCGATCGAATACGAGTTCACGACGAACAGGTCGAGCCACCCGTCGTCGTCATAGTCGATCCAACAGAGCCCGCCGCCCATCATCGCAATCGGGTCGCGTGAGGTTCGGAAGCGGAAGGCGCCCTGCCGAAAGTCGAGCCCGACCTGCTTGGCGACGTCGGCCAGCTGAACACCGGAGAGCGCGGAGCCGGGGGGCGGGCTCGCTGGCTCGACGACCGGCGCGACGAGCCCACTGGGCGTTTTTCCTCGCGAGCCGACGATCAGGTAACGGCCCTTTTGGAGAGCGAGCTCGAGCGTCTGCTCGAAGTATGCGGGGCCCTTGCGGTGCCGGAAGGCCGCGGGGGTTCCCGTGTACGTCGCGAGCTCGATCGTCCCCTCGAGGGTGGCGACGACGAGCGGCGGCCCCTGTCCTTCGCCGACCTCGAGGGTGACGCGCATACGCTCGACGTGGTACTCAGGGACGACGACGTCCGTTCCGGCGGAGTCGATTCGGTGCCACAATGCGGCGAGCCGATCGCTGCCTGCACCCACGCTCGCACGCTCGAGATCGCGCCCGATCATGGCCTCTGCTTCGATTCGGAGGTCAGTCACGAGATCGCTTGCGATTTGCAGCGCGGTGCGCTGGTCGATCTGCGACGCGACCCCCACTGACGGCATGACCGTCACGTCTGGGAGACCATCGGTCCTGGCTGCGGGGCCGCTCGCTGCCGCAGCACTCGGGCGGGCGGGATTACCGCCCAGGATTACGAGCCCCACGAATCCGGCCGCGCCCGCCATGGCCAGGGCGCCGACGGCGAAGCCTCTGGGGCGGAGGCCATCGCCACGGATGGCGTCGGTTGCTCGCGCCGGGAAGCTGTCGGGGGAGCGCTCGGCCCAGGACCGGAGGATGTCGACCAGCGGGCGCCCCGCGCAGACAAGCGCGAGGGCCGCGAGTACGGCCACCTTCGTCGCGAATTCCGTCGTCTGGGGCGCGATCAGCAGCACGGCGAGGAGAGCGATCCCGACCGCGTACGCCCGCCGGCCGAGACGCCCCTCCGGAATCGTCTTCGGGTCGCTGATCATGAAGAAGAGGAAGACGAGGATCTCGGGCGAGAACACGAGCACCTGCCAGAAGTCCCAGCCCGAGATCGGGCCGAGGTGCCAGCGGGCCGTCATCTCGTGACCGCTGGCCGCCAGCACGGCAATGCCAGTGGCGAACGCGAGCCAGAAGCCGACGGCGATCTCGAGTAGGCGTAGGCGCGAGAGGATCGCCAGCCCGCCGACGATGATGATCGCAAGCGCGAGCACCATCCAGGGCGACATCGGCCCCCACCAGAACTCGAGCGGGTCGGCGAGCTCCGGCCCCAACAGCACGAAGCAGAGGACGAGACCGAAGTTCGAAGGATTGAAGACGTGCCGGCCTCTGAAACGGATCACGTACTTGGACAGGAGCGCTACGGCCGCTGCGCCCGCGAAGATCCACCAACCGCGCAGGCTCCACCAGTCCCCGTGCTCGGTACCCGGCACGCGGAGGATGAAGGCGACCCCGTTCCCGGTCAGAAGCGCGCTAGCGGGCCACATGATCACCCGCTGGCGCTTGAACGTGATTCCGACCTCGAGCACCGCGCTCACGAGCAGCGCAACAAGGATCTGGGCAATGGAGAGGCGGAAGTCGAAAGCCACCTGTCCGACCACCTGCAACGACACGATCACGGCTGCGAGGTGAAGGCGGGGGTCCCGCAGCGTTGGCAGCAGCACCGGATAGGACGTGCCTCGGATTCGAAGCGTCGGTCTGGCAGCGTCGACGACGGCCGCGCCCATCAAGCGGTCATGCTACTCGGGTCGAGGCATCCCGACGCGGCGGAGGCCAGTCAAGGGTCAGCCGGCTGCTTCGAGCCCAGCGGAGCAGCGGATCGTCAAGTACGGCTACCCCCACCCGGTGCCGACTGTCAACCCGACGAGCTGACACATGGGCCGGCCAGCCCTCAATACGGCGATCGGACCGTCAGGCCCGGTCTGCGTGGAACCGGTGCCTCACGACGACCCGCGTCTCGTCCTCCGAACGCGACGAGCATGCGGTTGTGAGCGCGCCCGTTGCGAGAAGGGCTCCCGCCAGCCGTATCGGGCCGGCTGCTCGCATCACTCAGGCGACACCGCGAGCCACGCGACGTCGCCTTGCAGCCGCATCGATGAGGACGGCACCTAGCAGGACGAGACCGGTGATCACGAACTTCGTGCCCGAGGCGAGACCGAGCAGATCCATTCCGTTCTGAATCGACGCGATGACGAGGGCTCCGTAGAGCGCGGACGCGACACGGCCGACGCCCCCGAAGAGGCTTGTGCCGCCGATCACCGCGGCCGCGATAACGAGGAGCAGCAGGTTCCCTCCACCGGTATTCGTCGCAACGGAGCGGAGCCGGGACGCCAGCACGATCCCTCCGACTCCCGCCAGCAAGCCGCTGATCATGAAGACCGAGATGCGAACCCGGTCGACGTCGATGCCGGCGCGACGCGACGCTTCGGCGCTGCCGCCAACTGAGAAGACGTGGCGACCGAAGCGTGTTCGGGTCGCGATGAACGACCAGAAGACAAGCAGGATTCCTAGAAGCAGGATCACCTGAGGTACGCCGCGGTCCTTGTTGGCGTACCAGACCGCGGCGAACGTCACTACGGCGAGCCCGAGAACCTGGAGGACGGTGATCACGACCGGCTTCGCATTCAGCCCGCCGGCGCGGCGCGAGCGCGTGCCCTGCACCTGCGCGAAGGCAAAGGCCGCTACGAGGATTGCTCCGACGATCCAGCCCTGGATGTCGCTCAGGAAGCCGTTGGCGATGTCGATGATCGTCCCGTCCTGGATCCGGATCGTTCCCACGTCGGACGCCTGGGTGGTGAGGATCAAGACGACGCCGGACCAGATGAGAAGCCCCGCCAGCGTGACGACGAAGGACGGGACACCGGCTTTGGTGATGATCAGCGCTTGCACGAAGCCGATCGCCGTCGTGCAGAGAAGCGCGGCGGCGATCGCGAGCCACCACGGCCAGCCTGGGTTCTCGGGTCGGAGGAGAAGCGTCATCACGACACCGCCAACTGCGCTCACGTACGCCACCGACAGGTCGATCTCGCCGATCAAGAGCACGAACACGACGCCGATGGCGATCGTGGCGATCGCGGCCATCTGCAGGAGCAAATTCGTGAAGTTGCGCTCGGTGAGGAAGGTGTCGTCGAGGACGCCGAAGATCACCACGATCACCATGAGGCCGAAGATGATCGGGAGCGATCCCAGCTCGCCGTATTTGACTCCCTGCCACCAGAGTTGGAGATAGCCGGACAGCGTCTCCGACGAGGGCTCGTCGCTCCTGGGCGCGACCGCAGGAGGGAGAGCTTCGCCGGTCGTCATGCTTGGATCGCTCCCGCGTCGGCCATGCCCGGCACTTGGCTGAGCGTTCCCGAGGTGATCGCGTGCACCACCTCCTGCTGAGTCGTCTTCGAGCTCTCGAGCGTCGCCACCCGTTGCCCGAGGCGGAGTACGGTGATCCGGTCGGCGACCTCGAACACGTCGTGCAGGTTGTGGGAGATGATCACCACCCCGAGGTCTTTCTCGGCCAACCGGCGAACGAGATCCAGCACCTGACGGGTCTGCGCGACGCCGAGGGCTGCAGTGGGCTCGTCCAGAATGACGAGCTTCGAGTCCCACATCACCGACTTCGCGACCGCCACCGCCTGTCGCTGGCCTCCGGACAGGCCAGCGACACGTTGGCGAACCGACTTGAGCGTCGTCACGGAAAGGCTGTCAAGCGCCTCGCGGGAGGCCCGCTCCATGCTCGACTCGTCGAGGACGACGAGGTGGCGGATGCGCTCCCGGCCGAGGAACATGTTGGCCACGACATCGAGGTTGTCCGCGAGCGCGAGATCCTGGTATACGACCTCGATGCCGAGCTGGGCGGCGTCGCGCGGGCTGTGGATCACGACGGGCCTGCCCTCGAACCGCACGTCTCCCGCGTCGAGCGGGTGAATTCCGACGACGCTCTTGATCAGGGTCGACTTTCCGGCCCCGTTGTCCCCGACCAACGCCATGACCTCGCCGCGACGAACATCGAAGTCGACTTCGTACAGGGCCTGAACCGCGCCGAACGCCTTCGAGACGCCCCGGCATTCGAGCAGTGGCGTGTCAGAGCCTTCCATGGTCTCCCCGGAGACAGACAGCGGGGGCGCGCAAGGCGCCCCCGCTGTACCCGGCATCGGTCCTCAGCTGTTCTCCTGGCAGAAGTCCGTGTCTGCCGTGTCGCCGGTGCAGATCTCCTCGATCGTGCGGAATCCGTCGGCGACCACCGTGTCTGCCATGTTGTCGACAGTCACGCCGATCGGCACGAGTGCGACGTATGGGACAACTCCGTCGCCTTCGGCCGATTCGGTGGCTTCACCTGTCGCTGCATCGATCCCGATGATCGACACGCTCGCGCCGCCTGAGTCGAGGTCGGACGCGTAGTCGGTCGCCACCTGCTGGAAGTCGTCGCCCGAACAGAGTGCGACCGCGACGTCCGCCGCAACCTTCGCCTCGTCCTGGATCGGCTTGTACACGCTCACGGTCTGCTTGCCGAGAGCGATGTTCTGCATGCCGGCGGCACTCGCGTCCTGGCCACTCACAGGAATCGTCCCGACACCGGCGGCCTCGAGAGCGTTGATCGCCTGCTGCGCGAGGTTGTCGTTGGCGGCAAACACACCGTTCACCTCGTTCCCGGCGTCGGTAAGGACCTGCTCCATGATCGTCTGTCCCTCACCGTTGGCGCCCCAGCCGGGCACGTGCTGATCAGCGGCGAGCGTCCATTCGTCGGCGTCCACCCGCGCTTCGACGGTCTCCGCGTAGCCGGCCCGGAACTGGAAGGAGTTGTTGTCCTCCTCACCGCCGTTCAGCATCACGACGGCCGGCTTGTCGACACCCAGGTCGTCGATCGCCGGCTCGAGCGCTTCGGCCATCTTCCGGCCGACCTGGACGTTGTCGAAGCTGACGTAGGCGGCTCCGCCCGAGCCACCCGTGTTGAAGCGGTCGTACTCGATCACCTCGACGCCGGCCTCTTTCGCCTGATCGACGATCGCGGCGCCCGAGCCGGTGTCGATGCTGGTCATCACGATCACCTTCGCGCCGTCCGCGATTGCCTGCTCGGCCTGGGACTGCTGCGTCGTCGCATCACCCTCGGCGTTGACGATGGTGTGCTCGACATCCGCGTCGTTGAAGGCTTCGTCGAAATACTTCCGGTCATCCGTCTCCCAGCGCGGAGAGCTTGCGCTGTCGGGGAGCAGCACCCAGATGCTTCCGTCGCACGATCCCGTCGCAGTGGTGTCGGTCCCGCCCGTCGCAGTGGTGTCGGTCCCGCTTGCCTCGTCGTCGTCGCTGCCGCATCCCGCTGCGACCAGCGCCAGGGCCGCGACGACCGCGACCACGAGAAACCACAGAGGGCTTCGCGTTTTGCTTCCAGAGCGATGACGCACCATCCAAACCTCTCCTTCTCTCGAATGCATGTGCACGAGCCTCGATCGGACGAACGAAACCCTCAGACGCGACGTCACAAACCGCCGCTCGATCAACATGGCGCGAGAATAGTCGAGTCACCGAGAAAAGAGCAACCGGTGGCTGATAGAGGAGGCGAACTGACGCGCTTACGGGCGGGGAGGGACCGACATGAAGACCTCACTTGGAATCTGGGCGTTCGGGTCGATGGTCACCCGCTTCGTGCCTGGCGGCTACCAGCCGCAAAGGGCCGACGAGACGACCGCCGACCGCGTTCGACGAGCCGTCGAAGGGCTCGGAGACCTGATCGACGGCTACGAGTTCCACTACCCGCAGGAGCTGAACGCCGAGAACCTCGACGACGTACGACGTGCGCTCGACAGCCACGACATCTACTGCATCGCAACCGGTCTTCATCTCGACCCGCGATTCGGCAAGGGCGGACTTGTCTCGCCGGACCCCGCCACGCGCGACGAGGCCGTGAGGCGGACGCTCGAAGCGATCGACTTCTCAGGCGAGCTCGGTTCCCACTTCATCATCTGGCCGGGGATCGAGGGCTACAACTACCCGTTCCAGACGCCGTACGCCGAGTCGTGGGCGTGGCTCGTGGACGGCATCGGCCAGGCGGCCGAGCGGTGTCGAGACCATGGGATCTCGCTCTTTCTCGAGCACAAGAACTCCGAGCCGGCGATGAAGATCCTGATGCGGAACATCGGGATGACACTGCATGTGATCCACTCACTCCGTGCTCAGGGTCTCACCAACGTGAAGGTCAACATGGACTGGCAGCACCTGATCATGAACGGCGAGAACCTGGGTGAGTACGCCGCGCTCTTGGCGGCAGAGGGGGTGCTCGGACACCAGCATGCAAACTCGGGCTGGGGCACCTTCGACGACGACAACATGGTCGGTGCGACCGCGTTCATGGAGACCCTCGAGCTGGCCGTGGAGCTCCGCCGGGCCGGCTACGGCGAGAACGGCGAGAGGCTCGGCTTCGACCTGTACCCGTACACGGAGGATCCGGTGGCGGCCGTTCGGCGCAGCGTCCTGCACTGGCGGTTCATCGATTCGGTCGCCGGCCGAATCGACGATGCGGCACTGCGCGAGGCGCAGATGCGCAAAGACGCGGTGCGCGCGTACGAGCTCGTCTACGGGGCACTCGGCGGCGAGTGAGGACACTCGTAGGCCTGGACGTCGGCACGACAGGCGTCAAAGCGATCGCGATCACTCCGGAGGGCGACGTCATTGCCTCCGCGGAGGAGGGTTATCCCCTCGGGACGCCGCATCCCGGCTGGTCGGAGCAGGATCCCGAGGACTGGTTGCGCGCGAGCGAAACGGCCCTCGCCCGCCTCGGTGTCGACACGCAGCGCGTCGGCTACTCGGGGCAGATGCACGGCCTCGTCTGCCTCGACGAGCGCGACCGCGTGCTTCGTCCGGCGATCCTCTGGAACGACCAGCGCACGGCCGCGGAGTGCGCCGAGATCGAAGAGCGAATCGGCCTGGAGCGGCTGATCGCCCTTACCGGGAACAGGGCTCTTCCAGGTTTCACGGCGCCCAAGCTGCTCTGGCTACGCCGGCACGAGCCGGACGTCTATGGAGCCATCCGACGGATCATGCTTCCGAAGGACTACGTTCGCTTTCGCCTGACCGGAGAGTGGGCGCTCGATGCGGCTGACGCCTCCGGCACGCTTCTGTTCGACGTCGCGCACCGGCGCTGGAGCGACGAGGTCGTCTCGGCGCTCGAGATTCCGCCCGACTGGCTGCCGCCGGTGTACGAATCCACGGAGATTGCAGGCGCCGGCGACCAGCAGGCGGGCGCACTCGGCGTCGGGGTGATCGACGAGGGCATGGTCTCGGTCGTCCTCGGCACCTCGGGGGTCGTCCTCGCCGCGCTCCCGAGCTACGCCCACGACTCCCAGGCGCGGGTCCACGCGTTCTGCCACGCCGTCCCCGACACCTGGGAGGCGATGGGAGTGATGCTCAACGCCGCAGGCTCCCTCCGTTGGTTCCGAGACACGCTCGCGTCCGGAGTCTCCTTCGAGCAGCTGACGGCGGAGGCCGAGGGCCGGAGCCCAAGGGCGGAGGGCCTCACGTTCCTCCCCTACCTCCAGGGCGAGCGGACTCCACACGCAGACCCTGACGCCCGGGGCGCCTTTACGGGCCTCTCGCTTCGCCACGATCGCGGCTCGCTCGTCCGCGCCGTGCTCGAGGGTGTCGCGTACGGCCTGCGAGACTCGCTCGAGCTCCTGCGAGAGCTGGGCGCAGACCCGACGGCCGGGCGCGTTTCGGGCGGCGGGGCGCGGAGCAGGGTGTGGCTCGAGATCGTCGCATCCGTCCTCGACCTTCCGCTTGAGCGAACGACGATCGACGAAGGCTCGGCCTACGGCGCGGCGCTGCTCGCCGGCGTCGGCGGCGGTGTCTTCACCGACGCCGCTGAGGCGGTCGAAGCTTGCGTGCGGATACGCGAGACCGTCGGGCCACGCACCGAGTGGACGTCGGTCTACGACGAGGGCTACGCTCGCTTTCGCGCCCTGTACCCCGCCATTCGAGAGACGAAGGAGCCATGACGGATCCGGACCGGTCCGAGGTGCTGGCGGGGACGATGTCGAAGGTAGTTCGCTTCGGCATTCTCTCCACCGCTCACATCAATCGGCTCGTGATCCCGGCCGCCCACGCATCCGACAAGGTCGAGCTGATCGCGGTCGCGAGTCGCGAGCAGCGCCGGGCGGAAGCGTATGCACGGGAGTGGGAGATCGAGCGTGCGTACAGCTCGTACGACGCCCTCCTCGAGGACCCCGCCATCGATGCCGTCTACATATCGCTCCCCAACACCCTGCACTGCGAGTGGTCGATCCGGGCCCTCGAGGCCGGGAAGCATGTGCTCTGCGAGAAGCCACTGAGCCGCCACCCCGAGCAAGTCGAGGAGGCCTTCGAGGCGGCCGAGCGAGGCGGCCGGCTGCTCAGCGAGGCGTTCATGTACCGGCACAACCCCCAGACGAACCGGCTCGTCGAGCTCGTGCGTGGGGGAGCGATCGGTGAGCTGCGGCTCGTCCGCTCTTCCTTCAGCTACTCCCTCTACGACACGGAGAACATCCGACTGCGCACCGATGTCGAGGGGGGCAGCTTGATGGACGTCGGCTGCTACTGCGTGAGCGGATCGCGATTGCTCGCAGGCGAGCCCCGAGACGTGCTCGGCCGGGCGAACACCGGCCCGACCGGCACCGACTGGGTGTTCGCGGGCAGCATGGGCTTCGCGGGTGATGTCGTCGCCCACTTCGACTGCGGCACCTCCCTTCCCGAGCGCGACGAGCTCGAGGCGGTCGGCACGGAGGGTTCGCTCTACGTGGACGACCCGTGGCACTGCCGAGCGCCCGTGATCGAAATACGGCGCGACAACGAGGTCGAGCGCATCGAGCTCGACCCGGCCGACTCGTACCGGCTCGAGCTCGAAAATCTGTGTGACGCGATCCGGGGACACGCGCCGCTCCTCCTCGGACGTGAGGACGCCGTCGGCCAGGCACGGGCGCTCGAGGCGCTCCACCGCTCCGCTCAGACTGGCGCGAACGTAACGATGCGTTGACTCGCCTCTCCTAGCCCGAGACCTCGATGATTCCGCTCATCTGTCCCGCGTGCGGGTCGCAGACGAAGTTGTAGGTTCCTGCCTCCAGCTCGACCGTGAAGCTTTCGGTGCCCTCGGCGGCCACGTCCGTGGTCACGTCGACTCCGCCCGGCCCCGTGAGATGGAAGTTGTGGATGTCGGACAGGTCCTCGACCTCGAGCTCGTAGCTGCCGGCTGTGACGGAGGTCTGGTCGACGCTGATGTCGAAGCCCGGTCCAACCGTGCCCTTGAGGCCGTTTGCGGTACCCGCTTCGGTCGTCGTGTCAGTTGTCTCGGTCAAGGTGGTCGTGTCGTCGACCGCCTCGTCGTCGTCGGACCCGCAGCCCGCGGTGGCAAGGGCGAACACGGCGAGGGCGGCAATCAGCGCAATGCGCAAGGCTGTCATGGGAGTTCTCCTCTCCTGATGGCTCGCTCCGACGATACGTAAAGGGGCTGCGTTCGGTTCGGTCTACCGTAGAGACGTGGACGTCACAGAGATCGAGACTGGGTTGTGGCGCTGGACGGGGCACCACGAGGAGTGGAGAGAGAACGTCGGGTCCGTGTTCTGCGAGACGGACGACGGCGTGGTCCTCGTCGACCCACTCGTGCCGCCCGGGGACACGGAGCGGTTCTGGCGTGCGCTCGACCGAGACGTCCGACGCGTCGGCGCGCACGTACACGTCCTCGTCACGGTCTTTTGGCACGCTCGCAGCACGGCTGCGCTCGTCGAGCGATACTCGGCGCGGGTCTGGGCTCCGAGCACCTCGCGGGCGGCCGTCGAGCGGCGCTCGGGCGTGGTCACTGACGTGTTTCGGCCCGGCGACCGCCTGCCGGGCGGGATCCAGGCATTCCGGTCGGCGCGCCGCACCGAGGTGGTCTTCTGGATTCCGCAGCACCGCGCGCTCGTACCCGGCGACGTCTTGCTCGGCGACGGGACCGGCGGCGTGCGCATGTGCCCGGAGTCATGGCTCTCGGGCAACACCGGTCATCCCGAGCTCGCCGCCTCACTGCGGCCGCTGCTCGAGCTTCCGGTCCGGCGCATTCTCGTGTCGCACGGGGAGCCGGTGCTCGAGAACGGGCGCGATGCGCTCGCCGCAGCGCTCGCCTAGTTGTGCGCAAGACCGCGCGAACATCCCTAAAGTGGCCCCGTAGCGGCCAGGCGCTCCATCTCACACCGAGGCCGCTGGTCGCCTCCGTAGACTCAGCGTGGCGTGCTTTGGCTCTGGATCCTGATCGGCGTCGTCGCTGTCGTCGCGCTCTTCGCCGTCGTCGGCTACAACCGCCTCGTCCGGCTCCGAAACGAAGTCGACACAGGCTGGGCGAACATCGACGTGCAGCTGCAGCGCCGCGCCGACCTGATTCCGAACCTGGTCGAAACCGTACGCGCGTACGCGGCTCATGAGCGCGGCGTCTTCGAGGAAGTCACACGCGCGCGCGCTGCGCTCCAACAAGCCGGCACACCAGGGACGGCGGCAGACGCGAACGAGGGCCTGACGATTGCAATCGGGCGACTTTTCGCGGTGGCAGAGGCGTACCCCGAGCTCAAGGCGTCGGAGAACTTCCTGCAGCTCCAGGAGGACCTGACGGACACCGAGGACAAGATCTCAGCTGCGCGCCGTTACTACAACGCGACCGTCATGCGCTTCAACACGGCAGTCCAGAGCTTCCCGTGGCTCCTCGTCGCGTCGCCCCTCGGCTTCCCGGCGCGCGAGTTCTTCTCCGCCCACGGAGACACTGCGCTACCGCAGGTTTCATTCGGCTGACTAACCAGTTGGCGCACGAACGGAATCCGCGGGCGCGGACTCCGGTCCGCTCAAAATCCCTGAACCCGGCGCTCGCGGCGGATCGCAGCAATTTCGATCAAGCTACTAGTGAGATGACACTCCAGGAGCAAATTCGGGCGAACCGCTTGCGGAGCGCGATCGTGGTCTTCGGATTCGTGCTGCTCCTCCTCGTCCTCGCGGCGCTGATCGGGTTTGCCTTCGACATCTCGCTCGGCGTGATCGTCATCGTCGGCGCGGCGCTGTACGGGATCTTCGCGCTCGTCCGCTCGCGCAGCATGGTCTCCCGCTTGACCGGCGCGCAGGAAGTCGCCCCCGAGGCCGTCAAGCCCCTGCGCAGGCTCGTAGAGAACGTCTCGATCGCAGCCGGCCTGCCGGTGACCCCGGAGGTTCGGATCGTCGAGGACGCGGCGCCGAACGCGTTCGCCGCGGGCCTGCGTCCCCAGACGAGCTACGTCGGCGTGACGACGGGGCTGCTCGCCACCATGCCGCAGCGCGAGCTCGAGGCAGTCCTCGCGCACGAGGTGTCGCACATCCGCAACCGCGATACCTACCTGATGACCATGGCGCTCGTCTTCGCCGGCGTGATCGCGCTGATCGCGGACATCGGCTTCCGCTCGCTCGCGTACGGGGGACGCTCCCGCAGAGGTGGCGTGATCGTGATCGTGCTCGCGCTCGTCGGCTTCCTGCTTGCGCCCTACGCGGCGCTGCTCCTGCGCCTGAGCCTCTCTCGCCGCCGCGAGTTCCTCGCAGACGCTGGTGCGGCCGAGATGTTGAACGACCCCGAGGCGATGGCGCTCGCGCTCCGTCGGCTCGAGCGGGACTCGACGACGATCTCCTACGCGGACGCATCAACAGCGCACCTCTGGGTCGAGAGCCCGACCGACCGTCTCGACTCCGACCGACGTGGGGTCCTCGCGCTCTCGAGCCTCTTCAACACCCATCCACCGATTCAGTCGCGCATCGCAGCGCTCGAGGAGGCGGGAGGGTTTCGGCTGCCCGAGCAGCTACCTTCGGATGAGCCGTTCGGCATCGAGCACGGCCTGGTAGGTGCGTGACATGAAATCGCGACCACGCGGCCGACGCGCAGCCGCGCCAGCGGCGGCCTCAGGGATGTTCGCGCGATCCGAATCCGCGCTGGCGGATTTCGATCTTGCGCCCGATCAGGGGGCCGGGCTTTAGCTTAGGGGGGATTCGGGTCGATAATGGTTTCGCAGTGAAAAAGCTTCGCATCGGCCGCCGCGCGCAACGAGAGCTGCCTTCGTCGCCGCTCGAGCTCGCTCTCTACCCCGCCATCGCGGATGGGCGCTGGCAGGTCCCGGATCGGTTCAACTTCACCCGTGACGTCGTGGAGGCGCTAGCCCACGACCCGAAGCGGCAAGCCGTGATGGTCCTCGGCAGTGACGGCGTCATCGAGCCGCGGACCTTCCTCCAGCTCGCCGAGCGAAGCGCACGCTGGAGCTCGCTGCTGCGCGAACGCGGAGTCCGGCCCGGAGATCGCGTCCTGGTGCTGGTCGGGTCGTCCATCGACTGGCTCGAGGTCGTGCTCGCCTGCCTGAAGGTGGGCGCGGTGGTCGTCCCAGCCTCGGTGAGTATGTCTGCGGCGACGCTCGAGGATCGACTGACGACCACGAGCGCACGGCTCCTCGTCGCCGCGCGAGTCGCGGAGACCGAGGTCGTTCGCATGGTCGATCGTCCCCATGTGCTCTACGTCGACGAGGCGCAGCCGCTTCTCCTCGGCGCGCCCGACAAGGCTCCTACTCACGACTCCTCATCCCGCGACCTCGCCTTCGTGCTCACCAGCGCGGGGACGTCCGGTGGCCCACGTCTCGTCGCGCACACGAACGCGGCCGCGTTCGCCGCGCGGGTTGCGTCCGAGCACTGGCTCGACGCGGGACGCGGCGACTCCGTCTGGTGCACCGCTCCTGCCGGCTCCCCGAACAGCGTCATGCACGCCCTGCTCGGTCCTTGGTCGCGGGGCGCTGAGACCTTGCTTCACGAAGGCGAATTCGAGCCACTCGAGCGGCTCGACCTGATCTACCGCTTCGGCACGACCATCCTCAATCAGACCCCCGCCGAGTACGCGGCGATGGCCCAGCAGCCGGAGCTCCGGCGCTTCCGGCCGCCGCAGCTACGTCGGCTGGTCTCGACGGGTGACTATCTCGACCCCGAGGTGAACGCGGTCTTTGAGGAGACATGGGGTCTCGTGATCCATGACGGCTACTCGCAAGCCGAGACGAACGTCTTCGTCGGGAACGGCGCCGACGCAGGCTTCAAACCAGGATCGTTGGGCCTGCCTCTGCCAGGGCATCAGGTCGCGGTCGTCGACGACGCTGGGAACGAGGTTCCGCCGGGAGCCGAGGGGGAGCTTGCCGTCCGTGGACGCACACCCACGTTGTTCGCCGGGTACTGGGAAGCACCGGACGAGACGAAAGAGTCGTACCGCGGAGATTGGTACGTCACAGGTGACATCGCCACGGCTGACGCCGATGGATTTCTCTGGTTCCTGGGCAGAGCGGCGGACATGCTCACGAGTCAAGGAGAGCGCTTCAGCCCTTACGCGAGCGAACGGGCGCTCCACCAGCACGACGCCATCACCTCGAGCGCAGTCGTAGGCGTGCGGGACCTCGAGCGCGGCGGGCAGTTCTTGAGAGCGTTCGTCGTGCTCGCGCCCGGTGTCGAAGGCTCGGACGGGTTCGAGGCGGAGCTCCGGCAAGACGTGGGGCAGTTGCTCGCGGAGCACGAGGTCCCGCGCGAGATCGAGTTCGTGGACGAGCTACCGACGACGCTCGGCGGCAAGGTGCGGCGACTCGAGCTCCGAGAACGGCTGGTCGTGGGCCGATCGCTCTGGGA
>Ga0136621_1000063_pt1 | contig 34251 bp, 36 predicted proteins | sample AntDryUQ445A2306_FD_104673 | JGI IMG/M metagenome (GOLD analysis project Ga0136621, IMG submission 104673) | Polar desert sand microbial communities from Dry Valleys, Antarctica - metaG UQ445A (23.06) | ecosystem: Environmental > Terrestrial > Soil > Desert | place: Antarctica: Dry Valley...
CTCCCGGTAGACGTCGAGCCCACCCCCTTCGAAGGTCCCGTAGTGCGGGTCGTTCAGCTCGGGTACGACGAGCCAGGGGATGTCGCGGCCCGCAAGCGCGAGTTCCGCGGTTTCCCGCACGCGCTCGAACTCGGTGATCGCGACGAGATTGACATCGCCAAGAAGCGCCCCGAGTGCTCGCGCCTGATCGCGCCCGGCCGGTGTCAGCGGGCACGCAACAGCGGGGTCGCCGTTCACGAGTTCCTTCAGGCTGTACTCGCTCTCTCCGTGGCGGGCGACAACGAGCTCTCTCACAGCAGCACGCTCCTGTAATCGAGGACGTGCCGCATTCCGACACGCTCGTAGAGGCTGATCGCCTGGGTGTTGTCCGAGCGGACGAAGAGACAGACACGTGGCACCCGCTTCAGCAGGAGCCGGATCAGATCCTGTAACCCCCGCGACGCGTACCCGCTGCCGCGTGCCTCGGGATCCGTCCAGACTTGCTGCAGCTGCACGGCCCGCGGCGTCCAGGCCGACGCTTCAGCCTTGAAGAGCACAACGCCGTCCTGAATCCACACCCACGACCGCCCCTCCTCGATCTGGCTGCGTGTTCGCCAGCGAAAGCCGTCCGCGTCCTGTCGCAGCGGGTTGATGCCAAGCTCCATCTCGTGTGCGGCCGCACACGCTGGCGAGAGCACATCGAGATCGTCGATGGTCGCCGCACGCAGCTCGCTGCCGCCGGGCTCCGGCGCATCGGCGACCGCGTACACAGGCTGGCCGGGTCGATCCTCCCGAGCGCGAGGCAACCGCTGCCGCGCAGCCTCCCACAGGTCCGTCACCGCAGCCTGCTCGCCGATCAGCATCCGGGCGCGGGCACGGGCCGTCACCTCTGCAAACGCCGCGCACCCCTGCCCCGAAGGAACGACGTTGGCGCCGGTGTGGCAAAGCGCGACGAGACGACCAGAGTCCTCGAGGCCGGTGAAGCGTCCAATCCCGCGTCGGGCCACATCCTCGAGGAACACGCGCTCGACGGGATCCTCCTCGCAGTAGTCGAGGATCTGCTCGCGGCTCGGCTCTGCGAGATGCGCCATCGGCCTGATCCTGCCCTATAGGGTTGCCCGAGTGCCGATCCACGTGAGAGCCGAGCCCGGGGAGTACGCGGAGGCATGTCTCCTCCCAGGGGACCCGCTGCGGGCCACGTACATCGCCGAGACGTACCTCGACGAGGTCGTGCAGCGGAACTCCGAGCGCGGCCTGCTCGGGTACACAGGCACCTGGGAGGGCAAGCCCGTGTCCGTACAGGGAACAGGAATGGGGTGTCCCGGCGCCACGATTGTCTTCGAGGAGCTCGTCCAGCTCGGCGTCAAGAAGCTGCTCCGCGTGGGCACGTGCGGCGGTTTGCAGCCACACCACGCGCTCGGCGACATGATCGTCGCCCTCTCCGCGGTTCCCGCCGACTCGACGGCGATGCACCTCGTCGCCAACGAGCCGCACTGCCCGACTGCGAGCTGGGAGCTGATCCACGGCGCGGTCCACGTCGCCAAGCAGCTCGGTCAGGAGATGCATGTCGGCCCGATCGTCTCGAGCGACCTCTTCTACAACCCCGACGAGGGGCAGTACGAACGCTGGTCGAAGCGAGGCGTGCTCGCGGTGGAGATGGAGGCAGCAGCGCTCTTCACGGTCGGAGCGATTCGTGGCGTCCAGGCGGGCTGTCTGCTCACGGTGAGCGATATCGTGGTCGAGGGCGAGTTCAAGCGGATCTCCGACGACGACCTCCGCGCCGCAGTGGACCGCATGACGCGCGTCGCGCTCGCGACGGCGACAGCAGCTCATTAGCACGACCGTCTTTCTGGTCAACCCGGCGTCGGACAACGGCGCGACTGGCAAGCGCTGGCCCGAGATCGCCCGCCGGGCAGCAGCACGTGGGCTCGAGGGCGACACGCTCTTCTCCGAGGCGCCAGGACACCTGTCCGCTCTCGCACGTGACGCAGCGATCGCAGGAGCCAGGCTGCTGATCGTCGTCGGAGGCGACGGATCGGTCAACGAGGTCGCGAACGGCATCCACGACCGGCCGGAGGTCGAGGTGGCCGTGATCCCACGCGGCACGGGCTGGGACTTCGTCCGCACCCACGGCATTCCCCACCGGCTGGACGGGGCGATCGACGTTGCACGAACTGGACGTTCCCGTACCGTCGACCTCGGCCGTGCCCACTACCGCGCCTGGGACGGCAGTGAGGCCGACTCCTACTTCGCGAACGTGGCGAGCGCCGGCATGAGCGGCGCGATCGCGAAGCGCGCGAACGAGACCACGAAGGCGCTCGGCGGCAAGGTGTCGTACCTCTGGGCAACGGTCGCGGTGTTCTCCCATTGGCAGGCCTCGGAGACTCGCGTTACGGTGGACCACGAGCTCCGCGCGGGCCGCATGCACGACGTCGTGGTCGCGAATGGCCGCTGCTTCGGGGGCGGGATGAAGATCTGCCCCGATGCCGAGCCCGACGACGGTCTCTTCGACGTACTGACGATCGGCGACCTGACGAAGCGCGATTTGCTCAGCACGCTGCCGAAGACCTTCTGGGGAAAGCACCTGCCGCATCCGAAGGCAGAGCTCCTGCGCGGCTCGGTCGTGACGGTCGACTCCGGCCAGCTGTTGCCGGTCGAGCTCGACGGCGAGCAGCCGGGCACGACCCCCGTGCGCTTCGAGATCGTCCCGCGGGCGCTGCGCATCCGCGTCCCCTAGAAACAGTCTGTTACTGGGCCGGCGGCTTCGGCGTCGTCGGCTTCTTCGCCGCCGCGGACTTGGTGGAAGTCGGCTTCTCCAGCTTTGCGAGCCGCTTCTCCAGCTGGTCGACCCGCGTCTCGAGCACGTCGAGACCGCGCAACCGCTTTTGCATCTCGTCGAGCCGGGTGCGGCTCTGGTTCACGACCTCCATCACGCGATCGCCGCCGGGGAAGTTCGGCAGCTTGTGCAACGCCTCCTCGCCGAGATCCGCGACCCGGGAAAGAATGTCTTTTGGTTGGTTCTTGGCCATGGCGTGATCTTACTTTACGTCCTGACGATAAAGGGCGTACCCGCAGTCGCACGCCTGAACAGCCGGCGTAGATCCTCGTTGCGCACGCGAATGCATCCGTTTGAGACCGCGCGCCCGATCAGCTCCGGCCGGTTCGTGCCGTGGATCGCGACTGGGCCTCCCTGTGTCCATCCCGTCAGCACCTCGGAAAAGGCCGAGATGCCGATCGCGCCGGGCCCGAATGGCCCGCGCGAATCTGTCGGGATGAGGCGCTGGTTGACGTAGTAGGCCCCCGTCGGGGTCGGCGTGGCCGGCGTGCCGATCGCCGCCCGCGCCGAGAGCACGCGGAGGCCGCGATAAAAGAGCGTCACGCGTCGCGCCGAGAGATCGACAAGGATTCGCGACCGCACCGGCATCAGCTGCACGTTCTTGGCGTTGACCCAGCCCCTGACGCCGTTCGGCTTCATCGGCAGCTGCACGCGGTACCGGGCTCGGCACGTGCTGTCAATCCGCCTTGCGCGCACTCCGAAGAACGTCGGGGCACCGTTTACGTTCTTGATGCCAAACTCGGCGAAGCGACCTCGACCTGGGCTGCGGAAGGCAGTGATTCGAGTCCGAGCAACCGCCGCGAAGCTACGGCGAGGCGTTCCGAGCCGCTGCACCGAGCCGGCGACGCAACGTGCTTCTACTGACTTTCCTGGATCGAACACGTCAGAGCTGGCAGAGGACGAGGCGGGAGCCGCGCATCCGACCAGGACGAACGTGAGGAACACCAGCGACCGATACGACATAGGGGAACGGTAGCGGCGGACGAAAGCCGCGCAACAATGACGCAAAGAATTTACCCTTTTTCTACTTGCTCCATCCGTAACCGTCGCTAGGTTGAGACAGGCGATGGTCGAAAAGAACCTCCTGCGTCGGGCCGGGCGACCCCACGTCCACAAGGCGGTCGTCACGCGCACGGTTCGGCAGCACTCCGGCATCCCGTACGAATTCGAGCAGCGGATCTGCTCGAACTGCCGGCATGTCCTCGACGAGCGACAGCTGCGTCGGACTGCGGCCTAGGCGTCACGTCCTGCGACGCAGCGCCAGGAAGCCACCGAGGCAGAGCATGAACGCTGTGAGGGCGAGAGCAGCCTGAATCAGCCTGGGATTGCGCTCCGCGAAGGAGCGAGTGTCGGGGGGCGGCTCAAAGGACGGGTTGACCTGCTCGGGCCTCAGCTGCGATGGGCCGAGAACCACGGCGGGAGCGGGAGCCGGAATTCGCGCGAACTCGTAGCTCGGCGCTTTCACCGTCGGGCCGCCGTACAAGAGGCGAAACGGGGGCCGGTGCCCCGGCTCGAGCAGGATCGCGCTGGACGGTCCGCGCGTCTCGAGGTGTACGTCCGCGAGGGGAGGGTCGTCACCGTTCTCGATTGTGACGCGCAGGTAGCGGGAGCGAGAGAGGAAGGCCACCGGCGCCGACCTCGAGCCACGGAAGCGGAAGAGCCGCGCGCGTGTGAGGAGCTGCCAACGCTCGCGGTCGTTGGACCCCTCCACGAGCACCGGGCGCTCGTACACTCGGGTCGCGGAGGAGACCGAGAGCTCGCTGACCGGAAGCCGAGGCACGCCGAAGTCGAGCAGGTAGACGCTGCTCTGGCCGACCACAGGGCTGTCGAGCAGCGCGTGGCGCCGGCGGACGAGTCTTTGCCTCTCACCTCGACCGGTGACGACCGCGCCGGCGATTCGGCGGGCGCCCGTCGCGCGCAGGGCGAGGAAGCGGAAGTCGGACGGAGGCACGACGGCCGTCGTGCTCCGCGCGCTCCGTGCTCCCTCGATGTCGTAGATGCCGGTGGTCGAGAGGCGTGTGAAAGGACCGCCGCGCCGATCCGAGCCCGAGACCGTCACGCGGCCGACGAAATCCTTGGTTGGGATCTCGAGGTCGATCCGGTCGTACTGCCGGGGGCGTGAGCCGAGATCGAGGAGCGCAACCGCCGCACCGGCCCGGGTCCCGCTGTTCAGCACCTGGACGGACTGGATCGCGGCGTCGACCTGAGGTAACGGACGCCACGGCACCGTCTCGCCGTCGCGGTCAAGGACGCGCAGGTCGGCGAAACCCGGCTTCGCATGGGCGAACATGAGACCGTCGGGCTCGAAGGCAACGAGCACGCGCGGAGCCGGGAGGGCTCGCTCGTACCGGAACCTCGACTCGGCCCCGCCGACGAGGAGCAGAGCCGCCACGACGATCGCGAACTTCACTCCGTCACCTCCTTGCGGATTCGCTGGTAGGCGAATGCGCCGGCGAGCAGGAGCAGTCCGAGCGCGATGAAGGAGAGCGCTCGGTAGATCGACTCCAGCTCGGAGAGGTCGTACACGAACACCTTCACCACGGCCGCACCCAGCAGGCCCAGCGCGGCCAGTCGGAGCAGGCGCACGTCCTTCACGAGCCCCACCACGAGCCCGGCGAAGCCCGCGACGGCCCAGAAGCCCGACAGCAGCACCTGCGGGGTCTGCCCCGGCTCGAGCTCGTCGCGGCCGAAGGCGGCGACGATCGCGATCGACGGCAGATAGATGGCAGCCAGCCCCGCTGTCGCGAGGTACGCCCGGTTGAGCTTCCGGGGCAGGTCGGGCGTCAGCAACGCAAGCATCGCCGCGGCGACGCCCACGACGGCCACGCCGACAGCCGCAGTCGGAAAGTCGTCCACTGCCGTCCGCAGAGCCTCCGGTGGTGCCTCGAAGGCGAGCACGTGCCACGCCGCGAGCGCGAGGAACAAGGCCGAGCCGACGTAGCCGCGCGGGTCGTCGATCCGACGCGCGGCCCAAGCCAGGATGATCGCCTCGGCCGCCCACCCCGCGACCAGTGCCGGGCCGTCCAGCGCGAGCGCGAGCCCAACCGCGGCGAGCGCCGTACCAACGGCGACGAGCAGCGCCGCGATCTCCCTGCTCATGCGGCCCCGGTACGCCGGCACGCCTCCGCCGATGTGAAGGGCCGCGGCTCCGACGACCCAGCCGGTTGCCGCGGCTCCATGGTCCGTGTCGTCAAGCATGAGCCAGCCGCTGCCCGCGAGGAGAGCTGCGTTCGCCAGCAACATGCTCGCCGAGGAGAGGCGCAGCTCAGCGACCGGCACCCGCAGCTCGTAGCCGATCGCGGCGACGACATACACCGCCCAGAAGAGCGCGAGCACTCCGAGGCAGAGCCCGAGGCGGTCACGATAGGTGTCCTCCAGCCAGAGCAGCAGCTGCGGCACGCTGACGAGGAACGCAACAGCGGCCAGCCAGTTCCAGCGCTGCCAAAGGAGCACGACGACCGCGGCAAGCAGCGCCACCGCCATGAAGGCGAGAGCAACGCCGTCGGTGTCGGCCTCGACGAGCACCGGAGCCAGCAGCGCACCGACGATCCCGATCCCGGCGACGACCGGCTCGCCCCAGCGAACTGCAATCGCGGTCGCCGTTCCGCCCACCAGGCCGGCGAGCAGGAGGCCGAGAGCAGGATCGACTAGGTCGTAAAGCTGGGTCGCCGCGGTCAACGTGACGTAGAGCGCGGCGATCGCGGTCGCAGCCGCAGCGAGGGCGGCCTGGGTCCTCCCCTTGCGCTCGTGCAAGTACAGCGCCGCGCCGAGCAGGCCCGTCGATCCGACGAGGGCGAGCAGGACGCGGGTCGGTTCGTCGATCCATCCTCGGCTCGCCGCCATCACGAGGAAGAAGACGACTCCGAGCACGACCGCCACTCCGCCGACCCACGCGAGCACGCGCCCGCCGAGCAGGTCCTCCAGGGACACTGGGGAAACGGTTGGGTTGGGTGCGAAGCGTCGCGCAGCGGAGGCCTGTTGCCGCCGGGGTTCCTTCGCGGGTTCAGCACGCGGCGGAGGTTGTGGCGTCCGAGCCGAGAGCTGCCGCTCGATGCGCCCGAGGCGCTCGTCGAGGGTCGCAAGACGACGCTCCAGCTCGTCCAGACGGTCGTCCATCCAGCCGGAGTGTAGGAGAAGCGATCGGCGCTCAGGCCTGCGAGAGTTTGGGCGATGAACGGCTTCAACCACTCGACCGCGGTCACTGTGCGCTTTGCGGAGACCGATGCCCAGGGCATCGCGCATCACGCCTCGTTCGTCGTCTGGCTCGAGGTCGCCCGAGTCGCATATCTCGCGGAGCACGCGGGCGGCTACGGGGCAATCCGCGCTCAAGGCATCGAGGCGCTCACCACCGAGGTGCAGGTTCGCTACCACCGCGCGGCTTACTTCGACGAACGGCTGCGCATTTGGACGCGCTGCGTGGGGCTTCGGGGAGCCCGGTTTCGGTACGAGTACGCGATCGAGCGCGAGGGCGAGGGCGAGGGGGAGCTCATCGCGGAGGCCTCCACCGGGCACGCCACTGTCGACGCCGAGACCTGGGGACCGAGGCGGCTGCCACAGTCGTTCGTGGAGGCGGTCGCTAGGGCTGAATCGTAGCCGGCGGCTGCGTCTCGACCGGCAACTCGGTTGTCCTCGTCGGCTCCTCGGCCGCGTCGGGCTTCGTCGGCTCGTCCTTCTTCGTCGGCTCGTCCTTCTTCTTCGGCTCGGGGTCCGGCTTCGGCGCGGGCTTCGTGCCGACCCGGACGACGCGGTACTCGCCGCGGTAGGACGTGTTCCAGGTTTCGTCGTGGAGCACCGAGCCGTCGGCCGCATACACCGTTCGGTCGACGCTCGTGGCACTCGGGGGCGACCCCTCTTCCTCGACGATCGACGTCCCCTTCTCGAGCGCCGGATCGGCCAGGCGCCGGACGCGTGTCGCGCCCGTGACGCGCATCGTGCCCGGGCTGCTCTCCACCCGCCGCTGCGGGCCGCCACCGTACAGCGAGATCGTGATGCCGCTGGCGTCCCAACTCCCCGCGACGAAGATCCAGTTGGGCGTGTCGTTCAGGAACCGCAGGTCGAGGTCGGGATAGTTGACGGTCGCGTCGCGTCCGAGTTGATAGCGGCTGATGTACAACGAGTGGGGATTGCGCTCGACGATCTTCACTCCCGACTCCCAGGCGGCGTTGAACACTGTGGTGGCGACCTGGGAGACACCGCCGCCGACGGCGTCCTCGTATTCGTCCCTAATGATCACCGGAGCCGACCGGAAGCCGCGCTCGATCGTCCGCTCGCCCACACGGTCGTTGAAGGAGAACGTGCCGCCTGGGCGCACGAGGGCGCCGTGCAGCAGCTCGACCGCCCGCCGAAGGTTCGTGATCCGATCGAACGTGCCGGCGTTCAGAGTCGTGTACGTCCCGAGCCGACGCTCGAGGCCCATTGCCTCAACGTCGGCGACCGTCCGCTCCGGCTCGGCCGTGTTCAGCACCAGCTCGGCCGTTCGGTCCCGCCGCTGCGTCGCCGCCGCGAGCAGCGCTTTTGCGGTCGCCGGTACGTCGACTGCGACACCGGCCTTGTCGGGAACGATGCGGACGTGTCCTCCGCCGATGTCAAACGCCGCGTCGACCGGCGCTCGCTCGACGGCCTTCTTCAGGCGCGCAAACCACGCGTCGGCCGCCTTGCCGCCGATCTCGAGCGCGGTGGCGCCCTCCTTCGGCAACGAGAGCAGCGTCGCGAGCCGCCACCGCGGGAGCTTCCAGCGGATGGTGCCGGACGTCAACCGCACGGGAGCCGAGATCGCCCGGCGAGCCTGGCGTGCGGCGGGAGCGAGCTCGGCCGCGGTGACCTCGACAGGATCGACCTGCACGGGCAGCGGAACCTGCGCGCCGCGCTCGAATCTCGCCAGTGCGCGAACGATCGCGTCGGCTGCGGCCTCGCGGTCGAGCCGGAGGCCGGTCTGACCGGGCACGACGACGATCGAGAGACCCCGACGGATGAGCTTTGCTTCGACGTGGGCGCGGTCGACCTCGTCCGCCATCCTGCCGAGCTTGTACTCGAGCGCCTTCGTGTAGGCCTGGACCGGCGGCGAGATCTCGGCTCCGAAGAAGCGCGTCTGAAGCCGCTTGAACCCACGCACGGGCCCAAAACCCTCTCCCTCACGCGCGGCTGTGCCGAGTGCCGCACGCCAGTCTGCCTCGACGCCGAGAGAGGTAGCCTTGATCGGGAACTGCTCCTCCCCGATCGTGAAGACGATCGGAACCCGGGCGACCCTCGCCGCTCGCCGCGCGAGCAGTGTTCGCGCCTCCCGCGTCGTCAGCCCGCTGACGTCGACGCCTGCCACCGCGACGCCTTCGGCAAGCCGCGCATCCGAGCCGGCGAAGGCGAAGCCCACGAGCACGATCAGCACCGCCGAGAGCACTCCGACCACCACCAGCCAGCGTGCGAGCGTGCCGACAGTCCGACGCCACGCTGCGCCCACATGCACGGAAGAATCCTCGACGCGCAAGTGGCTGAGTGTAGCGGCCTCCGCGCCGTCGCAGGACGCCGGAGATGAAGGTTTCGTAAGCCTTCGTGAGACTACGCCCGGCGCAGGTGCTGCACGATCACGTGACGCTGGATCTCGGACGTGCCCTCCACGATCTGGAGCACCTTGGCATCACGCAGCCACTTCTCGACGGGATGGTCGCGCATGATCCCGGCGCCGCCGAGAACCTGAACGGCATCGGTCGTGACCGACATGGCCGTGTCCGCCGCGAACGCCTTCGCATAGGAGCCCAGCAAGGCCGCATCACCACCGGTCTCGAGCGCGGCGGCCGCCCGCCAGACGAGCAGGCGGGCGGCCTCGATCCCGATCGCCATGTCCGCGAGCTTGAAGGAGATCCCCTGCTTCGCCAGCAGCGGCTTCCCGAACGCATGCCGCTCGTTCGCGAAGGCGGCCGCATGCTCGAAGGAGGCACGCGCGATGCCGACCGCCGATGCGGCGACCTGCGGCCTGGAGTGCAGGAAGAAATCCATCGCGATCGCGAAACCGCCGCCCTCCTCGCCCAGAAGGCGATCCGCGGGAATCCGCGCCTCCTCGAGGTGGATCGAGCCCGTGTGGGAGGCGCGCAGGCCGAGCTTCCTCTCCTTGCGTCCGGCTGTCACGCCGGGGTCGCCGGCCTCGAGGACGAACGCGGTGATGGCGCCAGCCAGCTTTGCGAACACGATCGTGATCTCGGCGATGCCGCCGTTTGTGACGTAGCACTTCTCGCCGTTCAGGACGTACTCGTCGCCCTCCTGGCGGGCGTTCGCCTGGATCGCCGCGACGTCCGAGCCGGCTCCGGGTTCCGTGAACGCGATCGCGGCGAGACAGCCGACCTCGGAGGCGAGGCGGGTCAGCCAGCGCTGCCGCTGCTCCTCGGAACCCGCGTGCACGAGCGGCCGGACGGGGAACATTGTCGCGCCGATCGGGGCGGCGAGGCCCGCGCACCCCCACGACAGCTCCTCGGCGACGAGAGCCGACGTGACGGCGGAAACCCCGCCGCCGCCGTATTCCGCCGGGATCGCGTGCGAGGTGAGGCCCGCACGGGCTGCCCGGTCCAGCAGCTCGCGCGGGAAGTCCTCGAGCTCGTCCCACTCCCGCGCGATCGGTCGCAGCTCGCGCTCGGCAAACTCGTGCGCGAGCGCCTGCAGCTCGCGCTGTTCGTCGCTCAGGTCGAACGAGATCCCGGCGGCGGCTAGTCGCATCGACCCTCGCCCAGGTGCCGGCTATGAGATGCTGGGCTAGACGTCCGCAGAGATGTTCTCGAACGGGCAGGGACCGTCGTGCGAACCAACCTTGTCCGCAGCCGGAGCCTTCACTGTCGAGGAGCTCTTGGCATCGCAGGTGGAGCGGCGAGGAACGCTCCAACCAGGCCCAGAACGACGATCCGCTTGAGCATGCGCGCACCCTAGCAGACTGGTGGCGTTTGTCACAGCTCGAACGCTCCGAACGCCATGGCCGCAAAGGCCACGTCCAGGGACTGTCCCTGGACAGGCCCCCCGCAGACGTGTCTCAGCTGTAGAGGAAGTGCAACATTGTTTCCACAGCAGTAGCCATCAGAAGACGAACAGCTCGACGCCGCCGCTCACATTCAGCTCGACGCCTGTGATGTACGACGCGAGATCCGAGCACAGGAAGCAGATCGCGTTCGCGATGTCATCCGGTTCGCCGGGCCGCTTGAACACCGTGCGGTTGACGATCCGCTCGTTCATCGCCGGGTTGGCGAAGTTGAAGGCCTCGGTGCCGATCACGCCGGGCACGATCGAGTTGCAGGTGATTCCGTGGCGGCCGCCCTCCATCGCGAGCGTGCGCGTGAGGCCGAGGACACCCGCCTTGGTCGTCGAGTAGCTGGCCTGGCCGAAGCCACCGAGCGTGCCCGCCACGGAAGCCATGTTCACGATCCGACCCCACTGCCGCTCCTTCATGTGCGGCCAGACGGCCTGCGCGCAGTTGAAGCCTCCGGTCAGGTTCACGCGTAGGTCGCGCTCCCACAGGTCCGGGTTCTGGTCGAGGAACTGCGCTGCGTGGTCGAGCGTGCCGGCGTTGTTGATCAGGATGTCGACCGAGCCGAACTCTGTCACCACTCGCGAAATCGTCTCCTGCACCTGTCCGCGATCGGTCACGTCGCACTTGATCGCGGCGGCGCGACGGCCCATTCCCTGAATCTCCTGCGCTGTCTGCTCCGTGTAGACGATCCCTTGCGCCTTCGCGACCTGGGCCAGGACGCCGTAGCGCTCCGCTGTCTCGGTCGACTCGTCCGACTCGACCTGAATGTCCGCGATGACGACGTCGGCTCCGGCCCGCGCCAGCGCGAGCGCATCGGCACGCCCGAGTCCTCTGGAGCCGCCGGTAACCAGAGCAACGCGCCCCGAGAGATCGATCTCGATGGCCATCCGCCAATCCTATGCGGCGCTGTCAGGAGCGAAGCGGCGCCAGTCGAGTAGATCGCCATTGAAGCGGGTATTCGTCTTGCGATGGACGTCGTCGAGGTCGGCCTCCTCGCGCTCTCGGTGATCCTCGTCATCGGCGGCGGCGGCGTGGGCATCGCGGCTGCCCGGCCGGCACCGCTCCGGCTCACGGACTGGCGCGACGAATCTGCTGGGATGACGACGTCTGTCATCGCGAAAGCGGATGTGTCCGTCGCTCGCTGACCCATCTTGTCCAGATGCTCCTCGAGCTCGACGCCGCGGGTGTCCATTGGGACGATGAAGGCGGACATGCCGCGATTGCCCTGGGCGGGATCGGTCTTCGCGAACACGACCGTCCACGCGGCTCGACCCGCGTTCGTGATGAACGTCTTCGAGCCGTTCAGGACGTACTCGTTGCCTCTGCGCTGGGCGGTCGTCTTCAGCTTGGCCACGTCGGACCCTGCCTCGGGCTCCGAGAGGCCGAAGGAGCAGAGGATGGGCTCATCGAGGAGTGGTGGCAACCACCGGGCCTTTTGTTCGTCGGTGCCGGCGATGATCACCGGGCCCGACCCCAGGGCGTTTGCGCCGATCGACGTGCCGATGCCGGAGCAGCCCCAGTTGAGCTCTTCCCCGACGAGGATCCCGTCGAAGGTCGAGAGCTCCAGCCCACCGAAGGACTCCGGCACATGCAGGTTCATCAGTCCCAGCTCGTGTGCCTTGGCGATCACGTCCGCGGCGTGCGTCTGGTTCTCGTCGTACTCGGCAGCCTTCGGTCGGATCTCCTTCTCCGCGAACTCGCGCGCCAGCTCCCGCAGCGCCTTTTGCTCGTCCGAGAGCGCGAACGAGACTCCCGTACTGACTCCGTGCTTGATGATCGCCATGCCGCAGCCTCGCCTCGATTGACTGACTGGTCAATCAAAGTATAGAGCTGCTCACACTTTCCCCATGCTCCAGCGCTAACCTGGCGCCTTCGAATGGCGCTCCGAAACGTGCAATTCCTGGGCGCGACGGTCCTAGCGGCCTGCGCAGTCGTCCCGGCAGCGGACGCTTCCACCCAGCTGCGCCCGCCCGTCACCTGGCTGCGAGGCGAGGGGAACTTCACGAAGGCGCACCGTTCGGCCCGGTCGCTCGAGTCGATCGTCGTCCACGTCACCGAAGGGGCGTTCTGGGGGTCTGTGCAGTGGCTCAAGAACCCTCGCGCCCACGCGTCCTCTCACTTCATCGTGTCGCGGAGCGGCAAGATCGTCCAGCTCGTCCACGTCTCCGATATCGCCTGGCACGCGGGCAACTGGAGGGTCAATGTCGGCTCCGTCGGGATCGAGCACGAGGGCTTCACGTACGGTCCCGCGGGCTTCACGGACGAGCAGTACGAGAGATCGGCGCGCCTGAGTGCCTGGCTCGCTCGGCGTGCCCTGATGCCGATCGACCGCGAGCACCTGATCGGTCACGCCGAAGTGCCGGGTCCGCGGGGTGGCTGGGGCGGGTCAGGACACCACACCGACCCCGGGCCGCGCTGGAACTGGAAGCGCTACGTCGAGCTCGTACGCCGGTACGCGCTCGGGAGAACGAAGCTGAGCGTGGTGTCGCGGCTGCGGACAGGCCCCCTGGCAGGCATCATTCCCTGGCGCGCCAAGACGACGGGCGGTGTCCGGCGCGTCGAGTTCGTGATCGACGGCCGGCTCGCTTGGACCGACCAGCGGGCGCCGTTCGCTTTCGCCAACGCCGGCGGGCTGAACACGACCCGACTCGACAACGGCCCTCACACTCTCGAGTTGCGAGCCTACGGCGCCGGGACACGACACGACATCACGCGGCGGACGATCCTCGTCGACAACCGCATTTTTCGCCTCACGACCTCCGGCGCGCGCGAATGGACGCGCGTTCGCGGCACCCTCCGTCTCCACGTGCGCGCGTGGGGCGCCGAGGCCCAAAGCGTCGTGCTCCGGGTCAACGGCCGACCAGTGGCGACGGATCGGCGTAAGCCCTACGTCTTCGCCTGGAACACGCAGCGCGTGCGCGACCGCAAGCATGTGCTCGAGCTCCTCGCGCGTGCCACGGACGGGCGCACCGCCGCTCGGCGCATCCCGCTCGTCGTCCGTAACCGCCCGCCGCAGACGCGTCCTGCACCCAAGCCGCCGCCAAGACCGGAGCCAAGACCGAAGCCGGTTCCCGTCCCTCCGCCGCTCGCGATCGTCGACCAGAGCATCGAAGAAGGTCAGCTGGTGGAGAGCTTCGTGCTCTGGCGAGTGTTCGTCGAGGGCCGCGCCGAGCGGGTCGAGTTCCTCATCGACGGGGTCGCTCGCGGCAACGATCTCGCACCGCCGTACACGTTCGGCTGGGACGCCGCCGCCGAGACGCCAGGGCCGCACAGGCTGACCGCGAGAGTGCAGGGCAAGAGAGGCAAGGTCGTCACCGGCACGATCACGGTCACCGTGCCGGCACCCCCAGAGACCGGCGATACCGCAGCACCCTGAGGACTTTCTCGTCGAGATCGCCGCGACGGGCGAGGGGGACCAGCGCCTCGATCATTCGTGCGGCGTCCCGTGCGCTCGTCGTCAGGACGAGGTCGGCACCGGCGCGCAGCGCGAGTCTCGCCCAGTACGGCGCGTACGGGCTGCCGAGGACGCCGAGAGAATCCGTGATGGCGACGCCGTCGAAGCCAAGCCGGCGCAGCACCCGATAGGTTTCCGGCTCGAACGACGCGCGGCGCGACCCGAGACGCGGGTAGATGGCGTGGCCGACCATCACGCAGGGGACGCCGGCGCGGATTGCAGCGCGGAAGGGAGCCAGATCGCGCGCCCTCAGCGATCCGTGCGGGCGAGCCTCGTCGGTGGAGAACGGCGTCGAGCCGAGACCGGGGAAATGCTTGACGCACGCCGACCGGCCCAGGCCGCGCGCGAAGGCGACGCCGTACTCCGCACGGCTGAACTGACGCGAGCCGAGTGGTCCGTCTGACAAGTCGAGAACAGGCGCGAAGGAGGCGTGCACGCCGACCCTGCGCAGGGCTGCGGCCGTCTCGCGGCCGGCCCTGAAGGCCTCAGTGGCGTCGCCGTACTCGGAGGGGGCGCGCCAGGGTGGGAGCTCGGCGAAGGTCTTCACGAGCCCCCCCTCCTGATCCGCGAAGACAATTGCGGCTCGCGGCCGCGGCGCCTCGGTGTTCCACCGCCGGACGAGTACGCCCCCGAAACCCTCCCCCGCTGGGAGGCCGGCGACCACAACCGCTGACGCCTTCTGTCGCGGCGTCATCGCCGCCAGCTCCGTCTCGGCCGACCCCGTCAGTAACAGCGTTAACGCCGTAGCGATCGCGAGCACCCGGCAAACCTAGTCGACTACAGTTGGGCCGTGGCCGTGACCGAGAAGCCAACCGCGCTCGACCCGCGCGATTTCCTCGCGATCGACGCGCTCCTGGATGACGAGGAGAAGGCGATTCGCGACACGGTACGTGCGTTCGTGCGCGAGCAGGTGCTCCCCGAGGTCGGAGACTGGTTCGAGCGGGGAATCCTGCCGCGCGAGCTGCTCACGGAACTGGGAAGGCTCGGTCTCTACGGCATGCACCTCGACGGCTACGGCCTTCCCGGCGCCACCGCGGTCGCCTACGGCCTCACCTGCATGGAGCTCGAGGCAGGTGATTCGGGCGTACGGAGCGCCGTCTCGGTCCAGGGCTCGCTTGCGATGTACTCGATCTGGCGGTGGGGCTCGGAGGAGCAGAAGCAGCGCTGGCTCCCGGCGATGCACACCGGCGAGGCGATCGGTTGCTTCGGTCTGACGGAGCCCGACGCGGGCTCAGATCCGGGCTCGATGCGCACGCACGCCCGCCGTGATGGGGCAGACTGGATTTTGAACGGCGCCAAGATGTGGATCACGAACGGGACGATCGCCGATGTTGCGACGGTTTGGGCACGGACCGACGACGGCGCCATCCGCGGCTTCCTCGTCGAGAAGGGCACGCCGGGCTTCACGGCGCCTGAGATCCATAAGAAGCTCTCCCTTCGAGCGTCTGTGACGTCGGAGCTCGTGCTCCAGGACGTGCGTGTGCCCGACGAGAACGTCTTCCCGGAGGTCGACACGCTGCGCGGACCGCTCTCGTGTCTCAATGAGGCGCGCTACGGGATCGTCTGGGGAGCAGTCGGCTCGGCACGCGCCTGCTTCGAAGCCGCGCTCGAGTACGCGAAGGGGCGGGTCGTCTTCGAGAAGCCGATTGCCGCGTATCAACTGACCCAGGAGAAGCTTGCCGAGATGGCCCTCGAGGTGAACCGCGCGACCCTCGTCGCCCTTCACATAGGCCGGATGAAGGACGCCGGGACGTTGCGCCAGGAGCACGTCAGCCTCGGAAAGATGGGCAACGTCCGCGGCGCGCTCGACGTCGCGCGCAGCGCCCGCACGATCCTGGGTGCGAACGGTGTCACCCTCGAGTATCCGGTGATCCGGCACGTGAACAACCTCGAGTCGGTGCTGACATACGAAGGCACGCACGAGGTGCACACGCTCGTCGTGGGAGCGGCCCTCACGGGCGAGAACGCGTTCCGCTAACGCTCGGCCTCGCCATCCCAGTAGTCGACGGCGGAGTCGATCCTGAAGAGCCGGTACGGGTCGTCGGCTTTGTTTCCCGTCCAAATCCCGATCTTGTTGCTGTCCGGGTACACGGCTGCATCGGGGCTCGTCTTGGTCGAGAGCATCAGGACGCGTGCGGGCTCCTCGCCGGCGTTCGTGACCTTGTGCGCCCCCGCAGGCCCCTCTGGGAAGCACACCGTCGCGCCCGGGCCCAGCTCTCGCTCGCCCTCCGGCGTCCGTAACGTCGGTCGCCCGGAGACCACGACGAGCCACTCCTCGTTGCCGTACTCGTAGTGGTACGGGCAGATCGACTGCCCTCGCGGGAGCTCGTACAGGGTCGCACCGAGCTTGGTAGCGCCGAGCCTCTCCGCCAACCGGGCGTAGCCAGTGTCGTACCCAAGCGGATCGTCGTCGTCACGGCCGACCTCGACCTCGAACAGGTTCACAACTTTCATGGCTCTATCCTTCCACGATGCGCCGCGTCCTGCTTCTCGCCGCCCTGCTGGCAGTCGCCGCGCCGGCCGCCGCCGCTCCTCCCACTGCGGGCGTGCTCGTACCGGGCACGAGTCTCGGCGGGCTGCGGCTCGGTGCGACGAAGGTGCAGGTCGAGCGAGCATGGGGCCGCGCCTACGGCCGCTGCACGGGCTGCCGCCACGAGACCTGGTACTTCAACTACTTCGCCTTCCAGCCAGGCGGCGTCGGCGTCGAGTTCCGCGACGGGCGAGCGGTCGCCCTCTTCACGATCTACCAGCCACCGGGGTGGCGCGTGTCGAAAGGTCTCTCCCTCGGAGCGCCGGTCGAGCGAGTCCGGGCGCGCTACCGTGGACTCGTCCGGCACGAGTGCCAGGGATATTTCGCGCTCACCCTGGCCCGCGCCCGCACGCTCACTTCCTTCTACGTGCTAGACGGGCGCCTCTGGGCCTTCGGGCTCTCCCGCAGCGGCCTCGACGTCTGCCGCTAGGAACGCGCGAGCCCGAGGTATCGTCGGCGCCCATGCAGCCGCGGATGCAGCCGCTTGCCGGGATGCTCGTCGTCGACCTGACCCGCTACCTCCCTGGGGCGTATGCGTCACGCGAGCTCCTGAGGCTCGGTGCGCGGGTTGTCCGCCTGGAGCCGCCGGAAGGGGATCCGATGCGTCAAGTGGCACCTGCGTGGGAGGCCGCCCTGAACGCAGGGAAGGAATCTGTCGTCTGCGACCTCAAGGCAGACCCCGAGTTCGGGCGGGCGCTCGGCGCGCGCGCGGACGTGGTGCTCGAGGGGTTTCGCCCGGGCATTGCCGAGCGGCTCGGCGTCGGGCCGGACGACCTCCCGGCCCGCGTCGTCTACTGCTCCATCACCGGCTTCGGAACGCAGGGGCCGCATGCGCTGCGCGCCGGGCACGACCTGAACTACCTCGGCTACGCGGGCGTGCTCGAGGACACGGCGCCGGCTCTACCGCCCCTGCAGCCCGCCGACCTCGCGGCCGGCGCGCTCGGCGCCGCAACGGAGATCCTGGCGGCGCTGCTCGAGCGTGAACGCACGGGTCACGGCGCGAGGTTGACGATCTCGATGACGCACGGCGCACACCGTCTCGTCGCGCACCGCCTGGGCGGGGATCCGCTGCCGCGCTTTCTGACAGGCGGGATCGCCTGCTACCGGATCTACGCCACGGCCGACGACCGGCACGTCACCGTCGCCGCTCTCGAGCCGAAGTTCTTCGTTCGGCTCTGTGAGGTGATCGGGCGTCCCGACCTCGCCGGGCTGCACCTCACGGCCGACGCCCAGGACGAGCTCGCCGCCGAGCTGGCTTCCATCTTCGCCACCCGCCGGCTGGAGGAGTGGCTCGAGCTGTGCGCGCAGGAAGACGTGGCGCTGGGCCCGGTCGCGACGCTCGCCGAGGCGGCAGCCGAGTTCGGAGAGGCTCCCGCTGCGGCCTCCTCCGCTGCGATCGGCGAGCACACGGAGGCGTGGCGGCGGGAGCTGCAGCTCGCATGAGGCGACCTGCCAGAATCATCTAGGCCGTCAACCCGAGCGCAGCAGGCAGAGCGTAGAGATCCGGAATGCGACCCGGCTCGCCCTCGTGGCGTCCCTCCCGATCGAGCAGGAACGCTTGCATGCCGAGCGCTCGGGCGCCCTCGATGTCGTCCTCGTAGGAGTCGCCGACCATCGCCGCCTGCGCCGGCTCGACCTCGAGCGCCGAGAGGGCGCGTCGGAAGATCCCGGGGTGCGGCTTCGTCCGACCGAAGGCGCGCGAGCCGATCGCGCAGTCGACGTCGAGCGCGTGGTGCCGGACGAACGCCTCCAGGTCGCGGCTCCCGTTCGAGACGAGCCCGATCCTGAGCCCGTGGCGGCGCAGCTCCTCGAGCACGGGCGGGCCGTCCTCGTAGAGCGTGAACTTGTCGTGCGACTCCCAAATCGCGACCAAATCGAGCGCGCACTCGTGTGCGCCGTCTGCGTCCCCTCCCATACCTCTGACGATCCGCTCCGTAAAGGCGACCCAGATCTCGTCGTCGTGCTCGAGCTCGGGGTGCCGCTGAAGCGAGGCGAGCGCAGCGCGACGCGCCTCCTCGTAGCGCGACGGCTCGAGCGCGAGCCCGTGCCGCTCGCCGAGTCGCCTGTATCCCTCCGGCCCCAGCTCAGGACCGGGGAGCGCGAGGGTGAAGTCGACGTCGAAGAGAACGGCTCGGATCATCCACCGAGGGTACCGTGGGGCTGGGTTCCCCATGCTCTTCGCGGGCGGAGGCCGGTTCATCCGGCCGCAGCCCAAGTGCGGCCGGCGGCAGCCAAGAAGGAGGGGGTTCGCGGGGGAACCATGGGTTCCCCCGCGATGTAATCGGGGTGCCCAGATTCGAACTGGGGACCTCTCCGACCCGAACGGAGCGCGCTACCAGGCTGCGCCACACCCCGAGCGGGGAAGGGTAGCGGACACGCGCCTCCTACAATTGCGCGATGGCCCATCGGGACGAGATCCTCGCGTACGCGGACGAGCTGCTCGAGGCGCACCGGTTTCGGGAGTTCGGCCGGCCGGGGTTGCAGGTCCAGGGCGCCGAGCAGGTGACGAAGATCGCCTGCGGCGTCTCCGCCTCGCTCGAGCTGTTCGAACGGGCCGCTGCGTCCGGCGCGCAACTCCTGCTCGTCCACCACGGGCTCTTCTGGCGCAACGAGCCGCTTGTGATCGACCGGCGCTTGCGCGGCCGCCTCGAAGCCCTCTTTCGCGCGAACATGACCCTCGCCGCATATCACCTGCCTCTCGATGCCCAGCCGGAGATCGGCAACAACGCGTTGCTGGCGAAGGCGCTCGGAGTTGAACGAGAGCGCGACTTCGGCGAGGTCGGGCTCGGCGGCCGGCTGGCCGAACCGAGCACGATCGAGGCGTTCGTGTCGCGCGTGCGAGAGCTGGTGGAGCGCGAGCCGCTCGTCTTCGCGCACGGCCCGGACCGCGTCACGTGGGTCGCGATCTCGAGCGGCGGTGCCGGCCACGACCTGATCCAGGCCGCGCACGAGGGCTACGACCTCTTCATGACGGGCGAGGCGGAGGAGCCCAGCCTGCAGACCGCCCGGGAGCTCGGGATCCATTTCGTGGCGGGCGGTCACTGCGCGACGGAACGGCTCGGCGTACAAGCGCTCGCCGAGCGACTCGCCGATCGCTTCGGGCTCCAATGGAGCTTCATCGAGATCGCGAACCCGGTCTAGAGCCTCGCCAGCTGATCCAGCGCGTCGAGACAAGCGTGCGGGCGCTCCCCGATCACCAGGTGCCCGCAATCGGCAACGAGGCGCAGCTTTGCACGCAGCCTGCGGGCGTACTCGAAGGCGTCCTCGAGGGGCAGCTGCGGATCGCGCGCCCCCCAGACGATCACGACGGGGCAACGGACGTGCTGCAGATCGCTGCGTGGATCGTCGACGACGAGAGCCCGGCCGGCGGTGCGAACGTCGACGTGGTGGGCAGCCCCCTCGAGGAAGCCAAGGGTCGCGCGCGGCGAGAGCGCCGCGGCGTCCGAGACGAACCAGGGCCGGAAGAGCGCGCGCCGGTACCACGCGCGCGATGCATACCGGTGCCTGAGCGGCGCCACCCACCGCGTCGGTCGTACGATGCCGGCGGCGAGAACCGCCGCCCGGACAACCCGCGCACTCGATCTGATCCCGGCCGGCGCGGCGAGGAGCAGCCCCCGGACGAGGTCGGGTCGGCGCTGGGCGAGGCGGAGGGCAACGAGGCCGCCGAAGGAGTGACCGGCGAGGAGGGCCGGCGCGGCCGCCTCGTGCTCGATCAGCGCGCCAACGGAGTCGGCGAACGCGGTGACCCCGGCGTGCGCGGGCAAGCGCCCGGATCGCCCGTGACCGGGCAGGTCCGGCGCGAGTGCGCGGTAGCGCTCGACAGCCGTGGGGAGGAGCTCGATCCAATTCGCAGCAGTTCCGCCCAGCCCATGCACAAGCACGACCGGGACTCCGGCACCACCGACGAGATAGCGGAGTCGAACATCGGCGAGATCCGCCCGACGCTCCTCGAGGCCCGCCGGCGTCGTTGCAGCTGTCATGCGCGCACAGTATTCTCAAACCATGAAGGTCTTGAGGGTGCGGGCCCGTTGATTCCCGCACGAAACGACGAGCCAGCGGTGGAGGCCGAGCCCGCCTGAGCGCACAGCTTCAGCAGCAAGTGCGCCAGCGGGCTTTTCGTTGCCGCAAAGGGAGGAATCAGAGATGGCAAATCACCTGACGCCTGACGAGCTCTCGAAGGAGCTTGGGATGGAGCGGCAGGACGTGATCCGGTTGTGCCTCGAGGAAGGTGTCCCGATCTACCAGGGGAAGATCGACAAGACGCTCTTCCAAGCCCAGCTTGAAGCGCTGAACGCAGTACCCCAGCCGCACTAGCCAGGGCGGAGGTTTACTTGCGCGCGGCCGCGCGCTTCTTGGCGGGCGTCCGCGCAGCGGTCTTCTTGGCCGCGGCTCCCTTCGAGGTCGCCCGTTCCGATTTCCCCTGTTTGACCTCCTCGACACTGCGTCGGAGCGCCTCCATCAGGTCGATCACGGGCGTCTCCGCAACCGGTTCCGGCGTCGCGATCTCCTGGCCACCCGCTTTCGCCTCCAGCATCGCGCGCAGGTTCCCTCGGTACTCGCTTTGGAGGTCGGTGGGATCGAACTCGGCCGCGAGGCTCGCGATCACCTGACGCGCGAGCGCGAGCTCCGCGTCCTTCACCTCCACCTCGTCGACCGTCTCCCCGATCTCGGCCTGAGAGTAGACGTCAGCGGAGAGGAAGAGCGTCTCGAGGGCGAGGGCGTCGTCCTTACCCCGGATCAGGCAGAACTTCTCCTTGCCCTGCTGCACAAACCTTCCGAGGGCGGCCATACCCGTCTCGTTCATGGCGTTCAGGAGCAGCACGTACGGCCGGCGCGCGGCGGGCGCCTCGGCCGGCACGAGGAAGTACGTGCGGTCGAAGAAGATCGGATCCACCTCCGCCGCGTCGACAAAGCGCGTGATCTCGATCGAGCGCGAGTCGTCGTGCTGCGCGAGCGCCTCGAGCTCGGCCTCCTCGACGAGGACGAATTGCCCCTTCGCGATCTCCCAGCCCTTCACGATCTCGTCCGGCTCGAGGTCGCGCTCGTGCTTCGGGCAGTAGCGCTTCTGCTTGATCGGCGTGCCGCACTCGCGGTGGAGCATCCTGAACGAGACGTCCGAGGCTCGCGCAGCAGGCTTCGTGGCCGGCGCGAGACCAACCGGGATCGAGACGAGGCCGAAGCTGAGTGAGCCGTTCCAGGTGGTGCGCATTCCAACCTCTATTCTAGATGGATTGGATTGGGGACCCGCGGGATTCGCGGTCGAGGAGCGGGTTTCCTCCCTGGCTGCGCGCGAGTAAAGTCAGCCAAGTGAGCGAGAAGAGGACGATCGCGCGCCTCTGGCGCGACGCCGTCGCGGCCGGGCGATCGAACGCGGCCTATCTCGAGCAGCGCGGAGAGGAGTGGCACGAGATCTCGTGGCACGACGCGGCGGCGCGAGTCGACGCGTACGCGAACGGACTCCTTTCACTCGGCCTGCGCAAGGGCGATGCGTTCGCGATGCTCGCACGCACGACGGTCGAGTGGGCACTGTTCGACTTCGCGCTCGGCTCGATCGGCGCGATCGGCGCACCGATCTACGCGAATAGCTCGCCCAAGGACGTCGGGTACATCCTCGACCACTCGGAATCTGTCGGGGTGCTCTGCGAGGACGATGCCCAGCGAGCAAAGGTCGAGGAGGTCAGGGACGACATCGACCGCCTGCGGCACGTGCTGACGTTCGCGAACCTCGAGGAGCTGGCGGCCCGCGGCCGCGCGTATGCAGCGGAGAACCCGAACGCCGTGCGCAAGGCCGCCGACGCGATCGAGGAGGACGACCTCTTCACCTACATCTACACATCGGGCACGACCGGGCCGCCGAAGGGCTGCATGATCTCGCACCGCAACTACTACGCAATGGTGGCGGTCGTGGACGACCTCGACAGCTTCACCGGCCCCGACGACACGATGCTGCTCTACCTGCCCCTTGCCCACAACTTCGGCCGGCTGATGCATCTGTCCGGCCCGTACGTGGGGTACACGATCGCCTTCCTGCCGGACCCGCTGCAGGCCGCAGCCGCGCTGCCGGCGGTGCGGCCGACGGTGTTCCCGAGCGTGCCGCGTGTCTACGAGAAGATTCATACGGGAGTTCTGGCGAAGTTCGACGACGCGACGGGGCTCCGGCGCAGGCTGATCGACTGGGCCCTGGGAGTCGGCCGCAGGGTCAGCCGGCTGCGCCGGGCGGGAGCGCCGGTTCCGCGGTCGCTCGCACTCCAGCACCGGCTCGCCGACCACCTCGTGTACGCGAAGGTGAAAGAGAGGCTCGGCGGCCGCCTGCACACCGCCATCTCCGGCGGAGCACCGCTCGCGCTCGAGATCGCGGAGTTCTTCCACGCCATCGACATCCTTCTCGTGGAGGGCTACGGGCTCACCGAATGCACCACCGCAGCCTCTACAAACACGCGCTCGGCCTTCCGCTTCGGCACGGTCGGCAAGCCGCTTCCCGGCTTCGAGGTGAAGCTCGCCGAAGACGGTGAGCTGCTGATCCGCAGCGAGACCGTCTTCCAGGGCTACTTCAAAGACCCGGAGGCGACCGCAGAGGTGCTCGACGAGGACGGTTGGCTGAGGACAGGCGACATCGCCGAGATCGACGACGACGGCTTCATCACGATCACCGACCGCAAGAAGGACATCATCGTCACCGCCGGCGGCAAGAACGTCTCCCCGCAGAACCTCGAGAACGACCTCAAGGCGTCCAGATACGTCTCGCAGGCCCTGGTCGTCGGTGATCGGAAGCCCTACATCGCCGCGCTCATCACCCTCGAGGCGGAGGAGATTGCGAAGTGGGCGGCCGACCAGGGGATCGAGGCGACCGCCGCCGAGCTCGCGGAGGAAGAGCGCGTGCGCGTGCTGATCCAGGGCGTGGTCGACGCCGTCAACGCCGACCGGTCGCGGCACGAGCAGGTCAAGCGGTTCTCGGTCCTGCCGCGCGACTTCACGATGGACGAAGGGGAGCTGACTCCGACGCTGAAGCTGAAGCGCCGCGTCGTCCAAGAGCGATTCGCGAGAGAGCTCGACGAGCTCTACGCAGGCGGAACGTTATCCTCAGCCACCGCCGTTGGCTTGTATACCCGTTAGGGGTATCGAAGGCTACAGGCGGCGAGCACCCACCCAGGTGCTCGCGTACCAGGAGTCGGAGAGGCTCGAGATCTTGACCACGTCGCCGGAGTGCGGCGAGTGAATGAACTGGCCGCCGCCGATGTACATGCCGTTATGCCCGAGGCCGTCGAAGAAGACGAGATCCCCTGGCTGGAGCTGCTCCTTCGAGACCGCTGTTCCCAGCCCGTACTGCATGGCGGCGTTGTGGGGGAGCGAGACGCCGACCTGCGCGTACACGTACATGAGGAAGCCGGAACAGTCGAAGCCCGACGGGTCCGCACCGCCCCAGCGGTACGGAACACCAAGATATTGCATCGCGATGCCGACGACGCCGCCATAGCGGGCGTCGGGGGCCGGCGCCGACAGCTCTGCGGGCGCGGCGAGCTCAGGCTCGCTTGCCGGCGCGATCGTCCTGGTGCTGACCTCGGGGCTCTCGGGCTCCAACGACTGGGCCGCCAGCCGAGCGCGCGCCTGCGCCTGGAGGCGCTCTTGACGTCGCACCTCGGCCGCCTCGAGCTCGGCGATCTCTTCTCGAACGCCCGCCAGCATCTGCTCGCGCTCGCGCAACTGCCCCGCGATCAGGCTCTGCTGCGCGGTGCGCTCGGCAACCTCGCGCGCCTGCGCCCTGCGAGCCTGTTGCAGCTTCCGCTTGCGTGTCTGAACCTCGGTCTTGAACGACTTCACCTCGCCAAGGACGCGGGCGTCCTGCTGCGTGACACGGTCCACGGCGTCGAGCCGGCTGAGCAGCTGCTCGAGCGACTCGGCGCCGAGCAGCACCTCGAGCCCGCTCGTCTGCTCCCCGTTCACGTACAGCGCGACGAGCCGCCTCGAGAGGTGGGCCCGCGCGCTCTTGAGGCTCGTGCGGGCCATCTTCAGATAGCGGGCGTTGGCCACGAGATCCGCGTCGATCCCCTCCAGCCGCACGTTCGCGAGGTTGTAGGCCTCGACCGCGTGCGAGAGCCGGGAGTCGATCTCACGGATCTGGTTCAGCACGTCCTGCGCCTGAGCGCGCTTCGCGGAGATGGTGGGGTCGGCAGCCGCGGTCTTCACGGAGGCGGAGCCGATCGCGGTGAGAATCACCGCGAGCAGCACGAGGATCGCCGACGCCTTTCGCAAACTCGAGCTGATCAGTCCCTCCCGACTTGTCTGCCCGACACCCAGAACTGGGCCCGAGGTTGTCACAAGCGGCGTACCCTAGCAGCGGTGGCGGACCCCTGCAAGCCGCAATAAAGCCAAAAACGGGCCTTTCCTCGCCCGTATTGCAAATCACAAACAGGTGCTTTTCGAGGCGCCCAGGCGCTTGCCCTGTGCTACGGTCGGCGCCTCGTGCGGATGCAATCGGTATGCCACGGCGCCCGCTTGGCGGCACTCTGCACCGGGCTGGCCCTCCTCGTCGCCGTCCCGGGGGCACTCGGCGCGGACGCCTCTGACCTACGGTCGCAGGCCGACCGCCTGCGTGACCGCGGGGCCTCCTTCGCAACGCATAGGCAATCGGCACTGCTCACCCTCTACGCCCTTGAGAGCGAGGTCGAGTTGGCCCGAGCCGCCGTGAGCTCGCTGGACGCGCGGCGCTCGCGGCTCGCCGCGGAGCATGCATCGACCCGGCGCCAACTCGCCCTGGCGAAGGGGGCGGCGGAGGACTCGCAGCGCCGCCTGGAGCGGCTACTGCGCACGCTGTACGAGCAGCGCGGTATTGATCCGCTCGCGGTCCTACTCGGTGCGGAGTCGCTCGATGAAGCGCTGGCGGGGCTCGAGAGCCTGGATCGAGCGGCAGCCGAGAACCGGCGGATCCTCGCGCAGGCGCAGACCACCCGGGAGCGGCTCGCGCAAGTCGACGCGCGGCTCACCGCTCGCGAAGGGGAGGTAGCCCGCCTCGCCGCGGCGGCGCGCAGTCGTGCGCGCGAGCTCGAGGCCACGGCTGCAGCGCGCGCTGCGTACGCCGAGGACCTGCGTCGCCGGCAGGATCTCACCGCCTCTCAGGTAGGCACGTTGGAAGCGCAAGCCCGGAGCGCCCAGCAGCACACGGCCGAGCTCCGACCCGCGACGACCGTGCCCGCGACGACCGTGCCCGAGACGTTCTCGCCGGAAGCCCCACGCGAAGCTCCCGCCGCTGACGAAGGCCCGCGAACGCTCACCGTGAGTACGATCGGCTACAGCCTCCCCGGGCGCACGGCGTCGGGCCTTCCCGTCGGCCGGGGCATCGTGGCCGTCGATCCCAGCGTGATCCCGCTCGGCACGCGCCTGTACGTGCCGGGCTACGGAGAGGCGGTCGCCGCCGACACGGGCAGCGCAATCCGCGGGAACGTGATCGACCTCTGGTTCGCAACTACCGCCGAGGCGTACGCCTGGGGTCGCCGCACCGTCGTGGTCACGCTCCGCTGATCGCGGCGATGGAGTTTCCGACCCTGCCTTGTCTCCGAGAGAGGCCCGAGACGCCAGGTTGAGCGAGACGGCACCCAGCACGGACGCTGACGAGCGCAACGTTCGCGTTCTCCTCGTCGATGACCACGACCTATTCCGCACGGGACTGCGGAACTTACTCGAGGACCAGGGCATCGAGATCGTCGGAGAGGCAGGAAGCGGCGTCGACGCGCTTCGCACAATAGGCGAGAGCGCGCCCGACGTCGTGATCATGGATCTGAACATGCCGGGGATGAACGGCGTCGACGCGACCCGGCACATCAGCCGCGACGCACCACTGACGCGCGTGATCGTATTGACGATCTCTGATCAGGAGCAGGACGTCATGGACGCCATCCTCGCCGGCGCGTGCGGGTACCTGCTCAAGGATGCGTCGATCCAGGATCTGCTGAAGGGGATCGCTGCGGCCGCGGTCGGGGAGTCGCTCATCTCGCCGCACATCGCCGGCAAGGTGTTGCAGCACGTGCGCGCCACGACCGCCGCGCCGGAGGTGGCGGCAACCCTCCGCGCGGAGCTGTCCGAGCGCGAGCTCCAGGTGCTGAAACTGATCGCGAACGGCAACGACAACGCGACGATCGCCCGCGAGCTGCACATCAGTCCGAAGACCGTCAAGAACCACATCTCGAACATCCTGATGAAGCTGCAGATCGAGAACCGCATCCAGGCGGCTGTCTACGCCGTGCGCAGCGGCATCGCATAGGTAAGCGCGTGCGCCGACTCGTGCTGCTGGGTTTGGTCTTGTCAGCCGTCGGTGTCGCTTCGGCAGATGCCTCCACCACCGCGCTCGGGCCTAGGCTCGCGCGCGCGCTCGAGGTTCCGCACGTGGACCCGGACCGCACGGCCGCTCTCGCGGTCGACCTTCGCAGCGGCGCCGTCGTCTACTCGAGGAACGCCTCTCTCTCCTTGCAGCCCGCCTCCAACGAGAAGCTTCCGGTGGCGTACGCCTCGCTGGTGGCGCTCGGAGCCGGTTATCGGTTCCAGACGGACGTGATGGGTATCGGTGCGCTCGTCGGGAACGTCTGGCACGGCAATCTCTTCCTCCGCGGCTACGGTGATCCGACGCTCGAGCAGTCGGATCTCGAGGCGCTTGCGACGGAGATCGCGGCGTTCGGAATCCGGCGCGTGGACGGCGCCGTCATCGGGGACGAGTCTTGGTTCGACACCGTGCGCACAGCGCCTGGTTGGAAGGCAAGATTCTACATCGGGGAGTCTCCCCCGCTCTCGGCACTCGTCGTCGACCGTGGTCGGTACCTCGGTCGAACCTCCCGAAACCCGGCTCTCGCGGCCGCGTCGCTGCTCAGATCGACCCTCGAGGCGCGCGGCATCCGGGTCGCCAGGGCATCCCGCGTGGGCGTGCCCGCAACGGAGGGCGTCTGGCTCGCCCGTGACGCCTCCGCGCCGCTGGCGAAGATCGTCCGGTTCATGGGTCGCGAAAGCGACAACTTCACGGCTGAGGTGCTCGTCAAGCAGCTCGGCGCGATCATCGAGGGGAAGGGATCCACGGCGGCGGGCACTCGGGCCGTGCGCCAGCTGCTGCACCGAGGCGGCGTGCCGCTCGCGGGCGTGCGGCTGGTCGACGGATCAGGGCTCTCGCGCCTCAACCGCCTCACCGCTGTGGCGCTCGTGGAGCTGCTTCGCGCCGGGCTGGCGGATCCCGATGTCCGGGCGCCGTTTGTCGAGTCGCTGGCCGTGGCCGGAATCGACGGGACGCTCGAGCACCGCATGCAGTCCCAGCCGGCGCGTTCCCAAGTGATCGCCAAGACCGGGAGCACGAGCCTCGCCTCCGCGCTCTCCGGCTTCGTGCGAGGGAGATACGTCTTTGCGGTCATCCAGAACGGCCGACCCGTCTCGAGATACTGGACGCGACGGGCGCAGGATCGGTTCGCGACCGTGCTCGCCGCTTCGCCGTAGGAGGCTCGGCGAAACCTAACGACGCCTCGGCGGAGGCGTCACGGCGACCGGCGCCGGGGGGCCGGCGTTCTCGAGTAGGTGCTTCAGGTCGACCTCGGCGAGCAGCGGCACGCCCGCCTTCTGGGCTTTGCCGACTTTCGTGCCGGGGTTCTCGCCGACGATGACGCCGGTCGTCTTCTTGGAGACGTTGTCCGAGATCTTCGCCCCGAGCGCCTGAAGCGCTGCGGCAGCCTCCTCGCGGGTATAGCCCTCGAGCGTGCCGGTGATCACGTACTGCGACCCCGTGAGCGGTCCCTCGACCGGGCGTTCTCCCTCTCCCACCTCGAACCTGAGGCCCAGCTGGCGCAGCTCGTGGACCAGCGCCCGGTTCTGATCGTCGGAGAACCACTGGGCGATCGATTCCGCCCGATCGGGCCCGATCCCCTCGACCTCCTGGATCTGCTCCTGCGTGGCCTCGAGCAGTCTGTCGACGAGCTCGAAGTGGCGGACGAGGTTCTGGGCGGTCACCCAGCCGACGTCGGGGATATTGAGGCCGAAGAGCACCCGTGAGAACGGCTGGGCTTTCGACGCCTCGATCGCCGAGAGGACATTCGTCGCGGATCGCTCCTGAAAGCCCTCGAGCTCGAGCAGCTGCTCCTTGGTCAGCCGGTAGAGGTCGGGCATCGAGCGCAGCAGCCCCAGGTCCCAGAGCCGGCGGACGAACTGCTCCCCCACCCCCTCGATGTCCATCGCCGCAGTGACCCAATTGATCAGCGTCTCGAGGCCGCGCGAGGGGCAGGCGCGGTTGGGACACCGGTGCATCACCTCGCCCTCCGGCTTGACGACGTCGGCTCCGCAGAGCGGACACTGTGACGGCATCCGGAACTCCCTCGTACCCGCCCGGTGCGCCCCCGCCGGACCGACGATTTGCGGGATCACGTCTCCGGCACGCTGCACAATCACCAGATCGCCCTCGCGGATCCGCTTGCGGTTGATGTCCTCCTCGTTGTGCAACGTTGCCCGGGAGACCGTGACGCCCCCCACCTCGACGGGCTCGAGGATTCCCCACGGGTTGAGGGCGCCGGTCCGGCCAACCCTGATTGCAATCTTGTGCAGCGTCGTCTGCGCCGTCATCGGCGCCCACTTGTAGGCGCGGGCCCAGCGCGGCCGATCGTGGAGCGAGCCGAGCTGAGCCTGCTGGTCGAGCGAGTCGACCTTGATCACGATTCCGTCGATCTCGTAGTCGAGCTCGATTCTGCGGGTCTCCCATTCGCTGCACGCCTCGGCGACCTGCTCGATCGTCGCGAGGCGCTGCGCGTAGGGGTTCGTCCGAAAGCCCCGGTCCCGCAGCCATTCGAGAGTCTCCCAGTGCGTCTCCGCGGGAATCCCCTGCCGCACGCCGGATCCGTACACCCAGATCGCGAGTTGACGCTGGGCGGTGATGCGCGAGTCGAGCTGGCGCAGCGAGCCCGCGGCCGCATTGCGCGGATTCGGGGCCGTCTTCTTCTCCGCGGCGGCCAGCTGCTCGTTCAGGCGCCTGAAGGCCGAGAGCGGGAAATAGATCTCGCCCCGCACCTCGAGGAGCGGCGGCACCTCGCCGCGCAGGACGAGCGGGATCGAGCGGATCGTGCGCAGGTTGGGGGTCACGTCCTCGCCGCGGCGACCGTCGCCGCGCGTGGCGCCGCGCGTGAAGACGCCGTTCTCGTACACGAGCGACACCGCCGAGCCGTCGATCTTCGGCTCGATCACCCAGGCGATCGGGTTGTCTGAGTCGAGCCGCTTGCGTACGTCCGCGGCCCACTTGAGCAGTGCCTCCTCGGTCGTCACCTTCTCGAGCGATCCCAGCGGGGCGACGTGCTCGACCTTGCGAAAACGCTCGGAGGGGGTGGCGCCGACACGGCGCGTGGGCGAGTCGTCGCGCGCGAGCTCCGGATGCTCCTCCTCGATCCGCTTCAGCTCGTCGAAGAGGCGATCGTACTCGGCGTCCGTGACCTCGGGCTCGTCGAGGACGTGGTAGCGATGGTTGTGATGATGGACGAGCTCGCGGAGCTCCTCGACGCGCTTTCGGAGCGCCGGGTCAGAGCGCGGCAAGGAGCTCCTCCGTGTTGGTCACGATCGCGTCCGGCGCCTCGATCTCGATTCTCTCGCGGTGATGGATCCCTCCCCAGGTCACCGCCACCGCGTGGACGCCTGCCGCCTTTGCTGCGCGGACGTCGAACGGCGAGTCGCCCACGTACGCCGCTTGCTCGGGCCGCGCGGAGAGACGCTCGAGCGCGTAGAGGAGCGGCTCGGGATGCGGCTTGTGCCGCTCGGTGTCATCCGAGCCGACAACCACATCGAAGAAGTGCTCGAGCGGCAGGTGGCTGAAGGCGAGATCGATCGTCACCCGGCGCTTCGCGGTCACGATCCCCAGCCGACGCCCTTGCCGCTTGAGCGCGTCGAGCACGTCTGTCATGCCGGCGCACTCCGCCAGCTCGGAGTGGAGCGGCCCATTGTGCTCCCGGTAGCACGCGACGAGCTCGTCGACACGATCCTCGTCCAGCAAACGCATCTGCTCGACGAGCCCCGCGCCACCTACGGTGGCCATCAACACCTCGTCCTCCACCTCGCGCGCCAGCACCGTCTTCGTCGCGTGGCGCATGGAAGCGAGGATGATCGAGCCGGAGTCGATCACCGTGCCGTCGAGGTCGAAGAGGACGACGGGGAAGCGCACGCGCCGATCGTAGCGACGGCCGGACTCAATACTCCACGGATTCGAGGTAGAGCCCCCACGGCGGCGCCGTGGAGCCTGCCTCCGACCTCGGACGGCCTTCGAGCAACCGCTCGAGCTCGTCCGGAGGTCGCTCCAGCATCGTCCCGACGAGCGTCCGTACCATGTGCCGGAGGAAGCTGTCCGCCGTGATTGTGAAGTGGAGCTCGTCGCCGCGGTGCTCCCACGCGGCGGCGGTGACCGTACGGGTGAACGCCGTGTACCGGGTCTCGGTCGGGGTGAAGGCCGTGAAGTCGTGCTCGCCGCGCAGGAGCCGCGCCGCCTCGGCGAGCGCGTCCTCGTCGAGTGGGCGCGGCCACCAGAGCGCGCGCCGCGCATCGAATGCCGACCGGGTTCGCCGTGACAGGACTCGGTACCGGTAGCTTCGCGAGCGGGCCGAGAAGCGTGCGTGGAAGTCGGCCGCGGCGCCCGCGGCCGCAAGCAGCGCCACATCACCGGGGAGCGCGGCGTTGAGGGACTCGGCCACCCGTTCCAGGGGCGGGCCGCCCTGGGCGGAGAGGCTGGCGACCTGCCCGAGTGCGTGCACGCCGGTGTCGGTGCGCCCGGCGACGGCGAGGTCGTCCCAGGCCGGGAAGACCTCGTCGAGCGCCTCGCGCAGAACGCCTTCCACTGTACGCGAGCCGGGTTGCCGCGCCCAGCCCCGGAAGCCGGTTCCGTCGTACTCGAGCGTCAGCTTCAGCGTCGGCGGCGCCACGGGCGGAGTCTAGAGTTGCCTCCGCTCACACCTGGCCACTCAGCTCCTCACGACGATGAGCGTCAGTCCCTCGACGCCGACCACCTCGACCGGATCGCCCGCGTCGGCTCCCAGCTCGCAACGCCCCTGCCACAGCTCCCCGCGCACCCGCACTTGCCCGTCGGGATCGCAGGGCATCGTCACCACTCCAGCCGCACCGACAAGCGTCTCCACTCCCACGGCCGGCGAGCGCCGGTGCGAAAGCCACCACCAAAACCAAGCCTCGGCGAGCTCGAAGGCCGCTCCGACGCCAACCGCCACCCAGCTCCAAGGGGACGGCAGGACGAAGAGCGCGAGCCCGAGCGCGACGAGAAATGCCACGATTCGACCCTAGACTCGACCTACACGCGCGGACGAGGAGCTTAGGCGGGACGGCCGGGTGCAGGCGCGAGTGCCGTCGCGGGCTCGTGGTCGACGAACTCCAGGTACACCATCTCGGCCGCGTCGCCCTGCCGCGGACCCAGCTTGACGATGCGCGTGTAGCCGCCGGGCCGCTCGGCGAAGCGCGGCGCGACCTCGGCGAACAACTGGTGGACGACGTACTGCGATCTGAGCTGGGCGAGCGCCTGACGCCGCGCCGCCAGATCGCCGCGCCTGCCCAGCGTGATCATCTTCTCCGCGAACGGCTTCACGGCCTTGGCCTTGGCCTCGGTCGTCTGGATCCGGCCGTGCTCGATGAGCGCGCCCGCGAGGTTCGAGTAGAGCGCCTTCCGGTGCGCCGAGTCGCGCCCCAGTTTCCTGCCTGCGCGGGCGTGCTTCATTCGTCGCCTCGAAGACTCAACCCGTGCGCCTGGAGCGTCTCCTTGACCTCCTCGACCGACTTCTTGCCGAAATTCGGGATCGCAGCCAGCTCGTTCTCCGACTTGGAGACAAGGTCGCCGATCGTCTCGATGCCGACGCGCTTCAAGCAATTGTACGAGCGCACACCGAGCTCGAGCTCCTCGATTGGGAAGTTCTCCATCCCGTGCGCCACGGGTGCCTCGGCACCCGTCTCGGCGGCCGCTGCCTCGCCGAAGCCCTCGATGCTGTCGAGATCGGTGAAGATCGCGAGTTGGCGGATCAGGATCTCCGCCGCCTGGCCGATCGCATCGCGGGGCTCGATCGAACCGTCCGTCGTCACGTCGAGACGGAGCTTGTCGTAGTCCGTCCGCTGGCCGACGCGCGCCGCCTCCACGTCGTAGGAGACACGACGAACGGGTGAGAAGATCGAGTCGATCGGGATCACGCCGATCGTCGTCTCCGGGCCGCGGTTCAGCTCGGCCGGAACGTACCCGCGCCCGCGGCCGATCGTCAGCGTGATCTCGAGCTTCCCCTTCTCGGAGAGGTGAGCGAGCTCGAGCTCGGGGTTCAGGATCTCGAGGTCGGCGGGAGCCTGGATGTCTTCGGCTGTGACGGCGCCGGCGCCCTTCTTCGCGATGTGCACCTCAACCTCCGGCGACTCGCCGTGCAGGAGGCAGACGAGGTTCTTCAGGTTGAGGATGATGTCGGTGACGTCCTCGCGGACGCCCGGCAGGGTCGTGAACTCGTGCGCGACGCCCTCGATCTTGACGGCGGTCACTGCCGCGCCCTCGAGCGAGGAGAGCAGCACGCGGCGCAGCGAGTTGCCGAACGTGTAGCCGAAGCCGCGGTCGAGCGGCTCGATCACGAACACCCCCCGGTTCTCGTTGATCTCCTCGTGGACGATCCTCGGGGTCTGGAAATCCATCAGGCTGGTGCGTGTAGCCAATTCAGTCCTCCAGTGCCATTTCTCGCCAACGGCGAGAAATGGTTAGTAAACAAGGTCAAGACTATTTGCGTTATTTGCTTTCTAAACTCCAAGTAAATCGTCCTTCGATTTACTTGGAGTACAGCTCGATGATGAGGGACTCCTGGACCGGCGTGTCGATCTCAGCACGCTCCGGCCACTTGAGCACCTTCCCCGTCAATCCTTCGTGATCTGCCTGTAGCCATGGTGCGACCGAGGCGGTCAGGTCGGTGGCGTCGCGGATCGTGGGTTCAGCCGGGCTGCCCGACTTCATCGTCACCACATCGTCCGGGCGGACGCCGAAGCTCGGAATGTTCACGCGGCGGCCGTTCACGAGGAAGTGGCCATGGCGGACGAGCTGGCGAGCCTGAGCTCGCGAGCCGGCGAAACCGAGGCGATAGACGACGTTGTCGAGGCGCGTCTCGAGCATCCGCAGCAGGTTCTCTCCTGCGTTGCCGGTGCCGCGCGTCGCCTTGTCGTAGTAGTTGCGGAACTGCTTCTCGAGGAGGCCGTAGTACCGCCGCGCCTTCTGCTTTTCGCGCAGCTGCAGCAGGTACTCGCTCTGCTTGATGCGCCCGCGCCCGTGCTCGCCCGGCGGATACGAGCGCCGCTCGATCGCGCACTTCTCCGTCAGACAGCGCTCGCCCTTCAGGAAGAGCTTCATGCCCTCGCGTCGGCAAAGACGGCAGACCGGTCCGATGTATCGAGCCATGTGACGTGTGTGTCCTTCTCTATGTCGCCGCGGGAGAACCGTCTCC
>Ga0136621_1000064_pt1 | contig 34167 bp, 24 predicted proteins | sample AntDryUQ445A2306_FD_104673 | JGI IMG/M metagenome (GOLD analysis project Ga0136621, IMG submission 104673) | Polar desert sand microbial communities from Dry Valleys, Antarctica - metaG UQ445A (23.06) | ecosystem: Environmental > Terrestrial > Soil > Desert | place: Antarctica: Dry Valley...
CACCATAGGTCTCACCCATAACCTTGGTCAACGCCGCCGTCAACGTGGTCTTGCCATGATCCACATGACCAATCGTCCCTACATTGATATGCGGCTTATTGCGCTCGTACTTGGCCTTGGACATCTTGAAAACTCCGGTACCGATTATTCTTAACTTGTCTGCTTGTTAGTTACTTCACAACGCGAATTGCTAATCACGCCGACTCATTACGCTGGAGCCCATAACCGGATTCGAACCGGTGACCTCTTCCTTACCAAGGAAGTGCTCTACCGACTGAGCTATATGGGCCTGCCAATCTCCTATGCAGGCATCCATGCCGAAACATTTCTGGCTTCGATAAACTCCGGCCCCGACATTTGTGTCGGTGCGCTCGCCGGGAAATTGATTCACTGGATCAATTTCTTGTGCCGGCTCGCCCGACTGAGCTATATGGGCCTACTCTCGTCTCTGCCCCGGTACAGGCGCCCATGACGACACGGCTCGTTCACGATCCACGTCAGTCACATCGACATGTTCAGAACATCTGGAGCGGGTGAGCGGGTTCGAACCGCCATCATCAGCTTGGAAGGCTGAGGTTCTACCATTGAACTACACCCGCCGAATCAACCCTCTCTACGATGCAGTTGCGTCACTTACATCCCTGCAGCGATGGCCCTGTCCAGCCGTCCTGGCTGGTCGTTCAAATTGAACACACCCGCAAAGTCAAATTGAATCAAGCTGGTGGAGGGGGGAGGATTCGAACCTCCGAAGGCTGAGCCAGCAGATTTACAGTCTGCCCCCTTTGGCCGCTCGGGAACCCCTCCGACTGACTCCGCCGCCACTGAAGCTTGCGCAGGACACAACGCCCGTACCCGACTCGACATTAGCGACTTAAGGTGCCCGAAAAAGCTGGCTTGCTGTTCGCGAGCCACAAACACGGATTTTACCTGCCGGAAATTAAGCGCGTAAGTGTGTGCCACGTTTCCAGTCGTGTCAATAAAAGATGCATGGTGTCAAGACGCTGACCAGTGCGACTGGAACCACTTGACTGAAGATATTTATCGATGGGTACCATAGCACAATTGCACCCCACGGGCAGCGTGGATCGCGGCCACCGGCAGGTCAATCAGGGGCCGTATCTGCGGCAAATCAGGCATGTAAAAATTCTGTCAGTGCGCGATAATGCCGGCCGCAACGTGCCAATTAAAAAGTCTTCGATAGCACCGCGCATCACAACTCACGCACAAGGGGAGAACACCTAAGATGAACGTTACGATTTATGGATCGGGCTACGTCGGTCTCGTGACCGGGGCCTGTCTGGCGAACGTGGGTAATCACATCCTCTGTGTCGACGTGGACGCCTCAAAGATCGAGCGCCTGAGCCGCGGCGAGATTCCAATCTACGAACCTGGCCTCGAAGCTATGGTGCGCGACAACGTCGAGGCGGGGCGTCTGTCATTCACCCTGGACCCCGAACGCGGCGTCAAGCACGGGCTTTTTCAGTTCATCGCGGTCGGCACGCCGGCGGACGAAGATGGCTCCGCCGATTTGCGGCATGTGCTGACCGTGGCGCGCAGCATTGCCAAACATCTGGATGAGTACCGCATCGTCGTGAATAAATCGACTGTGCCGGTGGGCACCGCCGACCGCGTGCGCGACACCATCCAGAAAGCGCTGACCGCGCGTGGTGCAAAGATCGAATTCGATGTCGTATCCAACCCGGAATTTCTTAAAGAAGGCGCCGCGATCGAGGACTTCATCAAGCCTGACCGCATCGTCATCGGCACCGACAACCCGCGCACCGGCGAACTCATGCGTGCGCTTTATGCCCCATTCAACCGCAGTCACGACCGCGCGCTGGTGATGGATCAACGCTCGGCGGAGTTAACCAAATATGCCGCCAACGCGATGCTCGCGACCAAAATCAGCTTTATGAACGAGCTCGCCAACATGGCGGAAAAACTGGGCGCCGACATCGAGCGCGTGCGCCGCGGCATCGGGTCCGACCCGCGCATCGGGTATTCCTTTATCTATCCCGGTTGCGGCTACGGTGGCTCGTGCTTCCCGAAAGACGTAAAGGCGCTGGAACACATGGCGCGCCAGGTCGATTATCGCGCGGACCTGCTGAAAGCGGTAGAAGCGGTGAACGCGCGGCAAAAGCTGCGCTTGTTCGAGAAAATGCAGGCACACTTTAACGGTCAACTCGCCGGCAAGACCATCGCGGTGTGGGGGCTTGCCTTCAAACCCAACACGGACGACATGCGTGAATCGTCCAGCCGCAGTCTGATGGATGCCTTGTGGGGCGCGGGCGCCAGGGTTCGCGCCTACGATCCGGTAGCAATGGACGAGTGTCAGCGGGTATACGGCGAGCGCGACGACTTAACACTTTGCGAGCAGGCCGAGGACGCGCTGGAAGGCGCGGATGCGCTTGCCATCGTCACCGAATGGAATCAATTTCGCAGCCCGAATTTCGACGTCATCAAAAAGCGGCTGAAGCAGCCGGCGGTGTTCGATGGCCGCAATCTGTACGATCCCGGCATGATGCAGAAACTGGGCTTTGACTATTATGCGATCGGACGCGGTCAGCGGCTGGACGAGAAGCCCGCGGCAACGCTTCCGACCTGAACCGGCGGTACGCGGACTGCGCCCTACCGCCAGACAGCTTTAACCGCGACTACTTGACCCCCACGCCGGGCGGCGGTCCGCATTCGGCACTGATCGCCCTGGTCCACGTGTCCGCCATCTTCGCGTAACCGCTCGCATTGGGATGCACCCGGTCACTTAAATCCGCGGGATACTTGAGCGCCGCCTGCTGATTGACCATGCGGATGCGGTCCGGATAAGCGGGATTGTCCGGATTTCCCATGCGATCCTTCGCCATCGCCTGCACCTGATTGTTAAACGCTGCGATACGCGGGTCACTCGGATGGCGATCGATCACACGCGCCAGCAACACCCTCACCTGCGCGCCATGACCGCGCTCCCAGCGGTCGATCTCGTTAAGCACCGTTTCCACATCGTCAACCGATGCGGTGCGCAGATTCTCGGAGCCCATGTGCAGCAGCACGAAATCGGCCGGATTCTGCTCCAGCCATGCATAAACCCCGGTGTTGGGATAATTGAGATCTTTTGCCTTCGATCCTATCGCCAGCTCGCGCACGCTGCGCAGCAAATGCGCCTCGTTTTGATAATCAAAGCCCGCGACACTCGCGCCCAGCGATTGCGAACCGACAAAGTCCATACGGTAACCGGCGGCGTTAAGTTTCTGCTGCAAGGGTTTGCGGTAGCCGACGCGCGTCTCCGGCACGGGCAACTGCGCCGCGCCCTGCGTCACACCGGCAGTGATCGAGCCACCCAGCGGCATGACTGTCGGGTTGATGATGACGGTGACTTCGCCGGTGCGCGTCTGGCCATCGGCACTTTGGGTTTTGTACCTGAATGAATCGCTGCCGCTGGCGTTGACCCTGGACGGTGTGTACGTAAACGTTCCGGACGTGCCGTCGATAAGCGTGGCCGTGCCCTTTTTGCCGCTGGTGATGAGCGCGTATTGCTGCGATGTTTGAGTGGGCTTTGCGCGTTGCGCGCCGCTGCCAAGTCTCGCGGTCAGGCTCCGCGCGCCTGTAGTAGTCCAGCAGCTCGCCGCGGCAGTTGTTGACGCGCCGACTGTAACGGTCACGGTAGCCGCGTCAGAGGTTGCGCCGGCATCGTCCTGGACCACGTACTGGAAGCTGTCGGTGCCCGCAAAACCCAGGTTGGGGCTATAACTCACCGCGCCAAGACCGTTGCTGACTGCCGAACCACTTGACGCAGGAACCGTAATCGTGACAGTGCCGGCGACGATCGTACCGTCCGCATCTGTGTCGTTAGCGGTAACCGGAACATCCACAGGCGTATCCAGTGGTGTGCTGGCGACATCGGCAACCGCCACCGGCGCCTCGTTAACTGCCGTAATGGTAATGTTGACCGACGCGGTATTGGAAACATTGCCGTTACCATCGCGCGCGCGGTAGGCGAAGGTGTCGGATACCGTGTTGGTACCGTCGTGAACATACGTCACCGCACCACCCGGACCCAGCGTGAGATCGCCATTAGCAGCGTCTCGAACAAGCTCAGCGGTGAGCAACTCGCTGTCGGCGTCGGTGTCATTAATCAGCACGCCCGCCGCTGGTCCTGTAACCAGGGTTCCTCCCTCAGCCACGGTATAAGCATCGTTTGCTGCCACGGGCGGGCTGTTGGCCCGGCGCACCGTAATCGTAACGAAATCGATGGCCGTCTCGCCGGCGCTGTCGGCGACCGTAAGCTGAAAAGCCAGGACGCGCTGGATCAAAACCTGCGGCGCAGTGAAGCTGGGCGTGGCGGTGGTGGCTCCCGCCAGAGTGACCGGCGGGCCGGCATCGGTCTGCACCCATTGAAATCTGAGCGGAGCGCCTTCGGGATCGGTGCTTCCCGCACCGTTGAGCGCCACGGGTTGACCTTCGACGACAGTCTGATCCAATCCCGCGTCGGCCAGCGGCGGAAAGTTGACCGTGAGACCCACGGTGTCGGTATCGCGCGCGCCTTCGCTATCGGTTACAACCAGACTAAACCTCAAGACTTCACCCGGCTGAGCCGTGAGCGGCACGGTGAAGCTGGGACTGGCGGTGGTCGCACCGGTTAACATGACTTCGGGACCGAGGATCTGCTCCCACCGGAAAGTGAGTGGACTTCCTTCCGGATCGGTGCTGCCCGCGCCATTGAGCGTCACGCCCTGACCTCTCGTGACCGTCTTATTCGCACCGGCATTGGCCACCGGCGGCACGTTGGCCGTGATCGTCACGGTATCCGTGGCGCGTCCGCCGTCATTGTCGGTGACGGTCAGGCGAAACGTTAGAATCTCGCCCGGTGCGGCCGTGGGCGGCACCATGAATGTGGGGTTCGCGGTGATCGCGTCGCGCAGGGGGCTTTCGGTGCCGCGGGTTTGCCGCCATAAAAACGTCGCGATCCTGCCATCAGTGTCCGCACTGGCGCCGCCTCGCAACACGACTTTGGCACCCACCGTGGCGCGCCGATCGGCGCCGGCTTCGGCGATCGGCTTGTCGTTAACGGTGATCTCCACGACGGCGGAATTGTCAGTCCCGAACTCATTGACCGTGGTCAGGGTAAATTCGAGAATGGCGCGTTGCGCGACGGACGGAGCGACAAAACTGGCGGTCGCGGTAGTCGCGTTTTGAAGTGTAACAGCCGGCACGCCACCGGTCTGCCTCCACTGGAAGGCCGCAACACCGCCCACGTCGAGCAGACTGGATGCATCCAGCCTCACGCGCGCGGCTTCCTGCACCGTGCGATCCGGGCCCGCGCTGGCCGGCGGCGGCGCCTGCGATCCGCCCGAGTCTACAAACCCGCATGCGGGAAGCACCACCACCAGCACCAAGACCAGGACACCCCGAAACGAAAACAGCGTGTCAGCGCGCATGAGGCACATCCGTTATCCGTGCGGCAGCTTATTTATTCCAGCCCTCGTCCACGCCATGACCCGAATCACTGGCGCGATGCGTCCGTGACCAAAACGGGGCGCGCGGCACGAGCGCTGGACCAGGCCCGATTGTATTTTAAGAACTGTCCCGGCCGGTGAGCATATACCCGGATGGCGTGTTATTCCCATTCGCGATTGTAGCTGACCGCACTGCGGAAGCAAGGAACCGTTGGCACAACCAAGCTCGCGGACTGCGCCGCACCACCCAACCATCACGCGCGAGCTAATCGTGATGGTCGACCATATTCGAGGATTGGGACTATTGCTGTGGAATAAATAAACGTTAAGGCGCCAGCCGCCATGTCAGCAGATTCACGCAAGCAGCAATGTTATTGCCCGGTGAGGAACCTGCGACTTATCGGCGGCGAGATCTGCCTCAAAATCAGAATGGTCGCCGCATAAATGACCAGGCCAGCGGCGTCGGCTGCCAGGTCCGCAAGCGAGAAGCTGCGGTACGGTATAAATAACTGCATGACCTCGATCAGCAGTCCATAACTCAGCAACTGCAATACCGTAAACCAGTCGAAGCGGCGGCGCGGGAACGCGTAATCGGCACACAGCGCCAACACGAAAAACGCGGTTAGATGCACGATTTTGTCGTTCACATCGGCCGCGGCGACCGGACCGCCCTCGACCGCCGCCAGATAAACGCCCGCAGTCAACATCAGCAGCAGCGCGATGCGGGCCAGGAAAGTAAGCTTGTATTCCATCGGTGCGGTTATTTGACGGTGGTCGTCAGCGGGTGGTGAATTCGGCGCGCATTGTAGCGATGGTGGTGCGTCGCCGGAACCTTTGTCCGGCGGGCCACGCCTTTCACATACAAATACACGTGTAGCGACGGCGCGCCGCGATGCCCCGCAGCCAGTGGCGAAGGCGTCAACTCGCCTCCCGCAATGCAGACTCCGGTACCGGCGGAGGTTGCGGGACGCCGATTGAATAAGCGCCCTTCATGAACTCGGCGAACGTGAGGGTCGAGGCAGCGGACCGGGTCAGCACTTGCTGGTAGCGGTGCGCCAGAACAAACTCAAGCACGCATAATAAATGAACACCAACCCGACGAACCCCAGACACATAATCGGCTCCGCCACAGTAAACCGATGCCCGAGCAGGCCCACGCCGGCCAGCGCCGCGGCGATAACGATGATGATCCGCACCGTCTGGCGGGGTGAGTAACCCGCCATCATCAGCGCATGATGAAGATGATCGCGGCTGCCGACGAACGGACCGTGACCACGCAACACGCGGCTCAGCACGACATTGACAGTATCCATGACCGGCAGCGCCAGTATCCACACGGCGATGATCGGCGCCATCGCAGGCTGGCTGCCCTGTGTCAGATCGATTGCGAACCAGCAGAGTACGAAACCCAGCACTGTGCTACCGCAATCGCCCAGAAATACGCTGGCTCGCGCGCGCCAATGTGTGCGGAGATTAAAGAACAGAAAGCCTGTCGTGCAGCCGATCAACACGGTCAGCAGATCGAATGCGCCAAAGCGACCGGCGACGAGCGCCAGGACCGCGAAACTGACCAGCGCGACCACCGCCACGCCGCCCGCCAGACCGTCGACGCCATCGATGAAATTGAACGCATTGATGAACCCGACCAGGCAGAAGAGTGCGAAGGGTAGCGCGGCAAAACCGAGATACACGTCGCCCAGACCGATCAGATCGCCGAGATTTTCCAGTGGCAACAGACCGAAATATTCGACACAGGTGAATGCAACAAGCACCTGTGCAAGCAGGCGTTTACCGGCGGGCAGGTCACGATAGTCGTCCACCATCCCTAGCAAGGCGAGTGACACCACGCCGGCCAATAGCCCGATATGGCGCGTGGCCGGCACCGCCTGAAACATCAGCACCATCAGCAAAAAAGCGGTGACCATGGCCGGCCCGCCGCACAACGGCACAGGCGCGTCGTGCTGTTTGCGCCCACCCGGGTAATCCACCAGTCCGACCATTCGCGCGGGCTTGTACGCAATCAGTATGAACAGCGCCGTCATCAGCAGCGCCAGAAACCCCAGCATGAAATCAGCGGCCATACTCATCCCCCTCCCCCTGGTTCACCAGCGGATCAGCGCCAGTGGGTAATCCGGGTAGATCTCCTATGTCCCGGCTGGTCGATGAACGGCTGTTTTTTCTGTACCGGAAACCATACACGGGCAAAGCAGCGTGGATAACGCAGATCATCTGCTTTTTACGCGGGTTGATCGGCCGCGGGCGGCGAGGCTGAACCTCTTGCAATTTGTTTACGGGGTCTGGTTAAGCGTGCGACTGCTCCCTCCAACGCGTTGACTCACACTGTCCCGTCTTGCCGACGATGCGTGACACTCGACACCTTGCACGGCGATGTTGCGCAGATACCACGCGTACGCCGAGGCGATACCTTCTCGCAGCGAAATGCGCGGCCGCCAGCCGAGCGCCTCGATTCGCTTTATATCCAGCAATTTGCGCGGCGTGCCGTCCGGCATCGAGGGATCGAACTCGATGGCGCCTTCGAAACCCACTAGCGACTTGATGATTTCGCCGAGTTCCCGGATGGTGATGTCCCGACCGGCGCCTACGTTTACAATCCGCTCAGAGTTGTAGCGCTCCATCAGGAACACCGTCGCGGCGGCCAGATCGTCGGCGTGCAGAAATTCGCGCCGCGGTTTGCCCGTACCCCATAAGATCACCTTGGGCTCACCGGCTTCTTTCGCTTTATGGAAGCGCTGGATCAGCGCGGGCAGTACATGAGAATTCTCAGGGTGAAAATTATCGCCCGGCCCATACAGGTTGGTCGGCATGAGCGAGATGGCATCAAAGCCATATTGACGCCGATACGCCTGACACATCTTGATGCCCGCGATCTTCGCGATCGCATAAGCCTCGTTGGTGGCCTCCAGCGGCCCGGCGAGCAGGCAGTCTTCGCTGATCGGCTGCGGCGCGTCGCGCGGGTAGATACACGAAGAACCGAGAAACAACAGCTTGGTCGCACCGTTGCGATACGACGCATCGATGATATTGGTCTGAATCGTCAGGTTCTCGCGGATGAAATCGGCCGGATAGGTGTTATTGGCGTGGATGCCGCCCACGCTCGCCGCCGCCAGAAACACGTAGTCCGGTTTCTCACGCGCGAAAAATTCATCCACACGATTGCGATCAGCTCCAGTTCCGCGTGTGTGCGCGTGACGAGTTGCTCGTAGCCAAGCTGCTGCAACTGCTGCACGATGGCAGAACCGGCCAAACCGGTATGGCCCGCTACATAAACCCGGGCGTCCTTATTCATTGTAGGCGTAGGTCCGGTAACCCTGCTCGGTGCACAGCGCGTCACGCCGCGCGATCGCAAGGCCTTCCGTCACCATTTCCTTCACCAGCGCCTGGAACGATGTCCGCGGCGCCCAGCCCAATTGCTGACGCGCCTTAGTGGCGTCGCCGAGCAGCGTCTCAACTTCGGTCGGAAATAGCGCGCGTCCACAGCCACGATGCAACGGCCGGTGGCCCGATCATAACCCTTCTCGCCCACCCCCTGGCCTGCCCATCGAAGCTTTATACCGAGATTGTGCGCGGCGGCCTCGACAAACTCCCGCACCGAATGCTGCTCGCCGGTGGCGATGACAAAGTCGTCGGGCTCATCCTGTTGCAGCATCAGCCATTGCGCCTCCACGTAATCGCGTGCGTGACCCCAATCGCGTCGGGCGTCGAGATTGCCAAGATACAAGCAATGCTGCAGGCCGACCTTGATGCGCGAAAGGGCGCGCGTAATCTTGCGGGTGACAAACGTCTCGCCGCGTCCCGGCGATTCATGATTGAACAGAATCCCGTTGCAGGCGTACATGCCGTACGCCTCACGGTAATTGACCACGATCCAGTAAGCGTAAAGCTTGGCGACCGCATAAGGCGAGCGCGGATAAAAACGTGTGGATTCGTTCTGTGGCACTTCCTGCACCTTGCCGAAGAGTTCGGAGGTCGAGGCCTGATAGAAGCGCGTTTGGTTTTCGAGCTTCAGGATGCGCAGCGCCTCCAGCAGCCGCAGGGTACCCATCGCGTCCGCGTTGGCCGTGTACTCCGCGCTTTCGAACGACACCGCGACGTGGCTTTGCGCCGCCAGGTTGTAAATCTCGTCCGGCTGGACATCCTGCACGACACGAATCAGATTAGTGGAATCGGTCAGATCGCCATAGTGCAGGATGAAATTCCTGTCCCGTTCCTGCGGCGCCTGATAAAGATGATCGACGCGATCGGTATTGAACGACGAGGCGCGACGCTTGATGCCGTGCACCTCATAACCTTTGTCGATGAGCAGGTCGGCCAGATAAGCGCCATCCTGCCCGGTCACGCCCGTGACCAGTGCGATCTTGCTCATGTTCCCCTCCCGTAACAAACCTATTTTTTTATCAGCCACAAGCGCTTAGCTGGCGCCGAAGCTGTCAAATACCGCCTCGCAGCGGCGACGTAATTAACGACCGCTGGGCGCGTCCGCGATGTCCCTGAGCAGCCGCGCCCAGCGCTCCACGGCCAGTTGTTCGTCGTAAAGCGTGATGAACGCGTGACGCGCACGCTCGCCCATTGCGCGGCAGTTTTCGGTGTTCTCGCTCAAATGTAATATACGCGACGCGAGTGCATCAGCATCCCCGGGCGCGATGCTATAGCCACAGCGATGTTTGTACAACTCCGCCGCCACGTCGCCTTCGGGATCGCCTAAAAACAGACTCGGCCGGCCCGCGGCCAGAATGCCGTAGAATTTGCTCGGGAAGATCAATCCCTCCATGTCCGGCCGTAGCGAAATCAAGTGCGCGTCCGGCGCGCTGAGGCTTTGCGCCAGGCGCTCACGGGGCTGGTATGGCTTGAATAAGAAGCTGTCGAGGCCGCGCCTGCGCGCCTCGTGCTCCAGCCACGATCGCTGCGATCCGTTGCCGATCCACAGAAAAACCACATCGGTCGTTTTGAGCCGCTCCGCAGCGTCGAGCACGATGCCGAAATCGTGTGCGCGTCCCATATTGCCGGAATATCCGACCACGAATCGCTCGCCAAGCGACCAATCGCGGCGTAGTTCATCTGCCTCGCGCGCGACCGACCGGATGACATTACCAGACTCCCAGTTCGCAATGGTGCTTATGCGCTTCGGGTCTAGCCCGCGCTCCAGCAAGTGATTGAGCATCCGCCTGCCAAGCACGACGTTCGCACTCGCGCCTTTCAGCGACCAGTCCCGTAACCTGCGCAACAAACGGGCGAAGACACCGTCGATAAGGTGCATGCGCAGCACCTGAGCGATTTCCGGGAATATATCCTGTAACCAGTTCACCAGCCGCGCGCCGCGCAGACGCACAACGGCGGCCGCCGCCACCGACAGCATAGGCGGGTCCGTCTTGGCGATAACGATATCGCCCCGGCGCGCCAGTCGCCACAGCCGCCAGGCGGCGCTCGGATAAAACGTCAGATAATCGAGCACGCGGCCTGGCAACCAGGCGCGCCCGTAGCGGGATGTCCAGACGCGATAAACGCGCACCGCACTGATGCGCTCGCGTGCGGGAAGCGCCGCTTCGGGATCGTCGTATCGTAACCGGCTGGTTACCACGTGCACGTCCCATCCCTGCCCGGCCAGCGCGGTTGCCAGGCTGGTCAACATCTGACTGGTTGCCGAATGATCGGGATAAAAGAATCGATTGACGAAAACGAGCTTGGCGCCCACGGCTATGTTCATGCTCAAAAATGCTATATAGGTGCGGCCCAAGGTGAGCGCAGCCACCGCGATAGGTGAACGCGGGTAAAGCGTATACACGCCATCACACATCTTCTCCGTTCACGATCCCGGTAATCAAACGACACCCATCAGCCCTCACGAACATGCGTCCTTCCTCCCCAATTTATGGAGCATTTGCGATTTCCACCACGCGTGCTAATCTCCGGCCGTGGATGTTTAACTAACATCCCAATGGCGGCAACATGAATGTCAGCAAGTCGGCCTCGCTCCGGCGCGCGGAGAAATACATCCAGCAGTTGTGCTGTCTGGGTCTGGACGGACAAATTCTCATCCCGGCGCTGCTTGAGAAACTGCACGATGTCATTCCCTCCTACGGTAACGCGTTTTTCTGGACCGACGCCAATTTCAAATTCCGCAACCTCTACGACGAAAACCCAATATTCCCGCAGGTCGCGTCCGTATACGCGAGTGAGTTTTACAATAATCGCGAACGAGAGATTTTCAATACATTCTCAGAGTCCATGCGTTACGACCGTGGCGTGCAGAGCCTGGAGGAAGTGTTAAAGACCGAGAAGAAAGCGTTTTTCAGGCACGATTTTTATCATCTGATCTATCGCCCGCTCGGTTATCGACATTTCATTCGCATCGTGCTGCGCGAAAATGAACTGCCGCTCGGCCGCATACTTCTTTATCGCGCGGAAGACCGGGATTTCACCGCGCATGAACGTCGTCGGCTTGCCGCTATTGCACCGTTTATTTCCCACGCGCTCTCCCACCCACTGGCCGACAATCAAATCCCGCTGACCGACGGCCGGCATGAGGGCCTGATCATTACCAGTCCGCCAGGAAAGATTATGTTTATGTCGCCGCAGGCGCACAAACTACTTATTCTGGCGACACACCTTGAAATCTCCCCCACGACCTTAAGCGACCGCAAGAACGCAGCCGTTCTTCCGGCGGCCGTGGCGCACCTGGGTCAACGCCTGATCGATATCCACAGGGACACTACCTACCTCGGCCCACCGCCCGTATGGCGTTGCCGCAATGCCTGGGGGCGCTTCGTATTCAAGGCGCACTGGCTCAATAACGTCAATCCCGAGCCTTCGACAATGATCGGCATAACCGTGCAGCATCAGGAACCATTACCCATGCGGCTGTTGCCGAAGCTGGAGCGACTGTCGCTTTCATACCGGCAAAGCCAGTTGTGTCTGTTGATGACCAGCGGCCTGTCTTACGCCGCCATCGCCCAGCGACTGAACGTGGGCGAAAGCACGGTGATTTATCACGCCCGCAGTGTCTTCCTGAAGCTGAATGTGCATAACCGCAACGAATTGGTGAACAAGCTGCTGGAGATGTAGCCGCGGCGACCACGAAGAGATTCCTGCGCGATCACGAGCCCGACGATACTTGTACTTGTCATGCGCGCAATCGCCGACCCAATGCCTTCACATCATCGACGACGCGCTCCTACGCGCTGGCCGGGCGGCCAGCTTGTTCGGCGCGCTATAATTAATGCATTGTCCCACCACTGGTTTATGTCCTGGCCATAGCCGCTGCCACTCCCCACCTATTCACGCTCGAAGACTATCGCCGCATGGCGGAACTGGGCGTGCTGCGAGGCGAGCATCGTGTCGAACTGGTTGAGGGAGAGATTGTAGAGATGAGTCCGATCGGCAGTAGGCACGCTGCGTGCGTTACCGCGTGCAACGATGCATTCCATGCGTGCGCCATCAATGCGGTAATCTGGGTTCAGTGTTCAATTGAATTTCCGTCGCATACCCAGCTGCAGCCGGACGTAGCGCTGCTGAGGCCCCGCGCGGATCGTTACGCAGCCGGGCTACCCCGGCCGGACGACGTGTTACTGGTGGTCGAAGCCGCCGACAGCAGCCTGGTCTACGACCGCGACACGAAAGCGCGGCTTTATGCACGGGCGGGCATCGAGGAATACTGGCTGGTCGACCTCACGCGATCGACACTGTGGATGCATCGCCATCCCGCCGGCGAACGCTACACCGCGATGACCGCAATGCAATCCGGCGAAACCGCAAGCCGGCGGCGTTCCCTGCGTGCGCAATTCCGGTCGCCGACATGCTGCCGTGACGAACTGTATGGCTCGGGATTAGCATTCCTCACGGAGCTTATCCGATTCATTAGCTCAGAGCCTGCCCTGAGATTCTAGTCGAAGGGGCAGGCTCACAGTAAAAAAATGTCATCCCTTCACTTCGTTCAGGGCAGGCTCTGAGTGAAACGTAGGATCTCGCAGTGAAGCATCTGGTGGTTCCCCGGAAACAGGAGATTCTTCGGCAGCCCTCCAACTTCAACATTGGCGCCAAACACCCGCTTACCGTTTCCCGCTATCGATTTGGTCGCCGTAAATGCCGCGACGCCAGTGCGATTCGATGTAGCCTGGCAGCGCGCGATCCGAATCGAGGAAATCGCGCCGCAGATTGAAATTCGGATCGGGCTCGGACAGGAAATTCGGCCGCAATACATTGCGACCCTCCGGCCCATCGATGGTCGTGCTGGCCGCGTACTGCCAGCGCGGTTGACCCACAACATACGCGCCGCCAATCGGCTCCATGCCGACCCGGGGGGTGAGCGGGAAACTGACCGACAAGCCGCCTGACTGTTGATCATCCTCATCACGCGCATAGAACAGCCCGACGATGACGTCGCCGATGTAGCGACGCAGGATCACGCGGCCCGCGAGCTGTTCATCGAAGAACCGTCCGGCCGAGAGCGTGACGCTGAGGTCGCGATCCCACCACCAGAAGCGGTACGAACCGATGGCCATGTCACGGTTGTCGTCAAAATCCTGATTATCGAAGTGCGCGATGTGCGCGTGCAACTGATGCGCGCCCGTCGGCGAGTGCAAGGCGACTTCGTAATCGAGTACCGTAAAATCGGTCTCGCCGAGTTTCTGTATGCCACCGGAGACGCGGCCGACATACGGCGAAAACGGACGATGCGTCAACTGGAGGAAGGCTTCATCCAGACCGCTTTCCTGCTGCCTGTTTTCGAACGCGCCCCCGTCGTCATAGACATCGGAGCGAAACCCTTCGACCACCCCAGCACCATGCAGGCTCAAACCATGGCCCAGCAAAACACTCAAAGTCGATTGCAATGCGACATCGTAGTCGAAGACGCCAAAATCCGTGGCCACCAGCGAATCGATACGGGGTTCGAGCCGCAGTTCGACGCCGAAGGGCGTACTGCTCTCCTCGGTGAGCCAGTCAACGTCGTCCGCGTCCTGCGCGCCTAGCGCCGAATGCCGCAGACGCAGATCCTCATCCAGCACTGCGGACGAGCGCGGGACGCCGTTCTTTTCCTCCAGCAACACCCAGCCGTTGTCGGCGTCCACATCCAGACGCCGCAATACCTGATGAACGACCTGGAAACCATCGAGCTGGCTATGCCAGAAACGGCGGTTTTCGAACTTGACTACCGTTTGCCCGGCCGCATCCTCGCCGACTCGTACGCGCGATAAACCGGCGTCGGCAAGTCCATCGGCAATGGCGTCCGCGTTCCGGTCGCGCGTGTCGTTCGCGGCGAGTTCAGGTGCGGATTGCGGTTGTGCGGATTGCGGTTGCGCGTGTGGCCCCCGCCGCATCTGTCCCGCAGACGCGGTAACTGCCGCAGGCTGCGGAAGCTCAACACGCGGACTGTCGATGACAGGTGCGGGCTTACCCAGAGCGAATCGCAGCGACAATCCAACGGACACGTCTTCGTCTGCCTCCTCGCTATACAACTTCGTGGCAAGCTCCGCCTCCACGCGGTCAAGCACCTGATACCGCAGCCCAATGCCCGCGCGCACCGAATCACCGTCGTGATCCACGGCGATCCTGCCCCACTCACCAACATTCAGCGCAACGCCTCCGAACGGGCCGTCAAGGCGATCGGGGCCCACGCCGTAACCCAGGGTCAGATCAAGCGGGCCGAGTTCGGCCGTACCCACGCCGTAACGTGCTTCAAAATTCTGCGCGTCGCCGGCGAAATCCTGAATGCCCACCGCGAGATCGATATGTCTGGTATCTAGAAACCGCCACTTTGCGTTGCCCGACAAATCGTTGCGAATCTGCGCGCCCATCGCGTCTTTCGCCGTAGCCACGCGCCCGGAGAGCTCCAGACCCGGCAACAGGCTGTACCCCAGGATATAATTTCGCGCGTTGCCGAGTTGGCGGTCCTCAGCCAGAAAATCGTTATTGCCGTGAATCAATACCTCGTCACTCGGAATCGTGCGTGCATCCGGAATCTCCACCAGCCCGGTCTGACCGGAAAAATTCAACCAGCTATCGCCCGCGAATGCCGGGAGGCACAGCGTGGAAAGAATGGTTGTCGCAAGAGCGCGCTTAAGAGATGGAAACGAATGGCGTTGGTTATTATTCGAAAAAGGCCGCGATTATAATTGCTTGCACAGCTCAAATATCCCCCAACCGCACGCTTAGCAGCGCGCGGCGCATAAAGAAGCGGCCGAACTCTCTGGCGCGGCCGCCTCGTCAATCTTTAAGTATTAATTGCAGGCTGAGTGGCACTCCACGATCTCAAAAGCCACTGCCGCCTGCGCTCCCCATTTTTGCCTAACCACCAGTTATCTATGATTGTTCGCCGCAGCGACAGTGGTTCCTGACGTCGGGGGCATTACACTCGCGCTTTCAGGTCCAGTCAATACACACCCGACGCCACCGCACCAATATTTTTTTAATCGTCACGCGGCACGCGCGCGATCAGCTCTGCTACGGGCGGTACCCCTCACTTAGGGACACGCGTTAGCGCGGGTATTCCTCCCCAATAATAAGAATTTTTTATGCTATTTTCGATAGCTGAAGTGGACCCGGATTCGGACGGTGCCGTAAGGTGCAATCTGCGAGGTTGTCATTCCGGAAGGGCCTTGTCATTCCGGGCAGAAGTCTTGTCATCCCGAGTGGAGCGAGAAATCTTGCTCCCACGCTCTACGATAAGCCTGCATCAAGATCTCTCGCTCCGCTCAAAATAACAGCTTTTTGACTAACGAATCGGCACGATCATGCAAGCGTAGACCGTCAGCAGTCGACAATACGTGAAACCGGGTCAGCCGTACGAGGCGATAAACCATCCCTGCACTGGCATATTCCCGCGCGGAAGGACAAAGCACACGTCATCCCGAGCGAAGTCCTGCAAATCCACCGCTCGACGGCAACGTCTTTATCATGCTGCGGACGTTTCCGCGGAATCCCACCCAGGGAAAACCAGTACGGCCGGATGGCACTTCAATCCCCGGGCGAGAACCTTCGCGCGCTCCACGCCCAAACGAACTCTATCGTTCAATCGCGGACAGCGTCGCGTGAGGAATCCCCGTCAGCTCCGCAAGCTGGTTCTGGCTTAGTTCCTGAAGCTCGCGGAGTATCCGCACGGATTCACCAACCGAAACTGTGATTCGATTTCTGGCTGGTTCATACTGACTCATCTAAGACCTCCAATAATAGTGGGCATTAATCGATGCGACTTGAAACAGTTGCTCGGCCGGCGCAACCCGATAGATAATTCGGTACTGTCGGCTCAGACGCGACGACCGGTAACCATTCCACTTACCAGACAGCGCCTCATCATGAAAGCCTTTGATAAGTCGAAGTCCAGACGGCCCCGATATAGCTGCGACATCTTCCCACTTTCATATCGCTTGAGGATGTCGATCGGGATGGCGGCAACCTGCCTATCAACCCGGCGATGCTCCTCAATCCACCATCAGCCAGCGCCGTAGGATTAGAAGACAAAATTTCCCCGCAGGCACTGCCCTGGTTGTTTGAGCCGTACAATGGTGATAGGTTAGCCGTACGGTGATTCGGGGCACGGTTCAGGGTGACACTCATGGAAACTAATAAGCTAACGGTTCGACTGCCTGCAAGTGAGATCCGATTTATAAAGGATTTCGCAAAGCGTCACGGTATAACCGTAACAGAAGTTATTCGCCGTTATTTTACGCGACTCCAGGCGCCTCAGCTCAGCGCTATTCATCCTGAGATCGCAAAGCTCACCGGAAATATTCCGTCCAAGATCGATGCGATAGCCGAACATCAGGGGCACCTCTACGATAAGCATCGATGAAGGTGCTGTTCGATCTCAACGTTTTCCTGGATGTACTACAGGAACGCCAGCCGCATTACCCATCATCAGCGGCCGCCTTGAGCAGAGCATTGACCGACGATGTCGCCGGCGTATTTCCCGCGCATGGCGTTACCACGCTCTATTATCTTGTCGCACGACACGTGAGCAAATCGCGTGCGGATCGTCTGGTGGACTGGTTAATCCGTCGCTTCGATATTGCGCCCGTAGAGCAGGCGACGCTCGTACGGGCACGAAGCCTTAAGATGAAGGATTTTGAAGATGCGGTGGTAGCCAGCGCCGCGGAACTCACCGCATGCAGCCTGATCGTCACGCGCAATATCGCCGACTTTACTTGCTCCTCGGTTAGGGCGCTCTCGCCCGAGGAGTTCCTGGAAAGTTGGTCGGCAAACACGAGTACATAAGATTGCCCTTGCCCAAAGTGGTGCGAGGGCACCCGCTCAGACCGGCAGCCCCTTCTCCCGCCGCTCGATCTCTTTCATTTTGAGCACGATCACGTATTGGTAGTTCGCCACCGGTGGGAATAAGTTATAAGTCGCTTGAGCTGATCGTGGCGCTTGGCCGTTGCTCCCGAAGCCTTCAGCCTACGCGATGATGCTATTCGGAGATCCGATAGAAATTACCAGGTTGGACTTGCGGCAAAATTTGTCGAACTTCGGACATTAACGGTATAAGCACGTCAATGTCGTTGCTCAGCGCGACTAGTACTATGACCGAGATCGGTAACGCCGATAGGTTTTGTTGATGTTGCAGGTTCTGATCCACCGTCAGGAATACGTCGAAGCAGTCAGCCGCGTGCCGGAGTAAATCGCCATTCTTGATGCCGCCCCAACCTTGTTCCTCAACGGTGCGTACTTCATGCTCCGGCAACTGCTGACGCAACCGTCGAGGTACGCACTCGTCAAGCAGCACGCGCATTAGCTATGAGAATGCGCTTCGCCTCTTCCAAAGCGGCAACAGCTTGCTCCCGCTTTACAGTTGGGAAATCATCGAGAAACTCAGCCAACGAATGTCCACCTTCGAAGTAATCGATCAACGCGTTCACAGGAACGCGCGTACCCACAAACACAGGCGTACCGCCTAGAATGTCCGGATCGCTGTGAATAATGTGGTGCTCACCTGTGGCATTCTCTTGTGACATGATAAATCACCTGCTTAGAAACCATCCCAAGAAAACTACACCAGAGACCGCAACAAAGCTAGCGAGTTGAGCACGGGCAACCGCGCATGGGCTCTTGCGAATCTGGAGGAATCCGCCAGATCGCATGAGCCATCAAGCTACCTTTGGCCCAATCTGGCGCATTTCAAGCCGTCTAGCGCTTCACCCTTTACCCGCCGCTCAGACAGGCAGAGCCCTTTCTCCCGCCGCTCAATCTCTTTCATCTTCAGCACGATCATGTATTGGTAGATTGCCAGCAGGTGACAATTGCTGGCGGATCCGCGGCAACCCGATGACGCAGCAGTCCCTCGGCCATGGGACTACGGCAGATGTTTCCGGTGCAGACCATGAGGATGGATTGCACGGGCCTCCAGTGCAGCAACCAATTGGCGAACGCTTATACTACGCGGCCCGAAGTGGGGCTAATTCGCTGTCCTGCATGGGTGGTAGCCCGAGCTTGACGAGTACGTGATTGAGATCTGCTATGGTTACATTCGCCGGCGCGGTAATCTCTATTCCTATGGGATTTCCCCCTTGGCCAAAATCGATGACCATCCCGGCTTCGCCTTTTGACGTGCGATAGCTTCTATCACTGGCTTTTCGTGGCAAATACAGGTACGCGGCAAGCGCAGTGCCGCGCCGGAAAGTAACTTCTAAGTAGGCTTCTTTCATATTAATTTTCCCAAACCGGGTAGGCGGTTACGACTACAAGCAGGTTACAGGCAACATCCGGTTCTACAACAATCTCCCAGCCGCGTTTTTTGTGGCGTGTCTCTATCAGCCAGCGGCCCGCGACAATGTCTTGACGATACAAGCTGGCACGCTCCAACATCGCCCTCAAATCTATTTCGTTGAATCGACGATCTTCCATACGCTTGAGCAAATGAGGAGTCAACTCCAGTTCCCATTCCCACCACTCTGGCCATCACTGTTTTCCCAGAACTACCCCCAATAGAATTAGTTATATAACGCATGGACGGACAATACCCGAAAGCGCCTCTCTTCGGCGAATTTAGAACCGTCCTTAATGTCCTTGTATATAATTTATACAAAGTCAGAATGGGTTGCCTGCGGTAGCGCGCGGAAGCCACCTGCCAAATTCTATCGCATCTTGGAATGTGTAATGCTTACGGCTGACGGACGTAGAAAGCGCGCGACCTGATCGAGATTTCCACCCATGTTCAAGGACCATTTTTCGCGACACGCCGACGCTTATGCCGGACACCGGCCCGATTATCCGGCGGCGCTATTCGATTACCTGGCGACGGGGGCGGGTGCGCGCGAGGTGGCCTGGGATGTTGCGACCGGCAACGGACAGGCCGCACTTGCACTTGCGCGCCACTTCGCACAAGTGTGGGCAACCGACGCCAGCGCGGAGCAGATTCGCGCGGCCACGCCTCATCAACGCGTTGCTTACGGCGTCGCACCCGCCGAGACAAGCGGACTCGAATCCGCGTCGGTCGATCTGATCACTGTCGCGCAGGCGCTGCACTGGTTAGATCTGCCGCGTTTCTATGCCGAAGTGCTACGCGTGCTGCGACCCGGCGGCGTGATCGCAGTGTGGTGTTATCACCTAATGTCGGTGAGCCCGGAGGTGGATCGCGTGCTGGCGCATTTCTACGCCGACACGATCGGCGCCGACTGGCCGCCCGAACGCCGGTTGGTCGAGGACGGTTACCGTTCGCTTGAATTCCCGTTCGCGGAAATTCAGGACGCGCCCGCTTTCTCGATCGAACGACTCTGGAGCGTCGAGCAGGTTTTGAATTACGTCAGCACCTGGTCCGCCGTCCAGCGGTATCAGCGCCGGCTGGGCGTCGATCCAGTCGAAGCCCATCTCGCGCCCGCGTTGCGCGGTACATGGGGAGACCGCAACCGGCAGCGCCAGGTAGGCTGGCCCATCCTTCTGCGGCTCGGCATTCACCGCCCAGCATAGAACCAACCCCCAAAACTTATCTCGCCCATTCTGAACACAGCGACGACTTTGTCCTGCTGAGTACAATGACGACCTTTGTCCTGCCGAGTACAGCGGCCACCTTTGTCATTCTGAGCGGAGCGAAGAATCTGACGTGTTTAACCGACGCAAAGCAGATGCTTCGTTCCACTCAGCATGACGGGTTCGTTTCACTTCGCATGGGTTCGTTTCACTTCGCATGACCCAGGAATGTAATTCTGAGTAAAGCGAAGCCTGGCCAGCGTTCACGCCTCGCTGTGAACCGCCACACCGCGCGGCTGCTCGAACCAGCCGCGCGTGGCGTTCACCACGCGCACCAGCGCCAGCATCACCGGCACTTCCACCAGCACGCCCACGACGGTCGCCAGCGCCGCGCCGGAATTTAATCCGAACAGACTGATAGCCACCGCCACCGCGAGTTCGAAGAAATTCGAGGTGCCAATGAGCGCCGAAGGCCCGGCGATGTCGGCCGGCAACCGCCATAGCTTTCCCCACCAGTACGCAAGCGCGAAGATGCCAACGGTTTGAATAATCAGCGGGATCGCGATCAGTACGATAACCAGCGGCTGCGCCAGCAAGGTACCGCCCTGAAAACCGAATAGCAGCATCACGGTCGCGATCAGGCTGATTATCGTCCACGGCGTCAGGCGCGCCGAAAACGTTTGCACGCGTGGCTCCCCGCCACGGCTCATGAGCGCCGCGCGGGTCAGACCGCCGGCGGTGAGCGGAATCACCACGTACAACAGCACCGACAGCAGCAGCGTTTCCCACGGCACGATCACGTTCGTCACGCCCAGCAGCAGCGCCACGATGGGCGCGAACGCGAAGATCATGATGATGTCGTTGACCGCCACCTGCACCAAGGTATACGTGGCGTCGCCGCGGGTGAGCTGGCTCCAGACGAACACCATCGCCGTGCATGGTGCCGCGCCCAGCAGAATCATGCCGGCGATGTACTGCTGCGCGCTTTGTGGATCGACTAGATCGCGAAATACGTATTCGAAGAACAGCACGGCGAGCCCGGCCATCGTAAACGGCTTGATCAGCCAGTTGACCACGACGGTGATGATCGTGCCTTTTGGCCGGTCGCCGATATGCGCCAGCGAGGCGAAATCGACCTTGACCATCATCGGATAAATCATGATCCAGATCAGCACGGCGACGACGAGGTTGACGTTCGCGATCTCAAGGTTACTCAACTTTGAGAACAACCCTGGGAACAGATTGCCCACCGCCGTGCCGGCCACGATGGCGGCCGTTATCCAAAGAGTTAAATAACGCTCGAACAGGCTCATGCCACGCGCCCCTGGTCGTCGCCGATCTCATTCAGGCGGCGTTGCAGACTCATGCGATCCAATGACGTGATGGGCAGTTGCGTGAAGATCCGGATGCGGCGCTCCAATTCGTAATACGCGGTGCGGAACGCGCGCTGTTGCCGCTGCTCATCGCCCTCGACCGCGGCCGGGTCCACCATTCCCCAGTGCGCGGACATGGGCTGGCCCGGCCACGCCGGACAGACTTCCCGGGCCGCGCTGTCGCACACAGTGAACACAAAATCCAGCACTGGCGCGTGCGGCGCGGCGAACTCATCCCAGCTCTTGCTGCGCAGTCCATTCGTGGACAAATTCATGCGCTCGAACAGTCGCAGCGCCAGCGGATGCACTTCGCCCGTCGGATGGCTGCCGGCACTGTACGCACGGAGACGGCCGAGCCCTAAGCGATTGAGCAACACCTCGCCCATGATGCTGCGCGCCGAGTTACCGGTGCAGAGAAACAGAACGTTGTAGGATTCTTCGGTCATGGTTCCACTCGATTTATCAGGGATTCGCCCGCCTGCGCGCGGCGGAACGTCGCGACGAAGACTTCGCGCCCGAAGCGCCTGTATCGCATAGCGGAATTGCACAGTCCTGAAGTTGCCCTTGGCAACAGTTCTCGGTCAGGTAGGCCAGCACCGCGTTCATCGCCTCGAAGTCGGCGGTATAAATAAGCGAACGGCCGTCGCGGCGCTTGCGCACCAGGTGCGCGTGCCTCAGGGCGCTCAAATGAAACGACAACGTCGCGCCCGGCAGTCCCAGCCGCGCCGCGATATCGCCGGCTGGCGCGCCCGCCGCGCCCTGCTGCATGAGATACCGAAACACATCCAGACGGCTCTCGTGCGCCAGCGCGCTGAGCGCGGCAATGACCCATTCCTTTTCCATATTTTTAATAATGTGGAAATGTAGATTTATGTCAAGCGTTTCTTTCTGATAACGGCATGGCTCAAAAAGGGAATGAACGCTTCACGCCGGTATCAGCATTGACGAGCCGAGAGGCGGACGGCGGAACGGCCGCGAGTAATTGAATCGCGCCCGATCAAGCTTCCGTCAACCGTTCGGGAGCGGTTACTTGAACATCAAAATCTGCGCTTATCGCAAGATCAAAACTACAAAGAACTGAGAAACGCGAGCAGTGCGGCGCGTTCGCTCTGCGGCAGATTGCGAAAATACTCGCGCGCAGCCCGCGCCTCCCCACCGTGCCACAACACCGCCTCTTCCAGCGTACGCGCGCGCCCATCGTGCAGAAAGCCCGCCAGCGGGTTAACCGTGTGCGTGAGCCCGATGCCCCATAGCGGCCGTGTGCGCCACTCGCGCCCGGTGGCTTGAAAATCACGGCGATCGTCGGCCAGCCCCGCGCCCATGTCGTGCAGCAGCAGATCGGTGAACGGATAAATCTCCTGGTTGGACAGCGACGGGATAGCATCCGGGTGTCGCGCGGTAACGTAGCGCGGTGTGTGACAGCCGGAGCAGCCCGCGGCTTCGAAATGCGCGCTGCCGCGGCGCACGTCCGCGTCATCCACATTGCGGCGCGCGGGCACGTGCAGCGTTTGCGCGTAAAAACTCAGCAGTTTCGGCGACGCCAGCGGAGCTTCGGACTGACCATCGGCGCCAATGCCGTTATCGTCCGGATTGCGCGCCAGATAAGCATCGTGCAGCGGCGTACCGGAAATGTTCTCGGTTGGAAACAGGGGATTGGTGATGCCGATGTCATTGACCAGCGCGGTGGATACCTGGTCAAACACCGTCACGTTGTTAGCCTTGAGGCCGAAGCGGCCGAGCGATACCGGACGCGGATTGCCTGCCGCGGCTTTCAGCGGATCAAAGACAAAGTTGGCGCGGCCGGAAATCCCGTCGCTGTCCGCATCATCGGGATCGACGGCTGCGAGCAGGTCGTCTTCCGGGATCGCCTCCAGCAGGCCCAGACCGAACACCGGCGGACCGATGCGCGGCGACATGCGCACATCGGGTTGCAGCACACGCGAGACCGGCAGCTGCAACGCGCTGGGCGCTTCGCCCGGATTGTCGTATGGATTGCGCACCTGCAGCACTGGCTTTCGCAGAGTGACCATGGCGCCATCGGCGTAAGTCACGATGCTGGATTCGTAACGCACGAACACATCCGCGGCGCCGGTGAAGGGCGAGTCGGGGCGCGCGTCGAACACGCCACGCTGAAAAACCTGACGGCCGAAGCCGGGCACGGGTTGAGGTACGCAATAGCCATTGTTGAAGGCGGCTTCGCACTGCGCGCCGCTGCTGTCCTCTATGCTGATCGCCAGCAGCAGCGACTCGTTCTGGCCCAAGCGGGTAAAAGTCTCGCCGGCGGCGGGCGGCGTGCCGCGCCCGTCACGCTGATGACAGGCATTGCAACTGGAGTTGTTGAATACCGGCCCGAGCCCGTCCACCCCTTCCTGTCCCGGCTCGCCGAACGGCACGAAAGCCTGTTCGAAGGCCGCGTCGCCTTCCAGGTGTCTCGCCAGCCCGACCGTGTCGAGATTCGCCGCAGGCGTGGAAAACCCGAAGCTGGAGCGCGATGCGTTGACATCGGTCGTGTCACCGCCCAGTTTCGTCGCGTTTGCGTAAGCGGGCACTGACAATTCCGGTTGCGACTGGCCGCCGCCGTTGCCACCGCCGCAGGCGGCCAGTCCCGCCGCGGCGAGACAAGCGACCGCAAACGGCGCCGCCCATGGCATCAGAGCGCGAAATCGGTATTGGCGATCAGCGGCAACACGCGGGTGGCGAGCAGGTTCTGCGCCGTTTGCAGCGCCGTGATCGCGGTCTGGCAGCGGATGCGCCCGCCCGGATCGTTAATCGCCTGCCGGAAGGTGATCTGGTTGGGCCGCACGATTGCCGTGGTATTCGAGTTGCCGTCGCCGTCGATCAGGCCGATTGCGTCGTAGGCGGCGACGATCGCGGCCAGCACCTGATTGGCGAGTAGCGCGTTGTGCGCGAACACGAAAGTGTAAAGACCGTTGCCGGTGGGTGAAATCGCGTTGTCTCTCGGTTTGAAGCCCAACTGGCCGGAGTAGACGTTGAGCACGCTCTGCACGTTGTTGTGAAAGTCGGTGAGCGAGTTGTAGCTGAACTGGGATTCTTCCAGCGATTCGTCCGTGCTGTTGATGTTCGCGCCCAGCGGAGCGGCGATCTTGCCGTTGCCGACTTCGTCGAGAATCGTGATCAACCCGTTGACCAGTTCCTCGATCACCGCCGCCTGCGAACCGTAAACGCTGGTTGGCCCCGGAATCGTTAACTGCCGCGCGTAGGGCCCCGAAGCCGGATTGCTGGGATCGAAGCGCGTCGTCCAGGCGGTTTCGAGCAACTGCGTGCGCTGTTTGAACACCGCGGTGGTGGAGATAACGTAAGCCAGCTCTTGCGGCGAGATTGCCGCGACCGGTTGATCGTTTGTGGGTACGCCGTCCCCGAACAGCAGAAACTCGATGGTATGAAAGCCCTGCACATTCTCCGGCGCCTGCAATACGGCCGCCGTTGAGGTGAAACCCGCCGCGAGGAACTGTTGCAAATCCTGCGTGGAGAGCGGCCAAGTGTCGATCAGCGGGTCGATGCCTTGCGCATCCACCGGCCCGAACAAAAAACCTTCACTGGTTTCCCACGGCACCCGCGTGACTCGCCATTGGGCCTGAGCAGCATCGAGTTCAGCCTCGGTCGCCCCACCGACCCGCAAGGCATTGACCGCCGCCAGCAAACGTCCGGCCTGGGTATTCAGGTTCCGGTAGGTCTGCGTGATGATCCGGTTGGCGACCTTGACGGACACGCCGGCGGCATTGAACGGCACGGTCTGGGCGGGCGCCTCCTGTGCACTCAGCATGGCTAGCAACGCAGCGCAAAGCACTGACAACATCTTCATCTTGCTATTCTCCTCTTGTAAAACATCAGAACTCGACGCCGAGCCCAAGCCCGGCCACATCGGATTCGTTCGCGATCAGGCCTTCGTTTTCGCGCCGCGAATACTCGGCCTTGAACACGATGTAGGGGAGCGGCTTGTAGTTGATGCCAACCGTCGCCGCGGTGCGGTCGAAACTCGGGTTGTCGAGCACGTCGCCCTCGACCTCGGCCATGGTGTCGTACTCGTCGTAGCGCGCGAACGCATCCAGACGGCCGGGCAGCGCGGGGAACAGATGAAACAGGTCGTAGCCGCCTTCCAGAAACCAGCCGTAGGCTTCCGACGCGACAGGCAGACGCGAGATGCCGAGCACCTCCGGGTTGAAGGTTTGCAGGTTGGCCTGGGTGATGCCGTCCGCGTTGTCCAGCGAACCGAGCACGTATTCGCCGCGCGCCGTCCAGGGCCCGCGCTCGAAGCGCGCGTGCGCTTCGGCAAGGAACAGGTTGGCGTCGCCCTCGACATCCTGCAACGGACGGTTCTCGGCGGTGTCGCCGTAGTAGACGGCGCCGCCCAGCAGCACACCAGGCGCGCCCACCCAGTCTAGGCGCGCGAGCCCGGCGAGGCTGTCAGCATTTACGAATTCCAGCTCCGATTGTGCGCCTTCGGCAATGAAACTCGAGGAATCGAAACTGCTGGAATCCAGACCGTTGACCACTTGTGCGCGGTAGTAGAAATCGCCCAGCGCGCCATCGGCCTGCACGCCGGTCGCGCTCCACACGTTGGGCAGTAGCGCGTCTTCGGCGAGCGAGCGGCGCAAGGTGAAGTATTCCGACGGAAGATGGTGCGTGTTGATCATGCCGAACGGCACCAGCAGATGACCAAAGCGCATGCCGAAACGCTCAGCAGGCGTCCAGGCCAGGTACGCGTACTCTACGCGCACCTCGCCGCCCTGCTCGATCTCCTGCTCGAACTCGCCGAATTCCTCGGGCTCGAACTCGACCGCGCTGCCGGTGCCACCGTGTTCGAATTCCACTTCGGCCTCGATCCGCCAGTCGTCGGTCAGTTCGCGCTCGGCTTCCAGCACCACCCTTTCCAGATCGGTGCGCGAACGGCTGTCGGGATCTTCATCCTGCGCGTTACGGAAAAAATCGTATTGCTCATAGACGGCGGTGAGATAGCCGCCCCATTCGAGTTCGCGGCCTTCGCCTTCTTCGTCTGCGTCCGCCGTGACTGCCGGCCTGACCGGTCTGGCGGCAGTGGCTTCTGCGGGTGGGGCGGCGCCAACTTCGGCCTCGCGGCGTTCGAGCTCGCGCAGACGCTCACTGATTGTTTCGAGTTGATTACGAAGCGCCTCGATCTCGGCGTCGCGGACGGAGCTCGCAGGCGGTTGCGCATGGACCTCGCTGCCTGCCGCCAGCAACATGATTGCGGCCAGTGCGAGGCCGTGCCGCCAGTGCGGCTTGGCTACAAGGATTCCATACCAAGCGCGCTCCGTTGTTGCATCCATCATCTTTACGCCACCCAGGAAAGCCGAACAAACCGGCCCGTGTGCATTCAATTAGCGGGCACAGGGACGGAGCAATTACAGCGGGGGCGTGGCTAACGACATGGCTGGCGCCAAACGCATCCGGCGGGATTCGGCGGACGGACGTTTAAACCCGTGATGAACGCGAAGCGTTCTCATTTGAATCATGCAGAGCTTGTCAATGTAAGTCAACAAATTTCAGCATGTCCCGACACAACTCGTTTATGCACGAGTCGTTATGCAAGAATCCGCGCCCGTCCTGTACTGGATTAACGCATGTCATCGGCTTGTCACTTGTCGCCCGCACACTGCCGCGATCAATCACTCTTCATGAGCAAGGTAATCGAAATGAGATATGCACTGGCCGCCATAATGCTGACCGGCTCGATCGGCACAGCCGGCGCGAACGACTTCCCGGAGACACGGAATTCACTCTCACTCGAACCGATCGGCACCTACGCCACCGGCGTGTTCGACGGTTCGGCGGCCGAGATTGCCGCGTTTGATCCCACGACGAAGCGCGTGTTTGTGGTTAACGCCGAGGCCAACGCGGTGGACGTGCTGGACATCCGCAATCCACGCCGCCTGACCTTGCTGTTCTCTATCGAAATGGCGCCGTATGGCACGGTCACCAACAGCGTGGACGTTGATCGCAACGTCGTCGCGATCGCGGTCGAGAACGAGGTCAAGACCGATCCCGGCAGGGCCGTGTTCTTCAACGTCAATGGCCGTTATCTGAGCGACGTGACGGTAGGGGCGCTGCCGGACATGCTGACCTTCACCCCCAATGGCCGCAAATTACTGGTCGCCAACGAGGGCGAGCCGGATGACACCTATACTGTCGATCCAGAAGGCTCGGTCAGCATAGTCGATCTGCGCGGCAACGTGCGCGCGCTTTCGCAACGCCAGGTGACGACCGCGAATTTCCGTCGTTTCAACAGGGCGGACATCGACCCGGATATACGCATCTTCGGGCCGGGCGCGAGTGTCGCGCAGGACCTGGAGCCCGAGTACATCGCGATCTCGCAAGATTCGCGCGCCGCCTGGGTCAGCCTGCAGGAAAGTAACGCACTCGCGTTGCTAGACATCGAGGCCGGCCGCATCGATAAGCTCATCGCGCTCGGTTTCAAAGATCACAGCCAGGCGCGCAACGCGCTGGACGCGAGCAACGAAGACGGCGGCATCAACATCGAGTCCTGGCCGATCCGCGGCATGTATCAGCCCGACGCGATCGCCGCGTACAGCACCCGGGGCGAAAGCTACATCGTTACCGCCAACGAGGGCGACGCGCGCGATTACGATGGTTTCAGCGAGGAGACGACCGTCGGCGAACTTGTGCTGGACCCAGCGGTGTTCCCCGATGCCGCGGAACTCCAATTGCCCGAGAATCTCGGCGTTCTAACGACCACCACGGCCACGGGCGACGCCAATAACAATGGCGTGTTCGAGGAGATTTACGCCTTTGGCGCGCGTTCGTTCTCGATTCGCGACGCGCGCGGCAAGCTGATCTACGACAGTGGTGTCGAATTTGAGCGCATCACGGCAAGGCTGCTGCCCGACGAGTTCAATTCGGATAATACCGAAAACGATTCTTTCGACGACCGCAGTGACGCCAAAGGTCCCGAGCCCGAGGGCGTAGACATCGGACGCGCGTTCGGACGTCAGTATGCTTTCATCGGTCTGGAGAGAGTCGGCGGCATCATGGTGTACGACATCAGCGATCCTCGAGATGTGCGCTTCGTGGACTACGTCAACAACCGCGATTTCGATGGCGACGCGGAAGCCGGCACTGCGGGCGATCTTGGTCCTGAAGGCGTACTGTTCATCTCCAGCGGTGACAGTCCGATCAATGTGCCGCTGCTCATCGTCGCCAACGAGGTCAGCGGCACGACGACCGTATTCCGGATTAATCGCGAGCAGGATTGATTGCAAGGGCGGCAAAGGATTGATGAAATACGTTCCCTGTATTTCACCCTTCCAGGCAGCTTGCGCTGTTCAAATTCTCTCCCGGAGAATTTGTGCCGGCCTACTCTGCCGCGAGTGCTTTTCGAGAGTTCAGCGAAGCATAATACGCTGCCACCGCGCAGATCTGCGCCTCGCTTAAGTTGCCCGCGATCATCCGCATGATCGGGCTGTAAGCCGTACCGCCACGCGCGTGTTCCTGATAAAGCCTGAGCTGCTGCTCCAGATACTTCGCGTGCTGACCGGCGAGCTTCGGATACGCCGCGAACCGCGGGCCGGGTTTGAGGCCGTGGCAACTGGCGCAGGGCGGTACGAGGTCATCGGTCACGCCGCGTCTGGCGATCCGTTCACCGCGACGCAATCCTCCGATATCCGCGGATTTACCGGCTGGCGCCGCGGTGTCACGCCCGGCGCGCGCATAATGCCGGGCCAGGGCGCGCAACGCTGGATCATCGATGCCGGAGGCGGCGGGCTGCATCATGCCGCTGTGCCGGCTGCCTTGCGCGTACGCCTTGAGGGTGTTGTAAAGATAGGTTTCCTGCTGTCCGGTGAGGATTGGGAACGCGTTTACGCCTCTCCCTGCGCCATCGCGGCCATGACAACGCGCGCATTCGGATAAAATTTCGGTCGGCGGCCCCGAACGCTGGCTGGCCTGTTCAGCCCCGCCCCTGTCGGTAGCTTCCGGCCCCAGCGCCAGGCGTTGGTACTCTTTAGCGGTCATATCCGGCAATTGTTCGAGAAACGCGACCATCGCCCACACTTCGTCGTCGCGGCTTCTCGCGACCCAGGCCGGCATGGCACCATACTTGATGCCGTGTTTGACGATCCAGAACAGCTCGTTACTCTCCCACTCATGGATTACATGCATCAGGCGCGGAGGCATCGGCGTCATCTCGCGGGCGATCGGCGACTGCGGCTCTCCGGGCGCGCCGTGACAAGACACGCAACCCGACGCGTAATGACCCGCCCCGCAATGCACCAGCGCGGGACGGCCAAGCTTCGGCGCTTCGATGCCAAGCGCGTAGGTTCGCACAGAATTTCGCATGACCCAGTGCAGGAGCGTCTGCGTCACGGGCCAATGACCGCTACTCGCCGCCACGTTGAACAGGCCCGACCACGCGAACAGGAATCCACCCGCGCCAAGCAGCGCGATGATCAGCGCGAACACTTTCCAGCTCAGCGCGAAACCGCCACGATCGAAGCGCATCAGCGTTGCTCCCGCCCAAGCGCGGAATCATCAATGCGCAGCAGCCGCGCCATCAACACCAGCCCGCCGATCAAATACGCGCTGCCGCCCGCGAGCAGCATAATCGCGCCGCCGATGTGCTGATCGGCCAGCGGGCTTATGTCCAGCCCGTTGCCACCGTGATGACTGTGTGTATAAAGCGCACGGGTGCCGAGACCCAGCAGCGCGCCGAGCAGGGTCATATGCATGGAGGTGAGCAGCAGGCCGATGATACCGGCGGCGTGGCGTTCATTTTCATTCGGGCGCCCGCCGAACGCCGACAGCCACACCAGCAGCCCTGACACCAGGAACGACGCCTGTTCGAGCGCCAGTCCCGCTGTCGTACCGCGCGCGAAGCTGTGCAGCGCGGGCGCGTGCCAGCCCCACACGATAACCAGCTCAACGAGCGACGCCGACATGGGCGCGAACCAGGCACGTCTCGTCAACGACGGATCGGCGCGCGAACCCGCCACACCAACCGCGAGCAGCGGCGCGGCGACCGCGACCACCGTCATGTGCATCGCCATATGGGCGGTGAAGGAGTGGCCCAGGAACCTCGGCAATGCACCGCTCCAGGCGATGGCAAGTGCGGCGACGCCGAGCAGCAGCAGCGTTCGATGCATCATCGGCAGCTCGTGATGATCAGCGCCGGCAGCGCGACATAGAAGGTCGCGACGAAGGAGAGGCCGCACAGCAGCATCGTCGCGTAGCCCAGAAAACGGCGGCGGTCGCTACGTGTATCGTCATCGTGCGGAGGATCTTCGGCACCAAAGCCCCAGTTCCGAAAAGCGTGCAGACCGGCATGCACGATCAGGCCCAGAGCGATCACGGTGATGATCGCGACGGTCAGGCGCACGGCCCCGAGGTTCGCATCGATGTCACCGGCTTTCGCGCAGTACACAGCACCGACGACGTAACACAATAGAAAATGTGTGGCCCACACGGTCGGCCCGGCGATCAGGAACCACAGGCTGTCGCGGCTGGCCGGCATCTCACGCCGCCAGCGGGAACAGCGCGATCACGGCAAAGGTCACGACCGTCGTGATCGCCATGAAGTGCCAGTACAGCGACACGTTCCAGATGTCGATGTCGTACTCGGCGGTCAGTTTGCCGGCGAGGCTCCGCGCCACGCAGTAGAGCTGCATGATGATCCCCAGCGCCGCGTGACTCGCGGTCCAGATGACCAGCACCCACACCGTAGCCGGATAGACGTGCGCGGCGGCAATCATGTTCGACGTCCACGGTCCCCAGATAAACGCCGCGCCGCCGGCGGCGCTGAGCAGCGCGCCCGCGATCAGCGCCAGCCGTAGCGCGTGGTCATTGCCCGCGCGGTTCCAACGTCGCGCCATCTGCGTGAGCGCCCAGGCCGCTATCAGCAGCGCGCTCGCGACGAGCGGCCACATGACGCCGGGCGCCGCGTCGGGCGGCGGGAAATTGTCGTGTATCGTCCAGTAGAAAAAATACGCGAACACCAGACTCGCAAACGCCGTCATATCGCCGATCATGGTGATGAACATGGCCCACCAGCCCACCGATTTCGGCCCGGACATGTAAAGCGGCAGGTTCAATCCTAAGCCTACGTCTTTCTCGTTCTTCTCCGGCACCATCGCCGTGCCGTTCCACAGCCACATAATGATGGCGCCCAGCGCGAACACGCCCGACACGAGCGCCGCCAGATACCAGTGATACGTGGTAAAGATAAACACGCCGCCGGTCAAAAACGCCGCCGCCATGGTGATGAACGTGTTGCCGGGCACTCTCAGGCACTGGATGGGCGTGGCGTCCAGCACCGAGGTCACCAGGGTTTCGCGCTTGCCTTCTTCCGCGTCCGGCAGATAGAAGCGGCCCTCGTCCACGTTCTTCACGAAATCCGGCTGATCCCACAGCGGATAGCGGCTCTCGACGATGGGGATGGACCGCACGCCCCAGTCCGCGCCCGGCATCTCGGTCAGCCATTCCAGCGTGCCGGCATTCCACGGATTGCGCGCGGCGTACGCCTGCTTGCGCTTCGGCCTTAGCACATCGAACACGACCACGAGAAAGCCGGCGGCGAAGATGAACGCGCCGACCGTGGACATCAGATTCAGCCAGTCCCAGCCGAGCCCCGACGGGTAAGTGAACACTCGGCGCGGCATGCCGAGCAGCCCGGTGAAATGCATAGGGAAGAAGGCGACGTTGAAACCCGCGAACATCGTCCAGAAGGCGAGCTTGCCGAGCTTGTCCGAAAGCTTGCGGCCGGTGACGAACGGAAAGAAATAATAAGCGCCCGCCAGAATCGGGAACAGCGCGCCGCCGATCAGCACGTAATGCAGGTGCGCAACGATGAAATAGGAATCGTGCGCCTGCCAGTCGAACGGCGCCAGCGCGACCATCACGCCGGTCAGGCCCCCGATCACGAATATGGCCAGGGTGCCGGTGACGAATAGCATCGGCGTGGTGTAGATCACGCGTCCGGCCAGCAAGGTCGCGAGGAAGCAGAAGAGCTGCACGCCGGTAGGAATCGCGACGGCCTCGGAGGCGGCCGAAAAAAATCCCAGCGAGATCGCGGGCAGGCCGGTGGTGAACATGTGGTGTACCCAGAGGCCAAAACTCAAGAACCCGGTGCCCACGGCCGCCAGCACGATCCATGAATAACCGACCATCGGCCGCCGCGCGAAGGTGGGCACGATCATCGCCACCAGCGCGATGGCGGGCAGGAAGATGATATAAACCTCGGGATGTCCGAAGATCCAGAACAGATGCTGCCACAGCACAGGATCGCCGCCGCGCGCGGGATCGAAGAACGGCCAGTCCAGCAGCCGCTCCATCTCGAATAGAATATCGCCGGCAATCAGCGGGGGGAACGCGAACAGAATCATCGCCGCCACCACCAGCAGATACCAGGCGTACAACGGCATGAGATTGATGCGCATGCCCGGCGGCCGGCACTTGAGAATGCCGATGATGATCTCCACCGCCGCGGCGATCGAGGCGACCTCGATGAACGACAACCCCAGCATCCAGATATCGGCGCCGATGCCGGACATCTCGGGATCGGTCGTTAGCGGCGGATACATGAACCAGCCGCCGGAGGGGGCGGCGTTGAAGAAAATCGAGCCGCACACGAACACGCCGCCCAGCAGAAAGCTCCAGTAGCCGAACGCCGACAGCCGCGGAAACGGCAGGTCACGCGCGCCCAGCATTTCGGGCAAGATGAGGATGGAGAACGCCTCGAAGATGGGGATCGCGAACAGGAACATCATCACCGTGCCGTGCAAGGTGAAGAGCTGGTTGTAGAGTTCGGCGGAGACGAAGTCGTTTTCGGGCACGGCGAGCTGCGTACGCATCAAAAGCGCCAGCACGCCAGCGAACAGAAAGAACACGAACGCGGTGGCCGTGTACCAAAGACCCACCTCGGAATTGTTGACCGCGCCCCAGTAGCGCCAGCCCTTGCCGCTCGCCCAGACCTTCTTCAGACGCTCGGCCTGCGCGCGCCGGTGGGCCGGATCGTCTTGCGGCGAGGCGTGTGTGGTAGCGCTCATTCGAGACTTTCCAGATAGTTTGCGATCGCGTCGATATCCTTGTCCGGCAGCATGCCGAACGACGGCATGCGCACGCCGGGCTTGAGGCGTTGCGTGCCTGCGATAAATCGGGCGATGGATTCCGTGTTGTTCGCAAGCGTGCCCGCGCCGATGGTTTCGCGACCGCTGACATGTGTGAGGTCGGGCCCGATCACCCCTGACGCACGCGTGCCGCGGACGGTGTGGCAGGCGCCGCAGCCGGTCGCAAGAAACAGATTTCGGCCTTTCTGGATTCGCGGCGCACGCGGCGTAGCGGCCGGGCGCGCCTCCTGCTCAAGCCATTGCGTGAATTCATCGTGCGGCATCACGACCACCGAGAATGCCATCAGCGCGTGCGACGTGCCGCAATACTCGGCGCAC
>Ga0136621_1000067_pt1 | contig 33291 bp, 31 predicted proteins | sample AntDryUQ445A2306_FD_104673 | JGI IMG/M metagenome (GOLD analysis project Ga0136621, IMG submission 104673) | Polar desert sand microbial communities from Dry Valleys, Antarctica - metaG UQ445A (23.06) | ecosystem: Environmental > Terrestrial > Soil > Desert | place: Antarctica: Dry Valley...
CGCGTAGGGTGCGTAAACCCGATCATGCTGCTCGTCGGTACTCGTGGATCAGTCCGCCGAGGAGGTCGTGTCGACGGACGGTGGGCGCGTCGGACGTGTGATCGACAGTGATGCTGTTGCCGCCGTTCGGTGGTGCGAGCTGGAGCGCACGATGCGGCCTGTGTTCGTTGTAGTGCTTGATGTACACGCGCAGGACTCGCTCGAGGTGTCGGCGCCCGAGGATGAGGATGCGATCGAGGCAGTCGCTGCGGACGGTGCGCACCCAGCGCTCAGCGAACGCATTTGCGTTCGGCGCTCGCACAGGCGTCCGGATCACCTCGATCCCCTCGGTACGAAAGACCTCATCGAAGGCGCGGCTGAACTTCGTGTCGCGGTCGTGGATCAGCAGCCCGAAGCGGCGCTCCTGCTGGCCCAATTGCATGACAAGGTTTCGAGCCTGCTGCGTCACCCAGGCCCCGTCTGGGCTGGGCGTGCAGGCAACGAACTCGAGCCGGCGCGTCGCCAGTGAGATGAAGAAGAGGACGTAGATCCGCTGCAGCCCGAGCGTCTCGACTGTGAAGAAGTCACAGGCAAGGGTGCTGGCAGCCTGCTGGCGCAGGAACGACCGCCACGATTGACGTGTGCGCTCGGGTGCTGGCGGAACGTCGGCGGCGATGAGCACCTTGCGCACCGTTGTCGGGGAAACCGCAAGCCCGAGCCGCTTGAGCTCACCGGCGATGCGTTGATAGCCCCAGTGCGGGTTCTCGCGGGCGAGACGAAGGATCAAGTCCCGACGCGGCCGTTCCAGCGGCGGCCGTCCAGGCTTCCTGTGCGAATACGTCCAGCGCCGCGCCACCAGCTGACGGTGCCAGCGCAGCAACGTCTCTGGCCGCACCGAGAACGCAGGCCACACGCGGCGTGGCAGCGCTCGACTTAGCGCGGCCAACAAGGCACGATCGGACGGCTCGAACCTCGGCCGACCCGACTGGCGCCTCAACAGCACGAGCTCGTGACGCAGCACCAGGATCTCCAGCTCCTTCGACCGATTCGAGCGACCCACCAGCACGACCAGCGCCAACAGCTTGCAAACGGCCAGATAGACCAACGACCAGACCATGCACGACCTCCAAGTGGGCGACGGAGGCCGAGGCTAATCACCGCGACCGCTGCAATCGTGTCGCGCTCGCAACGACGAGCGAAATTGCGGCCCTGCGCCACTTCTCGTAATCGCGCGCGCGTGAAACCTCCTTCTAGAACCACACCTACTTCGGTACCCTGCCCTCGTTCCGCTCCGAAACGCCGAGATCAGCGCCCTGACCGAGTTTGCGCACCCTACGCGGTCGGGCGCGATCCGGAAGACGGCCTCGGTCGGCGACCCCGTTTTCATCGAGGAGCTCTTCGGAAGAGAACGCGCCAGCTGCGCCGTTGACATGCGCACCGGTCTCAAAGTAGAAGGCACCATACGTCTAGAGGTCCTGCCTCTCTTGAGTCGGACGATCCCAAGCTGCAAACAGTCGAGCTGCGATCGCAAGCCCGGCTCGCCAAACTCCTTCTGAGCGCCCCCTTGCCTTCGCCGTGGGCGGTGAAGTCCCTGACCAGGTGCGCCCAGCAGAGCTGGCGTCGCTTCCGCGCCACGAGGGTCCCGAGGTTCTGACCGCTACAACGCGCGCTCAAGCGCCCGCCGCCAGTTCTCGCGATGCTGCGCCGCGGTGGACCGATCCATGGTTGGCTCATACGTCGCTCCAGTGCGAATCAGGCGGAGAATGTCGACCGGCTGACGCCACACACCTAGGCCGAGGCCCGCCAGAGCCGCGGCGCCAAGCGCTGTCGCTTCGGCGTTCGCGGCGACATCGACCGTAGAACCGACGATGTCCGCCTGGAACTGCATTAGAAAGCGGTTGGCGGTCGCTCCACCGTCGGCTCTAAGGACGCCGACCTGAACTGGTAGAACGGCGAGTACGTCTGCGACTTGGTGTGCAATCGCCTCGAGTGCTGCACGCGCGAGATGGGCGCGGGTCGTACCTCGGGTAAGGCCGCAGATTAACCCGCGAGCTCCAGGGTTCCAGTGTGGCGAGCCCAGACCGGTGAGCGCCGGGACGAAGTACACGCCGTCAGTCGACTCCACCTCGCCGGCAAGCCACTCAGACTCGGCAGCGCTCTCGATCACGCCTAGCCCGTCGCGTAGCCACTGGAGTGCAGGGCCACCCACGAGCACGGCGCCCTCGGCAGCGAACTGGCGCGGCGAGCCGGCGACGACGGCCGCCGCGGTCGTCAGCACACCGTGTGGCATCTCGGCGGGGATTCCGCCGACGTTTGCGAGGACGAACGTGCCCGTTCCATACGTCGCCTTCACCTCACCCGGTGCAAAGCAGCCTTGACCGAAGAGCGCGGCTTGCTGATCGCCAACAATGCTGGCTACGGGTATCGTCGCACCGAGCAGCGACGCCTCGGCAACGATGCCCGACGACCCGACCACCGTCGGAAGAACAGACCGGTCGACCGAGAAGATGGCGAGTAGGTCGTCGTCCCATTGTCCGGTGGCCAGGCCGAGGAGCATTGTGCGCGACGCGTTGGTCACGTCTGTGATGTGCACCGTGCCGCCCGTTAGCTTCCAAACGAGCCATGAGTCGATCGTCCCAAACGCAAGTTGCGCTTGCGGGAGCAGCGTGCGGCTAAGAATCCATTCGAGCTTCGTGGCCGAGAAATACGGGTCCGGAACGAGGCCCGTTCGTTCTCGAAGCAGGTCTGCTGGGAGGTCGCCACAGCGCGCTGCAGTGCGACGGTCCTGCCAGACGATCGCGTTGTGCACGGGGCGGCCCGTTCGGCGCTCCCAGACAACCGTGGTCTCCCGCTGATTAGTGATTCCGATTCCTGCGAGGTCACGGGCGTGCAGGCCGGCGTCCTTGAGTGCCTCGTCGGCGGCGATCTGGACGCTCGTCCAGATCTCCTGGGGATCGTGCTCGATCCATCCCGGGCGCGGAAAGTGCTGCCTGATCTCTCGGTAGCCGCGGCCAACCGGGCGGAGTCCCCTGTCGACTACGAGACAGGTCGTACCGGTCGTTCCCTGGTCGATGGCGAGGATCATGGCTCGAGCGGATGTGTGGCAACGTCGCGCAAGAGAAGCGCTTCGACCCGGCGATAGATCTCGTCGGAGTTGAAGCCACGCAGGCTCAGCGTGGTCCGTCGGCGTAGAACATCCTCGGCGGTTTCCGCCCATTCGTGGTCTCGCGCATGGAGTATCTGAGCAGCCACCACGTTGGCGCCAGGGGCAACCACGTTCATGAGGGCTGGATCGAGTTTGGCCAGGGACAGCACTTCACCGGCCAGAGACCCGTATGTCCGCGACAACACGTTGGCGATATTCGGGTCGAGCTCGGGGTGGTCGCAGAGGATCGTCGCGGTTTGGAACTTCGGGTTGACAGCCCCGGGGAGGGGAGTCGGCGTGGTGTCGATCGTGCGGAGGCCGAGCTCAGGTCGCAGCGCGTCGAGCGCGGACGCGGCAATCCTTCGATAGGTGGTCAGCTTGCCACCTGCGACCGTGATCATCCCGCCCCGCCCGCGTACGATCATGGTCTCGCGCCGTGCCGCCGCGGTCCTCCCGGTGGCGACAGGAAGCACACGTAGGCCCGCGAACCGCCCGAGGATGCGGTCATGTCGCAGGATCTCGCTTTCGAGTGCCCTCCCCGCTTCATCGAGGATCTGCCGCTCGTCCGCCTCTGTCACGTCGAGGTTATCCGGGTCTCCGTCGAAGGCTTCGTCCGTGGTTCCGAGCAGAAGCGCTCCCTCCCAGGGAATCGCGAAGGAGACGCGCGACCGATCGATTGGGATTGTGACGGCGGCATGCCAGCCGGGCGGGGCGACAAGGACGAGGTGAGCGCCCTTGCTCAGAAGGACGGAGGTTCCCGCGGACGAGTCGTCTAATCGCCTGACGTGATCGATCCATGGGCCGGCAGCGTTGACCACGGTACGAGCGTCGACGTCAAGGTGCTCGCCCGCGACGCGATCGATGACTTCCACTCTGGCTGCCTGCCCTCTCCGGCCGCTGTCGATGGATACAACCTCCGTGTAGTTGACGATCGCCGCGCCGTTGTCAGCGGCGGCTCGGAGGTTGGCGATACAGAGGCGAGCATCGTTGGTCTGCGCGTCGCTGTACACGCCTGCGCCATGTAAACCTTCCAGTCTCAGCGACGGGACGAGGGCCGCAGCGATGTCGCTGGGCAGGAGGGTATTGGCTGCCTCGCTCCCGGAGAGCGTGCGGTAGAGCCACAGCGCAGTACGCACCGCCCCGCGTCCGTACGGAGCACCTTCGTACACGGGTAGCAGAAAGCGCAGGCGGTGGACGAGGTGGGGAGCAACGGAAGCGACAAGGGTCTCCGACTCGTGCAGCGCTTCGCGGATGAGCCGAAAGTCACCCATGCGGAGATAGCGGAGTCCACCGTGGATCAGCTTGGACGATGCGCTCGAAGCCCCGGAGGCGAAGTCGCGGCGGTCTACGAGAGCGACGTTGAGGCCGAGCTCAGCGGCGAGTGCTGCGATGCCGGCACCAATGATGCCGCCGCCGACCACGAGGACGTCGAACCGCTCGGTACGCAGCCGATGCATGGTCGTGGCACGACTGTCGCTCACGGCCCGATGGCTCGAAGCAGGGAGAAGTGTCATGCTTCGACGCCGAGACGGCAGTTTGGGTCGGCAATGATCGTGGGTGCGAGGTCGCCGTAGCTGGTCGTCTGGGGACCTGTTGCTTCGCGCTCGAACAGCACGATGTAGGCCTCCGGCGACATGAGAACGTGATGCAAAACCGAGGCGCGGATGTTGTATCCGAGGTCGAACTCCATCATCGGCCACGACGAAGTCGCCACGCGAGACGACCACCCCGTCGATCGCCACCGGCTCGCCGTCGTCGGTCTCCTCATGTCGAAGCGGGCAGATGTCCGCACCCGAGCGCCTGCGAACGCACGCGAGTGCAATTGAGGACATCACGCACGAGTGCGGTGCGTATCGCTGCGACCGCTTGAATCACCACGCTGGCACTGTCATGATCACGCATCAGCCGCCTTTTGCCCAGTTGATCCGAGCGGCTTCTCGACGAATACGTGCAGACCGGCCTCGATCGCGGCGAGGGCGACCGGGGGGGTGGCTGCCGGCCGTGAGCACCATAACGACGTCGAGCGGCTCGCTGACGAGGTCGGACGAGCGTTCGAGCTGGCGGTATCGGGAAAGAGGGATCCCGCAGCGGCGCGCGCGTTGGGAGAGAGGTCGCAGAGCGCGGTGACCTCGAAGCGCTCGGCCAGCTCGCGCAGGTACGGGAGGTGCATGACCTGCGCGATCAGCCCGCAGCCGAGGACGCCGGTCCGGAGCCGCCTCATACGGTGCGGATACAAATGACGGCGAGACCGCCGCCGGGCTCCGAGTCGGGGGCGAGCTCGAGCTGGAACCCCTCCGCGACCTCGGACTCGTCGACGGTACGCGTGCTCCCTCGCCAGAGGTCGTCGAGGCGGAGCGAACCGGCACCGGCGAGCCCGAGCCGCTCGAGCGGGAGCTGCAGCCGAAGCTCCAACGGCGTGGGCTCCTCGTTGCCGGCGACGACGATCGCCTTCTCTCCGCGCCGAAAGCGCGCGTAGGGGACGAGGAGCGGCTCGGGCTGCGCCGCGACGGCGACCATGTCGTTCTCCCAGCGGTCGGCATTGAGGAGGTCAGAGTGCTCGCGACGGATCGCGAGCATGCGGCGCACGTCGTCCAAATAGGCCTGTCTGGCCGGGTCCTCGAGCTGGTGCCACGGCACCTGGCAGCCGTAGAGCCAGCCGCCCGGGCCGCCGGCGCCGAAGATGCCGCGGCGGAGGCCGGGGAGGCTCTCCTGCTGGGCGTCGAACTCCTCGCCCGCGAAGAAGAGCGGGATGCGGTGGCTGAACGCGGCGCAGTAGCCGAACCGCGCGCGGCTTCCGTGCAACCGATAGTAGCTCCCGGGCGGGCTCGACCAGCCGGCGTCGTGGCAAGTGATCTGCTGGGTCGCGAAGCGAAGTCGGTTCGCGTTCCAGTCGGCGGCGATATCGGGGCTGAGGCCGAACCAGTCCTGCTGGCTGAAGTGGTAGCGCCCGTGCTCCGGCATGACCACGATCGGGTGGCCGGCGTCGGCGGCACGTCGGGCGATCTCGTCCCACAGAGCGACGTCGAAGAGCTCGAGGTCGACCCGGAACCCGTCGACGCCGTGCTCGGTGACATACTCGAGCCACAGGTCGACCCACCAGCTGCGGAACTCGGGGTTCGCGTAGTCGAAGTCCCTCATGCCCCAGGAGCCGTCCGGAAGGAACCAGTCCGGGTGTTCGGCGACGTGTGGGCTGTCGTCGACGGCGCCGTGGGCGACGACTTCGAGAAGCACGCGGATTCCGTGCCCGTGCAGGGTCTCGACGAGATGCCTGAAGTCGTCTTCGCTGCCGAGCGCCGGGTCGAAGTGGTCGAAGCGGCGCGCGGCGTAGACGCTCCAGATGCCGTAGAAGTGGTCGGTCGACTCGTGGTAGCCCGCGAGCCAAACAGCCGTGACGCCGAGCTCGGCCAGGTACGGTGCTTTGTCGGCCAAGCTCCGGAAGGTGCCGCTGCCGCTGCCGTCGCCGCTTCCCGAGGGTGATGTGAAGCCGCGTGGATTGACCTCGTAGATGACGAGGTGACGCGCCCAGTCCGGGGCGGGTACCCGGCTCGGGTCCTCGATCGGCAGGAGCTCGACCGGCGCGCTCCCGTCCGACTCGACAGCCTGCGTGTGCGTACCTCCGGTCACGCCGCCCTCGCCACCGTGATCACGCGCACCTCGTAGCCGTCGAGGTCGAGCGTCACCGTGTCGTCGGCGAGCGCAGCCGGGTAGTCGTGACCGGCGAGGGTGCTGACGGTCGCCTCATTGGCGCGGGCCCAGCGGGTGGGATCGATCCGGACGGTTGCCCTGCGCCGATCCGAAGCGAGGCTGGCCACGACCACTGCCAGCTCGTCGTCGGTTGCATAGACCTTTGCGAGCGCTCCTTCGGCAGCGATTCCCGCGTCGTCGACGAAGGTGCCGTGGACGAGAGACCGCTCGAGGCGGCCTCGGAGTGCGGCGAGGCGGGAGAGGTGTTCGGCAAAGCGTGGGAAGTCGCTGAGTCGTTTCCCGCTCTCGAGCCCGCGCGGAATCACGGCGAGATAGAGGCCGAGCGCGAACCAGCGGTTGGCGGTCGGGATGTCGTCAGCGAGCGGGAGCCCGAATCGCAGCCGCGGCAGCGTGTAGCGGGTGACCTCGGGATTGGGCAGCTGGAGGGGGCCGTCCTTCTCGCGGAACTCCCAGTGCCAGCCAAGGTCGAGGTGCTGGCTCGTGACGACCTCGGCGCCCTCGCCGATGAGGATCGCGTCGGAGTCGACCTCCCGGAGCTCCTTGCGCAGGCGCTCGAGGAGTGTCGGCGATGCCCGGAGCGAGGCGCTCGGGTCGGGGTGGGCGTGAGCCTCGTTGAAGCAGGGCCAGTATTCGGCCGCCTGGTCGAAGAACAGAATGGTGGCGCCGGTCTCCACGAGAATGCGCCGGCAGTTGGCGATGGTGAGCTCCTGCCAGTCTTCGACGGCGGGGCACATGACGTAGAGCTGCTCGCCGCGAAACCCTCCCCAGGCGTCGGCACCGAAGTGGTTGTGGCGCCAGGCAGGTGCGCCAGACGAGCGCTCCATCACCCATGCCTCGGCCTTGTCGGCGAGGTCAGGCGTCAGCGTGGCGACGTTCCAGAGGCGCTGCGAGAGGATGATCCCCGTCCGAACGCCGAACCGGGCACGTGCGGCGGACACCGCCGCTCGGAAGCGCTCACGGCCGCCGAACTGCCGCGTCAGCAGCCCGAGGCGCGGCGGGTCGTGCACGAGGTCGTCGTCCTCGGCGAGCAGGGGAAAGTAGTTGCTGAAGGTGAAGACCTGGAGTTCGGTCAGACCGTAGCGGGAGATGTCCTCGGCGAGCTCCTCGATCTCACCGAAGTCGCGCGAGGTCAGCGTCGTAGTGAAGGCGCCGAGCGAGCGGCTGGCATGCGCTGAGACGTCGGGTGGCCGGTACCAGGAGCGGATGCTCTGGCGGTACTTGTCGGCACCGGTGTGCCAGTCGCCGGCGTGAGGCGAGAGGACCATCGTGGGCGACTCCCAGTGCTGGCCCGGTCCGGTCTCGAGCAGGAACGCGAACGTCAGGCCGGGCTCGATCGACTCGCCGTCCCCGTGGTCGCGGACGACGAGCGAGTGCTGGCGGCCGGTGTGGTCGAGGCTGGCGAGGTAGATGCCTCCCTGCTCGTCTCCGACGTCTACCCAGGGCATCGACATGCCGCCGACACCGGGCCAGTACGGGGCGCGCCCGGTGGTGCCGTGGAGCAGCACCGGGTACTCCTCCCAGTTGCCTTCCTGTGGAATGGGGAAGAGGTCGCGGAGGCGCCGGATGACGTTCGGGTAGACGAGTCGCTCGTCGGCTACGTGACGGAGCGTGACGAGCCACGGGAAGTGAGCCTCGGTGACGACATTGCTCGACTCGTTCGTGAGGGCGAATCGCGGCGCGATCTCGTCGCTGTCGTCCTCGAGGACGGCCTGATACTCGACTGCGACAGCGTGCGTGCCCGCGTCGGAACGAAGCGCGTTGTACGTCACTTCCAGCACCTGCTTCGGACCACGCCGCTCGACCTGTACCGCGGCTGCACGTTGACTGCTCGAGTCGCAGGCGTGCCCGAGTGGGTCGCAGAACCAGCCGCTGATCCGGTCACGGAGGGGCATCACGACGCGGAAGGCCTCGGCCCGGCGACCATGTGTCAGATGACCCCGGCCGGTGAGCTTGCTCCAGAGGCCTGTGATGCAGCCGTTGCGGCCGTCGACGGTGAGGGCGACGAGGTCGTTCTCGAGCGTCACCACGGCAGGGTCCGGGTCAGGTCCGGTTGTGGCGAGGGAGTGGCCGGCGGCGCCGGTCGTTCCCGTCACGACACTGATTCGAGATGGTCGATCGTGCCGAGCGCTTGCGCCGTCTTCAGCGCCTCGAGCGCGGTCAGGACGTGGTCGCGCATTTCTGCCCGCGCGCGATCGGCGTCGCCGACCGCGATCGCCTCGGCGATCCTCGTATGTCCGAGAACCGCGATCTCCCGTGCGCCCGGAATAGCATCGGTTGCCTGACGTAGTCGCGTCAGCTGCTCGGTGAGCGCGTTGAGGACGGTGCTGAAGACGGCGTTCGCGCTCGCTCGTGCGACGGCGCGGTGAAACTCGATGTCGGCGTCATAGGTCGCCACGTTGCTGCGGACGCACCGGCGGTACTCGGCCAGCGCTCGCGCGATGTCGGCGTTCGACTCGGGTGTTGCGCGCTCTGCGGCGAGCCCGGCGATGTCGGACTCGACGAGGAGCCTGAATTCGTAGAGGTCGGCGACCGTCTGATCTCCGAGCAGGCTCGACACCACACTCTGGTCGAGCGCGGAAGCGTCCGGCGTGCGCAGCACGATCGCGCCACGCCCGGGGCGCACGTCGAGCACGCCCATGGCGACGAGCGATTGCGTCGCCTCGCGGGCCGTGTTACGGCCGATCGCGAACATCTCCATCAGGTCCTTCTCCGTCGGCGCGCGCTCCCCCGGGGCGAGATCGCCGCGCTGGATGTGGCGCAGTAGCTCCTCAGCCACGGCCTGGCTGAGGTTCTTGCGGAGCGGCCTTGACACGTTGCTAGCCATCGTCATAGTCTTTCATCCTATAAGTAGGGTAAATAGGGTAAAGGGCACAGTGACTGATGTCTGATCATGACAGTGGCGGGCTGGTCGTTCAAGCTGTCCAGACGATGCGAACGGCGCTCGTCTGCGACGTGCTCGACGGGCTGGGTCTGCGCTCGCAGGCTCTGGGGGCCGACATCTGCTCACTTCGTCCAGGCCGTCCGGTGACTGGGCGTGCGTTTACGGCGGTCTCGCGCGAGGTGGACGAGACACCGGAAGTGCCGTACGTCGGTCTCCTTCGCGCCCTCGACGCGGTGGGCCACGGAGACGTGTTCGTCCTCGCGGCGAGTCGCACGGAGCGCTCGGCGATGTGGGGCGAGTTGTTGTCGACCACGTGTCTCGCACGTGGCGTCAACGGTGTCGTTACGGACGGCTATGCGCGCGACACGGCGCAGATCGCCGCTCTTGGCTTCCCGACGTATTGCCGTGGCACGTGCCCGCTCGATATCCACGGACGCGGAGAGGTGACCGACCACGGCGTTCCGGTCGTGATCGACGGCGTTGTGATCTCGCCCGGCGACCTGATCTGCGCCGACGACGACGGCGTCGTCGTCGTCCCGGCGGACATCGTCGAAGAGGTGACGGTGCGCGCCCACGCCAAGGCAGAGGACGAGGACGCGTTTCGGCAGGCGGTGAGGGGCGGCATGTTGCCGTCCGAGGCATACGATCGGCACAAGGTGCTGTGACGGTACGTAACAGCACCGCGAAGAAGGAGGAGATCGATGATTCGTCGTAGAGGGGTGCCCGCCCTGCTTGCGGTGGCGGTGTTGCTCTTGAGTGCATCGGGCGCGGTAGCGAAGCCCAGCGGGGAAGCCGGCGCCAGCGCGGACAAGCTGGTGGTCTGGCACTACTTCACGACGCCGGGGCAAGTAGATGCGCTGGCGAAGATGGCGAAGATCTTCAACGCTCAGAACCCCGGCGTGAAGGTCCAGTTCGAATTCAAGCCGTTCGCACAGATGACGCAGGCGGTGCTCGCAGCAGCCGTTGCGAAGCAAGGTCCCGACGTCATCATCTACCAGTGGGGAGACATGCTCAAGCTCGTCGACAGCAAGGCGATCAGGAGCATGACCCCGTACCTGAGGAAATGGCCCGAGAGCAAGTTCTTCCCTGCCTCGGTCGTCCACGGAGTCAGGCGTGGCGAGTACAGCCAGGGGAAGGGCGCGATCTACACGATCCAGCCCTATGTCAACCTCATCGCGATGTACTACAACAAGGACATCCTCGACAAGTTGGCGATCAACCCGCCGACCACGATCGACCAGTTCGAGGCGACGCTCGCGAAGCTCAAGGCCAACGGCAAGGGCGGATTGCTCACCGACGCCGGTCCCGGCGTCTCCGGGTGGTGGAATGGGATGCCGTGGTTCTTCGCCAACGGCGTCAACATCCGGATGCGCGACCAGGCCACGATCGAGCGCGTTCTCACACGCCTCCGCTCGTGGATCGTGAAGGGGTACGTTCCACAGGACGTGACCTCCGTATCCACCGGAGTGGATACCCGGACCCGGTGGACGGCCGGTGACTTCGCGTTCATGGTCAACGGCAACTGGGAGCTCTCCACGGTGACGAAGGACGCGAAGTTCAATTGGGGCGTCGTGCGGATGCCGTCGGGGCCGGCTGGCAGCTCGGTCTATCTCGGTGGCGAAGGCGTCGCGATCGGAGCCTTCGCGAAGAAGCCCGAGCTCGCGTGGAAGTTCCTGCGGGCGACCTGGCTCGGAAAGAAGGGGCAGCTCCTGCTACCGACGATCGGCAGCGTGCCGGCGCGAACCGATCTCGCCGGAAGCTCGGCGATCACCAAAGTACGCGGCCTCGCCCCGTTCACCAAGTCGGTGGCCAGTGGCAAGCGGCTTCCGATCACGCAAGCAGAGAACGCGGCCCAGAACCTGTTCGGTGACACGTACAGCGGAGTTCTCTCTGGTCAGCTCTCGCCGGCCAGCGGGGCTGAGCGCCTGGTGAAGGAGACGCCGAAACTCCTCGGAACCGGGTAGATGCACGAGGCTTGCTTCCGGATCGCACAGGGGACGCCGCCAGGCGTTCCCTGTGCCGCCGGCAATGAGACGATCGTCGGTCGAGACGGCTAGCGCGGTCTTGTGACGGAGATCGTGCTCGAGCGCGGGGAGCCGCCCCGACCCAAGCGCCGACACCGAGCTCGACGCGGGAAAGGGCCTAGCGTCGCATTCGTCCTCCCGGCCGCGGTGTTCGTGGCCGTGTTCGGCATCTACCCGCTCCTCGAGCTGTTTCGCATGAGCGTCAGCACGGTCGGGTTTGCCAACATCCTCGACAATCGTTGGCCGTTCGTCGGGTTCGACAACTTCTCGACCCTCTTCGACAGCCCCACGTTCAGCGAGGCGCTTACGAACACGCTCATCTTCGTGACCCTCGTCGTCAGCATCAGCGTGGTCGGCGGGATGGCGGCGGCGCTCGCGCTCCGCGCGGCCACACTGCCCCGCCGACTGACGTTGGCCCTTCTCGTCTTCGTCTGGACGCTGCCTCCGGTCGTAAGCGGCAGCGTCTGGCGGTTCCTCTTCTCGTCGGAGGGCGTGGTCAACGAGGCGATCAGCAGGACGCACATTCACGAGCCCGTGTTCTGGCTGTCGGATCCGAGCCTCTCGCTCTACTCCGTCGCGTTCGTCAACGCCTGGGCTGCACTGCCGTTCGCAGCTCTCGTGCTCAGGGCGGGGCTGATGGGCATCCCGCCGCAGACGATGGAGGCCGCTGCGGTCGACGGCGCCTCGGGCTGGCGCACGTTCTGGTACGTGACGCTTCCGCAGCTCCGTCCGGTGGTCCTCGTGCTGATCGTGCTGATCACCGTCTATGCCTTCCGCAGCTTCGACTTCATCTTCATCATGACCCTCGGCGGGCCGGGCACCTCGAGCACGACGCTCCCCTACCTCGCCTATCAGCAGGCTTTCACGCTCGGGTTCTTCGACCTCGGCGCGGCGGTGGCGGTCATCGCGGGGCTCTTCGTCGCCGTGACGGCCGCGTTCTACGTCCGGCTGACGAGGCGGGAGGCACACGCGTGATCGGCGCGCGCGGCCAGCGAGATGTCTTCGGTCGGGTTGGCGTTGTCGTGCTCGTCCTGCTCTACGGCGTACCGCTCGTCTACCTCATCGCGACATCGCTCAAGAACCGCGTACAGATCTTCGATGCGCCCGCGAGCCTCCTTTTCCACCCGACGTTCTCCTCGTACGAGTCGGTCATCTCGAGCGATCTTGCGCGCGCCGCCGCGAACACGGCGATCATCGCTTTCGGCACGACGGCTCTGATCCTCGTGCTCGGAACGCCGGCCGCCTACTGGCTCAGCCGCAACCGGAGCTTCCTGGCCACCGTCGCGGTCGCGAGTCTCATCCTGCTGCAGATGGTGCCGCAGGCGACGACCGTGATCCCGCTCTTCAAGGTGATGGCCTTGTTCGGCCTCATCGGCCAACTCCTCAGCGTCATCCTCGCGGACGCGAGCCTGCTGTTGCCGTTTGCGGTGATCCTCTTGCGGCCTTTCTTCGACGCGGTGCCGGCAGAGCTCGAGGAGGCGGCCAGCATCGACGGCGCATCTCGGTTCAGGGTGCTGACGAGGATCGCTCTCCCTCTCGTCCGCAACGGGCTTCTCACCGTCGGCACCCTGGTCTGGATCATCGCCTGGGGAGAGTTTCTCTACGCCATCACCTTCCTCACGGAAGAGGAGCGGCTGCCGCTCAGCGCGCTGCTGGCGCGGCAGATCTCCCAGTTCGGTACGGACTGGGGGCCGCTGATGGCGCTCGCGGTGCTTATCGCGTTGCCGGTACTGGTCGTCTTCGTTCTCACCGAGCGCCGCCTTCGCGAAGGCTTGGTTCTCGGTGCCGAGAGGTAGCACGATCCTCGTACGGCCTGAGCGGCGCTCGCTCGCGTCTCACTCGAGAGTCGCGTCGTGCGGCCACGAGTTCGAGGCGGGCACGGTAGGGCAGCTTCGAGACTCGAGCCGACGCGGCAGACAACGTCGACGAGCTCCCGAGCGCGCGCCGAACGAGACTGTCGGCCGGATGCCGGGTGCGGGTTCAAGCCCGGGCTCACGGCGCGAAACGACGCCGTGCAAGAGCTCCTCTTCTCCGGCCGCCTCATCGAGTTCTACACGCGCTTCTTCGGCGAGCCCTAGTCCGTGCCCGACTCGGCAGCTTCGGCCCCGATCCGGTGCCAGATGAGATCGAGCTGTCGTGTCAACTCTTCGCGGAGCGCCACGGCATCCCTCGCCCGTATGAGCTCGACGAGGCGGGCATGCATCTCCGGTACGTCTCTCAGCTCCTCCGGCGACATGAGCTCGGGCCCGGTCGCGACGACAAACTTCCTGATGTTCGCCGACAGGAGATCCCAGATTCGCTGCAGCATCTCCGAGCCGACGCGACCGTAGAGCAGTCCGTGGAGGTCCATGTCGTGGCGTGTCATCGTCTCGAGGTCTCCTTGCGCCGCCGCGGCGCGCATGCCCTCGACCAGCTGCTCGAGAACGAGGAGGTCGGCGTCGGTGATGCTGTCGAGCGCTTGCTCGTAGATGTACGGCTCGACTCTGCGGCGGATCTCGTACGCCATACGTGCGTCGATCAGCAGCACCGAGCTGACGAAAGTGCCGCGGCGAGGCAGCGTTACGACGAGGCCTTCGGAGCGGAGTGCGGCGAACGCTTCTCGTACGGGGGCCTGGCTCGTCCCGAACGCCTGTGCCACGTCGAGCTCGCCGATTCTGTCCCCTGGACGCAGCTCGCCGGCGAGGATGCGCTCGCGGAGCCCGGATACAATCTCCTCGGCGAGCGATGGGCGGCGGGGAACCCGAAGGTCCTGAAGGCCGTTCGGCTCGGCCATGGTCAGCGGCCGCCCTGCCGGAGATATCGGTTACCGGGCACCCACGGCAGCGTGCTCCGAACGGTGGACGGCGGAATCGTCGCGTGCACGATGCGGCCGTCGTGCGAGTTGTGGACGACACACGAGCGCGCGGCCTGGCGCAACGCGCTCGGTTTCACGCTGCACCGCCTGTGAGCCACGAGACGGGATTGTCGTGCCAGATCGCATCGAGCTCGCTCTGGTCGAAACCCTCCTCCTCGAGGCGCGCCGTGAAGCTCGTGAGCAGGTAGTCGAGCCCGGGGCCGCCTCCGTAGGCGCGCCAGTACGTGCGGCGGGCCATGTCACCGCCGAGGCAGAGCTTGTCGCCGAGGCCCGCGCGGAACAAGGCCCGCATCAGCTCGATCGCCACCGATGCCGGTTGAACCTTTACACGGGTCGGGGTGTCGTACTGGAGGAAGGCGCCTCGCCGCGCGAGCCGGAGATGGAGTGCGGGGTCCGGATTGCGGTCGATGTGGCTGAGGAGAACCCGGCTCGCGGGGACTCCGGCGGACTCGAAGGCGTCGAGGGTCTCGTCGCCCGCGGTCCCCGTCTCCGTGTGGACGAGGATCGGGATCGCGCAACGTGCGTGCACGCGCCCAGCCGCGCGAATGATCTTCGCGGTCGTCGGGCCGATGTAGTGGTAGTCGGCGGCGACCTTCAGCAGCCCCGCCTTGACGGTGCTGCGATCGACGAGCGGCCCATCGTACCCACCGTACTCGAGCCCCTCCGTGCACTCGGCGAGCATGAGCTCGGCGATCTGCTCCTCCGAGTAGCGATGTTGCCAGTGGTCCGGCAGGTAGTTCGAGATCGAGTGGAAACCCGTCGGCACGAGGATGGGGATCCCCGTCTCGCGACTGACCCGAACGAGCTGGTCGACTCGGCGTCCTGCGCCGATCGGGCACGCATCGACGATCGCGCCGCCGCCGGCGGTCCTCCAGCGGCCGACCTCCTCGACGGCTTTCTGCACCGAGTCGAGCTTGAACTCGGGATGCTTCACCGTCATCAGGCCACCGTCGATGATCACGTGCTCGTGCGCATCGATCCGTCCGAGGTCTCCTGGCGGCAACGGGCCGAGCGTCGTCTCTACCGTGAACACGTCACGTCTCCAGCACGAGAGGGTCGTCGGCCAGGATCTCGCCGAAGCGAGCGCCCATCTCGCGGAGCCTCTCCTGCAGCGTCGAGACCTCCAGGGATCGAGGCAGAGCATCCGCGCGAACGGCCAGTGCCGCAGCGGTACCTGCGGCCTGCCCCATCGTCATCGTCTGCGCCATCGAGCGGCACGACGCGTGCGCGTCGTGGGTCGCGCTGAAGCATCGTCCCGCTACGAGCAGCCCCTCCGCCTGGAGCGGCACGAGCGTTCGATAGGGGATGTCGTAGGTCATGCCGTCGGGGAGATACGTCCACGCGGTGTCGGAGCCCGCATGGTGATCCTCGATTGGCGCGCCGCAGGCGCCGATCGCATCGTCGAACTTCCGCGCCGAGAGGCAATCCTCGCGCGTCAGCCGGTATTCCCCGTAGATGCGACGCGTCTCACGTACGCCGATCGGGTCGGAGAGCCAGGACAGCTCGGCGCGTTCGTACCCGGGCACGACGTCGCGCAGGAAGCGGGCGTACTCGACCGCCTGCCGCCGGCCGTCGATCTCGGCTCGGGTCAGTGCGACCGGGTCCGTCGCGTCGAGATCGGCGACACGCGTCATGATCGTGTGGATCACGCCTTCCTGCGTCGTGACGTGCCACGAGCCTTCCTTGCGCGGGAGCTCGTAGGCGCCTCTCGCCGCCGCCTCTTCCATCGCCGCCCACATGGCCTTCTTGCCGAACGCCTGCGCGGCGTGGACGTCGACGTTGACCATGCGGAAAGTCGTCGTCAGCGTCTGTGCCGGGTCGACCTCGCCCGCCTGCTCGAACGGAACTCCGGCGCGCGCACAGACGTCCCCATCGCCCGTGGCATCGACCACGACGTTCGCCTCGATCCACATGTGCCCCCCTTTGCCGTCGACGACGACACCTGCGATACGACTCCCGTCCATCACGACGTCCGTGCAGAACGAGTGCAAGAGCAGCTCGACTCCGGCTTCGAGCGCGAGATCCTCCCAGACAAGGCGTAGCGTTATCGGGTCGTAGGTCACGCCGGTGCCGGCACCGAAGGTGTTCGGCCGCTCGAACGCCGCGTTCCTCGCCTTGAGCGACGATACGACGTCGTCCGGGATGCCCCCGACGACCTTGAACGCGATCGCCCCCGGCGTGTAGAAGCCGTAGAACGTGTCGAGCACCTGTGTCGACGTTCCCCCGAGGAAGCCGTAGCGCTCGACGAGGACCGTCTTAGCGCCACTTCGTGCTGCGGCAATGGCTGCCGTGGATCCGGCCGAGCCGGAGCCGACGACGACGACGTCGGCGTCTCGAAGACGTGCAAGCTCCGTCGTGTAGGTCGCGGTCACTGGACAGTCCATCCCCCGTCGATGGGCAGGACGACGCCGGTCACGAACCTCGACTCGTCGCTCGCGAGATAGACGGCAGCGCTCGCGACGTCCTGCACCGCACCGATCGGTCCGAGTGGCTGCCACGAGCGCAGTTGCTCGAGCAAGCGCTTGTCGGACTTCGTGCGGGTAGCCATCTCGGTGTCGATGAGGCCAGGGGCAAGGCAGTTCGCCCGGAGGCCCTCCCGCGCATAGTGGGCGGCGATGTTGCGCGTCAACCCGATGATTCCTGCCTTGGTGGTCATGTATGCGTGCGTGTCGAAGAGACCTTGCGAGCCGACGAGGCCGAGCACGGAGGACATGGTGACGATGGAGCCTCCTCCCGTTTCCAGCAGCGCGGGGATGGAGTACTTGCAGGCGAGGAAAGTGCCGCGCAGGTTGGTCTGCATCACGGTGTCCCAGGCGTCGACGGTGCACTCGTGGGTCGGCCCGTCTCCTCGTCCGCGGCCCATGCCGGCGTTCGAGACGAGGACGTCGAGCCGGTCGTAGCGTTCGAGCGTCGCTGCGACAAGCGCCTTAATCTGCTCGGGCACCGTGACGTCGCATTGGACGAATGTTGCCTCGCCGCCTTCCTCGCGGATGGCGTGCACCACAGACTCTCCGTTCTCGGCGCTGCGGTTCGAGACGACGACGTACGCTCCTTCGCGCGCGAACGTCTCGGCACAGCCGCGTCCGATGCCCGCGCCGGCTCCCGTCACGATCGCAACCTTCCCGTCGAGCCTCATGCTGCGGCCCGGAACTGAGACTCGAGGGCCGGATAGAGGTCGCGGTAGAGCGAGAAGGAGCGGTCATAGACGCCGCGCAACGCGGCGTCGGGCTCGTACGTGCGGGTCGAGCGCACTGCGGCACGTGAGATCGACGCGAGGTCGTCGATCAGCCCGACGCTCTTCGCCGCGAGCAGAGCGTCGCCGAGAGGCGCGCCCGTCTCGTGCTCAGGAACCGAGACGGGGACGCCGGCGATATCGGCGATGATCTGACACCACAGCTCGCTTCGGGTCGGGTTCCCTGCGGCCCGCAGCTCCTCGACCTGGACGTCCGCGGAGCGAGCAACGTCGAGGTTGTGGGCGAGCGCAAACGCAGCTCCCTCCATGACCGCGCGCACCAGGTCGGCACGGCTTGTGGACTGGCTGAGGCCGAAGAAGACGCCACGGGCTCGACCGTCGTTAATCGGTTGGAGCTCACCGCTGAGATACGGGAGGAAGATGACGCCCCCGCTGCCCGGCTGGGCCGTGGCGGCGAGCCCAGTCAGCTGCTCGAGCTCGATGGCGCCCCCAATAGCCTCGCGGCACCACTCGAGAGCCGCTCCCGCGGCAGCCGTGGAGCCGCCGATGAGCGACACCCCCGGAAGGACGTGGAGGAAGGTGAGTAGCCGCGCATGTATCGGGAGGGTCTCCTGCGCGACGTACACGGTGCCCGCGGTGCCGAGCGAGAGGAGCGCCTCGCCGGGCGACACCACCCCGAGCGCGAGCCCTGCCGACGACGTATCCTCGCCGCCGGCCGCCACCGGCGTGCCGCTCTCGAGGCCGAGGTCGGACGCGGCCGAGACGCTCAGGCCGCCGACGACATCGGTGCATTCGGCGAGGGCAGGATAGAGTCGCCGCGGCAGTCCGAACGCCTCGATGAGGTCGTCCGACCACGAGCGCTTCGCCAGGTCGAAGGCGAAGCAGATGCTCGCGTCGGACACGTTGGCCACCGGCGTGCCGGCGAGTCGGAACGTCAGGTATCCGGTCGTCGTGAGCGAGTGGCACGCACGCTCGAGCGACTCCGGCTCGTTCTGCGCGAGCCACATCAGGGAGGGATCCGCGTTGTAGGGCGCTGGCGCCTTGCCGTTCACGCGCAGGATCTCGGCTGCGCAACACTCGCGCAGCAACTCGCTCTGCGCCTCGGCACGCGTGTCCATCCAGATGATGGCCGGCCGCACGACGTCGCCGTGTCCGTCGACGAGCGTCACCGCGCAACCCTGTCCGCTCACGGCGATTCCGGCAACGCTGGTCGGTGTCGCTCCCGCGTTCGCGACTGCGGCTCTGACGGCACGCACGAGCGCGTTCCACCAGTCCTGCGGGTCCTGCTCGGCATGGCCAGCCCGAGGGCGTTTCGTCATGTAGTCAGCTCGTGCGCGGGCGACCACCTTGCCGTCCGGTCTCGCCAGCACGGCCTTGACGCCCGACGTTCCCGCGTCGATTCCGAGGACGAGCGGCGAGCCGGTGCTACTCACGGCCGAAGATCATCCTCTTCCGGCGCTTGAACTCCGCATACACGCGGCGGAGTTGCTCCTCGGCCTCCTCCGGCCGGTCGGCGAAGTGGGGACTGGTGAGAACGACCGGCGGCGCCCCCATCTTCGTCATGAGCTCGGCCGTGCGGACCTTGAGCGCATTCACGATCGCGACCGCGCCGAGAGTCGAGGTCGGGCCGACCGCGTACTCGAGGCCCTCCACAGCGATGACGGCGTCGCCGGCAGGCGTGCAGTTGTCGATCGCGACATCCACGACATCTCGCAGCTTCCGGCCCGACGAGTGGCGCGAGACCGTCGACGCGGCATGGTCGAAAGACGTGACGGCGATCGTCGTCAGCCCACGGTCCTTCGCGCGCAGCGCCATTTCGACGACCAAGCCGTTGATGCCCGTGCTCGAGAAGAGAATCATCGCGTCGTCCGGGCCGAACTCGTAGTTCTCGAGGATCGCTCCCGCGTATTCCTCTTGGCGCTCGAGGAAGAAGGACTGCGCCATGCCGTCCGCTCCGACGAACTGAGTGTAGAAGGTCAGCGCGAGCTCGACCATCGGGTAGAAGCCTGGAAACGAGCCGATACGAGGGAACATCTCCTCGACGGACATCCGGCTGTGGCCACCGCCCCAGCAGAAGACGAGACCATCGCCGGCGATCGTATTCGCGCAGATCTCGGCGGCCTGCTCGATCGTCTCGAGCTGCGTGTCGCGGATTCTCGTGAGGATGGTGTCGGCGGCGACGAGATAGCGCTGCGCTGCGGTCGGGTCTCTCATCGGGTCCGCACGCGGGCTCGAGGGGGCTTGTCGTCGAACTGGATCTCGATCCACTCGACGTACGCGCCGTCGTCGAGGCGCTCGCTGAGCTCCAGGCGTAACTCTCCGTCGTCGAGTGCCGCCGAGTGACGCCTGGTCCCGCCGCCGAGGGTGTGGATCGCGACCTCGGCCGACCTGCAGTGCGCCGGACCACTCAGCGTGAGCGCTCCTGCACCGAACGGAACCACGCCGACCGAAGCGGACGCGTCGATCGCGAGCTCCGTCAGAGACGCGACGACTGTGGACACGGTCGACGTCAGCGGCAGGTTCTGCCCGGACAGGCCCTCGGAGCTCGTGGCGTGACGGAGCGCCGCGAGGACGAGCTGCCCTCCCTCGAACCTGGCCCACGACGACGATCGAGCACCACCCGATCCTCCGAGCCGTACCGCGTCGAGAGGGACGACGGTGTAGACGTTCGTCGGCCGCGAGAGCTCGGCCAGGCCGTTGTACTTCGCCACCAGCGCAGACGTGGGTGCTCCGCCTTCCACGTCCCCCGAGAAGGCTCCCAGCGAGCCGACGCTGCCGACGACGACGGAGTCGAGCCAGATCTGGCGCATCGAGCCCCAGTCGTACCCGCCGGACCCGTACGTCGGCATGCCGAGGTCCCCGAGGAGGCTGCTGAAGAAGAACCGACGGTTCGCCTCGAGATCGTAGTCACCACCGCAGAGGAACAGATCGTCGGGGCTGTGGAGGTCGATGTGCCGAACCACGAGCGGCGAGAGCGAGTAGTACATCACCGCGATCTCCGGATTGACGGATCGGAGAGCGTCGACGACGAGCTCGAGGGCGCGCTCGAGGAAGCGCTCCCCGGCGAACGCGCGATCTGCTGGCGCCGAGACGGACAGCGATGGCAGCTCGTACCCGAAGTCGAACTTCACGAGGTCCGGCCGGTAGCGCTCGGCGAACGCCCGGATGCGCTCGCGGAGCGCGATCTGCACATCCGGCTGCGAGATGTCGAGGAGGTAGTACGGCTGCAACCGGTTTCGCTCCACGACCGGCGTGCCCGCGCGGCCGTGAAGGACGTGTCGCTCGCCGAGGCCTATCGTGCTCGGGTCGTCGGTACGAAGAAACGCTGCCCAGAGCCCGACCTTCAAGCCGTCGGCGCGCAGGCGACCGAGGAACTGCTCGAACTCGGGGAATCGATCCACATCGTGCTCGAGCCGACCGTAGCTGCCTTCCCACTTGTCGTCGATCACGAAGACGCGAGGTCGCATCCCGCTTGCGCGCACGTCCTCGTAGAGCGACTCGAGAAACGGTTGGTCGAAGCGGCTCATCATGCGACCGCTCGCGCACTGCGCTCCCCACGTGTTGAACTGGGCAGCCGTGACGACCGAGTTCTTGGTAGTCGAGTTCCGCTTCACTTCGACGATGCCGGCATCGACCAGCGTCAAGTAGTAGCGACGCACCGCCTCGTCGTAGGTGCGGGCGAACGTCCAGACGAACATCTCGCCGAACGTCAGCGTACCTGGGCCTCTCGCGTGGCCCCACAAGTCGCTCCGAACATCGAGCACCGGGCTCCCGAGACCCTCTTCGAGGCGGAGGAGATAGTCGGCGTTCGGAAGCGCGGCGAGACCGCAACAGAAGGCGTCCGACCGGTGCGTGGTCAATGCACCCGCCGCACACGGCTCGGAGGTCAATGTGACGCCGCAGAAGTAGTGGGCCGGCAGCCCCCATTGCTGGAACACCTCGTAGTCCGGGCCGGTGCTACCTCGCCCCAACCACGTCGTCAGCCCGGCTCTGAAGATCATCGTCGGCAGCACCGGTCCCAGCGCGGGCGACTGGCAGATTCCGGGTTGTACGAGGTACGTGTGCGCGAGCGACGGCATCGGCTTGTTCCCGGTCGTGCTGGCGTGGTAATGGACGGAGACGACGTCCTCTGCCGACGGTGACTCATACTCGAGCGGTCCCATCCAGACGCAGTCGGAGTCGAAGCGAAGGGTCAGCGTGATCTCAGCGTCCCCGTTCACCCCCTCGTAGCGCACGACGAGGAGTCCGCCGTCGACGCTGCAGGGCTTGGGCCGGCCGGCGCTGCAGATGTTCTCGTGTGCAGTGGGACGGAGTACCGTGATCGCGGGCTGGAGGAGGCCCGACACCATCGTACGGCCCTCCCGATCGACGATCCGGAACGCGTCCGTGTCAGCCGACCACTCCCAGAGGTAAGACTCTCCGCGCGCCCGCACGTTCCGTCCCTCCAGGCACACGGCGGCAGTGTCGGAGCTCGCGGGCATGAGTTCCCGCCATCGTAGCGATTATCGGTAATCATTGGACATTTTTATCGATACTCGATACAGTGGCCGCTGATGAGAATCACCTCGGTCACGACTGCGGTCGTCGAGGCGAACTTCGACTACACGTTCGTCCGTGTGGAGACCGACGACGGCTCTTTCGGAACCGGGGAGGCGTTCTTCGCTCCAGGTATCACGGCGCTCGTCCGCGATCTCGGCCAGGTCCTCGTCGGTCACGATCCACGGAGAATCAGGCCTCTCTGGGAGCGTCTCGTCGCCGCGGCAGGCGGGACCGTCTCGGCGGGCGTCGCATTCAACGCGATCTCCGGCATCGAGGCGGCACTCTGGGACCTCAACGGGAAGCTGGCGGATCGGCCCATCTCGGCTCTTCTCGGCGGCGCTCACCGCGAGGTCGTCGACGTCTACGTCGACCTGCACGGCGGCGCGCAGCTCCAGAGCCTCGACCGTGTCATGCGCTACCGGACGCCGTTCTGGGTCTCTGCCGACGGTGCCACGCAGACGCGTGGGTCGTTCTGGGAGGCGAGCGACTCCGAGGCAGAGTCGCTCGACGGAATGCTCTCCCGGTCTGAGGATGCGCTGGCTGCGGGATTTCGGAACGTGAAGTTCGACCTGGATATCTTCACCGAGGATCGTGAGACGACCGACCGCACGATCGGCCGCGCCGAGCTCGAGCGGATTGCCGAGTGGACCGCTCGACTCCGCGTCGCGCTCGGCGACGACGTCGGTATCGCCTTCGACTGCCACTGGCGCTTCGACGTCCCATCTGCAACGGCGATTGCGGAAGCTGTCTCGGACGTCAAGCCGATGTGGCTCGAGGATCCCGTCCCTCCCGATCCCCGCGCGCTGGCGACCGTGTCCGCGCGGAGCGCGGTGCCGGTCGCGACGGGCGAGAACGTCTACCTGCTCGACGGCTTCATGGCGCTCGTCGAACGCGGCAGCGCGCACATCCTGACGCCTGATGCGCAGAAGACCGGCGGCTTGGCCGAGCTGCTCCTGATCGCCGACGTCGCGGCGCGCCATTTCCTGCCGATCGCACCGCATTGCATCGCCAGCCCGCTCGGCTTCCTTGCCTGCGCCCACGTGATGTCCGTATGCAGCAACGCGCTGCTCCTCGAGTTCCATGGATTCGACGTCCCGTTCTGGGAGGATCTTGTCGTCTCCGAGAGGCCGATCATCGAGGACGGCAAATGCCGCGTCCCCGTGGGCGCCGGAGTGGGCGTAGAGCTGAACCTGGACACGGTACGCGCGTATTCTGCCCGCGGCGAGCCGGTGTTCGCCGAGCCCCCTGTCCGATGACGCAGTCGACCGACGGAGAGGACGCATGGCGGAGATCTCGCTCGACAAGCTGACGAAGGTCTATCCCGACGGTACGGAGGCAGTCAGTCAGCTCGACCTCGATATCGCGGACGGCGAGCTCGTCGTCTTCGTCGGCCCCTCGGGGTGCGGCAAGACGACTGCACTGAGGATGGTCGCGGGCTTGGAGGAGATCAGCGGCGGGACCGTGACCATCGGCGGTCGCGTCGTCAACGACCTGCCGTCGAAGGACCGCGACATCGCGATGGTGTTCCAGAATTACGCGCTCTACCCGCACATGTCCGCCTACGACAACATGGGTTTCGCGCTCAAGCTTCGCAGACTCGGGAAGGCGGAGATCGAACGGCGCGTGCAGGAGACTGCGCGACTTCTCGGGCTGGGTGGCGTGCTGAAGAAGAAGCCACGAACTCTCTCGGGCGGGCAGCGGCAGCGAGTTGCGATGGGGCGTGCGATCGTGCGTGAGCCACAGGCGTTCCTCATGGACGAGCCGCTCTCCAACCTGGACGCGAAGCTGCGGGTGCAAATGCGCGCCGAGATCGCGCGTATTCAGCGCAACCTCGCGGTGACGACCATCTACGTCACTCACGATCAGAGCGAGGCGATGACGCTCGGCGATCGCGTCGCCGTGATGCGTAACGGTCTGCTCCAGCAGGTCGATGCGCCCCAGCTCGTCTACGAGCGGCCCGCGAATCTGTTCGTCGCAGAGTTCATCGGATCGCCCGCGATGAATCTCGTCACGGCCGAGCTCGAGGACGATGACGGGATTCACGTGCGCTTCGGCTCCCACCGCCTGAGAATCGACCCGTGGCTCCTCGAGCGGCTCCCAGACATGTCCGAGTATGCGGATCGGCAGATCGCGCTGGGTATCAGGCCCGAGGACATGGAGGACGCGTCGCTTGTTGCGGATGCGCCCCCCGACCGCCGCTTCGAAGTCATGGTCGACCTGCGCGAGGACATGGGCTCCGAGGTGTTCTTGCACTTCGCCGTGGATGGGCAGCCGGTCTCGTCGGCGCAGGTTGCGGACGCGAAGGAGGAGGCGGGAGAAGTGATTGAGGCACATACGAACGAGGAACGGACGCCGTGGGTCGTGCGCGCGGAACGCGCGACCAATGCGCGCGAGGGCGAGCGGATCGATCTCTGGGTCGACACACGGCGCCTCTACTTCTTCGACATGGATACCGGGCTCGGGATCTACGGCTGAGCTCACGGGCGGCCGCGCGCGGGTGGAGGCACACGTCGATGTCGAGGCATACGGACGAGGAACACATGGGACGACACGAGATGCTGTTCCACGGGGAGCGCATCGTCGCCATCGTCCGTGCCGGCGACGCGCGCTATCTGCCCGGCGTGGTCGCGACGCTGATCGAGAGCGGTCTTCGCGCGATCGAGCTCCCTCTGACCACGCCCGGGGCGCTCGACGTGCTCGAAACCCTGGCGGACCGCCATCGCGGCGAGGCGATACTCGGAGTCGGGACCGTGCTCGATGCACACGCGGCCGAAGAGTCGATCTCGGCGGGCGCCGCGTTCCTGGTGAGCCCGGCACTGTCGTCGGAGGTCATGAAGGTGGGGCAGCGGCGCAACGTGCCGGTCGTCCCTGGCGCGCTCACGCCGACCGAGATCATCGCGTGCTCTGAGCAGGGGGCTGCGGCCGTGAAGCTGTTCCCCGCGTCGCTGGGCGGGCCGGCATACCTGCGCGCGCTCCGTGCGCCGCTTCCACATATCCCGATCGTCCCGACCGGCGGCATAGGTCTCGACCAGGTCTCCGCCTTTCTGCACGAGGGTGCGGTCGCAGTGGGAATGGGAGGGCCGCTGATCGGCGATGCAGCCGCCGGAGGCTCGTTGAGCGCCCTGTCCGATCGCGTGTCCGAGCTCATGGACACCGTGCGTCAGGCCGTCGCAGCAGGCGCGGAGCGGTGAGACCTCGCATGAGGACGGCGACATGACCGGTCCGCCGGCCGTGCTGACGATCGGCGAGACGATGGCGCTCCTGGATCCGTTCGAAGACGGCGCGCCACGCTCTGGTTCGACGTTTCGCCTGAGGATCGGCGGCGCCGAAACGAACGTAGCCATCACGCTCGCGCGCCTGGAGGTCCCGGTCGCTTGGATCTCGGTGCTCGGCACCGATCCGCTCGGAGACATGGTTCTGGACACGCTTACGGCCGAGCAGGTAGACGTTCGCGCGGTACGACGAGTCGCCGGCGCACCCACCGGCATCTTCCTCAAGTGGCGGGAGGGCGGCGAGAGCACGTTGCACTACTACCGCCGCGGATCGGCCGCGACCCACCTGCGAGTGTCCGATCTCCCGACCGTGTGGTCTGAGAGCACGCGCGTGCTCCACCTCACGGGCATCACGTGCGCGCTCGGCGAGTCGCCGCGTGCGGTCGTGGTAGAGGCGATACGCAGAGCCGCCGCGGCGGGCGTCACGACGACGTTCGATCTGAACTATCGCGCGGCGCTCTGGGCCGATCCCGCTGCGGCGGAGGCTGCGTTCTGCGAGGTGCTTCCGCACGCGACCTGGTGCCTCTGCAGCGTCGACGAAGGATGCGTCGTCTTCGGGGTACAGAGCGCCGCCGAGGTCGCCGCCGCGGCGCAGGCGGCAGGCGCGCGCTCGGCCGCCGTCCGTGTTGGGCGGGACGGTGTGCTCGTGGTGACCGACGGCCGCGCGAGGCAGGTGGCTCCTGCGCGGATCGAGGACGTGGTGGACGACGTCGGAGCGGGCGACGCTTTCGCAGCCGGACTCATCTGGGGCCTCCTTCACGGCTGGCCGGCCGACGCCTGCGCCAGAGCCGGGAACATGCTCGCGGCCCACGCGCTCCGAGGGACTGGCGACTGGGAGACGGCACCGCGACTCGCCGAGGTCCGTGATGAGCTCGATGCGTGTCGCACGATGGTGCGGGAGAGCGGGGTTGCGTGATGTGTCCGTCGTTGGTCCCGCGAGAGATCGCAGACGGCGTCGTAGCGCTCGAGGAGCAGCTCGGCCCTCGTCGTCTGCAGCAGTACGCGCTCGCCGACGCGGGCGGATGGTTGCTGTTCGACGCCGGGATACCCGGCTCCGTGACATCGCGGCTCGAACGCGGCGAGCTCGGGGCAGTCCTTCAGGCGGACGGGGCGACGGCGCTCGACAACACGCTCGACGCACTGCAGACGCTTGCGACCCGAACCGACGGAGGTGTCATCGCATGACCTCACACGACCTGTTCTCGTTGGCCGGGAAGGTGGCCCTCGTCACGGGCAGCACACGGGGCATCGGTAAGGCGATCGCCGAAGGGTTCGCCGCGGCGGGGGCCCGTGTCTACGTCCACGGTCGCTCGCTCGAGGAGGGAACACGCGTGGCGAACGAGCTCGGTGGCGTCTTCGTCCGTGCCGACCTGGAGCAGCCCACGAGCGTGGAGCTACTCGTGGCCGAGATCGCGGAAGCGGAGGAGCATCTCGACGTGCTCGTCAACAACGCCGGCATCGAGGTCGAGGCCACGCTCGAACATCTCGAAATGAACGATCTCGCGCGCATGATGCGCGTCAACTTCGAGGCTCCGGTGCAGCTGACCCGCCTCGCGCTTCCACTCCTGCGCCGGTCGGGCTCGGCGTCGGTCATCAACGTGACGTCGATCCACGACCACGTTCCGTACTACGGCAACTCGGCCTACTGCTCCGCGAAGGCTGCGCTGGCGATGTTCACGCGCACGGTCGCAATCGAGCTCGCACGACACGGCATCCGTGTCAACACGATCGCTCCCGGTGCGGTCGAGACCGACATCAACCGGGCGGTCCTGGACGAGATTGGTCGGCACAACTTCTCCGAGTGGATTCCCCTCGGTCGGGTCGCGCAGACGTCCGAGATCGTCGGGCCAGCGGTCTTCCTCGCCTCCGGTGCGGCGAGCTACGTCACCGGGGCGACACTCGTCGTCGACGGTGGCTACAGCCATCACCTCGTTCGCTACCGGACCGCCGCCGTCGCAGGAGACACCGTCTGGTGACCGCTCTCCCTCCGAGTCGACTCGTCGAGGTCGGCCGCTCGTTCGAGCAGACCTACCGTCCTGTGCTCACAGTCGGCGAGTGGAAGGTGGCCATGCTCCGCCACTTCGACATCGTCGACTCGGCAGCGCTCCGGCGGGTCGAGCGGCACTGGAACACGGACGAGGTGTTCGTCCTTACTACGGGGCAGGCCGATCTCATCGTGCTCGAAGGCGCCGAGAAGCCGACGACACCGTGGGTGTTCCCGATGGAGACGAACGTCGCGTACAACATCCGCAGGTCGGTATGGCATCACGTCGTGACGTCACGCGACGCGCACATCGTTCTGTTCGAGCGCGCTGAGACTTCGCACGAGACCACCGACTACGCCGAGCTCGACGAGGCCGCCGTTGCCTCGATCAGGGCCTCGCTGACGACGGCGCGCGAGTGAGGTGACGACATCAACACGCCGAAACACCGGCAAAACGGAGCTCCTCGGAATGGAGCGTGCCGGGATCGAACCGGCGACTTCCGGCTTGCAAAGCTATCCGAATACCGGACGACCTCGCGGGGCACGCCCGCGTCGAGTGTTGGACCGGGGGAGGTGCTCGGCAGGCTGCCCCCATCTGTTGCCTGACCAGACGCGAACTTTCTCCCCGTTTTTCTCCCGAACCAGCCTGTTTCAGGCTCACCTAGACTCATCCTACGAGCCGTATTTGGCTCAACTATGCGCACGGGTATCTAGGCTTCGCGCGCCTGGGCTAGTTGCCATGCAGGAGGCCGTGGGTTCGAGTCCCACCATCCGCTTTCTCTGAGTCAAAGACCCCTGCGAGTGAGGGGTTTCGAGGCGTGGGAGACGCGTCATCGGGCTTTCTCCCCACGTTTTCTCCCAGGGCCTTTACGAGCCTCGCACGTCCAACCTTCTGCTTCCATCTCGAAGTTCAGGCTCCCTGTGGCTCGCCGGCGAAGGGCCTCGCGGTTCTGGGCGGGTCCACAGCGCCCTCACCACCGGCGGCAGGATCGTCTGTGTCCAGAGCGTGAGCACGCGCCGCACCTCGCGCCCGGCGAGCGCGAACAAGGCGCTGTAAGACGCGGAGCTCGACGACGCTCACGCGCGCATCGCCTCCAGGTAGGCGTCCTCGAGCCGCTCACCGCCATCAGCGGGCACGTGCGCCTCCGTGAAGGCAAGCGCGGCGCCACCTGGTACGCGAAGTACAGCGGCCTCGTCCGCCTCCCCGACGGGCACGTCGCGATCAAGCAGACCGAGACCAGGATCGGCTCCGCCTGGACCGGCACCGGGCGCCCGCCCACCGGCACCTACACGCGGCGCAGCGCCCAAGCGTGGCTCGACGCGAAGCTGACCGACCTCCGCCGCGGGATCGGCATCGCCGCCGTCGGCGACAGCGCCTCCTTCGCTGACGCCGAGTGGTACCGGCACGGCTGCCTCGAAGGCGCCTGGAAACCGTCGATCCGTCGCGACTACCGCTCCGCCCTCAGCGTCCACCTCGGCGTCGACCTCGACCCGGAAACCGGCGCCGTCGTCGCCGCACGAGCCCCGTTCGGCGACATGCCGCTCGAGGACATCACGACCGACACGATCGAACGCTGGCGCGCCGGCGCGCTGAAGCCCTACGCCGACGCGAACGGCGTTCAGCGCGTCAAGCTCCCCAGAAGGACAGCCGTCCACGCGCTTGGTCAGCGCACGACGAGCGCGAGCAGCGCCTTCGCCGTGTGCAGGCGATTTTCAGCCTCGGCCCAAACGGCGGAGCGGGGGCCGTACAGCAGGCCTGGGGAGATCTCCTCGCCCGGGTGCGCCGGGAGGCAGTGCAGCACGATCGCTCCAGGGTCGGCGTGCTCGAGCAGGGCCTCGTCGAGGGTGTAGGGCGCGAGGTCGCGGGCGCGCTGCTCCCGCTTGGACTCCTGGCCCATGCTCGTCCACGTGTCGGTGACGAGCACGTGTGCGCCGGCGCGGCCTCGTGAGGGTCGCGGACGACCTCGAAGCCTGCCGGCTCGTAGCCCGCCGGAGACGCGCACGCGAAGTCGGCGCCGACGAGTGCGCAGGCTGCCGCGAGCGAGACGCAGACGTTCGAGCCGTCCCCGACCCACGCCACGCGCACGCCGTCGAGCCCGCCGAGCCGCTCGCGGATCGTGAGCAGGTCGGCGAGCGCCTGGAGGGGGTGCTCCTCGTCCGTCAGGGCGTTGATCACCGGAATGGTCGCGGCGGCTGCGAGCTGGTCGAGCTCGGCTTGCGGGCCCGTGCGGACGGCGATCGCGTCGAGGTAGCGGGAAAGCACCCGCGCCGTGTCGGCGAGCGACTCCCCTCGCGCGAGCTGCAGCTCCGAGGGCGGCAGCTGGACAGCCGTCCCGCCGAGCTGGGCGATCGCGACCTCGAGCGAGACCCGCGTGCGGGTGGAGTTCTTGCCGAAGAGGAGGCCGAGCGTGCGGCCCTCGAGCGGCCGGCGCGGCTCGTGTGCGGCGTGCAGGCGCTTCAGCTCCTCGGCCAAGTCGAGCACGGCCTCCAGCTCGGCAGCTGCCAGGTCGGCGATGCGGGTCAGCGACCGGCTGCGGAGGTCGAGCGCGAGCGGCGCGGGCAGCGCGCTCATACCGCGATCCTCCCCCGCGCAGCCGCGACCGCCGCGCGCACGTCTGCGGGGCCGGGCGAGACGCGCCGCGACGATCCGGGAGACTCGAACGTCCCGGTGCGCACCTGCGCTGCGACGGCCTCGTATGCGTCTCGGAACGGCACGCCCTCGCGGGCGAGCGCCTCGGCCGCGTCGGCAGCGAGCAGGAGCGGGTCGGATGCGGCCGCGGCCAGCCGCTCGCGATCGAGCTCCAGCCCGGCGGCGAGCACTGCGAGGGCGGCGAGCGCGCCTGCCGCGTCCCGCCTAGCGGCGAAGACCGGCGCCTTGTCCTCCTGCAGGTCGCTGTTGTAGGCGAGCGGCAGACCCTTCACGACCGCGAGTAGCCCAGTCAGCCGCCCGATCGCAGTGCCCGCCTTGCCGCGTGCGAGCTCCGCGACGTCGGGGTTCAGCTTCTGCGGCAGCATCGACGAGCCGGTCGCCGCCTCCTCGGGCAAGCGGGCGAAGCCGAACTCGGCGCTCGCCCAGAGGCACACCTCCTCGCCGATCCGGGACAGGTGCGTGAAGAGCACGGCGACGGCGTACAGGTAGTCGAGTGCGAAGTCGCGATCCGCCACAGCGTCGAGCGAGTTGCGCGTGACCGGGCCCGGCGGCGGCGGCAGCGGCAGCGTCGAGCCGGCGAGCGCTCCCGCGCCGAGCGGCGAAGGCTCGGCCTGCGCCCGCGCGTGGGCGAAGCGCGCGAGGTCGCGCTCGAGCATCTCCGCCCAGGCGAGCAGGTGGTGGCCTACGGTGACCGGCTGGGCGCGCTGCAGGTGCGTGTAGCCGGGCATCCGCATCTCGGCATCCGCGGCCGCTCGCTCGAGCAAGACGTCGGCGAACGACCGGATCTTCGCGGACGCCTCGTCGCAGGCGTCGACGACGTAGAGCCGGAACGCTGCGGCGACCTGATCGTTCCGCGAGCGCCCGGCGTGGATCCTGCGCCCGACCTCGCCGAGCTTCCGCTCGATGAGCGTGTGCACGTCCTCGTCACCCGGCTCCCACTCGAGGCCTGCGAGCGTCTCTTCGACCTCGGCGAGCTCGGCGTCGGAGAGCAATCCTGCCGCCTGCAGCCGCCGCGCGTGCACGACCGTCGCGGTGCAGTCGTACGGCAGCAGCTCGGCGTCGTCGCCGTGCAGGAACGCCTCGACCTCGGGGGCGAGCGACTCACCCACGCGAGCGGCCCAGAGACTCACGCCGTCGCCTTTCCCCGCGCCAGCGCCGCGAGCAGCTCGGTCTCGAGGGCCTGGAGCGTGATGAAGCCTACCGCGGCCCGGTGCGGGAAGGTCTCGCCCTCTCCGTAGGATGCGAGCGTCTCCGCGTAGAGCGCGTGCTCCGAGCGCCGGCCGACGACGACGGCCGCGGACGGCCGCAGCTCCAGCCGCACCTCGCCTGTCATTCGTGCCTGCGTAACGTCGACGAACGCGTCGATCGCCTCGCGTAAAGGGCTGAACCAGAGGCCCTCGTAGACGAGCTCCGTCCAGCGAATCTCGAGCGGGCGCTTGCAGCGCAGCTCGTCCTTCGTCAGCACGAGATCCTCGAGCGCCCGGTGGGCTTCGATGAGCGCGATCGCCGCCGGAGCCTCGTAGATCTCGCGGCTCTTGATGCCCACGACGCGGTTCTCGACCATGTCGATTCGGCCGATGCCGTAGGCGCCGGCGGCACGGTTGAGCGTCGCGACGAGCTCGACCAGTGACAGCTCCTCGCCGTCGAGCGAGACCGGGAGGCCGTCCTCGAAGCCGACGACGACCTCGACCGGCGCTGGTGCCGCTTCGGGGGACGTCGTCAGCGCGTACACGTCCTCCGGTGGCGCCATCCACGGGTCCTCGAGGATCCCGGCCTCGATCGAGCGCCCCAAGAGGTTTTCGTCGATCGAGTAGGGCGACGAGGCGGTCTGCGTGACGGGGATGCCGCGCTCGAGGGCGTAGGCGATCTCGGCCTCGCGCGTCCAGATCGTGTCCCGCAGCGGCGCGATGACCCGCACGCCGGGGTACGTGGCCTTGAACGCGAGCTCGAAGCGGAGCTGGTCGTTGCCCTTGCCCGTGCAGCCGTGGACGACCGCCTCGGCGCCCGCCTCCTCCGCAAGCGACGCGACCGCCTCGGCCACGACCGGTCGAGACAGCGCCGAGACCAGCGGGTAGCGGCCCTCGTAGAGCGCGTTCGTCTTCAGCGCCTTCGCGACCTGCTCGTTCGCGAACGCGTCCTTGCGGTCGAGCAGGACGACGTCGTCGGCGCCGGTCGCTCGGCCGCGAGCGAGCGAGGCGTCGAGGTCGAATTCCTGGCCCACGTCGACGAGGACGGCGATCACCTCGTCGAAGCCGTAGTCCTCCTTCAACCAGGCGATCGCGCAGCTCGTGTCCAGCCCGCCCGAGTAGGCGAGCACCGCGATCCGGCTCATGCGGCTCCTTCCAGCAGGTGGGCCCGCAACTCGTCCCGCAGCTCGCGGCCGGTGACACCCTCGCGGGCGACGATCAAGATCGTGTTCTCCCCGGCGACCGTGCCGAGAATCTTTGGGTGCCCGGCCCGGTCGATCTCCTCGCAGAGCGCGCTGGCGAAGCCCGACGGGGTGGTGACGAGCACGAGGTTGCCGCTCGACTCGATGCGCAGCGCGACGCGGCGTAGGCTGGCGCCGATGTCGCGCGGGCGGGCGTCCTCGGGCAGCGCATAGACGAGCCGCCCGGATGCGTCGCGTACCTTGACGAGCCCGAGCTCGCGGATGTCGCGCGAGACGGTCGTCTGGACGACGTCGTGACCGGCCGCGTGCAGGGCGGCGGCGAGCTCCGACTGCGTCGAGACCGCCTGTTCGCGGACGAGGCGCCTGATCGCGCCCTGGCGCTCGGATCGGTTCATGTGAGGACCTCCTCCAGGATGGTGAGGGCGTGATCCACCTCGTCCGGCCCGACGACGAGCGGCGGGGCGAGGCGCAGGACGAGCTCGCCGGCGGCGAGGACGACGAGGCCGCGCTCGAGCGCCGCCTCGACGAGCTCGGCGGCCGGCCGCTCGGTGTCGGCTCCGAGGAGCAGGCCTGCGCCCCGCGGCTCGGCGACTCCCGAAAGCTCGGCGAGCCCGGCTCGCAACCGCCTGCCCTGCTCGCGCACGTTCGCGAGCAGGGCGTCGTCGACCGCGTCCAC
>Ga0136621_1000068_pt1 | contig 33261 bp, 39 predicted proteins | sample AntDryUQ445A2306_FD_104673 | JGI IMG/M metagenome (GOLD analysis project Ga0136621, IMG submission 104673) | Polar desert sand microbial communities from Dry Valleys, Antarctica - metaG UQ445A (23.06) | ecosystem: Environmental > Terrestrial > Soil > Desert | place: Antarctica: Dry Valley...
GAGTGTCCCCGCTCGCCCCGCTGCAAGCCCGAGCCGGCGCAGCTGCGCCGGCGACAGCGCGCCGACCGCCTCGCACGTGGGCGTTCCCCCACACACCCGCGCGATCGAGCGCTCGATCGCGCGTGCTCGCCTGGCCTCGATCAGCTGGCCGCAGATCGCGCGGACGACCGCCTGGGTGACCGTCGCAAGCCGCAGCGGCCGCAGACCGTGGAGCTCGCGAATCGAGCGTCCGAGCAGGGGATCGGAGCGGAAGCGCCGCACGAACTCGGTGTGGTCGGTGTCCAATGCGAGCATGAAGCGCAGCAGCTCGAGTCCCGCCTCGTCGGGCGCCCGCAGCACGACCGCCCCGTCGCATCGCTGCCGGGCCTCGCCGCACCCACCGCCCGGGAGTGGCGTCCCGTAGCCCTCGGTGCGTGAGCTGAGGCGAAGCGAGTACGGACCGCTGGGCCTCACCACCTCCTCGAGCATCCCGCCACCTTACTGTTGTCACCAGATGCGCCTCACCGATGCGATCTCGCTCCGCTCCCGCCGCCGCAAGTTCGATCTGTTCATGGAGACGATGCGACCGACCACCGATACGACCGTCCTCGACGTCGGTGTGGACGACTTCGGCTTCGGCGAGAGCGGCCGGTGCGGCACGCTGAATTTCTTCGAGGAGGTCTACCCCTGGCAGGACCGGATCACTGCACTCGGACAGCACGAGGGCCGTACGTTCGTGGAGCGCTATCCGGCGGCGAGTTACGTCCAGGGAGACGCGCTGAACCTCCCGTTCGGGGACGGTTCCTTCGACGTCGTCTTCTCGAATGCGGTGATCGAGCACGTCGGGCGACGCGACGCGCAGCAGCGCTTCGTCGACGAGATCCTCCGGGTCGCTTGCCGAGCCTTCGTCGCGACCCCGAACCGTTGGTTTCCGATTGAGGTGCACACTCGCGCGCCGCTCGTGCACTGGCTGCCGGAACGCGCCTCCCACCGCGCCTACGACTTGATCCGCAAGCCCTGGGCGAAAGAGAACTATTTGCTCGGTCCGCGTGACCTCGCCAAGCTCTTCCCGCCGCAGGCGCGGATTGTCAACCTCGGCATGACCCTGGCGGCGATCGTTGACTGAGCGTTTCCCCCGCTACGCCCTTTACGCCTTCGTCGTCGGCCTCCCGCTCCACAACCTCGTCATGGCAGAATTGTGGGAGCTCGGCGTGCGGGGGGTGGCACTCGACGTCGTCTCGGCCTGGAAAGAGGCGCTGCTCGCGCTGGCCCTTGGAGTCGTCGTCTGGCGCCATCGGGGGCTTCCCTTCAAGGCCACCCTCACCGACGCGCTCGCGCTCGTGTACGCGGCCATCGTCGTCCTGTACGCCCTGATCCCCCAGGACTGGCTGGGAGGCGACGCATCGGCACGAGGCGTCCTCTTCGGCGCCCGCCACGACCTCCTCCCGGTGGCGGCCTTCTTCCTTGGCCGCGGCCTCCATTTCGACCGGAACGAGCTGCGCCGCATCGCACTCCTGATCGTGGCGACGGCGGGCGCCGTTGCGGCGTGGGGACTGATCGACATCTACGCCCTCTCGCTCCAGTTCTGGCGCGACTCGGGCGTCCCCGGCTGGTTCGACGAGCAGCTCGGGCTCGACTACCGCGGGCTCTCAGGTCTGCCGGAGAACTTCGTCTACAACTCAGGCGACGAGCGGCCGCTGCGTCGACTCGTCTCGAGCTTCCTCAGCCCGCTGGCGACGGCCTATCTGCTCCTCGTGGCCATCCTCGCGGCGCCGACGTGGCGCGGGTCGCGTTGGCTCTCCGCGCTCAGCGGCTTGCTGCTCGTCGGCCTCCTTTTCACCTACTCGCGCACTGCACTCGCGGCGCTCGCGCTCGCACTGCTCGTGCTCGCGTACGCCTTGCGCACGTGGTGGCCCGTCGCCGCGGCAGCGGTCGTGCTCGCGACCGCCTTCTTCTTCATCCGTGCGTATCCCGACATCGCCCCGGTGTCGAGCTTCACTCCCTCGGAGCTGATGATTCAGCGTGCGGGCGGCCGTGAGGAAGAGACGAGCGAGGATCCCTTCAGCCCGGACGAATCCTCGTTCGACAGTCATCTGGATAGCCTCCGCGCCGGCATCGAGACGGTCGTGGAGCATCCGCAGGGGTACGGGCTGGGGAATGCCGGCGTGACCGCCAAGCGCACCGATGCCCCCATCAAGGCCGGCGAGTCCACCTACACGGAGCTCGGAGTCGAGCTCGGCCTGCTCGGGATGCTCGTCTTCATCGCATGGCAGCTGTCGCTCCTCCAGCGGATCCTGCGCCGAGCGCCGTGGCTCGGCGCGTCGCTGGCCGCAGTGCTCGCCCTGGGTATCCAGACCGACGTGATCGGCGTCCACTGGCTCGCCTTCGTGCTCTGGGCACTCGCAGGCGAGCGTGCCTGAGGCACCGCGCGTCTAGAGTTGACAGCGTGAGTCCGCCGATCGATCCGCGTGTGGACATCGGCCACGTTCATCTGAAGGTCGCCGACATCGAGCGGGCGCTCGGCTTCTACGTGGGCGTCCTCGGGTTCGAGCTGCAACAGCGCATGGGCGGCCAGGCCGCCTTCGTCTCGGCCGGCGGCTACCACCACCACATCGGGCTGAACACCTGGGAGAGCGGCGGCGGCGCGCCGCCGCCGCCTGGGCACACCGGCCTCTTCCACGCTGCGATCCGCTATCCCGACCGGCGCACCCTCGCGGATGCGCTGCGGCGGCTCGTCGAGGCGAAGATCCCGATCAGCGGGGCCTCCGACCACGGTGTCAGCGAGGCCATCTACCTCAGCGATCCCGACGGCAACGGGCTTGAGCTCTACCGCGACCGCCCCCAGGAGGAATGGCCCCGCACCGCGAGCGGCGAGGTCGTGATGACCACCGAGCGGCTCGACCTGCAGTCGCTGCTAGCGGAGGACTGACGCGATGCCTCGCGGTTATATGGAGGGCCCGGCCGCCGAGGAGGCAGAGCGCAGGCTCGACGAACTCGAGCGCGGCGTCGCGGCGGAGCCTCCGGCCGACCGGCTTGCCGTCATGGGCGCGACCGCCGACGACCCGGAACGCCACTTCCTCGGTTGGCGCGACGAGGTCGACCCGGAGGTGCTCTTCGAGTCGGGGGAAGCGTGGGGAATCTCCATCGTGCGGGTGCGCGCCGGTTGAGCCAGCAGCAGTGGACAGCCGTCGACCGCTACCTCGTCGACCGGCTCGTCCCCTCCGATCCCGCGCTCGAGGCGGCCCTGGCGGCCGGCGACGCGGCGGTGTCGCCGGCCCAAGGGAAGCTCTTGCACCTGCTGGCGCTGGCGGTCGGTGCCAGGTGCATCCTCGAGGTCGGCACGCTCGCCGGCTACAGCACGATCTGGCTTGCGCGGGCGCTTGAGCCCGGCGGGAGTCTCGTCACGCTCGAGTCCGATCCCGCCTGTGCCGAGGTAGCGCGAGCGAATCTCGCACGGGCGGGCCTCGCCGACGTCGTCGAGCTGCGCTCCGGGCCGGCGCTCGACACCCTGCCGCAGCTCCGGGGCCCCTTCGACCTGATCTTTCTGGACGCCGACAAGGCGGAGAACCCGGAGTACCTCCGCTGGGCGCTCGAGCTCTCGCAGCCCGGCACGCTGATCGTCGCCGACAACGTTGTGCGCGATGGGGCGATTCTCGAGGAGTCGAGCACCGATCCGCGCGTCCAGGGGATCCGTCGTTTCTTCGAGCTGCTCGCGGCGGAGCCCCGTGTGAGCGCGACGGCGATCCAGACCGTCGGCAGCAAGGGCTGGGACGGCTTCGCGCTCGCGCTCGTCGTCGCCGGGCCGTAACTGCGCTATACCTACAGCGTGGCGAAGGCCATCGAGCAGCTCGAGCGCGTGATCATCCGCTTCGCGGGCGACTCGGGCGACGGGATGCAGCTCACGGGCGACCGTTTCACGAGCGAGACGGCCGTGATGGGAAACGACGTCTCGACCCTGCCAGACTTCCCGGCCGAGATCCGCGCGCCGGCGGGCTCGCTCCCGGGCGTCTCCGGCTTCCAGCTCCATTTCGCCGACCACGACATCCTTACCCCTGGCGACGCGCCGAGTGTCCTCGTCGCGATGAACCCCGCAGCGCTGAAGACGAACCTGCGCGACCTGCCGAAGGGCGGGACGCTGATCGTCGATACAGACACCTTCAAGGAGCGCAATCTCGCGAAGGCGGGGTACGAGGCGAACCCGCTCGAGGACGGCTCGCTCGAGGACTACCACCTTCACCCCGTCGCGTTGACCTCGATGACCGTCGAGGGGCTGAAGGGGATTGCGGGCGTGACGTCGCGCGAAGCCGAGCGCTCGAAGAACTTCTTCGCGCTCGGGCTGATGTCGTGGCTCTACAACCGACCGACCGACGGGACGCTCGAGTTCATCCAGCGGAAGTTCGGCAAGCGGCCGGAGATCGCGCAAGCGAATGCAACCGCCTTCAAGGCGGGCTACGCGTACGGCGAAACCTCCGAGGACTTCGCGGTCTCCTACGAGATCGCGCCGGCAAAGCTGGCACCGGGCACCTATCGGCAGATCACCGGGAATATTGCGCTCGCGTACGGATTGATCGCTGCTTCGAGGCTCTCCGGGCTCGACCTTTTCCTCGGCGCGTACCCGATCACCCCCGCCTCCTCGATCCTGGAGGAACTGGCGCGGCACAAGGCCTTCGGCGTGCGGACGTTTCAGGCCGAGGACGAGATCGCCGCCGTCGGCGCAGCGCTCGGAGCGGCCTTCGGGGGCTCGCTCGGCGTCACGACCTCGGCGGGACCGGGCGTTGTCCTGAAGGCGGAGACGATCGGGCTTGGCATCACGCTCGAGCTGCCGCTGGTGATCCTCGACATCCAGCGCGCCGGTCCGTCGACGGGTATGCCGACCAAGCCCGAGCAGGCCGACCTGCTGATGGTCATGTTCGGCCGGAACGGCGAGAGCCCCGTGCCGGTGATCGCAGCCTCCACACCGTCGCAGTGCTTCCACGCGGCGATCGAGGCGGCACGGATCGCCCTCAAGTACCGGACGCCGGTCTACCTGCTCAGCGACGCATACCTCGCAAACGGCTCCGAGCCGTGGCTGATTCCGGACGTCGGTTCGTTACCCGACATCTCGACGACGTTCGCGACGCAGGCAGACGGCGAGTTCATGCCCTACGCCCGCGACCCGGAGACGCTGTCGCGACCGTGGGCGCTACCGGGCACGCCGGGGCTCGAGCACCGGATCGGCGGGCTCGAGAAGGCGGACGTGACCGGCTCCATCTCGTATGACCCCGACAACCACGATCTGATGACCCGGCTCCGCGCGGCGAAGGTGGCCGGGATCGCCAACGACATCCCGCTTCTCGAGGTCGACGACCCGGATGGGGCGGATACGCTGGTGTTGGGCTGGGGCTCGACCTACGGGCCGATCGGCGCAGCGGTGAAGCGCGTGCGCCGCGAGGGCGTCAAGATCGCGCGGACGCATCTCCACTACCTCAACCCGTTCCCCCGCAACACGGGCGAGGTGCTGCGCCGCTACGACAAGATTCTCGTGCCGGAGATGAATCTGGGCCAACTGCTGAAGCTCGTGCGCGCTGAGTTCCTCGTCGATGCGGTCGGCTACAACCGCGTCCGTGGACTGCCCTTCAAAGCGTCGGAACTGGCGGAGGCGATCGTCGCGGTCGTAGAGTCATGAGCAAGCTTGCGCAGGAGCGCCCGTTCTCCTACCGGCAACGCGCCGACGGCACAGTGGCGATCCTCTGGAAGAATCGGTTGGCGACCGTGCTCGCGGGGAAGCTGGCCGAGCGGGTTCTCGACGCTACCCCGGGGGCGGACGAAGCGCGGCTGCAGCTGCTGATGGCCAAGGCAACCGGGAACTTCAAACGGGGGAACGAAAGGCGCCGTTGACGGTGCACAGGCGATGAAGGTGCCCAGGCCATGAAGGTGCGCAGCGAAGCTGCGACGCGTACGGTGGTTGCATGAGCGAGAGCGGGAATGGCACGCCGCTGACGCTGACGGCGAAGGATTTCAAGTCCGACCAGGAGGTGCGCTGGTGCCCGGGTTGCGGGGACTACGCGATCCTGAACGCCGTCCAATCATTCATGCCCGAGCTCGGGCTCGAGCGGGAGCGCATCGTCTTCGTCTCCGGGATCGGCTGCGCCGCGCGCTTCCCGTACTACATGCAGACCTACGGGATGCACTCGATCCACGGCCGCGCGCCTGCGATCGCGACGGGACTCTCCGTCTCGCGTCCCGATCTCTCGGTGTGGGTCGTGACCGGCGACGGCGATGCGCTCTCGATCGGCGGCAACCACCTGATCCACGCGCTCCGCCGCAACGTGAACCTGAAGATCCTGCTCTTCAACAACCGCATCTACGGGCTGACGAAGGGCCAGTACTCGCCGACCTCCGAGCTCGGCAAGGTGACGAAGTCGACGCCGCTGGGCTCGCTCGACCAGCCGTTCAACCCGCTGAGCGTCGCGATCGGCGCCGAGGCGACCTTCGTCGCACGCGCGATCGACACCGACAAGAGGGAGCTGACCGAGGTGCTGCGCGCGGCGGCCGAGCACAAAGGGAGCGCCTTCGTCGAGATCTACCAGAACTGCAACATCTACAACGACAACGCGTTCGACTTCGTGCGCGAGCAGAAGGAGAACCGGCTTTACCTCCGCGACGGCGAGCCGATCGTCTGGGGCGACAAGGGTATCCGGCTGCTCCCGGACGGCTCCCCGGAGGTCGTCAGCGCCTCAGCCGAGGGGCTGCTGGTACACGACGTGCACACCCACGAGCCGGCGCACGCGTTCGCCTTGAGCCGCATGACGCAGCAGGCGATCGGCGCTACCCCGGTGGGCGTCTTCCGAGCCGTCGATCGCCCGGTCTACGACGAGCTGATGGCCGAGCAGATCGCCGTCGCGAAGGCGAAGGGCGAAGGCGAGCTCGTGTCGCTGCTCCATGGCAGCGATACGTGGAGTATCTAGCAAGCCTGAGCGACCCCGCTCTCGTGCCGTCGGCGCGCGAGCTCCGGAAAGTTGCGGAGACCAACCCGCCCAGGAGCAGAACCGCTCCGGCGATCACCCGGCCGCTGAGGAGCAGCCAGATCGCCAGCCCCACGAGCACGGCGCCCACCGCCAGGAGCGCAGTCGCGGGCGGCACGCCGAAGACCTGCCGATTGGCGTGCACGTTCACGGCGTCAGGCTGTTCCAGTGCGGCTCCGCACCAACCGCAGAACTGCATCCCCGGCGGCACCTCGCGAGCGCAGGTCGGACATGGGGTGGCCTTCGCGGTCAACTGAGCGGCGTCCCGATCAGCCAGTGATGACCGGACGGATCCGCCACGCAGCCCTGCCTGAGACCGTAGGGCTGATCGGCGACCGGGAAGATCTCCGTGGCGCCCGCGGCGATTGCCTGAGCGGTGGCGTCGTCCGCGTCGTCGACGATCAGGTTGAGGCGGACGGTCGTCCCACCGAGGGCCTCCGGACTGAGATTGAAGGCCCCGGGATTCTCGTCGACCACGAAGAACCGGTTTTCGCCGATCGACAGCTCGGAGACGATCTGGCCCGTGGGAGTCGTCAGGCGTGTCTGCTCGACTGCGTCGAACGCGCGCACGTAGAAGTCGACCGCGGCAGCCGCGTCCTTGAGCGTCAACCCGGAAAGAGTGACGAAGCGTGTATCCAGAACCTTGTGGCCCTGATGCGTGCGGTTTGAACCGCTGTCGGCGGGCTCGCGCTCACCTTCTCGGCCTGGACTCGGCGCCGGTAACCGCGTACCCTGAGATGAGTTGACGATTGCGGTGACCGTAGACCTTGGCTGGCCTTGGTGGGTGACGACGATCATCGCCGTCGCAGTCGCGATCGCAGCCGGGGTCGCGTGTTTCCTGACGCTCCGGCCGCTGGCACGCGGTGTCCTGGCCACGCTCGCCGTGCAGGGAGTCGTGCTCGCAATGGTCGCGCCCCTGGTCATGGGCAACGGCGGCGCCGGCGACTCGAGGGCGGCGATGGAACCGAGCGCCGAGCTCACGAGCGCGGACTACGCACGACAGGCAGACGCGAACTGCACCCGCTTCGGCACATTCGCCGCGACGCTGGGCAATCCGTCGACGCTGCCCGGGACGGCAAAGATGTTCGACCGGCTGATGCCGGCTTTCTGGAACGCCTGGATGGCGCAGGGCCTCCTCCGTCCGCCTCTCGAGGAGCGTCCAGTCGCGGGACGATGGATGAAAGCGATGAGGTCGTACGGAAGCAGCCTCGAGGCCGTCCGCTACGCCGCGGGACGAGGCGACAAGCAAGGCGTGAATGACGCAAACCGTCTCGCGAACCGGCATGCGCAGGAGGCCGCTCGGCTTTCATCCCGGCTCGGCATGAAGGTCTGCTTCAGCTAGACCGGTCGGATCGCGAACGCCTCGACGGGCGCGGACTTTCCTTTCAGCTCGAGCTCGCGCCGTTTCGCATCGGGATAGTCCTCGACGACCACGGCGTACGTCTCGGCGTCGATGAGGATCTCGCCGGCCGCCGCCTGAGCGGTGAGTCGGGCCGCGGTGTTGGTCACGTCCCCGAGCGCCGTGAAATCCTTGTAGCCGCCGCCTCCGACGTTCCCGACGAACTCCTCGCCGCTCGCGATCCCGATGCCGATGTCGAGCCAGTTCCCCTCGTCGCTGCCGTAGCCGACCGACCGCAACAGCGCGCCCGCCCCCTCGACCGCCTTCCGCGGGTAGTGCTTCCCGGCGAGGCCCGGGACGAAGAGGCCCATGACGTTGTCGCCTTCGACCTGCCCGAGCAGCGCCTCAGCCGACAGCAGGGCCGACGACGCCGTCCCGTAGAAGCGGTTCATCAGCGCCGGCACCTCCGCCGGCGATAGTCCTTCCGTCAAATGGGTGTAGCCGCGCACGTCGGCGAAGAGCACCGAGAGCGGCACGACGGCACCGCCCCTAGGTGCCCATTCGATTCAGCGCGCGCAGATGCTCGCGTTCTTCGCGGACGGCGAGTACCCGACCCACTTCAACGTTCCTGCGACCGGGCCCTTGAAGGGTGCGTTGCAGAACTTGCAGCGCCAAGGGCTCGGGAAGAGCGCAAAGAAGCGGCGGTAGATCCGCTGCATCCCAGCGATCGGGTGGTCTCCTCGGAGGATCCCCTCCCAGCGCGGGTGCATCTGCTCGACGCCGGGCACGATCTCCGGTCGATCCCTGCGAAATTTCATGGTTCCTCCACTCTAGGGGACGGGACACCATTCTCCGGCTTGCCTGCATCGGGTGCAATGCCTCGACCAAGCCACGCGCCGAGGACGATCCAGGCGAGATCGAGACCCACCAGCCCCCCGCTCAGATGACCGATGAGGCCGGTCAGGACCAGTGTCAGTGGGAGTGCGAGCGCGAGCAGCCACGCTCCGAAGCGCGACGCCGCGCGCCGACGCAACAGCGCGATACCGAGCACCGTGGATCCGATCAGCGTGAGCAGCAGCCCCGGTGCCGAGAACGCGAGGAATCCGAAGTCGAGGTACGGCGTCCAGTACTCCACGACCGCGCCGAGCAGGGCGAGCGGGTAACCGACGAGGCCGATCCTGAAGCCCCAGCGCTCGACCCCTTGCGCTTGGCCCGCGCGGCGCGCCCACAGGGCGAGGAAGCCGAGCACGAGGCCGAGGATGACGAAGAGATACACCTTCCCGTACGTCTTGTAGACGGTGTCTGCGGAGCCCCAGTCGAGCAGCGGCTCGAGCAGATCGCGTCCGGAGTCCGCCCACTTGATCGCGCCCTGTGAGTCGGCGCCGTCCTCGGTCGCAAAGTACGCGAGCGAGTGGAGCGGGAAGTACAAGATGCCGAGGGTTCCGCCGCCCACGGCAGCGAGACCAAGCCGACGCTCCGTCGCGGGAGCGAGTCGCACGGAAACGGGCTCTAGGCCCGCGACTCGCCGGCCGTGTCGTCTACAGCCTCCGGCTCGAGCGTTGCTTCGGTTGCCTCGCCGGCGCGCGCGTCCGCTGCCGCCTGCTTCTTCTCGGCCTTCAACACGCGGCGCTCCCTGAGCCTTTGCTCGCGCTGCATCTTCGCCATCGTCGTCTGTCGCTTGGAACTCGAGCTCATCAAGCCCTTTCTGTTCGTCGTTCATCGCCGATCCCGGGACGTCCCTGCACACCGTACCCATGAGAACAACCGGTCGCGGCTCTCTCGACCCTCGACACTTGGCTTTTCGCTACTCGTGTTAGGGAAAGCCGCGTGTCAAGTGGAGGCGCCGCTGCCCCCCGCAGCGGCGCCTCCGACTGGTTCGACCCTCTGCTAGAGGCTTGATGTGAAACTCCGGCACGCACGGCCGGTGTGCCAGACACTGCGCGGTTTCGCCGGCTCCGGCTTGCCCGTAGTACCACTACGTGCTGCGCCCGACCCGGCGAAACCGCTTGGTCTGGCCCATCCCCGCACGCACCCGAGTTTCACATCAAGCCTCTAACGGACGAACGTCCTGCGAGCCGGCGCGCTCGTCGACCCTCCGGTGTCGCGGGCGCGCAAGGTCATCGTGTAGCGACCCTTGCCGCGGAAACGCAGAGCCGGAACCCAGCTCCGCGTATAGACGCCGCACGGGTCTGGCGCGGCTCGTGTCGAGAAGCGCCGGGTCAGCGATACCCGACCAGGCCGGGAGTCGGTCGCAAGGATCGTCAGGTTCCGCCCGCCGTCATCGCAGACGCGGAACCGGGCGTAGACCCGGTTGCCTAGGAAGCGGACCGACACGAACGAGATCGCCGGCCGACTGTTCGGCTCGACGGCCGGCGCTACAACCGCCGACAGGTTGGTCGTCGCAGTACCGGTGCCCTGAGCGTTGCGCGCGGTCACCTGCGCGCGAAGACGGTAGCCGACGTCGGCAGCCCTCACGCCGTATGTCTGGCCCGTTGCCCCCCCGACGTTGACGCAGTTCAGCGCATCCACGTCGCAGCGCTGCCACTGATACGCGAACGAGGTGGGGTCACCGGTCCAGGTACCCGTGACAACCGCGAGCTCCTCGCCCACCTGAGCCTCGCCGTCGATCGAGGGGCGCTGAGTGTTCTGTGGTCCAGCGTTCGGCGGGACGACCGCGGTCGGCTCCGAACGGGCGTTCGTCGCGCCGTCAGCGTTGACGGCGGTCACACGAACTCGCAGCGTCCTGCCCGAGTCTGGAGTCGCCACGGTGTAGGTCCGCTGCGTCGCCGCGGCGATGTTCACGCAGCTCACTCCGCTCGCGTTGCAGCGCTGCCACTGGTACTGGAACGCCGTCGGGGTGTTCGACCATGTGCCGTTCTGCGCGGTCAGTGTCTCGCCGACGCGCGCGTTGCCAGTGATCGTCGGTGGCGCGGTGTTCGCCGGAGGCGCCGCCAGGGCGGAGCCTACGAATGCCATCGAGGCCAGCACCGTCATGATCGCGACGGCACCACGCCTCGTTGATTTCCAATGGGTGTTTTTCATTCCATCTCCCCTTTGTTTGACAGAGGAGTTTTTTCTCGGTTTGAGTCAGCGAAAAACGCCCGAAGCAAAGGATTCACAAACTGCAAACACACGACATCACACACACGGCATCTAGGTGAGCCGTGCACAAGCAGTTGGCGGTAAGACACCGGAGCCCGCCGTGCGGGCGGGCTCCGGTCTTGATCGTAAGCCGAAAGCCTTACCCGTCTTCGGCGTCTGCGCGGGTGATCGTCACCGTGCGCACGTGCTCGCAGTTGACCGCCACGTCCGACTCGTTCGCGTTGAGCCAGACACGGTCATTGCCCGGGCCGCAGTCGAGCATGTCGACCTGGTCGTCGTTCGCGATCGCGTGCAGACGGTCGTTGCCCTCGCCGCCGTTCAGCGTGTCGGCGCCTCGGCCTCCGAACATGCGGTCGTCGCCGTTGCCGCCGTTCACGGTGTCGTTCCCGTGCCGGCCGCGAAGCAGGTCGTTGTCGTCGCCGCCATTCAGGACGTCATCGCCAGCGCCACCGCGAATGCGATCGCGACCGGCGCCTCCGTCAACCGTGTCGTTGCCCGCGCCGGCGAAGACCCGGTCATTGCCGCCGAGCGCGTTGATCGTGTCGTTCCCGGCGAGACCGGCGATCGCATCGGAGTTCTCGGTACCGGTGAGCGTGTCGTCGCCGGACGTACCCTTGATTCGATTGAACTCGTGCGCCGCCGCCGCGCTGACGACCACGAGCGCAAACAGCGAGAGGAGCGTGACGATCAGCTTGCGGTTCATCGTTGTGCCTCCTTGAGAGAAGTTCATGCCTTATGAGTCTCGGCCCGTCCTGTCAGCCGCCCGTTCGCCGGATGTAAAACGCGCGTAAAGCCACTACGCGCGTGCTAGCTGCGGCGCCAGCGGCGCAGGCTCGGGAGTGGGCAGCCGCACGACGAACCGGGTCAGAGAACCGGGTTGGCTCGCGACCTCGACGCTACCACCCATCCCCTCGACCAGCTGCTTGACGATGGCAAGACCGAGGCCCGTTCCGACCGGCCGCTCGCGACCGTAACGGGAGTAGAGGTAGAAGCGCTCGAACGCCCTCGGCAGCTCCTCGGCCTGCAGCCCGGGGCCGGTGTCCTCGATCGCGATCGATCCCGCCTCGGCGATGAGGCGAACTGAGCCACCCGGGGGGGTCACCCGCAGGGCGTTTTCGACGAGGTTCGACACCACCTGCACCATCCGGTCGGCGTCTCCGACGGCCGGGGAGGGGCCACGGGCGGAGAGCAGAAGCTCGACGCCGAAGCCTTGCGCCTGCGCCTCGTAACGTCGTGCCACCTCGCGAGCGATCTCGCCGAGATCGATCGGCGCGCGTTGCACACTGAACTCGCTCTTGTTCATGCGCGCGAGGTCGAGCAGGTCGCGGACGAGCCGCTCGAGCCGTACCGCCTCGCGGCGAATCGTCTCCGCTGCCTCCTCGGGGTCGAGCACCCCTTCGCCGAGCCCTTCGGCATAGCCGCGGATCGCCGTCAGCGGTGTCTTCAGCTCGTGGCTGACCGAGAGGAGGAACTGGCGCTCGGCCATCCGCGCCTGCGCGAGCTGCGCCGCGGCCTCGTTGAACGATCCGGCGAGCAGCGCGAGCTCCCGCGCGCCCTGCTCCGGGATCGGCTCCGGCGACTCGTCGTGCGCGAGGGTTCGCGCCGCCTCGGCGACGCGGCGCACCGGACGCGCGATTGCGCGCGCGAGGAAGAAGGCCACCGCAGCCGCGAGCGCCCCGGCCGCGAGCGCCCCGATCAGGAGCCCGCGGGCGTGGGGTTGCCAGGAAGAGGCGACAACGTCGGTCGGACGCAGGAGGACGAACCCCTTTCCGCCAACCAGCCGCGCCGCATAGAAGAAACGCTCACCATCGACCGTGATGGTGCCGTCGAGCGGCACTCCGCGGCGCAGCTGCGCCGCCCGCTCCGGCGGGAGATAGGGAGAGGAGCCGTCGAGCGTCGCCGGCACGATCCGCTCGTCCTGCCGGTCGAGGATGGGCTGGAGCTTGCCAACGCGCGAGAACGGCAGGAGAGCAACCCGCTCGCGCTGGGACAGAAGATCCATCTGGGCGCTCACGTCCCTCAGCGTGTTCCGCTCGACCGCGCGTCGGGTCAGGGTTGCACCGATTGCAAGCGCCAGCGCGACGGAGAGGATTGCGGCGACGCCGATCGCCGCGAACAGCCGCGCTCGCAAGCTCATGAGCCGACTCGCGGCTGACGAGCTTGCCGGCAGCGGGCCGCAGGCACGCGGCTGAGAGTCACTCCCGGACGGCCTTGTAGCCCGACCCGCGAACCGTGCGGATCAGCTTCGCCCTGCCGAGCTTCCGCCGCAGCTGCGCGACGTGGACGTCGACGGTGCGAGTCCCGCCTTCGAACGTCATTCCCCAGACGCGGTCGAGCAGCTGGTCGCGCGAGAAGACGATGCCGACGTTCTCGGCGAGCCACGCGAGCAGGTCGAACTCCTTGACCGTGAGCTCCACGAGCTCCCCGGCCACCCGCACCTCGCGCTCGTCAGGACGGAGCGCGACGTCACCCAGCGTCAGCAGCTCACGTCGCGGCTGACCGTCCGACCGCCGAAGCACAGCCTTGATCCGCGCTGTCAGCTCACGCGGGGAGAAGGGCTTCGCGACGTAGTCATCGGCGCCGACCTCGAGACCGAGGACACGGTCGACCTCCTCGTCACGGGCCGTCAACATCACGATCGGGACGTTGCCACGGTTCCTCATCTCGCGGCACACGTCGAAGCCGTCGATCCCAGGCAGGTTGAGGTCGAGCACGACGATCCTGATCTCGTGCCGGCCAAGCTCCGCCAGTGCCTCCTCGCCGGAGCGAACCCACAGGACGCGATAGCCACTCGCGGCAAGATAGCTCCGGATCAGCTGCCCGATCGCGAGCTCGTCCTCAACCACGAGGACGAGTGGGCCCGTCGCCGTCTCGAGCAGCCCGGGCGACTCGAGCGAGGCGGGGCTGCTGCTCACTTACGCGGGCTGGCCTGCACGATGTGCGCGGCGGCGTCACCCTCACGGACCGCGGTTGCCGTCATCCCGCGCCGCAGCGAGCCGAGTGGGACGCGCCGGCCTCGGAAGAGCACTTCTGCAGTCGGGGAGACAGCGATCGGAACGACTGTTCCGTCGCGCTCGAGGAGCGTCAGCGAGTCGCCTGTGACGTTGCGGATGCGGCCACGATCGATGCGGTAGAGGTGCACGCCGGCACCATCCTGCAGGATGACCTCGGCGCGCACGAGCTTCGGGCCGAAGAAGAGATCCTGGAGCCCGCGCGTCAGCGCCAAAGCCGGTGCCGCGAACACGAGAACAAGATTCACGGCAAGCAGGGCAGCCACCACCCAGAGCGCCTTCGGAAGGCGTTTCTTCATGTCCGGATTGTCGGAGGAGAAGGTCAGAGCGCCGTGCTCACAACGTAAGGGAAATGTAAAACGGACACTCCGGTGGTGGGTCGGTCCGAAATCTGAGCCCGGATATCCACGACGCAGAAGCGGTTGCCCTCTGGGTCAGCAAGGATCACGTAGTCGGCGTCCGGCGGGCGCTTGTCCCAGTGCACTTCGGTAGCGCCCAACGCCTTCAGGCGCTCTACCTCGCCGGCCTGGTCCTCTGTGAACAGGTCAAGGTGAATGCGTGGCGGCACTTGCACTGTCGAGGGAACCTGGTCGAGCGACAGATTCGGCCCGACACCATCCCTCGGTCGGAGAAGACTGAAGTCCTTGTCCAGGTCGCGCCGGACGTAGTCGAGAGCCGCCTCCCAGAACTCGGTCTGGCGCTGAAGATCGTCGACGCGCAGAACGATCGACCCGATGCGGAGCACGGCAGGCACTGTACCCGGCCCGTCGCGGCGGCCGCCCGCGAGCGGTTAGCCGTCGGCGACGAGGACGTCTGCGTGAGCCGCTGCACGGCGCTTGTGGAGCTCTCCCGCCGCAAGCACGGTCATTCCCAGGCCGGTCGCGCCGGCGACGACAAAGGCGAGCGGCGTGCCGCCGACGGCGGTCAGCCAGCCCGCGAGTAGCCCGCCCACGGGAGCCAGCCCCGCGAAGGCCCAGAGGTAAAGGCTGACGATCCGCCCGCGCAGGTGGTCGGGCGCCCCGAGTTGGAGGATCGCGTTGGCGTTGGAGGTCCAAAGCGTAAAGCACGTGCCGGTAACGAAAAGGAGCACCGCCGCCGGCCAGATCGAGGTGACCGGCACAAGGGCGAGCAGGGAGAGGCTGAACCCGCCCGTGCCGAGCACGAGCACCTTCCAGCTCGCGCGTCCCAAGGCGGCGGAGAGCAGAGCGCCGAGGAGAGCACCTCCGCCGAAGCAGGCGGACAGAACGCCGAAGACCTCGGGTCCGGCGTTGAGGGTGTCAGAGGCGAGCAGCGGCAGGATCACGTGGAAGTTGAAGCCGACCGTGCTGACCACGGTGACGATCACGAGCACGAGGCGCATCTGCGGCGAGTGACGCGCGTGAGAGAGACCCTCGCGGATGCTGCGGAAGACCTTCGAGTGCTCCTCCTGCCGGGCGACGCGCACAAGCTCCTGCTGCCGCATCAAGAGCAGGCTCGTGAGTACGGCGAGGAAGCTGAGGGTGTTGAGCGCGACGCAAACGCCGACTCCCCAAGCGGCGATGATCACGCCGGCGAGCGCAGGCCCGATCACGCGTGAGCCGTTGAAGAGGCTTGCGTTCAGCGCGACCGCGTTGGGCAGCTCCTCGCGGCCCACCATCTGGAACGTGAGCGCATGACGCCCAGGCGCATCGAACACGATTGCGCAGCTCGTGAGAACGGCGAGCAGGTAGACCACCCAGAGCGTCGCCGTGCCCGTCAGGACGAGGACAGCGAGGATCGCCGACAGGGCCATCGAGACGGACTGTGTCGTGATGACCAGCCGGCGGTTGTCGATTCGGTCAGCGAGGACGCCCGCGAAGAGCCCAAAGACGGTGAAGGGGATGAAGCGGCAAAACGCGAGCGCGCCGACCGCGATCGGCGAGTGCGTCAGCTCGATCACGAGCCAGGCCAGCGCGATGTTCTGCATCCAGGTGCCGCTGACCGAGACGATCTGCCCCGTGAAGAAGAGGCGGTAGTTGCGGTGTCGGCGCAGGCTCGCGAACGTCCGGTTGTTGAGCGCGAGCAGCAGGGCTGTCACAGCAGGAGGCCCAGGGGCTCGATCGCAGCCTCGATCGCGGCGACCTCGTCGGGCTCGAGCTCGCGCAGCCGTTCCGCCAGCCAGGTCGTCCGGCGAGCCCGAACGCGCCGCAACAGGCGCACCCCCTCTTCGGTCAACGCCAGACCGACTCGACGGCGATCTCCCTCATCGCGGACGCGAGCGATCAGACCCACCTTCTCCAAGCGGTCGACGTGACCGGAGAGGGCCGGCGCAGAGATGCGCTCCGCGGCGGCGAGCTCGCGCAGACTGAGACCGGGATGCGTCTTGATCAGCCAGAGCAGCGTCACTTGGCGGCTCGTGATGCCCAGGCTCCCGGTCTCCTTGCGCAGCTCGCGGGCAAGGCGTAGCAGCACCGGACGAAGCTGGTTTGCGACGGCGAGGGGATCGGCGCTAACGTCGTTAATCATTAACGTAGTTACGAATTTACCAGATCGCGACAGTCGCTTGACCACGAAAGCGATCACGAGCAATCCGACTCGCATAAAACGGGTCGCTCGTGGGAAAAAGAAGGCGATGCCGCGGCCCCCGGACCCCTCCGACGAGACCCTCGTCGACCCCGAGTGGAGGCCAGGCCCCGACCAACCCCGACTCGCAGAGACGCAGGTCGTGGTCGAGGAGCGAGAGCGCGTCCCGCCGCCTCCTCCGCCGCGCAGGCTCCCGACGATCTGGCCCTGGCTGCTGGCGCTGCTGCTACTGGTGCTCGGAGGTCTTGGCGCCGCCTTCTACTTTTCCCAGGACGACGACGACACGGACGCAGCCACGACGGAGACAATCGCGCGGGTCGAGGTGCCGGAACTCGTCGGCGTGCGCGAGCCGCGCGCGCTAGAGCTCGTTCGCGCGGCAAGCCTCGAAGCCGAGGTGCGCCGCCGAGCCGGCAACAGACCAGCCGGCGTCGTGCTCGCGCAGGAGCCGGAAGGCGGCGCGCGCTTGCGGGAGGGCGGTCAGGTGCTGCTCACGGTGTCGCGCGGCCCGGCGAGGGAGACCGTTCCTGACCTCGTGGGTGACCAGCTGAACCAGGCCCTGGAGGATCTGCAGCAGGCCGGCTTCACGTCCCAGGTCGTCCAGGTCTTTGCGAAGCAACCGTCCGGCGTCGTCGTAAAGCAGGAGCCGGCCGCTGGCACCAAGCTCAAGGAGGGCCAGGCCGTCAGGCTGGCCGTCAGCAAGGGGGCGAAGCCGGTGCCGGTGCCCGACGTCGTCGGCGAGCAGGTGTCCGCAGCAACCGCCACTCTCCGCCAAGCGGGCTTCGAGGTCAACATCGTCCCGGTCCCCTCCAGCGAGCCGACCGGGAGTGTCGTTGCGCAGAACCCGACGGCGGGAACGGTGCCGGAGCCCGGGACGGCGGTGCGCCTGAACGTGGCGCAGGATCAAGCCTCGACCACGACGGATCAGACGACGACGCAGGCTACGACTACGGGCCAGACGACGGGGCAGACCACGGGCCAGACGACGGGTACGACGACGGGCCAGACGACGACCCAGCCGCCTGCGCGGGCGACCGTCCCGGACGTCGTTGGCTTGACGCAGGCACAGGCGACGAGGGCGCTCCATAACACTGGCTTGAAGCCGTCCCTGCAGTTCGTCCCCTCGCAACAGGATCCGGTCGGCACCGTCGTCGCGCAGGCGCGGCGAGGGGGCACCACGCTGAGCCGCGGGGAATCCGTTCAGATCAACATTTCCGTGGGGCCGGACCAGGTGCCCCTCACCCCCGTGCCCGACATCGTCGGGCAACCGGAGCAGGAGGCGCGGAGTCAGCTCTCCTCGGCGGGCTTCCGGGTGCAGGTGCTGCGGGTGGCGACCGACGACCCGACGCAGAACGGCGTCGTAGTCGACCGGCAGCCCGAGCGTGCCCCCGAGGGCGGGCTGGTCACGATCTACGTCGGCCGGGCATAGCTAGAACCCGTGGGCGCGGGCCTGCGCCCGGTGCCCCCGCGCCGTCTCCGGCTCCGCGAAGTGCTCGTCGAGCCACGCAATGATCTCGTCAGCGTCCCCGATCGCCTCGCCGTCCTCGGTGAGGAGCACGGGGATGGACTCGTCGCCGCTCGCCTCGCGCAGCTCCTCGCGATCCTCCGGCCGCGGCTCGACCTGCATGGCCAGGAAGGGGACGCCGAGCTCGGTCAGCCGCATGCGGACGCGGCGCGAGTGCGGACACCACTCGGCCTGGTAGAGCGTCAGCACGAGACATGCTTACCGCGCCGAGGCCGATCCAAACTTATTTCGGCGTCGCTTCGAGCTTGTAGCCGACGCCGTAGCGCGTCTGGATGAACGTGTGGCTCTCGGCCCGCTGATCGACCTTCTCGCGCAACTTCCGCACGAACACGTCGACTGTACGGTCGCGGTGCGAGGCTCGACGACCCCAGACGCGCTGAAGCAGCTCGTCTCGGGTCAGGACGCGACCCTCGTCGAGTGCGAGCGCATAGATGAGCCGGAACTCGGTCGGTGTCAGCTCGGCGCTCGCGCCGTCCACGTATGCCTGCACGTTGCGCGGGTCGAGCCGGAGCTCCTCGATCTTGATCTCCTCGCCGCGCCGCGGTTCCTGCGCCCGCGTCCCCCGCCGGGCGGCGGCACCAACGCGCGCGGCCAGCTCCTTCATCGAGAAGGGCTTCACGAGGTAATCGTCGGCACCCAGCTCGAGCGCGTGGATCCGGTCGTGCTCGGTGCCCCGGGCGCTGACGACGACGATCGGCGTGCCGATCCCCTCCCCCCGAGCCTGCTCGATCACCTTCCAGCCGTCGAGCCCCGGCAGCATCAGGTCGAGCACGCAGACGTCGGGTTGCTCGTAGCGTAAGCGTGCGAGCCCGGTCTCGCCGTTCGCGACACCCACGGCGTCGAAGCCGGCGACGGCGAGGTGACGCGCCATCCCCTGCGCGATGACGTCGTCGTCCTCGATGATCAAGACCTTCACCACCGCTCGACATGATGCAACGAGGCGCGGCGTAGAGCGGGTGAAGAAGTGGTAACGAAGCTGTGAACGATCGCGTGTTACAAGGAGAACGTGGATACAGATGCCGTACGAGGACAAGTGCTCCTCGAGGAGAGCCGGGAGGCGGTGGTCGTCCTCGACATGGATGGTCGCGTGATCGCCGCGAGCCGCCGCGCGCGTCAGTCGGTTGAGGGAGTGCGAGAAGGAGAGCCGCTCCCAGCCGAGCTGTTGCGGGGCGAGCGCGCGCTCGTCGTCCCCTATGCGGTCGGCGGCAGGACCGAGCAACTCGTCTACCTCTCCCAGGTCGGCGACCTCGCCGCCTACGAGGAGCTGCGGTCGGGCTTCACGGCCGCCGTCTCGCACGAGCTGCGCACGCCGCTGGCGCGCCTGCTCGCGTTGCTGGAGCTGGCGCTTCTCCCCGGCGAGAACGTCGCGGAACTGGTGGAGAGTGCTCGCCGCGAGGTCGAACAGATCCGCGAGCTGATCGACGAGGTGCTCTTCCTCTCGGAGCTCGAGTCGGGTGCGCGTGTCGTCTCGCTCGGGGCGACGCCGGTTCTGCCCGTGCTGGGCGAGGTCGTGAGCGATCTCGACGAGCGGGCCGCCCGCGCCGGAGTGACGCTCTCCGCCCAGGGAGACGAGCATGCCGCGATCGAAGTGCGCCCGCGGATGCTGCGCGTCGTCGCCCAGAATCTCGCCGAGAACGCGCTCCGTTATGCAGGACCAGGGACGGCGGCGCGTCTCTCGGTTGAGCGCTCACCCGAGGGAGTCGTCCTGAGCATCGCCGATGATGGCGCGGGTGTCGACGACTCCGATCTGCCCCGCTTGTTCGAGCGCTTCTACCGCACCGATCGCTCCCGCGCCTCTCGCGGCACCGGCCTCGGGCTCGCGATCGTGAAGCACGTTGTCACCTCCGCCGGCGGCACGGTGGAAGCGCGTGGCGGGCGCGGACGCGGCCTCGAGGTGCGCTGCTCTTTTCCCGCGCGATAGCCTCCTCGTTCACCGGTCTTTAACCTCATGTTCACCATGCGGCACCCCACGGCCCGAGAACCCCGCGGAAAACTTACGGCATGACCGACAGAGTGAACAAGAGAACAGCCCTGCTCGCGATGCTCGTTCTTGGTCTCGCCGCAGCCGGTTGCGGCGGCGGCGGGCGGGACGACGACGAGGCAAGCGACACGGCTCCGTTCGAGACCTCGGCCGAGGGTCAGGGCCTCTCCGGCCGAATCCAGGCTGATGGCTCGAGCACCGTCGGCCCCTTCACGACCGCGGCGGCCGAGCGCTTCCGCGAGGTCGAGCCCGAGGTTCAAGTGACCGTCGGGGTCTCCGGCACCGGCGGCGGCTTCGAGCGGTTCTGCCGTGGCGAGACCGATCTCTCGAACGCCTCTCGGCCGATTAAGGACGAGGAGGCCAAGATCTGCGAGGACGCGGGCATCGAGTACGTCGAGTTCCAGGTCGCGAACGATGCGCTGACGGTCGTCGTGAACAAGGACAACGACTGGGTCGACTGCCTCACCGTCAACCAATTGAAGAAGATGTGGGAGCCCGGCTCCAAGATCGGCAGCTGGAATGACGTCGACCAGTCCTTTCCCGAGGAGAAGCTGTCACTGTTCGGCGCGGGCACCGACTCCGGCACATTCGACTACTTCACGGACGTGATCGTCGGGGAAGAGGGCGCCAGTCGCTCCGATTACTCGGCGAGCGAGGACGACAACACCACCGTGACGGGCGTCTCGGGCGAGAAGGGTGGTCTCGGCTACTTCGGCTTCTCCTACTTCGAGGAGAACCAGGACACCCTGAAGGCGCTCGAGATCGACGGTGGGGACGGCTGCGTCGCGCCGAGCGCCGAGAACGCCCAGAATGGGACGTATATGCCGCTCTCGCGCCCGCTCTTCATCTACGCGAAGAAGGAGTCGTTCGCAAAGCCCGAGGTGGAGGCATTCGTCCAGTACGCACTTGACAACGAGACGGAGATCGCGGAGGCGGCCCAGTTCGTCCCGCTCACCGACGAGCAGCTCCAGAAGGCCACGTCGGACTTCGAGGCCGCGGTCGAGGAAGCCGGCTAGGTTGGCCTCGGCGGACATCGCTGCGAGTGCGGGGCCGAAGCTCCGCGCCAAGCGCAGACGCTACGGAGAGGACGTCGTCAAGGGCGTCCTCGCCGTTTGCGCCTTGATCTCGGTCGCGACGACTGTCGGGATCGTGATCGCGCTCTTTGTGCCGGCGTTCGAGTTCTTCCAGGACATCTCGATCGTCGACTTCCTCACCGGCGCGAACTGGGCACCACTCTTCGAGCCCGCTCACTTCGGCGTCCTCCAGCTCGTGTCCGGCACCCTGCTCGTGACCGCCGTCGCCGCGGTCGTCGCCCTGCCCCTCGGGCTCGGCTCCGCGATCTTCCTGAGCGAATACGCGAGCGATCGTACGCGCGGGTTCCTCAAGCCGGCGCTCGAGATCCTCGCGGGCATCCCGACGATCGTCTTCGGCTACTTCGCGCTCACCTTCATGACACCGCTCCTGCGGGACATCGGGATCCAGGTCGACATCTTCAACACGCTCTCGGCGGGCCTCGTCCTGGGCGTGTATCTGATCCCGACGGTTGCATCGCTTTCCGAGGACGCGATGGGCGCGGTGCCGCGCGACCTCCGGGACGGGGCGTACGCGCTCGGCTCGACGAAGATGCAGGTGGCGACGCGGATCGTGGTTCCGGCCGCAGTCTCCGGGATCGTCGCCTCGTTCGTGCTCGGCATCTCGCGGGCGATCGGCGAGACGATGATCGTGCTGATCGCGATGGGGCAGCAACCGAACCTGACGGCCGACCCGCGCGAGGCCGCGGAGGCGATGACCGCGTTCATCGCCGCCACCGGGGCCGGTGACGTGCCAACGGGGTCGCTCGAGTACAAGACGATCTTCGCCGTCGGCGCGACGCTCTTCTTGATGACGTTCGTGATGAACATCTTCGCGATCAGGCTCGTGCGCAAGTACCGCGAGGTGTACGAATGAGCACCGTTCAGGCGGCCGGTCGATGAGCGCCTCGCTCAAAGGCGGGCTCTTCAGGCTCGCGCTCCTCTTCTCGCTCGGCGTGGGCTTCCTGATGCTGGGAACGCTGCTCGTCGACGTCTTCAAGGACGGGCTCCCGTACCTCGACAAGACGCTCCTGACGAACCCGCCCTCGGTGGATCCGGAGATCTCGGGCGCGCGGCCGGCAATTATCGCGACGCTCTACCTCGGGGGGCTGCTCCTCCTCTTCACGGTCCCGATCGGGGTCTTCACGGCGATCTACCTGGAGGAGTACGCGGACAAGACGCGCTGGTACAACCGGCTGCTCGAGATCAACATCCAGAACCTCGCCGCTGTGCCCTCGATCGTGTACGGCATCCTCGGACTCGCCTTCCTCGTGCGAGGAATCGGACTCGGGCGCGTCCTGCTCGCCGGGGCGATGATCCTGACGCTCCTCGTGCTGCCGACGGTGATCATCGCCTCGCGCGAGGCGCTCCGCGCCGTGCCCGACTCGATCCGACAGGGCGCCTACGCGCTCGGCGCGACGCAGTGGCAGGTCGTCTCTCGCCAAGTACTGCCGGCGGCGGTTCCCGGGATCGCGACCGGCTCGATCCTCGCGCTGTCGCGCGCGATCGGTGAGACGGCGCCGCTGATCATGATCGGCGCCGTCACCTATATCGCGTTCGACCCGACCATCCTCGGCCCGTTCACCGCCCTCCCCATTCAGATCTACCAGTTCGTACGGCTGCCCCAGGATGAGTTCAAGCTCTTGGCAGCCGCGTCCATCATCGTCCTACTCGGGATCCTGCTCACGTTGAACGCCTTCGCGATCTGGATTCGCAACCGCTACCGAAGAACGTGGTGACCATGGCTGACCAGCAAGTGACTACGATCGAGCCGATGAGCCTCGCGGACATCGCGCAAGAGCACAGCGACAAGGGCTTCACGAACCGAGAGGCCGTCTTCGAGGTCAAGGATCTCGCCGTCGACTACAGCGGCGCGACCGCCATTCGCGAGGTCTCGCTCGACGTCTACAAGAACTCCGTGACGGCCTTCATCGGTCCGTCGGGTTGCGGCAAGAGCACCTTCATCCGCTGTTTCAACCGGATGAACGACCTCGTGCCAGGCGCCCACATCCACGGCGACGTGCTCTACCACGGCAAGGATCTCTACGCCGCGGAAGTCGACCCTGTCGAGGTCCGGCGTCGAATCGGGATGGTGTTCCAGAAGCCGAATCCATTTCCGAAGTCGATCTACGACAACGTCGCGTTCGGACCTCGCGTGCTGGGCCTGAGGGGCTCGCTCGACGAGCGCGTCGAGAAGGGGCTCCGCCAAGCGGCCCTGTGGGACGAGGTCAAGAACCGTCTCAAGGAGTCGGCACTGGGTCTCTCGGGCGGCCAGCAGCAGCGGCTCTGCATCGCCCGCTGTCTCGCGGTTGAGCCGGACGTGATCCTGATGGACGAGCCTGCCTCCGCGCTCGACCCGATCTCGACGACCAGGATCGAGGACCTAATGCACGACCTCAAGCGCGAGTACACGATCGTGATCGTCACGCACAACATGCAGCAGGCCGCCCGTGTCGCCGACATGACAGCCTTCTTCTCCGTGGACGTCGCCCCCGACGGCAACAAGCGGACCGGTATCCTCGTCGAGTACGACCGAACGTCGAAGATCTTCACGACGCCGGCCGATAAACGGACCGAGGACTACGTGACGGGGCGATTCGGGTGAGCGAGGCCAGGCCTGTGGCACGGATCAGTTTCCAAGAGGAGCTCGACGAGCTCGAGCTCGAGCTTCGAACGGAGGGCGAGCTCGTCCTGCGCTCGCTCCGCGGGGCTGTCGAGGCGGTGTGCTCCCAGGATCACGAGCTCGCGGACGAGGTGATCGCGTTCGACGACGACATCGACGCCCAATACTTCGAGGTCGAGCAGGGGGTCGAGCTGCTGCTCGCGCGGCAGACCCCGGTCGCGAGCGACCTGCGGCTGGTGCTCGCGCTCATGAAGGACAATCTCCACCTCGAGCGCATGGGCGATCTGTGCGTCACGATCGCCAAGCTAACGAAGCTCACGAAGGGCCTGCCTCCCGACGAAGTCCTGCTCGAGGGCTTCAAGGAGATGGGCGAGCGGGCTGAGCAGATGATCAGGGTCGCGCTACGGTCCCTGCAGGAGCGCGACCGCGTCGCCGCAGAGTCGCTGCTCGAGCTCGACGAGCTGATCGACCGTGCGAACCGGCGTGTCGTCAACCGCCTGCTCGAGATCGGCCACGATCTCGAGCGGCGCGAGTGGGGGCTGCGGATGATCCTCGTCTCCCGCTGCCTCGAGCGGATCGGCGACCACGCCGTCGACGTCGGCGAGCAGACCGCCTACCTCGTCACCGGCGAGTTCCGCGAGTTCACCGACGCGAGCCACTAGCCCGGGCCGCGGTCGGTCGCGGCCTACGCGTTCGCGATCACGTCGCCTATTGCGACCACGCCGCGGGTCAGGATGCGAGCCCGCAGGCCGCCCTTGTGGGCGAGCCCGCGCAAGAGGTGCTTGTTGTCGTGGGACTTGACGAGCGAGGCGCAGGGCTCGCAGAGACTGGCGCCGTGCAGGCGGACCTCGCCGACGCTGAACTCGCTGCCGACGAGCTCATCCAGCGCGACGCCTCTGGTGACGATGTTGCGGCGGCTGTCGGCCGCGTCGACGTCGATCCCACAATTGCGCCGGAGATGCTCGATCACCTCGGCCTCGATCAGGGTCAGCTCGGTCACCTCCCGGCCGGGCGAGGCACCCGCCGAGAACGCTCCCTGGCCGTTGTAATACCGATCTCCTTCGAGGCCGCGTCGAGGCACCGCCAGGGCGTCGTGCCGTTGCTGCATCGGTGCCCCGCCCGCCGGCGTGACATAGATCGACTCGACGCGGCCCGTCGGCGTCACTCGCGCCGGAGTTCCACCGCCTCCGCCTCGGGGCCGAGCACGATCTCCTCGGGCAGCAGGCCGTTCTCGTCCAGGAGGTAGGCAATGGCGTTCCAGTATTCGTCCTCCGTCAGGCTGCCTGGCTCGTCGAAGGGCATCGTGCGGCTCACGTAGTCGTAGAGACGTGGCGTGTCGCCGTACGAGGCGATCCGCTTGTTGCCGCCGATGACGAGCGGCCCCGTTCCACCTTCCCCCTGCGCGCCGTGGCACTTCGCGCAGCTGGCGGCATAGACGCTCTTCCCCGCCGCCACCTGGTCTGCCTGCGAGGACGGACCGGCGTCGGCACCGTTCCCGCCCCCGCAACCGGCGAGGAGCAACGCGCTCGTCCAGGCGGCCGCGAGGCGGGGGAGGATCCGTGGACCGGAGTCGGAGCCGATCAGCTCTACGTGACCTCGACCTCGAACTTCGCGATTGCGTTGCAGAGAATGCCGAGTTGGTTCAGCGCGACGGTCTCGGGCTGCACGTTGCCCTCCTTGTCCGTCGCTCGGGTCGCGAGCACATGCGTTCCTCGCGTCGCGTTCCAGGGGAACTCGAATCGGACGCGGCTGTAGGGCAGACCGGCCGGTTCGACCAGGGTCGCGTCCTGCCAGGTCTCGCCTCCGTCGACGCTGTACTCGACCTTCTCGATGCCGACCGGCGAGTTGGCGTAGCCTCGCATCGTCCGCTGTCCGGCCGGCAGCTTCGGTACCTCGCCCTGGGCCAGGATGTAGCGACCCGGTGGCTCGGACTTCTTGTAGGCGTACGGCAGCGCGAGAAAGCTTTTCGTGTTCTGCCAGGTCGCCGTTTGGCCCTGGATGTCGTCGGGGGTTGCCCCCAGGAACTCGTCGGCATCCTCGTCGAACTCCTCCCGCGGCCAATCCTTCCGATCAACGCCTCTTCACGGGTGTGCATCCGCGTCCAGAAGCGGTTGCTCGAGATCCGGATCTCGGTGAGCCACTTGACGCTGGCTGCGCCTCCCCATCCCGGAACAAGGGCGCGTACCGGGCCGCCGTGATCTGCCGGGAGTGGGATCAGGCCGTTGAGCCCGAAGGCAAGACCGATCTCCTCCGGACGCTCGAGCACGGCCTCCATCGGCATCGGTCGTCCGGTGTCCGGACCGTCGACGCCGCTCCAGAAGAGGAGCTGGCGAGCATTCGAGCGCGGCTTGACACGATCCAGGATCTCCTTGATCGGAACGTAGTCCCACTCGCCCTGGCTGAACGCGCTGAACCCCCAGTTGCCGCCCTCGACCTCGAGATCGAGCTGCTCGCGGTTGACCGTCCGGGCGTTGCCGAAGCACTCGAGCACCCGCGGCGCGCTTCGGCTCGGCATCGCGCGAAGCTCCTCGTAGGTGATCGTGAGCGGCGTCTCGATCGCGTCGCCCTTCACCTCGAGCTTCCACGTCTTCGCATCGACGGCGGGTGAGGGATAGCGGTTCCGGACGAAGAAGAGGTCGTGCGGCGTCACGAACGACGTCTGGTCATACCACGGCGTCCCGAGCTCGGTACCGAAGACCTTGAGGGTCGTTCCCTCGGCCTTCGCGAAGACGGGAGGCGCCGGCGATGTGGTGGCACCCTCGGCGACGGTGCTACCGCCGTTCCCGTCCTCCGTCGCACGCCCGATCCCGAAGCCCGCGGCTGCGCCGCCGGCGAGCCCGGCGACGAGCGCTCCGCCGCCGATCACCACCTCTCGTCGGGTCAGACCGTCATCGGTTCTTCCGCGCCCTCGCCGATCCGATCCGACTCGAGCTGCTCTCGCACATCGCCGCGCGCGGACCGTTGTGCGCCTGTCACCTGCAGGAGGATCTTCCCTATAGCCAGTCTCGGATCTCCAAACATCTGGGGACGCTGCGTCGCGCGGGGGTCGTAACCACCAGGCGTGAAGGCACCTGGATCTACTACTCCGTCGACGAGGAGGCGCTCGAGATCGCGCGGGAGTTCATCGACCGGCTCGAACGCTCCCTCCGGACGCCTCACGAGGCCGACTACTGCCCCCCGTCGAGCCCGGCTTGACGGTCGCAAGGGATGAGCGGGGCCGGCGCAGGAGATCGCGCCGGTCGAGTCGTCTCCAGATGTTCACCGGATCGACATTCTCCGCTGCAGCGCCGCTGACAGGATGTGGCACTCGCCCCTGAGGAGGCCCATGCCCGTCGAGCTCGACCCAGTCACCCGGACCCATCTCGAGCGCGCCGCGGACAGCCTCGCAGAGGAGTTCTCGGGCGTCTTCTCGCGGGAGACCGCCTCGCGCTTCGTGATCGAGTCCCTCGGTCTGCTCGAGCACGCTCGCTTCAACGAGTTCCTGCCCGTGCTCGCGCACCGCTTCGCGCGCGAGCGTCTCCGAGCGCTGGGGCAGGCGGGCGGCGAGATTGCGAAGGACGTTCCGGAGGTCCTGTTCGTGTGTGTCCAGAACGCGGGACGGAGTCAGATGGCCGCGGCCCTCCTCAAGCATCGCTCCTCCGGGCGGGTGCACGTCCGGACGGCGGGGAGCGCGCCGGCGGAGGAGATTCACGGCGAGACCGCCCAGGCGCTTGCCGAGTTCGGTCTCGACATTCGAGAGGAGTTCCCAAAGCCGCTCACGGACGAGGTCGTCCGTGCGGCCGACGTCGTCGTGACGATGGGCTGCGGCGACGCGTGCCCGATCTATCCGGGCAAGCGCTACGAGGACTGGAAGCTGGACGACCCCGCCGGCAAAGATCTCGAGACGGTGCGGCGGATCCGCGACGAGGTCGACGCGCGGGTGCAGCGGTTGCTTGGAGAGCTCGCCCCGAAGTAACGGCAGGTCATCGCCGCCGTTCACAACTTCGCTACCTCCTCTTCACCGATTCGGTGCCCATGTGCCCGGCGGGGCGGCCGACAATCGAGCCGACATTCCGTCATCGAGAGATAGGGGAGTAGGAACAGTGAGAAACCCAATCCGGGCGAGCCTCTTGGTGGGGTGCGCCCTGGCGGCGGTCGTCTTCGCGGCTGTTGCCGGAGCGATGGTCGACCAGAAGCCCAAGCCGCTCAGCGGCTCGATTACAGCGGACGGCTCCAGCACGGTCGGTCCGTTCACGCAGGCGGCCGCAGAAGGCTTCCGAGCACGCCAGAGGAACGTCCGCATCACCGTCGGGATCTCCGGAACGGGAGGCGGTTTCGAGCGGTTCTGCCGCGGCGAGACGGACCTCTCCAACGCGTCGCGTCCGATGAAGAACTCGGAGGCGATCATCTGCCGCGACAACGGCGTCAAGTGGGTCGCCTTCACGGTCGCGAACGACGGGCTCTCCGTCGTCGTGAACAAGGACAACACGTGGGCGAACTGCCTCACGGTCGCCGAGCTGAAGAAGGTCTGGGAGCCTGGCTCCAAGATCAACAACTGGAGCGAGATCCGCTCGGGTTTCCCGAACGTCCCGTTGAAGCTCTTTGGGGCGGGAACCGACTCGGGCACCTTCGACTACTTCACCGAGGCGATCAACGGCAAGGCCCGTGCGAGCCGGTCGGACTACCTGGCGACCGAGGACGACAACATCGTCGTGCAGGGCGTGAACGGCGAGCGCGGCGGCATGGGCTATTTCGGCTTCTCGTACTACGAGGAGAACAAGGACAAGCTGAAGGTGCTCGCCATCGACCAGGGCAAGGGCCAGGGGTGCGTCACGCCGAGCCTCGCCGCAGTGCAGGCGAACAAGTACCGGCCGCTCTCGCGCCCGCTGTTCGTCTACGCCAAGCGCACTTCCTTCAAGCGTGCGGCCGTCGCCGCCTTCATCGGCTACATCTTCAACAACGAGAAGGCAATCGCGACGAAGGCGGACTTCATCCCGCTGACCGACCGCCAGCTCAAGAAGGCCCGCTACCAGTACAAGCAGGCGCTGAAGCAGGCCTTCGGCTAGACCACATCACCGCACGAACGCTACGGGCGCGGCCTTCGGGCCGCGCCCGTACTCGTGCTCGTTCACCACATCGTTACCGGGCCTCGCCTACAGTTTGAGCCGTGACGGAGATCAAGGAAACGCTCGAGCGCGAGCTGAAGCTGTGCCCCGGCCCGGAGTTCGAGCTGCCCGAGCTCGGCGGCGAGGTGATCGAGCCGCGCGTCTTCGACTCGACCTACCACGACACCCGCGACCACCGGCTGGCACGCCACGGCGTCACCCTCCGCCACCGAATCGAGAACCGGAAGGGGCTCTGGCAGCTGAAGCTGCCGCAAGAGCTGGCCCGCCTCGAGCTCGAGCTCAAGGGGACGCCTGCGGCGCCGCCCGACGAGCTCCTCTCCCTGCTGCCTGCCTACCTGCGCGGCGAGCCGCTCGTGCCCCTCGCGCGCCTGCGCACCCGGCGAACCGGAATCCGGGCGCAGGGAGCGGAGATCGTTCTCGACACCGTCACGGTGATCGACCGAGCCGATGGGACGCGCAGCTTCGACGAGCTCGAGGTCGAGCTGCTCGAGGGAGACGAGAAAGCCCTGCGGCGGATCGAGAGAGCACTGCGGCGAGCTGGCGCGGGCGACGGTGAGAACCGGCCGAAGATCTTTCAGGCGCTCGATCTAGCCTTCGAGCGGGACGACCCGGTCGAGCCGACGGGCAACTCGCCCGGCGCGACCCTCTGTCGCGAGCTCCGGCGCCAGTACGAGCGTCTGCTCGCCCACGATCCCGGAGTCCGACTGGGCACAGACTCCGAGGAGCTGCACCAGTTTCGGGTCGCGACGCGCCGGTCGCGCGCCTTCCTGCGCGCCGGTCGGGAGCTGATCGACCCGGAGTGGTCCGAGCGGCTGCGCGGTGAGCTTCGCTGGCTCGGGGGCGAGCTGGGCCCCGGCCGCGACCTCGACGTGCTGATCGAGCGGCTGCAAACCGAGGTCGAGACTCTCGGCGACGATGCGGGTGCGGGCCGCGCCCTCGTCGAAGTGCTGGAGCGCGACCGGGGGACACTTCGGGAGCAGCTGACCGAGGCGCTCGAGAGCGAACGATACTTCGCGCTCCTTGACCTGCTCGAGCAGCCACCGCCACTCGTGGATGCTGACGTGACGTTGAAGCAGGTCCAGCGGTCGGAGCACCGGAAACTCCAGAAGGCCGTCCGCGGCCTCGCTGCGGATGCGCCCGACGAGCAGCTGCACGAGACACGCATCAAGGTCAAGCGAGCTCGGTACGCGGCCGAGCTTCGCGGGGACATGAGCTACGTCAAGGCCGCGAAAGTGCTGCAGGACGTGCTCGGCGAGCACCAAGATGCCGTCGTGGCTCAGGAGCGACTACGGTCCCTCGGCGTGCGCGAGCCTGCGGCCGCCCTGCCAGCCGGCCGGTTGATCGACCGTGAGCGTCAACGTGCCGAGGATCGTCGCGCGGCGTGGCGCGCCGCCTGGAAACGGGTCGCGGCGGCTGCGTGAATGTCCTTCGCCGCCTTCGCGGCGGGAAGGTCGTGCGCGCCGGTGGCGGCGTCGTCGTGCGGCCCGGCCCCGAGGTGCTCCTCGTGCACCGGCCCAAGTACGACGACTGGACGTTTCCGAAGGGGAAGGCCGAGGACGGCGAGAGCGATGAGGCGTGCGCGCTGCGGGAGGTTGAGGAGGAGACCGGCCTCCGCTGCCGGCTCGAGGAGGAGCTGCCCGCGACCCGCTACCGCGACTCGCGTGGACGACGGAAGGTCGTTCGCTGGTGGCGCATGAGCGTCGAGGGCGGCAGCTTCAAGGGGAACCGAGAGGTCGACGAGATCACGTGGCTCCCGCCGCAGGAAGCCGCTGCGCTCCTGAGCTACGAGCGGGACGTGCCGCTGCTCGAGGTCACTCTGAACCGAGCTCTACGCGGCTAGCTGCTGCGAGGCGAGCCGGATCGCGACCCCTTCGCGGATACCGCCACGCGCGGGCGTGAAAGGAATGCCGAGCAGTCGCGAGACCTCCTGCAGCACAAGCGCTCCAGCAAGCAGCGTCCGCGCGCGGTGCGGCGCCACACCCAGTGCGCGTGCGGAGCGCGCGGCGGATCTCGATGCCAGGTCTTGTACTACCTGCTCCAACTCGGCGCCGCCGTAGGTGCCGCCGACGATGCGAGCGATCGCGCGTGCGCTCCCGCCGGTGGCGAGGGTGAGCTCCGGCTGGGGAGGCTCGATACCCTCGAAGGCAGCGCCGATCAGCGCTCGCGCGGTCTCGATCTGCGGCAGCGTGGGCGGGTCTCCGTGCAGGAGCCCAAGCGTCAGCCGAAGCGAGCCGACGTCGACCGAGCGCACCCACGCCGGTCCGATGAGGGGCATCCCAACGACGATCTCTGTCGAGCCGCCGCCGACGTCGCAGACGCCAATGACCCCCTCGCTGACTCCCGCGCGGGACACCGCACCTGTATAGGCGAGCCTGCCTTCCTCCTCAGCGCTCACGATCCGGACGCCCCCGCCGGTGGCGGTGGCCAGAGCCTGGGTCAGGCGCTCGGGCGAGTTGCCCTGCCTTCCGGGCGCCGTGACGACGGTCTCGAGCCTCTGCACACGCAGCTTGCGCGCGACGCGGGCGTACTGGCCTGTCACCCTCGAGAGCTCCTTGAGCTTGGCCCCTCGGATCCGTCCGTGCCGAAGGATTTCCTCGCCCAGACCCAGATAAACGCGCTCCTCGCGGAGAGCGGCCACTCCCTTGTCGGTGACCGCGGCGGCGAGCAGGCGAACCGTGTTCGACCCGACATCGATGACCCCCACACGCATCTCGTCCATTCTCCTGTCTCGATCGGCCGGATCCTCTCCGGTCACTAGCCCTCTCTGCTGCGGGCGCTCGCCGCTCGCCGCGATCGGAGACGCACGCGGCGCTGAAGGTTCAGCTGGTGGTTGTGAACGCGCTCGCCCTTGGCCGGCGAGCGGCGGCGCCATGTTCCGTCGGACGCCAGCTCCCACGAGGACGAGTTGTCGGCGAAGGCGCTGTCGAAAACGGCGGTGAGCTCTTGTCGCAGACGCGGTTGCTCGACCGGCACGAGCACCTCGACGCGGCGGTTGAGGTTACGTGTCATCAGGTCGGCGCTACCGAGGAAGAGCTCCGCCGAAGCCCCGATCTCGAACGAGAAGAGGCGGCTGTGCTCGAGGTAGCGGCCCGCAATCGACCGTACGCAGACGTTGTCACTCAGTCCGGCGACACCGGGCCGGAGCATGCAGATCGACCGCGCCACGATCTCGACTTGCACGCCCTGTTGAGACGCGGCGTACAGCTCCTCGATGATCGCCTCGTCAGTCAGCGCGTTCACCTTGAGCCGGATGCGGGCCTGCGTGCCGGCTGCGGCCGCCTGCGCCGCCGCCCGGATCCGCTCGATCAGCCGGGCGCGGAGACCGAACGGCGCCACCAGGATCTTCTCGAAGTTCGCCGGGCGGCCGAAGCCGGTCAGGTAGTTGAACAGCGACGCGACGTCCGCGACGATCTGGGGATCGGCTGTGTAGAGGCTCATGTCCTCGTAGGAGCGGGCGGTGACGGCGTGGTAGTTGCCAGTACCGACATGGACGTACCTGCGCAGCACGTCTCCCTCGCGCCGGACGACGAGCGTCATTTTCGCGTGCACTTTCAAGTCCGGGAACCCGTAGACGACGTGGACGCCGGCCTGCTCGAGCGCTCGAGACCACTCGATGTTCCGGTGCTCGTCGAAGCGCGCCTTGAGCTCGACGAGGCAGACGCTCTGCTTGCCGTCCTCGGCGCACTCGATCAGCGCCGGCACGAGCGGACTGTCGCCGCTCGTGCGGTAGACCGCCGTCTTCATCGCGATCACGTCGGGATCGGCCGCGGCCGCCTGGACAAACGCCTCGAAGCTCGCGGCGAACGACTCGTACGGTTGGTGGACGAGGAAGTCGCCGCGACGGATCTCGGCGAAGAGGTCGCGCGGCGCCTTCACGCGCGCGAGTCGGGCGGGGGCGGCTCCGGGCGAAGGCTCGTACTTCAGCTCCGGACGATCGATCTCGACGAGTTGATCGAGGTCGGCGAGGTCGAGGAGGCCATGCAC
>Ga0136621_1000069_pt1 | contig 33049 bp, 38 predicted proteins | sample AntDryUQ445A2306_FD_104673 | JGI IMG/M metagenome (GOLD analysis project Ga0136621, IMG submission 104673) | Polar desert sand microbial communities from Dry Valleys, Antarctica - metaG UQ445A (23.06) | ecosystem: Environmental > Terrestrial > Soil > Desert | place: Antarctica: Dry Valley...
AGAAGCGCAGCCGCGAGCGCAATGCTCGAGACGACCAGCGCCAGTAGAACGGGTCTCTTCATGTCCCCACTCCTTCGATAACGTGGCGCCAGCCTCCGGGATCGTAGCGAATTTTTTGGGCTAGAACAAGGGAAATTCATGCCGAACCGAAGTGCCCGCTCGCGCGAATCAAAGGCGTGAACTTGTGCCTTGAGATACCGGTGGTAGCGTTCGAGACTCGGCCCGAGCGGGCCTCGACGATGCGACGCCGCGATCACGCCCATCTCTCCGACGAGGCACTCGTCGCCCTCGTCGCCCGCTCTGACGAGACGGCGCTCGCGGAGCTGTACGACCGCATCGGCGGCATCGCCTACGGGCTCGCGTACCGCGTCCTTCGAGACGAGTCGCTCGCAGAGGATGCGGTGCAGGAGGCGTTCCTCGGCCTCTGGCGCACGGCCGCCTCGTTCATTCCTGAGCGCGCGAAGGCCTCCACCTGGCTGCTGACCCTCGTTCACCGGCGGGCGGTCGACCTTGTGCGGCGCGAGCAGCGGCGGCGTGCAGAGCCGCTCGAGGACGCGCCCGAGTCGCTGACGGAGTCGGCAGAAGACGACGCGTGGCTGCGGCTCGAGCGAGAGCGCGTGCAGGGAGCCCTCGCGCAGCTCCCCGACCAGCAGCGCGAGGCGATCGAGCTCGCCTACTACGGCGGTTTCACCCAGTCCGAGCTCGCCGAGCGGCTGGGCCAGCCGCTCGGCACGATCAAGAGCAGAATGTTCGCCGGGCTCGCGCGGCTGCGCGAGCTCCTCGACGACGAAGCAGAGAGGGCGTCTTGGACGTTCACGACCTGACCGCCGGATACGCGCTCGACGCGCTCGATCCCGCGGAGCGCGAGCGCTACGAGCTGCATGTCGCTTCCTGCGATCGCTGCCGCGAGGAGCTGCACGACTTCTGGCAGGTGGCCGGCTCGCTCGGCCGTGCCGCGGGCGGCCCAATGCCGCCCCCGTCTCTCCGTGCGCGAATCCTCGCGCAGGCGCGCCACGAGCGGCCGAACGTCGTGCCGCTGCGGCGGCGATTCGCGATTCCCGTCTTCTCGTCTGCGGCCGCTGTTGCGGCCGTGGCGGCGATCGCGCTGGGACTATGGGCAACTTCGCTCTCGAACGAGCTCGACGAGGCGAACCGGGAGCGTGCCGTGCTCAGCGACCCCGACGCCCGCACGTTCGAGACCGCGAACGGCGAGGCCTCGCTCGTCGTCACGCCTACCGGCGAGGCGGCGCTCGTCGTCCGGAAGCTCGCTCCCGCTCCCGAGGGAAAGGACTACGAGATCTGGGTCTTCGAGGGCGAGACTCCTCGGCGGGCGGGTCTCTTCGAGGAACCTGGCATCGCCGTCCTCGCGCGCCGCGTCGACCCGGGCCAGAAGGTGGCCGTGACGCTGGAGACCGACGGCGGGGTCGACGCTCCGACGGGAGCGCCGCTCTTCACCACGACGTCTGCGTAACGTCGCCACAGAGTCGTGACACATCCGTGACGGATGCGTTCCGATCGCGTCCGTACACTCGTTCGCCTATGAGCGAGCTGCAGCTCCGACCCGCGCTTCGGCGTCTGTTCGGCTTCGCAGAGTTCCGCCCCGGTCAGGAGCAGGTCGTCCGGGCTGCGGTTGAGGGACGGGACACGCTCGCCTTGATGCCGACCGGCTCTGGAAAGTCGCTCACCTACCAGCTGGCGGCGATGCTTCGCCCCACGCCGACGCTCGTGCTCTCGCCATTGATCGCACTGATGAAAGACCAGCTGGACAAGCTGCCGCCGGAGGTCGCATCTCAGTCGACGCTGATCAACTCCTCGCTCGAGCCTGAGGAGGCGGCGCGCCGGTTGCGGGACGCCTCGGAGGGCCGGTACCGCCTGCTCTACGTCGCGCCGGAGCGGCTCCGGCAGCGCAGCTTCCTCGATGCGATCGCCAGGATCGAGATCGGCCTCGTCGTGATCGACGAGGTGCACTGCGTGAGCATGTGGGGCCACGACTTCCGGCCCGACTACCTCTTCATCAGGCGAGCCCTCGACGCGCTCGGCCGCCCCGCCATCCTCGGGATGACAGCGACCGCGACGCCTGCCACCGAGCGCGAGATCGCGGCCGCGCTGGGGCGAGAACCCGAGATCGTCCGCACGAGCGTCGTCAGACCGAACCTGCGCTACGACGTCGAGCTGGTCGACGGCGAGGAGGCGCGGCTGCGCACGCTCGTCCGCCGCCTGCACGAGCTCCGCGGTGCGTCGGCGATCGTCTACGCGAGATCGCGAAGGAGCTGCGAGACCCTCGCGCGGACCCTGCGCGCCCACGGTCTCGGCGCAATCCACTATCACGCGGGCCTCGAGTCGCAGGAGCGCGCCGCGGCGCAGGAGGCCTTCATCGAGAGCCGGGTGCAAACGGTCGTAGCGACGACGGCATTCGGGATGGGTATCGACAAGCCTGACATCCGCCTCGTTGCGCTCTACAACTATCCCGAGTCGCTCGAGAGCTACGTGCAGATGGTGGGCCGTGCAGGGCGCGACGGCCGCGCCTCCGACACGCTCCTGCTCGCGAGCCGGGCGGACGCGCAGCAACTGCGCCGCTTTGCCCGCTCCGACATCCCGACCGTCGACGACATTCGGGCGGTCTACGCCCGGTTGCGGGGACGCTCGGAGGTGACGCCGGAGGAGCTCGTCTTCGGTTCAGCCGGCGATGATCCCGATCCGCGCGTGCTGATCGGAATGCTCGAGCAGGCCGGTCTCGCCAGCCGCGGCTTCGACGCCGGCCGGGCGATGCAGATTGAAGTGGCCGAGCCGCCGCCGGACGCAGCTACCCGCATCGCGTCGCTGCTGGCGCGGTATGAGGACGGGGCACTCGCACGGGCCGACCGGCTCGTACGCTTCGCGGAGACGAAGGCGTGCCGCCACCGCCAGGTGGCCGAGCACTTCGGCGAGCTGCTGGACGCAGATTGCGGCATGTGCGACGTCTGCTCGCCGCTCACCCGACCGGCGGACGAGGAGGCGCAGGCGGTCGCGTCGCTGCCCGATGACGTCGCGGGCACCATCCACCGGGCCGTGCTCGAGCTCCGCTGGCCGCTCGGACGAACGGGACTCGTAGCACTGCTCCGCGGCTCGATGGCCGCGCCTCGCTCGGCGCAGCGTTCCCCCCACTTCGGCGCGCTGGCAGCGGCAAGCCAAGCGGATGTCAAGCGGTGGATCCAGCTGCTCGAGCTCGCGGGCGCGCTCGAGCCCTTCGTGAGCGAGGACGGGTTTCGGCTCCTTCGCGCCGTACGGAACGTCGAGGTGCCGCGAGTCGGTGCCGCGGCGGCCACGACTCCGGACGAGCGTCTCTTCGAACGCCTACGGGCCTGGCGGCTGGAGCGTGCCCGCTCGGACGAGGTTCCCGCCTATGTCGTCCTCCACGATGCAACGCTGCGCGAGCTCGCGTCGGCGAAACCGGGCTCTCACCGGGATCTGGCGGGCGTGAAGGGCTTCGGCCCCACGAAGCTCGAGCGCTATGCGGCCGACGTCCTCGCCGTGATCTCGGCCGACGGCTAGGACGCGGCTAGACTCCACCGCTTGCGGTCGTTTCGAGAGACGGGCGCGCCCTCTCGGCGGCGCCGAATTCGCAAGCTTCGCCTCCTTGCCCTGCTGACCGTCCTCGGTCTGCTCGGATCGGTGTCGTTCGGCTTCGGCCTTCTCACCGCAATCGCCGGCGAGCTTCCGAAGCTCGACCCGCGCCGTCAGCTCGAGCAGGAGGTGAACGGCTACATCTACGACTCGACCGGGAAGTACGAGCTCGCGGTGCTGCGAGGGTCGGAGGCGCGCACGCTCGTCGACTACGACGACATCGACCCGATGATGCGCCATGCGATCGTCGCGATCGAGGATCGCCGTTTTTGGGACCACCGCGGGGTCGACCTCCGCGGCATCGCGCGTGCAGCGTGGTCGGACATTCGCTCGCAGAGCGTCGTCGAGGGCGGTTCCACGATCACGCAGCAATTCGTCAAGAACGCGCTCGACCGCGACCAACGGACGATCGCGCGCAAAGTCCGCGAGGCCGCGCTCGCCTGGCAGCTGGAGCGGCCGGGAGGCTGGTCGAAGCGACGGATCCTCGAGGCGTACCTGAACACGATCTACTTCGGCAACGGGGCGTACGGCGTGCAGCAGGCAGCCCGTGCGTACTTCAGCCACGGCGTCTCGCGAATGACGATCGCGGAGGCCGCGCTCCTGGCCGGCATTCCGGCCAACCCGACCCGGTTCGACCCGGTCACGAATCCGCGACAGGCGAAGGCACGCCGGTTGCTCGTGCTCCAGGCGATGTACGAGGAGGGGAAGATCACGCTCTCGCAGCTCGACGAGGCGGACGCCACGCCGCTGCCAGATCCGGATCAGGTGAGGTTGCCCGGAACAGGCGATCAGGCGCAGCACTTCGTCAACTACGTCAAGCAGCAGCTGATCGATCAGTACGGCTCCTCGCGCGTCTTCGGAGGCGGCCTGCGGGTGACGACGACGATCGACCTGGAGCTGCAGGCGCTGGCGCGGCAGGCGATTTCGAAGTGGCTGACGGATCCGGATGGCCCCTCGGCGGCGCTCGTGGCGATCGACCCCAAGGACGGCGCCGTGAAGGCGATGGTCGGGGGCAACAACTACCGCAAGAGCCAGTTCAATCTGGCCGTCCAGAGCGAGCGGCAGCCGGGATCCGCGTTCAAGCCGTTTGTGCTCGCGGAAGCCCTGCGGGGGGGCATCTCACCCGCCACCCGCTTCGAGTCGGTGCGCCAGGAGATCGACCTCGGCGATCGCTATTGGGTGGTGTCGAACTACGAGAACGGATACTTCGGCTCGGTCGATCTCGAGCGGGCGACGATCGAGTCGGACAACGCGGTGTACGCACAACTCACACAGCTCGTCGGCTCGAAGCGAGTGGCCCAGATGGCGCGACGGCTCGGCATTCAGAGCGACCTCGATGGCGTGTACTCGATCGGACTCGGCTCGGAGGAAGTGAACCCGCTCGAGCTCGCGCGCGCCTACGTGAGCTTCGCCACCGGCGGACGCCGGATCGACACGTCGCTCAGGCGCGCGAACCAGCCTCGCGTGATCGCAGAGGTACGGAACGAGGGGGATGAGCCCCTGCTCGACAACCGACCGCGCGGGACCCGCGTGCTGGCCCCCGGCCAAGCCGCTCTCCTCAGCTCGCTCCTGCAGCGCGTGGTCGTCGAGGGAACAGGTGTCCGTGCCCGGCTCGACGATCGCCCCGTCGCCGGGAAGACCGGCACGACCGAAAACTACGGCGACGCCTGGTTCGTCGGGTACACGCCGCAGCTTGTCGTCGCTGTCTGGGTCGGCTATCCCACGACCCTGCAGCCGATGCTAACCGAGTTCAACGGGGAGCCGGTGACGGGCGGCAGCTACCCCGCCCTGATCTGGAAGACGTTCGCGGAGAAGGCGCTCGAGCAGATGGGTGCCGAGCCGCAAACCTTTCCGCAGCCACCTGCGCTCTCGACGATGCCGAAGGTGGTGGTCCGACGGATGACCCCCTCTGGGGAGCGGCTCCTCCTCGACAATGGGCAGTGCCCGAACCGCCGCGAGGTCATCTTCTTCGAAGGGATGGGGCCGACGTCGGTCGCGAACTGCCGGGACGACGAGGTGCAGGTACCGGATGTCCGTGGTCAGTTGCTTGCCGAGGCGGAGGCGAGACTGGACGCGCAGCCGCTGACTCCGGAGCTTGTGTTTAGACCTGCGGAGCCGCTCGAGCCGGCAGGCGTCGTGGTCGGTCAGCGGCCACGGCGGGGCTACGCGTCCTCGTTCGACCGGGTCATCCTGATCGTGACGAAGCCTCTGCACGGAGTGATTCCGAACCTCGTGGGCCGGAGGCTCGACGACGCGCAGCTCCAGCTGGAAAAGCTGAAGCTCGAGCACGAGATCCGATGGGCGGAAGGCAGGCCCGGCACCGTGCTGAAGCAGCGCCCCGGTGCCGGTCTGGCGGCCACGCCAGGGATCAAGATCCGACTCGTCGTCGCCCGCTGAGCCGGACTTAGTGTTGAAACAACACTAAGTCCGGAGCGGGCGGCTGAGGAAACGAGATCCGGCCAGGACGTACCGCCACGGCCGCGCGGTGGCAACACTGATGCCGATGCGGCGACCCGCTGCCACCTCGGCCGGCCGCGCGCGCGCATGCAGCTCGAAAGGCGGCTCGTCGAGGGGTGAACCGTCATGGGCGCCGGTCAGGCCGAGCGCCTGACAGAGGCGACCGGGCCCCGCGCAGAGCAGGCGCGCGTTCTCCAGCCGGCGGCGCTCGCGCATCTGCTCGAGACCGACGAGCGGCTCGAGCGCGCGGACAAGGACCGCCGCCGCCCTGCCCTCTTCCTCGCAGACGAAGTTCAGGCACCAGTGGATTCCGTAGGAGCGGTAGACGTACACGCGGCCGGCGGAACCGAACATGGACGCGTTCCGTTGCGTCGGGCCTCGATACCCGTGTGCGGCCGGATCCTGCCCGTCGTAGGCCTCGACCTCAACGATCATTCCTCCGACCCCGTCGACGAGCAGCGTCGCGCCGACGAGCTCGGGCGCGACCTCGTGCACACTACGGTCGAAGAAGCGTCGCTCGATCCGCATCCGGCGGAAGCTAGAAGAGTTGCGAAGCCTCAGGCGGCTTGCTCGACGACTCGAGCAGCCTGCGAGCACGCCGGCCGAGATCGGCGAGGTCGACGCGGCCGCTCGCTGCGTCTTCGGCCAGACGCTCGGCGAGCGAGAGCGCCTCGTCCAGGAGCGGCGAGCCCCCCGCCGACTCCTGGCCCATGTCGTGCAGGATCGTCCGCTCGGTGCGGGAGGCGACGATCGGCTCCGGGACGCCCTCCACCCACACGAGCGTACGCCGGCCACCGCCTCTATTGTCGCCCGTAATCGGCTGGAGCGCGTAGATGCGGTCGGCACGCGCGTACTTGCCGAATCCCAGGAAGACCATCCGCGCGCCGTTCATCGTATGTAGTAGTATACTACATTATGCTGACCGTCCCAGAGGCTGCGAGGCGGGTTGGGCGGAATCCCGAGACCATCCGGCGCTGGATTCGTTCCGGGCGTCTGCTCGCGCGCAAGGTTGGCACACAGCACGTGATCGAGGAAGCCGACCTCGACGCTGCGTGTGGCGGCGACGACCTCCTACCAGCTCCGTGGCCGCGAGTCATGCCTGACGGGCGCCCGATGCCGAACGTGGTCGAGCTCATCCGCCGATCTCGCGAGGGTCGCTAAGGCGTGCTCGTCGTCGACGCGAGCGTCGTCGTCGAGGCAACCCTCGGAGGTCGACGCCTTGAAGATCTCGGCGACGATCTGGTCGCCCCGCCTCTCCTCTGGCCCGAGGCACGCTGCGCGATCCGGCAAGCCTACTGGCGCGGCGTTGTCGCTCCGGCCGAAGCGCAAACGGCTCGACACGCGCTCGCGCAGGCGAACGTGACGGCGCGTGAACACATGGATCTTGCCGATGAAGCGTGGCAGATTGCCAACGAGCTCGGGTGGGCGAAGACCTATGACGCGGAGTACGTCGCGCTCGCGAGCTTGCTTGGCTGCCGCCTCGTCACGGTTGACGGCCGTCTGCGCCGCGGCGCAGATCGCCTCGGCTTCGTCATCGGACCGCTCGAGCTCTGACGCTCAACTGAGGGCGGCGCCCAGCGCCTCGACAACCCGCCCCTGATCGTCCGGCTCGATGCGAGCGTGGAATGGGAGTGCCAGCGTTCGCCGGGACAGATCCTCGGAGATCGGGCACACGCCCTCTCGGAATCCGTAGGCCTCCCGCATGTAGGCCTGCAGGTGGATCGACGGGAGATAGCGGGCGGTCGCGACTCCCTCTCGCTCGAGCGCCGCGATCACGCGCTCACGGTCGACCTCCCGCGGCAGCTTCACCACGTACACAAACCAGGAGCGCTTGTGGTCGGCGTCATCCGGGCACGGCAGCTCGATCGGGAGCTCAGCCAACAGCTGCGCATAGCGCTTCGCAGCGTCGCCGCGAAGCGACAGGATCGTCTCCAGCTTCTCGAGCTGGCCGATTCCGAGCGCCGCCCGAATGTCGTCGATCCGGTAGTTGTAGCCAAGCCGCGCGTGCTCGAGCCAGCCGCCGTCGTCGGCACGGCCCTGGTTGCGCAGGCTCTTGAGGAGTTTCCACTCCTCCTCCGAGTGGGTGGTGACGATGCCGCCTTCGCCCGTCGTGATCTGCTTGTTCGGATAGAAGGCGAAGACCGCCGACGGGCCGTGGGAACCGACAGGCGCACCTCGGTACTCCGCTCCAAGCGCCTCGCAAGCATCCTGAATCAGGGTCAGACCGTGCCGCTTGCAGAGCTCCTGGAGCGGGCCGAGCTCGCATGGGTACCCGTAGATGTCGACGGCGATGACGACCTTCGTCCGCTCGGTGATCGAAGCCTCGACGGCGGCAGGGTCGAGGTTCATCGTGCGCTCGTCGATGTCGGCGAAGACCGGTACCGCGCCCTCGTAGATGGCGCAGTTCGCCGAGGCGACGAAGGAGTACGGCGAGGTGATGAACTCGTCCCCGGCGAGAAGACCCGCTGCACGACAGAGGAGGTGCAGGCCGGCCGTTCCGGACGAGACTGCCGCTGCGTACGGGGCCCGGACGCGCTCGGCAAAGAGCTCTTCGAATCGGTCGATCGTCGGCCCGAGCGAGAGCCGTCCCGAGCGGAGCACCTCCAGCACGAGCTCCTCGTCCCGCTCGTCGACGTACGGCGACGAGAGGGCGATCTGCCTCAGCGCAGCGGTCACGCGCCGGTGTCAGGCCTCGGCGGGTGCCGGGGCGCCCTGGGTGACGTTCACGTAGTCCAGCCAGTGGCCCCACCTGTCCTTCGTGCCCCGCACCGTGTCCAGGTACTCGCGCTGCAGCGCGAGGGTCACGGGGCCGGCGCCGATCTCGTGGTCGTCGACCGAGCGGACAGGCGTCACCTCGGCGGCGGTGCCGGTCATGAAGACCTCGTCCGACAGGTAGAGATCGGAGCGGATCACGTTGGCTTCCTCGACGACGTACCCCAGGTCCTGCGCGATCTGAATGATCGTGTCGCGCGTGATGCCCGGCAGGATCGATGTCGAGAGCGGGGGCGTCCAGATGCGTCCGTCTTTGACGACGAAGACGTTCTCGCCGGAACCGTCGGCGACGAAGCCGTCGTCGGTGAGGAGGATCGCCTCGTCGTATCCCGCCCGCTGCGCCTCCTGCACCGCGAGCATCGAGTTGAGGTAGATCCCCGTCGCCTTCGCGACATGCGGGATCGTGTTTGCTCCCACTCGTTTCCAGGTGGAGATCTTGGCCCGGATGCCCGTCGTGACGTTCTCGTCACCGAGGTAGTTGCCCCAAGGCCAGCTCATGATCACGACCTCGACCGGGTTCCCGGCCGTCGAGACGCCGAGCTCGCCGTATCCGTAGAAGGCGAACGGCCGGAGGTAGCACTCGGGCAGCCCATTGCGGCCGACCAGCTCGTGCATCGCCGTGCGGATCTCCTCGACCGAGTAGGGGAGCTCCATGTAGAGCAACTGCGCCGAGTCCTCGAAGCGCTGCAGGTGCTCCTTGAGCCGGAAGATCGCCGGCCCCCGCGGGGTCTCGTAGCAGCGGATCCCCTCGAAGACACCGGTGCCGTAGTGCAGCCCGTGCGAGCCGACGTGAACCTTTGCGTCTGCCCAGTCAATGAACTCGCCGTTCATCCAGATCGTGTCGGTCTCTTGCATCAAGCGCCTCCTCCACTGGGATGGTGTCGACGCGCGGCAACGGGAACCGGCCAGGTCGTTTGCACGTGCGAAGCGTACCCGTCAGAGACGACGATGAAGCGAATTTGCCGACTATCCCAGCGTGATCACCCGTGCGTCGTCGAAGCCCTCGCCCCGAATCCGGTCGACGAGCTCGGGCGACGGCTGGGAGTCGACGGAGAGCGCCATTAGCGCCTTGCCGCCCTCTTTCGTCCGCGAGACGGCCATGTTGGCGATGTTGACACCGGCCTCGCCGAACATCGTTCCCACTCGCCCGATCACGCCGGGAACGTCGTCGTAGCGGCAGAAGACCATTCGCGGCGAGAGCTGGAGGTCGATCGCGAAGCCGAGTGCACCCGCGAGGAACTGCCGGTGCTCCGGGCCGATCGTTGTCCCGGAGACCTCGACCTCATCGACCCTCACCGTCACGAGGCTCGTGAAGTCGCGAGCCGTTCTGGAGCGTTCCTCGGTCACCTCGATACCACGCTCAGCGGCGATCACCGGCGCGTTCACGTAGTTGACCGCCTGCTCGACGCGTCCCTGGAAGGCGCCGTTCAGTGCCGCCACGGTCAGCAGCCGAGTGTCGTGCTCTGCCAGGGCTCCGTGGTAGGAGAGCCCGATCCGGCGCGGATACCCACCGGCCAGCTCGACGCCAAGGCGGCCCAGCTTGGCGGCCAACGGGATGAACGGCCCGAGCAACTCGAGATCCTCGGCGCCGACAACCGGGATGTTGATCGCGTTCGTGACGAGCCCGCCTTCGAGGGCGGCGACCACCTGCTCAGCGACGATCAACCCCGCTCGGTCCTGCGCCTCGCGCGTCGAGGCGGCGAGATGAGGCGTGACGACGACCTCATCCAGCTCGAGCAACTCGCCCGAGTACGGCTCTTCGGAGAAGACGTCGAGAGCCGCACCGGCGACGCGGCCCGAGCGGATCGCCTCCGCGAGCGCACTCTCGTCCAGAAGCTCTCCGCGTGCGGCATTCACGATCCGCACACCGGGCTTCATCTGCTCGAAGGCGACCCTGTCGAGGAAGCCCCGCGTCTGATCCGTGAGCGGCAGGTGGAGGGTGAGAAAGTCGGCCGCGACGAACACGTCGTGAGGCGTCTCCGCGTGTTCGGTCCCGAGCTCGCGGAAGCGCTCCGGCGCGACGAACGGATCGTAGCCCTTGACTCGCATGCCCAAGCCGAGGGCGCGACGCGCGACCTGTCGACCGATCCGGCCGAAGCCGAGCACGCTCAGCGTCTTGTCGGCCAGCTCGATCCCCGCCCAGCGCGACCGCTCCCAGCGCCCCTGTTTCAGCGCCGCATGCGCTTGCGGGATGTTCCGTGCGAGCGCGACGAGCAGGCCGACCGTGTGCTCCGCGGCCGAGACGACGGTCGAGTCGGGGGCGTTCGCGACGACGATGCCCCTGCGCGTCGCCGCCGCGACGTCGACGTTGTCGATCCCGACGCCGGCCCGTCCGATCACCTTCAGCCGTTCGGCCCGGTCGATCAGCTCTGCGGTCAACGTCGTCGCAGACCGAATCACGATCGCGTCGTAGCCGCCGATCACGTCCTCGAGCCTTGAGTCGGCGTCCACGTCGACCTCGAAGCGTGTGCGCAGCAGCTCGACCCCGGCGTCGGCGATCGGCTCCCTGACGAGAACCCTCAGACGGGGGCCCCTTCGGTGTAGACCTCGAGCGCGCGCGTTGCGGCGAGCCCGCGCTCGACCGGCGCGCCCAGCTCCCCGAGGGCGAGCTCGACGGCCGAGAGGGCCGTCGCGATGTCGAACTCGTCGAACCAGCCGATGTGGCCGATGCGGAAGATCTGATCCTTCAGCTCGCCCTGCCCGCTCGCGATCGTGATGCCGTGCCGGTCCCTGAGCACTCGCGTCAGCTGAGTCGCCTCGAACCCCTCGGGCATCCGCGCTGCCGTGACGACGGCGGAACGGTCCTCGTCGGGCGAGAAGAGCTCGAGGCCCATCGCCTTCAGTCCCGCGCGACAGGCGCGGCCGAGCCGGATGTGCCGCTCGAAGGCGCATTCGAGCCCATCCTCGAGCAGTAGCCCGAGTGCAACGTCCAGGGCGACGACCAGCGAGACGGCCGGCGTAAAGGGGCTGTCGAACTTCGCCTGCGCCTTGCGCGTGCGCTCCCAGTCGAGGTAGTACCGTGGCAGGCTCGCCCGCGCGGAGTGCTCCAAGGCGGCGGGTGAGACGGCGACGGTGGCCAGCCCGGGCGGAGCCATCAGCGCCTTCTGCGAGCCCGAGACGACGACATCGAGCTCCCACTCGTCCATCTCGAGCGGTACCGCTCCCAGGCTCGAGACCGCATCCACAACAGCGAGCGCGCCGGCGCGCTTGACGATTCTGGCGAGCGCTTGTACGTCGGCAACGTCGCCGGTCGAGGTCTCCGAATGGACGATCAGCACAAGGGCGACCGGCTCGATCTCTTCCAGCTTGCGGGCGAGGTCGTCCGGTGAAGGCGTCTCGCCCCAGGTGTACCGCAGTTCCTCGACGGCACAGCCGTACGCGCGTGCCATCGCGATCCAACGCTCCCCGAAGTGGCCCGCGGAAACCGCCAGAACGCGGTCGCCCGGCGAACAGAGGTTGACGATCGCCGACTCGAAGGCGCCTGTGCCCGAGCAGGTGAAGAGCAAGACATCCGAGCTCGTGCGGTGCACCTCACGCAATCGCGCGAGGACTCGCTCGAAGACCGTGCGGAAGTCGGGGCCGCGGTGGTGCAGCACGGGCTCGCCGAGGGCGGTGAGCACCTGCGGGGGCACGGGGGTCGGCCCCGGCGTAAACAGGTATCGCTTCTGTGGCATCGCCCGGAGCCTAGCGTCCTTCCCGGCTCGCACTACGCTCTCGCCGTGGAGGCGCTGATCGCGTTCGGGGCCGCTCTCGTGACGCTGCGGCTGTCGGGTCTGCTGGCCACCCGGTGGCGCGAGCGGCGTTCGCCCCATCTGCTCGCGTGGAGCGCCGGCCTCGCGGCGTACGCGCTCGGAACAGCGGCGATCGCCTGGGGCGCCGCGGTAGGCTGGAACGCGGGCACCTTCCGCGTGTACTACCTGTTCGGCGGCCTCCTGACGGCGCCTCTCCTCGGCGCAGGCTCCCTGCTCGGTGCAGGACGCGCGGTGGCCGGTCCGGTCGTCCTGGTCTACGCCGGTCTCGCGACAGGTGTCGCGCTCGGCGTGCCGCTCGAGTCGCCCGTGGGCGGTGCCGCGATCCCCGAAGCGCAGGAGCACCTTGCGTTCTTCCCCGCCCGGATTCTCGCGCTCGTCGGGAACATCGCCGGCACCATCGCGCTCGTCGGCGTCTCGGTGGCCTCCCTGCGTCGCCGCCCGGTCGGGAACACGCTGCTGCTTGGTGGGTTCGCGCTTGCAGCAGCCGGAAGTGCCCTCGCCGGCCTGGGCGTGACCGGATCGGCCATCTCCGTCGCTGTCGCGGCCGTGCTGCTCTACGCGGGCACGGTGAGCCGCGCGTAACGCCTGGGAGAGACTTTACCCTTTGCGAACAATGCGGTTGCTAGCCTGCGGCGCGACAACTCGCGGGCGGGACGACTGCGGCCACACTCCGTCCCCGCCCGGGACCGACCTGTTCCCGTTGAAGGAGTCTCTGTGACGAACCTGTCCGTGCGTCTACTCGTGCTCGTCGGTGCCTTGGTGCTGGCAGCCACTGCCCTGCTCCACCCGAACCGTGCGAAAGCGAGCGGGTCTCGCACGACCGTCGTCGCCCAGATCGACGGGGCCCGCAGCGAGACATGGCGCTGGCAGCGTCTCATGGGTAAGCCGCGCACTCCGACGGCTTACGGCGAACGACGGGCGACGGGATGGGCCTACCGGCTCTGGCTCCGTGACCTCTGGCAGCAGCGAGCCGCGATCGCAGAGCGGCGGGCAGCCCGCCCTCCGCACCGAGCCGGCTGGACGTGCATCCACCGCCACGAGCGACACCCCGGCCAAGGCTGGTCGACACGAACCGGCAACGGCTTCTACGGGGGGCTCCAGATGGACATCTCCTTCCAGCGGGCGTACGGACGCGATCTCCTCCGCACGAAGGGGACGGCCGATCGCTGGTCGCCGATCGAGCAGATGTGGGTCGCCGAGCGCGCGTACCGCAGCGGCCGCGGCTTCTACCCCTGGCCGAACACCGCGCGTTACTGCGGCCTGATCTGATCCGGCTCGTCGTCTGCGTTGTCAGCGATCCGTGCCTGACGCTCGCGCAACCACAGCGTCACGAAGACACCGACGATACCGAGCACGAGCAACGACTCGACGATTGCCCCGCCAACGCCGCCGTGGGCGAGCAACGTCAGTCCTGCGAGAGCAGCCACAGGCCCCCAACCGTATACAGCACCATCAGCACCAACATCGCGTACTGCGAGCGCAGCGCAGCACGCGAGCGGAAGATGCTGATCGCTCGGTCGTGCGCGACTGCGAGTCCCGCCACGTGGCCCGCGACGAGGGCGCCGACCTGGACGTACCAAACCGAGTTCGGCGAGAGCGGCGCGAGGTTCGGCTGGAAGTCGTAGGTCCCGAGAACGTCCCAGCCGTAGCCGAATGGGTCTGAGGCGAGCGGGATCGCGAACTGACCCTGGATCAGGAGCAGCGTGAAGTAGTGGGCGACCGCGTACACCAACGCGATCGGCACCAGGCTCGGTAGGAAGTCGGGCACCAGGCTTCGTTCCTGCTCCTCGATCACTCTACGGGCGACCTGTACCGCGGCGAGGTAGGCAACGCAGACGAGCAGGATGCACGCCAGGAGGCCCGCCAGCGCGAGGAGCGTTCCGAAGAGGTCGGCGAGCCCGCGCGAGTCGAGCACGTACGGGCCCTCCACGCGGGCCCTCAGGTCTTGCCAGAACCTGGCGCGGCTGAGGCCGTCGAAGCCGACCGAGCCGAGCATGGCCGCCACGAAGGCAAGCACCCCCGGGCGCCGGTCCGCTCCGGCGAGTCCGCTCAGCGGCGCCCGAAAGACGAGCCTGCCGTCGTGCTGGCCGAACGGCGCAACTCGCGCGAGGAGGCCGAAATAGACGGTAAAGGCTTCTCCGTGAGTGAGCCAGGCGCGTCGGCCAAAAACTGTCATTCCGAACCAGGTCACGTAGCTGTAGAGCGCGATCGCGATCGCGAGCGAGCGGGGACTCGCCGGGTCGCTGTAGGCAAGCTCGAGCGCGGTGAACGCGAAGAGCAGAACGGCAGCCGGGTAGACACCGAGTCGCTCGGGATACGCGGCGAGGGGCTCCCAGACCCGCCCGAGCCTCGCCCAGAGCCAGGCAACAGCGTCCGCGATCGCCAGCCACGGGTTGAGCGCCGGCCAGACGTTCCCGAGCACGACTTGCAGGACGACGATTCCAAGCCAGAAGACAACGTAGACGAACGTCGGCGCCAGGTTGAGGGCCGACGAGGGCTCGCCCAGGAGCGCCGTCAAGAAGACCAGCACGAGCAGAGCGGCCGACACGGAGCCGAGGACGACGCGGAGGACCGTGGATCGCAGGACACGCTCGAGCCCGGGGGGAAGCGGACGGCCCGGCGAGAGGCGCTCGAGCAAGGGCCGTCGCCAGAGCGTCCCGAGGGCCAGAAACGAGAGCACGAGGACAACGGCCCCGCCCCAGAGGAAGAGCCAGTCGGGAACCGGCAGGTCGCGGACACCCCCGATCCCATGCGCCAGGAGGCTCAAGGGCGGACTTCGAGATCGGCGATCTGGACGCCGCGATCCTCGAGCTCGACCTCAAAGCGTCCCGGGATCGTCGCCTCGAACGCGATGCGCGCCGGCCTGCCGGGAGCAACGTCCGCCGTCAGGTCGTAGCCGTGCACGTGGATGTGATCCGCCACGTCCGAGCGCACGACGACCTCGATCGAGTCTCCTCGATCGATCGCTTTGCGAACGATTCCGCTTGAGGGCTGTCCATTCACGACGTCGATCCGGATCTCACGACCAACTCCAGCCGTTGTCGTCGTGGGGGGCGGCTCCTCGATCTCGGGAGGCTCGTCGACGATCGTCGTCGTCGCGACTGTCGTCGCCAGGGCGCCCTGCTCGTTGCCGTCGTCGCGGAGCGCGAAGAAGAGGCTCAGAATCAGCCCGAGGCTGGCCGCGATCAGTGCGATTCTGCGGAAATCAGGACTCACGCCTCGAGTTTCTCTCGTACGAGCTCGCTCACGATCCGTGGATTCGCCTGTCCTCTCGTCTCCTTCATCACCTGGCCGACGAAGAAGCCAAGGAGCCCCTCCTTTCCCGATCGATAGGCGGCTACTTGGCCGGCATGCGCCTCCAGAACCCGAACGATGACCAGCCCGAGCTCGTCTGCGTCGGAGACTGCCTCCTGCGCGAGGTACGGAGCCGCCGAGAAGCCGGGCTCGGCGAGCCTCTGGAGCGCCTCGTCGAGCGCGGCTCTGGGAATGTGGTCGCGGGCCTCGACGAGCTTCGCCAGCTCCGCGGCGTTGATCGTCGAAGCGTCGACTCCCGCCAGTCGGTTGGCGATCAGGTTTGCTGTGGCCAGGCGCTCCGCGCCCGCTGCAACGCTCGCCGAATAGAGGCCGTCGAGCCCACCCGTGACGAGCACCGTCGCGCGGCCGAGGTCGAGCTCTTGCTCGAGTCGGCGAATGCGAGCGGCCGGTGACTCCGGTAGCTCCGCCCGCAGCCGCTCGACGAGCTCGGCCGGAGGCTCGACCGGGACGAGGTCGGGCTCGGGGAAGTAGCGGTAATCGTCCGCCTCCTCCTTCGAGCGACGCGGGGTGAGGGCGCCCGTTGCCGCGTCGAAGTCGTACGTCTCCTGTACCACCTCGCCGCCGGATTCGTAGATCTCGATCTGCCGCGTCACCTCGGCGTCGATCCCCTGCGCGACGAAGCGGAACGAGTTCATGTTCTTCAGCTCGCAGCGTGTGCGGAGCTCACCGGAGCCCTCCGGTCGCACGGAGACGTTGGCGTCGACGCGCAGCGTGCCCTTCTCCATCTCCGCGTCCGAGACGCCGAGCTCGACAATCGTCTGGCGCAGCAGCTGCAGGAAGCGGCGCGCGTCCTCCGAGGAGTGGATGTCGGGGCCTGTGACGATCTCCACAAGGGGCGTGCCGCCGCGGTTGAAGTCCACGAGCGAATGGTCGGCGCCTCCGATCCGGCCGCTGCGTCCACCAACGTGAGTCGTCTTTGCAGCGTCCTCCTCCAGGTGCGCGCGAACGATCCCGATCTCCTGGTCGCCCCCCTGCCTCGGTACTAGCATTCTGCCATTTATGCAAGATGGCAGATCGTATTGTGAGATCTGATAACCCTTCGGCAGGTCGGGGTAGGCGTAGTGCTTGCGGGCGAAGACGCTGCGCTCGGCGATCTTGCAGTCGAGCGCGAGCCCGAGCTTGATCGTCCACTCGATCGCGGTGCGGTTCGGGACGGGCAGCGCTCCTGGGAAGCCGAGGCAGACGGGACACGTCTGGGTATTGGGCTCGCCGCCGAAGCCGTTCGTGCAGCGGCAGAACATCTTCGACCGGGTCTTCAGCTGAACGTGGATCTCGAGACCGACGACGGGCTCCCACTCAGACACGCGCCCGACTCCGTTCGAGTTGCGCCCGCACCTTTCGCTCGATCTCGTCGAAGGACTCCTCGAGATAGTCGAGCGTGAAGGGACCGCTGCGGGGTGTGATCTCCAAGTCCTTCCCCGAGAAGAGCGGAGGAATGACGGTTCCCGACGTCTCGATCAGCTCGGCGTCGACCGACCAGTCCAGGTCGTCTTCGTCGTCGCACGAGGTTTCGAGCAGGCAGATCCGGAAGGAGATCGAATCGCCTCGATAGATGACTGCGGATCCCATTTGGTCGAGCTCGCGCGCAAGCTGCCACTCGACCTCGAGTGGCGCGAATCTGCCCAGGCAGCCGCGGATGAACACTGCTTCTGGATCGGCCAACAGCAGAGCATCGGCCTCGAGCGCGCTCCCCTCCGACTCGAAGACGTCGGTCGCGTCCAAGCAGGCGCCGAGATGCGTCCGCAAGAGCTTCCCCTCGAGAGCGATCCGATCTGCAAAGTCCCGACTCGTCCACGATCCGCCGGTAGACGGCGGGTACGAGTCGTCTCCCCGGAGCGACGCGACGGTATCGAGGCCTAGCGCTCGATCGACGTCGAGTCGCTCGACGCGGGTCCAGACACAGTCCTCCCGCTTGCCGCACCACGTCACGACTCTCCACGTTGGGGTTTCCGCGGCGACGTAGTGCATATCGGCGAAGTCCCAGTACAAGAGCTGCGCGCTCGGGTGCTCAGCGAACGGGAACTCGCTCTCGATCGCTGCCTTGAACTCGTCGCCCGCGATCTCGACGGCATCGACGAACGTCATCGCAACCGCTCCGGGACGGGGTCGAAGTGGAGCGCCCGCTCGAGCGCGTACCCGGTGCGGAAGAGCGTGTTCTCTGCGAACTGCGGCCCGATCAGCTGGAGCCCTACCGGCAGTCCCTCCGACAGGCCGCAGGGGACATTCAAACCGGGCAATCCCGCCATGCAGGAGGGGATCGTGAGCAGGTCGGAGAGGTACATCGCGAGCGGGTTCGCGGAGCGCTCGCCGAGCTTGAAGGCGATCGTCGGCGAGGTCGGCGAGACGAGCACGTCGAAGCGTTCGAATGCAGCTGCATGCTCCCGCGCAATCACGGTCCGCACCTTCTGCGCCTGACCGTAGTACGCCTCGTAGTAACCAGCCGAGAGGGCGTAGGTGCCGAGCATGATGCGGCGCTTCGGCTCGCCGCCGAAGCCGGCGTCGCGGGTGCGCTCGACCATCGAGTAGTAGCCATCGGCACCCACCCGCGGTCCGTAGCGCACGCCGTCGTAGCGGGCCAGGTTCGACGACGCCTCGGCCGGCGCGACCAGGTAGTAGCACGCAAGGCCGTACTCGACCGACCTCGGCAGCGTGCACTCCCCCACCTCCGCTCCCAGGTCGGCGGCGAGGTCGATCGCCCGCCGCACCGAGTCGGCGACTCCCGGCTCGATCCCTTCGGCCTCGTTCATCTCCTTTGGGACGCCGATGCGCACACCGGTCAGATCCTCCGCCTCGGGCAGGCGGACGGGCTCGGGGAGCTCGACGGTGGTCGAGTCGCACGGGTCCTTGCCCGCGATGATCGAGTAGAGGAGCGCGCAGTCGCGCACGTTGCGCGCGACGGGGCCGACCTGGTCGAGACTCGAGGCGAAGGCGACGATGCCGTGCCGGCTGACCGTCCCGTAGGTCGGGCGCAGGCCCACGTTGCCGCACAGCGCAGAGGGCTGCTTGATCGAGCCGCCGGTGTCGGAGCCGAGCGCCCATGGGGCCAGACCCGCGGACACGGCCGCAGCGGACCCGCCGCCCGAGCCACCGGGCACGCGCGAGGGATCCCAAGGGTTTCGCGAGGGGCCGTACGCCGAGTTCTCGGTCGAGGACCCCATCGCGAACTCGTCCGTGTTCGTCTTTCCGATGATCGGCATCCCCGCTGCCTTGCAACGCGCGGCGACCGTCGAGTCGAAGACCGGCACGTACCCCTCGAGGATCTTCGAGGCCGCCGTCGTTTCGATCCCTTTCGTGGTGATGACGTCCTTGAGCGCGATCGGCACGCCGTCTCCCTGCGGCTCGGCGACCGTCCGTAGGTAGCAATGGAGCTCGGGATCGCGGGCCGCAATCGCCTCTAGATAGGCGGCATGGAGCTCGGCGGCGGAGACCTCTTTCCGAGCGAGCATTCCCCCCGCTTCCTCCGCTGTCAGCCGCAGCGTGTCGATCATCTTCTGGCCGGCGTCATGTCGCGGGCGGGACCCGGAAGAGGTCGGCCTCACGATGGGGAGCGTTCGCGAACGCCTCGTCGAGAGGCAGCGACCGCCGAGCCTCGTCTTCTCCCCACGCATTCACGAGCTCGAGTGGATGCGAGGTCGGGGGCACGCCGTCGAGGTTGAGCTCGGCCACCTTCCCGACCGCCTCCAGGATCGCGCCCAGCTCCCGCGTGAGCCGCTCGACCTCGTTCTCGCTCAACTCGAGGCGCGCCAACTTGGCCACGTGAAGCACTTCGTCTCGGGTGATCGCCATGTCAGTTCATCCTCCCAAAAGAAGAGAGCCCCGTCTCGGGGCTCCCTTCGCTTCTCGAAAGATCGGAAGGTGCTAGACCGCGGAGACGTTCGCCGCCTGGGCGCCCTTCGGCCCCTGGACGACTTCGAACTCCACCCGCTGGCCTTCGGTCAGCGACTTGTAGCCCTCCATCGTGATCGCGGAGAAGTGGACGAAGACGTCCTCGCCACCCTCACGCTCGATGAAGCCATAACCCTTCTCGTTCGAGAACCACTTCACGGTGCCCTGCGCCAACTGATGTTCCTCCTTGCATGAAGCGACAGAGGTGCATGCACCGGTGCCGCTGACCTATGAGCGCGCGAAACATAGCCTCATGTGGCAGGAAACGCAAGCAGCTTCCGGCGGTACTTCGCGGCGCGAACCGTGTTGCGCAGGAGCATGGCGACGGTCATCGGCCCCACCCCACCCGGCACCGGTGTGATGAACGCCGCCCGCTCGGCAGCCTCGGGCGCGACGTCGCCCCGGAGCCCACTCTCGGTGCGGGTGATGCCGACGTCGATCACGCACGCCCCCCGCTTCACCATCTCCGGGCGCACGATCCCCGGGATCCCGACGGCAGCGACGAGCACATCGGCACGTCCGACCTCCGCCGCGAGGTCTCTTGTCCGCGAGTGGCAGATCGTGACGGTCGCGTGCCGCTGCAGAAGCAGGTGCGCGACGGGCTTGCCGACGATGTCGCTGCGACCGACGACGACCGCGTCGGCACCCTCGAGCTCGACCTCGTACTCCTCCAGCAGCGCGATCACCCCGAGTGGCGTTCCTCCCACGTGGCCCGGGTCGCCGAGGTAGAGCTGCCCTGCGTTCAGCGGATGGAAGCCGTCAACATCCTTGACGGGGTCGACAGCGCGGATCACCTTCGCCTCGTCGATCCCGTCGGGGAGCGGCAGCTGAACGAGGATCCCGTCGATCGCCTCGGTGGCGTTCAGCTGCGCAACCGTCTCGAGGAGCTCCGCCTCGCTCGTCGTCTCCGGGAGGCGAAAGTCGCGGGCTTCGATCCCGACCTCGGCTGAGGCCGTGTGTTTCGCGCGAATGTAGACGCCGGAGGCGGGATCCTCGCCGACGAGGACGGTCGCGAGCCCGAGTCCGCCGAGCTCCGCCACCTCGGCGCTGACCTCGCGGCGGATCCGAGCGGCCAGCGCCTTCCCGTCCATGATCGTCGCCGCCATCGGAGAGCACCTTAAGCTCCCCTCCATGGAGCTGCGCAGATGGCCGCGGAAGAACGACGCCGAGTCGATTCGGGCCCGACGCGACGCGATCCGAGGCGCCGTCGGCGACCAGCCGCTGTCGCACGACGACGAGGCGTGGACGCGAGCTCAGGAGGCGCACACCGGCACGGCCGTGATTCCCGTCGCCGTTGTCGGCCCGCTCGTGGTCGAGATCGCGAACTACGAGCTCGAGGAGCCAGCCGGGAGGCTGCGCGAGACGGCGCGGCAGAGCGAGGAGCTGCTCGTGCCGCTGGCCCATAGCGAGGGCGGGCTCTCGGCGTCGATGTCGCGCGGGATGAAGGCCGCGGCCGTCTCGGGCGGCTTTCGAACGTTCGTCCTCTCCGACAGAATCACACGAGCATCCTGCTTTGTTTGCAAGAGCACGGAGCAAGCGGTCGTTCTTGCACGTTGGCTCGAGGATTCGCTGGGGAGCATGCGGAGCTTCCTCACAGACCTCGACGATCCCGCGCTCTCGAAGCGGGCGAAGCTGCGAGAGGTGAAGACGCACGTCGTCGGCCCGATGTGCCACGTCCTCTGGGCCTGGACGACCGGCGACGCAGTCGGCCCGAACATGATGACGCGCAATGCGTACGCGTTGAACATGGGGTACGTGATGCAGCACGCGCCGGTGCGGCCGGAGCGATCGATCCTCGAGGCGAACATGGGCGGCGACAAGAAGCCCTCGTACGAGTACTTCCAGTCCGGGCACGGGAAGACCGTGCTCGCGGAGGCGACGCTCGACGAGGAGACGGTGCGGCGCGTACTCCGGACGACGGTGGATGACCTGCTCGAGCTGTCCTGGGCGGGGACGCACGGCGCCGTCGCATCGGGCATGCAGTCCGTCTCCTTCACGCCTGCGTCCGCGATCGCGGCGCTCTTCGCCGCGACGGGCCAGGATCTCGGCATGGTCGGGACGAGCTCGATGGCACACGGGACGGCGCACCGCACCAAGGACGGCGGCCTCCACGCAGCGATTCGGTTCCCCGGTCTCGAGGTCGGAACCGTCGGCGGCGGCACGACTCTCCCCTACGCGCGTTCGTGGCTCGCCCTGCTCGACTGCGCCGGTTCCGGCAAGGTGTACCGCTTCGCGCAGATCGTGGCCGCGGCAGCGCTCGCGCTCGAGATCTCGGCCTCCGCTGCGATGGCGACGGCCGGCTCCGAGAACTTCTTTCGCGCCCACCACGAGCGTGGGGGACTTCGCTGAGACGCCGACGCGTTCCGCGTCGGCGTTAAGCTGAAACGAGATGTCCGTGGAGCCCGTTTCGGCAGAGCCCACCTACGAGCCGCTCGTCGAGGCGGAGCGCGCGGCGGCGGCGGACACTGCCGACGACGCGGGCGTCCGGCGCGGGGTCCTCCGCTTCTACGAGCTCGCGAAGAAGCAGGAGTGGCAGTTGCGCGACCTGCCATGGGGCGAGGTTCCGCCCATTCCGGAGACGCGGTCGGGGGCTTCGGCCGAGAAGAAGGAGCGCCGGAGGGCGCTCTGGCGCTCGGTGATCACCCAGCAGCTGCAGGCGGACGAGCTCGCGGTGTCCATGGCCGGCCAGTTGCTGAACCTGGCGCCGCATCCGGAGGCGAAGCTCTACTACTCGACGATGGTGCAGGACGAGGCGAGACACGTGGAGGCGTGGCTGAAGCTGTCGAAGGAGGCGGGGGGCATTGCCGAGCGCGACCCCCACCTCGACGAGCTGGCGAAGATGACGCTCGAAGCGGAGACGCTCGAGGAGAAGGTCTTCCAGATGCAGGTCTTCTTCGAGCGTCTGATCATTTCCCGTTTCCGCCTGATCGCCCGCTCCTCGCGCGGGACGGTGCTCGAAGATCTCTGCAACCGGCTTACGATCGACGACGGCATCCACCACAGCGCCGGCGTCGCATACGAGCGAGTGCTTCTCCAGGACGCCTCGAAGAAGACGAAGGACCGGCTCGTAAAGGCCGCCAACCGGCTGCTGCCGATCTTCGTCGAGCACGCGCTCTGGCGCCCGAAAGAGCGCGCCTGGATCGGCAATGTCATGCGCGAGACCGACATTCGGCGCCTGCAGGAGGATGTGCAGGACGGCATCCGGATGGCCTCGAGCCTGGGGCTCGACGTCTCGGACATCGAGCTGCCGTTCGCGGCGTAACCGCTCTGCCTCTGCAGATCCCGCCTCATCACGATCCGTCGTGCTTCGGCTGCGGCGACAACCCGTTCGGGCTGCGCATGAGCCGCCCCGAGGCGGAGGGGATCGAGCGGCACGAGTCGCCGCTGCTGTTCGGCGCGCATCATCAAGGGGCACCCGGGATCGTCCACGGCGGCATCGTCGGCGCCGCGCTCGATGAGGCCTGTGGCTTGCTCGCGACCTGGTACCGCTTCCCCACGGTCACGGCCCGGATCGCAGTCCGCTTCCGCCAGCCGGTGCCGATCAACCAGAAGCTGCAGGCGACCGCCGCAGTTCGCACCTCCCGGGGCCGCCGAATCGAGGTGACGGCGGAGCTGCGGGACGGCCGAGAAGTGCTTGCGGAAGCAGACGCCACCTTCCTGCACGTCCCCCTCGAGCACTTCCTTGCGACACCCGAAGGGCGTGCCGCGGGAGACGCGTGGCAACGGCGCCTAACCTCCCCGTGAATGCGCTCGGCGCCGGACGAGCTGCGATCGTCTTCGATCTCGGTGGCGGCCGCGTGCTCCGCCGCGGCGGCGCACCGGCCCGGGAGGCGGAAATCATGGCGCACGCGCGTCGTGCCGGCTATCCCGTGCCTGCGGTGCACGAGATTCGTCCGGACGCGCTCGTGCTCGAGCGGATCGAGGGACCCACGATGCTGGACGACCTCCGTCGGCGGCCCTGGCGACTGAACTCCCACGCGCGACTGCTCGCGGAGCTGCACCGGCGACTCCACGCGATCCCCTACGAAGACGCAGCACTGCTCCACCTCGACCTCCACCCGCAGAATGTGCTGCTTTCGCCCAGCGGACCAGTGGTGATCGACTGGACGAACGCGCGGGCGGGCGAGCCGGCGTTCGACGTGGCACTGACGTGGGTGATCGGCCTGACGAGCGGCGGCCGCTTGGGGCGGGCTTTTCTGCGGCCGTATCTGGCGCAATTCGACCGCAGCGAGGTCGAGAGCGCCCTGCCGGCAGCGGTCGCATTCCGGTTGGCCGATCCAAACGTGACGGCGAAGGAGCGCGAGACAGCCCGCCGCCTCCTCCGCTGACGCGCGTTAACGTGGCCGCGGTGGCGAGCAAGGATCACCTAGGCGGCCTCGGACGGCTCGTTCGCGCGCTCGTGAAGGGTTTCGGGATACTGGCGCTCGGAGCGATTGCAGGCACCGGCGCACTCGCGCTCCTCCTCGCCCGCGGGGGCTACTCGGCGCCTGAGATCGTCCTGACGGTACTCCTAGTGGCGGCCCCCGCCATCGTGCTGCTCTTCCTGGCTGGAGTACGCGAGCTCCTCGAGCTGCCAGAGCGGCTGCGCCGGATGCCGCAGCGTGGGACCGAGCAGCTGAACGAGTTGACGCGCATCGCCGCCGAGGCGCGAGCGGCGAGTTGGAGCCGCACGCCCTCCCTGCTCTGGCGGCTTCGCGGGCTTGTCTCCTCGACCCGTGACCTCGTCGGCTTCGCCCTGCCCCTGCGTGTCCTCGCGCCCCCCTTCCTCGCGCTAACCTTCGGCGCCGTCGTCACGTGCGCGATCCTGATCGGAGTCGGCCTGATCGCGCTGCTCGTGCTTGCCTTTTCCTAAGCCGGGGAACGAACGGGCATGGAGCCGGCTCAGGCGATCCAGGCGCTCGATCTTGTCGTGGCCCGCGTGACGGGCGCGCAGGCACACGCGGGGGCGCGCGGCCAGTCGGCGCTCCTCACGCTCGACCTGGGCGGACGCGGGACGGCCGAGACTGCGCTTCCGATCCCGCTTGAGGGCGCGGAGGGCCTCGTCGGCGGCCAGGTCGTCTGCGCCGTCGGGAGCGACGACGTCGTCGTCCTGGCGGTGCACTCCCATGCGGCAGGCACCGTCGTCGTGCAGCCCGCCCAGGAAGTCGAGGACGGCTCGCCCGTCGCCTGAGGGGTTAGCCCAGCTTGAAGCTAAGTGACGGGCCGAGCGGCGCCTGCAGCCGCCACGTCACCCGGTAGGTGCCCGACCCTCGTCCCGGAAAGCTCGCGTGCCAGCGGATGGAGGACGCGAAAACCTGGCCGCTCCGGCGGATCGGAAACCCTCGGCATGTCGTCGAGCCTCGCGGAGGCCGAACGCAGAGCGTGTAGCGCTCGAAGTACTTCGCCGCCGTCGTCAGGTCGAGGAAGATCGCGCCGCTCTTCCGGACGATGCCGAAGCAGACGTCACCGGATTGGCTGCAATAGGTCTTCACCGGAACGGGGGCGGCCACGGAGCCGGCCGGTACGGCCAACGCAGCCACGACGGCGGCGAGAGTGAGCGTGCGGCGGCTCGTCATCGGAGGCGCAGGCTACGCGATCGCTAGTCTCCGCGGGTGCCTCGCCGTGACTTCCCCGCGCGCCGGGACGACCTGCGTAACGTCGCGATCGTCGCCCACGTCGACCACGGCAAGACGACGCTCGTCGATGCGATGCTGTGGCAGTCTGGGTCGTTCCGAGCGAATCAGGACGTGGCCGACCGCGTCCTCGACTCGATGGAGCTCGAGCGTGAGAAGGGCATCACGATCCTCTCCAAGAACACGGCCGTCCGACTCGGCGACACCAAGATCAACATCGTCGACACGCCGGGCCACGCCGACTTCGGCGGCGAGGTGGAGCGCGGGCTGACGATGGTGGACGGCGTCCTCCTGCTCGTCGACGCGAGCGAGGGGCCGCTGCCGCAGACGCGCTTCGTCCTGCGCAAGGCCCTCGAGGCGCGGCTGCCGGTCGTGCTCGTCGTCAACAAGGTGGACCGGCCCGACGCACGTGCCGAGGAGGTCGTGAACGAGGTCTACGAGCTCTTTCTCGACCTCGACGCGGACGAAAGTCAGATCGAGTTTCCCATCGCCTACTGCAACGCACGGGCGGGTCGCGCAGGCCACGCCGAGGACGATCTCGCCACCGACCTGGGGCCTCTGTTCGAGACCTTGTTGAGGACCGTTCCCGCACCCACTTACGACCCCCAGCACCCCCTTCAGGCCCTCGTGACGAACCTCGACGCGTCGCCTTACGTCGGCCGGCTCGCCCTCCTGCGCGTCATGCATGGCACGCTGCGGAAGGGCCAGCAGATCGCCTGGTGCCGAGCCGACGGAACGATCGAGAACGCTCGCGTCACCGAGCTCTACGTGACCGAGGCGCTGGAGCGCATCCCCGCCGACGAGGCCGGGCCGGGCGAGATCGTGGCGCTGGCGGGCCTGCCGGGGGTGACGATCGGCGAGACGATCGCCGACCCGGACGATCCGCGGCCGCTACCGGTCACGGTCGTCGACGAGCCGTCGCTCTCGATGACGCTCGGCATCAACACCTCACCCCTTGCCGGTCTCGAGGGCGACAAAGTCACCGCGAGTGCCGTCAAGGCGCGCCTCGACCAGGAGCTCGTCGGCAACGTCTCGCTTCGCGTCGGCCCGACGTCGCGACCGGAGGTGTGGGAGGTCCAAGGACGGGGTGAGCTCCAGCTGGCCGTGCTCGTCGAGATCATGCGCCGCGAGGGTTTCGAGCTCACCGTGGGGAAGCCGGAGGTGCTGACGAAAGAGATCGACGGCAAGCGGCACGAGCCTGTGGAGCGCGTCTCGATCGACGTGCCCGAGGAGTACATCGGCGTCGTGACGCAGCTGCTCGCGCTGCGGAAGGGCCGGCTGCAGCAAATGGTCAACCACGGCACGGGCTGGGCTCGGATGGAGTACCTCGTGCCGGCGCGCGGCCTGATCGGCTTCCGCACAGAGTTTCTCACAGAGACCCGGGGCGCCGGCATCCTGCACCACCTTTTCGAGCGCTGGGAGCCCTGGCATGGCCAGTTGCGAACGCGGCCCACTGGCAGCCTCGTCGCAGACCGGCGTGGGCCGACGACCTCGTTCGCGCTCTCGGGCCTGCAGGAGCGCGGCACACTCTTCGCCGGCCCAGGCACCGACGTCTACGAGGGCATGATCGTCGGCGAGAACGCACGGGCCGAGGACCTGGACGTGAACGCGACGAAAGAGAAGAAGCTGACGAACATGCGTTCCTCGAACGCCGACGAGCTCGTGCGCCTGATCCCGCCGCGACCCCTCTCGCTCGAGCAGTCGCTCGAGTTCATCCGCGAGGACGAATGCGTCGAGGTGACCCCGAAGGAGATCCGCCTGCGCAAGGTCGAGCTCTCGTCGTCGAAGCGGCAGTCGCAGGCTTCGAGGCGCAAGCGTGAGCTGGCCACGTCGACCGGCCCGTAGGGCGGCGAGGTGAGCTCGTGGACTCTCAGCAGGCGCGCTCGCGCGCCGTCCAGAGGCCGGCTCGCCGACGCAGCCGGAGCTCCGCCGTCGCATCCCAGGGCGCGAGCGTGCGACGGCGGAAGAGCCGGAGAGGATGGGAGATGAGCTGGGCGGCCCAGGTCTCGTGGACGAACAGCCCGCCGGGCGCCAGCACACGGGCGATCTCGACGACGGCCTGCTCGGGGCGGGCGACGTGGAAGAGGGTGCCGAAGTCCACGACCAGGTCGAAGCTGGAGTCGGGGAAGGGCAGAGCGCGCGCGTCGCCGCAGACCAACTCGACCGGTCCGCTGCCGTTCCAAGAGGCCTCGGCCTCGGCCAGTAGCGTCGGATCGACATCGAGGCCGACCAGCCGTGCGGGGCGTAGACGCTCCGCGAAGTAGGACAGGGCGACACCGCGGCCACAGCCGACCTCGAGCAGACGGGCTCCCCGAGGCAGGCGAAGCGCCTCCCGAGGCAGGCCCAGCGCCGTGGACATCACCGGCAGTTCGACGTACCGCTGAATCCAATTCCTGCGCGCGCGGTTGGGGAAGGGACGGTAGTCGCTCGTGGTGGCGGGCCTCACCCGTGAAGCATCGTCAGCTCGACGGCTCTTCGAGCGTTCGGATGTCCCAGAGCGGCCGTCCGAACTGGGACTCCGAGAACGCCATCACCGACAGCTGGCGCGAGTCCGGATACTCGACAGCCTCGGGCGAGGGCCTGTTGCTGGCGACGAGGTAGCGGACCGGGCTCTCGCTGCGGTTCAGGAGCTGGTGCGCCCCCTCCGGCCCGATGGGGAAGAGGACGACGTCGCCCTCTTCCAGCTCGCGCTCGCCCTTGGGCTCACGCAACGTCGGTCGCCCGCGCAAGACCATGAGCAGCTCCTCGGCGCCGTGGTGGAAGTGGTAGTAGCCGCTCGTCCCACCCGGATCGATCTCGTAGACGGTGGCGCCGAGGTGCTCGCCCCGCGGCAGCCGCGTCGCCTTGTCGGAGGACCACTCCTCCTCGCTCTCGAACTCCCAGGAGTCGCGCCAGATGTTCGGGGTGTCGCTCAGCGAGCGGAGATGTAGTCGGTGAGGTACTGGATCTGGAAGGTCTGCTGCTTGGACTGGTGCTTCACGAGATCGCCGATCGAGATCATCCCGACGAGGACACCTTTCTCGTCGACCACGGGCGCGTGGCGGATCCGGCGCTCACTCATCAGCGCCATGCTCTCCTCCACGGTCGTCTCGGGATTGATGACGATCACCGGCGCGGACATCACGTCGCGGACTGGAGTATCGCGCGAGCGGCGACCTTCAACGGCGATCCGTCGCAGGTAGTCGCGTTCGGTGAAGATGCCCGTGATCTCATCGTCGTCGGTGACGAGCAGCGCCCCCACGTTCGCTTCGACCATGATCTTGACCGCATCGAAGACGGTCGCGTCGCTGGCGATGCGGATCACGTCCCGACCCTTCTGGTCGAGGATCTCCGCGATCGGGGCCATGCCTCATCCTAACTCGATGCGTAGAAAGCGCGAAGTGCACGGCGGCTCCAGCGGAGGGATACTGGAACCGCATGCGCCTCGATCGCCGGATCGAGCTGATCTTGGTCGTAGTGGCGTGGATCGTTGCCGGGTGCACGGCTGGGTCCGGTGGCGAGGCGCCGTCGACGCCCACGCTCGACTACGTCTCTGCCGTTCGGCCATTGGCGTACGACAACGCCTATGCCGCCTGCAGCGGACACTCCCTCACGAGTCTCGCCTACGAGTTCGACGTGTCCGCTGCGACGGTTGCCGCGGCAGCACGCAACTGGGCGCAACGGACCCAGCGCGACGCGCGCATGCGCCATGCGGCGTATCGAGGCTGCCGCGACGCACTGTGGAAGTCGGCCGGCGCGGCAAGTCACTGACAGAGAGCTTGAAGACGCGCGATTCAGAGCTGAACCGAGTTCAAGGCGACGAGCGGATTCGAACCGCTGTACGAGGCTTTGCAGGCCTCTGCCTAACCACTCGGCCACGTCGCCAGGAGCGCGCATCCTAGCGGCAGCCGTAACCGATTCCCGCTGTCCCTCGTTGACTCCCCGCAAGCAAAAAGGAGGAACGAATGTACATCGGTGGCGGTCTTCTGACGCTCATCGTCATCATCCTTCTGCTGATCTGGCTTCTTTGAGGACGATGGTTCAAGCGGGCGCCTCTCCGAGGCGCCCGCTTCAGCTCACAGCCCGGTCCCGGATACGCGTCACCCGCATGCAGCTGCGCTAGGCCTCTAACTTCCTCGGGAGCGCGGGTCGAGCTGCTCGACGTAGTCGCCGGCCTCACCGAACTTCTGCACGATCCAGTACGCCTCGGTCTGAGCCACGAGCGACTCGATCTCAGGCGTGTAGTGCAGCGGCAAGACGACGAAGTGCATCGGGTTGGCTCGGACGGACTCGTACTCCTCGCTCGTCAGCGTGACCCGAAACGTGCAGTCTGCGTTCGCGCATTCGCACAGGTAGGTGTAGGGACATTCCGGGCCGAGCTCGTTCGCGATGTCGTTGACGCGCTCGTTGACCTCGCGGAACAGCGCCTCGTTCTGCGCCATGCGCTTCTCACGGGCATCCATCCAGCAACAGTACTGTGTCGCGGACGATCCCTCCTTCGAAGCTGATGCGGTGACGTCAGCGCGCCGCAAGTCGGTCTAACAAACGCAGTACGGCGACGTCTCGAGTCCTGTGCGGACTAGTTCGCTCCGAACCATGCCCTTGACCACGACGGAGGCGGCGCTGCTCGGCCTCCTCATGCGGGGCGAAGGCTCGGGCTACGACCTGCGTAAGCAGGTCGAGCGTAGCGTCGGCTACTTCTGGGGTCCGGCGAAGACGCAGATCTACGCTGTTCTCCCGCGACTCGCCGAGCTCGGCTATGCGACGCGGCGTGAGGTGGTGCAGCAAGGATCGGCCCGACAAGCAGCTGTACCGCATCACGAAGACCGGCCGTCTCGCGCTCGAGCAGTGGCTCGAGCATGGGCCGCTCGAGCCGGTACCCGAGAAGAACCCGATCCTCCTCAAGCTCTTCTTCGGCGACGCCGCCGACCCCGAGGCGCTGCTCGAGCAGGTTCGCGAGCGGCGGCAGTCCGCCGAGCAGCTGCAGATCGAGCTGGACGAGATCGAATCGGCGCCAGGCCGGTCGGAGGAAGCTGACTTCTTCCCCTCGCTGACGAGGCAATGGGGCTATGCCTACGCGGATGCGTTCATCCACTGGGCCAACGAGGTGGAGTGCGCGATCCAGACCAGAAGGAGGAGACGATGACGAGGGGGATCCTGGTCACGGCGGCCGTCGCCGCGCTGCTCGCTGGAGCAGCCGGCGCGGCGGACACCGCGAGTCCGAGGCCGAAGCCACCGCGGCTTCAGGACTGGTGCGGGACGAAGGCGGAGCGCACGCTCGCGCTCAGCTTCAAGGCCACCGACGGGGCAACGCTCGTCGGCGTCGTGCTCGGGCCGCGCAGCGCGAAGCGCGGCGTCGTGTTCGCGCATGAGAGCTCGGGTGGATTCTGCAACTGGCTCCCGTACGGCCGCCGGCTCGCGCGGCAGGGCTACCGTGTGCTCGCTTTCGACTTCCGCGGCCACGTGTCTTCGCCTCCCGCTCGCACCCGCCAAGGGCGGTACGACCTCGATCTGATCGGCGCGGTGCGTGAGCTCCGCCGGCGCGGGGCCCAACGGGTTGCCGTCGTCGGTGGCTCGCTCGGCGCGATGACTGCGCTGATCGCGGGAACGTCGGTGACGCCGCGGCTCGACGGGATCGTCGCCGCCTCCCCCCGGTCTCAGCTACCAGGGACTCGACGCGGAGCGGGCCGTGCCCGCGCTCCGCGTGCCGGTGCTCTACCTCGCAGCAAAAGGGGACTACGACTTCGCCACGCGTGCCCAGAAGCTCCACGACCGCACCGGTTCCGCCGACCGCCGCCTCGTCGTCGTCGTCGGTGATGCTCACGGGTCCGAGCTGGTTGACGGTGCGGCCGGAGCGGCCAACCGAGCGTTGATCGGGTCGTTCGTGCGGGACCGTTTGGGCGGATGAGGCGGGCCCTCGCGCTCCAGTCTTTGGCGGTCGCCCTCCTCTCCGGCTGCGGCGGCGAAGACGCAGGCCCGGAGCAAGCGGCGAGGCAGACGGCCGATACATGGCAGCGTGTGGAGGCGGGCGGAGCCACACGCTGCGCACGCGGAGGCCGGTTCGTTTTCTGGATCCGGCGCGGCGATCCGAAGAAGCTCGTCGTGTTCTTCCAGGGCGGCGGCGGGTGTTTCAGCAAGGAGACCTGCGCGGAGGGAAGCACCTGGTTCGACGACCGCGTCGATGCCCAGGACGACCCACGCGGCTCCGGCGGACTGCTCGACCTCGCCGACCGGCAGAACCCCTTCCGGGACTGGTCGTGGGTCTATATCCCCTCCTGCACGGGCGACGTCCACACGGGCGACGCTCGGGTCGACTATGGCTCGGTGGAGGTGGAGCAGCGGGGCTGGCGGAACGCGCGGGCCGCGCTTGGGCGCGGGTTCCACGAGTTCCCCTCCCCCGCCTCTGTGCTCGTAACCGGGTGGAGCGCGGGCAGCGTCGGGTCGGCGTGGCACGTCGACGAGGTCGTCCGCCGTTACCCGGACGCTCGCGTGACGCAGCTCGGCGACTCACTTGCCTTCCTGTTCCGTCGGCCGATCCAACTGAAGGAGTGGGGGACGAACCGGCACTTTCCGCCCTTCTTCCGCGTCGGAGCACGGCGCTGGACGATGGAGGAGTTCCTGACGCGTCTGGCGCAAGCTCATCCAAACGTGACCTTTGCGCGCTTCAACCACGCCTCCGACTCGGTGCAGCAGCGGTTCTACGAGGGGGTCGGCGGGAACCCGGCGCAGTTCCCGGGACGGCTCCGGGCCGTCGAGCGCCGGCTGAAGCGGCTGCCGAACTATCGCTCCTACCTCGCCTGTGGGTTCGAGCACTGCGCTCTGCCGACAGCAGAGTTCTCGACGCTGCGCGTGGCGGGCGTGCCCCTACGCGAGTGGGTGAGGGATTTGGCCGAGGGCCGCGACGTGGATTGCCCGGAGTGCCGCGGCTGAGCTCGTGCCCGCGTTTACGCTCGCGAGATCCGACAACAGCGGGCTCTACCAGCGCGCGGCGTCCGGCTGCCGACCCACCAGCGCGATTTGAGGAGTGCAGCCGAAAAGACCGCTGCACTCCTCGTTCACGCTCAGCCCACGTTGCCGCAGCCTCCTTGTCGCGATGCGCGACCCGAGGCCGCGATGGGAATGAAGCTGGCTTCTCCGATTGCGATTGGTTCGCGCTACTGCTGCTTCGCGTATGCCGACGAAGGCCCGAAGTCGACCGCGATGCACGGCTCGTCACCGACAACCCAGGCGTCATGCCCGGGTTCGATCCGAGCCACGTCGCCCGGACCGATCTCGACCTCGGTTCCGTCGTCCATTGCTACGCCCATGCGACCAGACAAGGCGTACAGGAAGTGCGGAGACTGGCAACTCTCAGTTCCCGCGAGCGGCTTCACGTGCTCAGACCAGCGCCACCCGGGTTCAAACGTCCCTCGCAGCACCGTCCCGCCTCCGATAGTGATGACTTCGGCCTGCCCCTTGTCGACAAACGGCCTCGTCTCGTCTGGCGAGTCCAGGCTCTTGACCTCGATCGTGGCCATATCGGCTCCTTCTGACCCCGAGAGATCCGAAGAGCCTTTATCTCATGCCAGGCGCCGATAGTCAAAGGCGCGGCGACTTTTTGTCACTCGGCGCGCCGCCCGCCCGCTTGCTCGGCGAGACGCGGGCGCGTCTCTTTTAGAGCGGATGATCGGATTC
>Ga0136621_1000070_pt1 | contig 33021 bp, 25 predicted proteins | sample AntDryUQ445A2306_FD_104673 | JGI IMG/M metagenome (GOLD analysis project Ga0136621, IMG submission 104673) | Polar desert sand microbial communities from Dry Valleys, Antarctica - metaG UQ445A (23.06) | ecosystem: Environmental > Terrestrial > Soil > Desert | place: Antarctica: Dry Valley...
CCGTCCAGTTCGGTACGACACCGTACGGCGGCACACCACGCCGAAATTTCCGCTTGAGGGTCATGGCCCCAGGATGACCTTGAACAATGGGATAGTCTTGAATACCGGGGCGGTCTTGAAATGAGACCGCCCGAAGTTTATATACCCCTTACTTACGTTATTTCCTGGAGAATCATAATGTCACTAAGACTCGGAGACACCGCACCCGATTTTAAGGCCGAAACCACCGAAGGCCAGATCGACTTTCACAAATGGATCGGTGACGGCTGGGCCGTGCTGTTCTCGCATCCCAAGGATTTCACTCCCGTTTGCACCACCGAGCTGGGTTATATGGCACGCATCAAGCCGGAGTTCGACAAGCGCAATGTCAAGATTATTGGCTTGAGCGTCGATCCTGTCGGCGACCACAGCAAATGGGCAAAAGACATCGAGGAAACGCAGGGCACCGCGCCAAATTACCCCATGATCGGCGATCCCGAGTTAAGTATCGCCAAGCTGTATGACATGCTGCCCGCCGAGGCTTACGGCGACGCCAAGGGCCGCACGCCAGCGGACAACGCCACCGTGCGTAATGTCTACGTGGTCGGGCCGGACAAGAAGCTCAAACTGATCCTCATCTATCCCATGAGCACGGGCCGCAATTTCGATGAAGTGTTGCGCGCGATTGACTCTCTGCAACTGACCGCCAAACACCAGGTTGCGACACCCGCCAACTGGCAGGATGGCGACGACGTCATCATCCCGACCTCGGTATCTGACGATGAGGCCAAGAAGAAATATCCGCAAGGCTTCAAGACGCACAAACCTTATTTACGCACGGTCAAACAGCCGCACTGAAAATACCGAACAACCCCACCCGCGGTTGCGGGTGGGAGTGCTCTGAAATTGTGACCGCATAGGGCCACGCACGGGCCGTCGAAAACGCTGGTGTACCAGAGGGCGCGATCGTCGGAGGGCTAGGCGCATAATAGCGGATGCACACACATCCCATGCATCCGCTAAAAGATGGAGCATGGTGATTTATATCTGGTGGGCGATGCTGGGATCGAACCAGCGACCCCTGCCGTGTGAAGGCAGTGCTCTCCCGCTGAGCTAATCGCCCGTCCGCATTGAAGACGCGATTTTAGGCCCGCCGTGTCGCCGAGGTCAATTCCGCGCGACAGCTCTCGTCGGATATAGTCCTTACCATCGCATCTGATGCCTTGGCTGTAGCGGCAGTTTGCCGCGCCAGTACTGAATCAGCACAAATCCAAACAGCATGCCGCCCAGGTGCGCGAAGTGCGCCACGCCGGCCGTGGTGCCGGTCACACCGGCCCACAGTTCTATCGCGCCGTAGCCGATGACCAGCCACTTGGCCTTGATCGGAATCGGGGGAAACAGCAGGATCAGCCGCTGTTCGGGAAACATCATGCCGAATGCCAGCAGAATGCCGAAGACGCCGCCGGACGCGCCCAGGGTGGGATAAATCTCGCCGGCGCTGGCCGCGTTGGAGGCGACAATGAGCTGGATCGTTGCTGCGCCGACTACACAGACCAGATAATAAACCGCGAACGTGCGCGATCCCCAGGCGTTCTCGATCTGCATGCCGAACATCCATAACGCGAACATGTTGAAAATCAGGTGCACCATGCCGCCGTGCAGAAACCCATAGGTGATCAGCTGCCAGGGCAGGAAGCCCGGAATTTGCGCGACGCCATCCGCCGTAAAGGTGAAATCCGGCGTACCCATCGGCCACAGCGCGAACCAGGTTACCAGCTCGTTAAACATGAATTGCTGGGTCACAAATGCGACGCCATTGGCGATCAGCAGAAACTTCACCACCGGCGGAAACGTTGAAAACTCGGTCGGGTACATTGAGGTCACGAAAGTTAGGAGACGGCGCGGCTAGTGAAGGTGCGAAGGGAAGTCGGCGCGGCGCCTGGCCGACGCAATATTCGGGCAAGCCGCGGATTATCGACGGGTGTACAACGCACGGTCGCCACCGCCGTTGGCCAACTTACCAACTTAAGTGTGGTGCAAGGGTTGCAGTTTGGCAAGCGCGCCGCAGGCACTTCGATTGCCTTCGAACACGGCCATAACGCCAATTTTTCAGGATGATGCGCTCAGCTTGCCGAGCGCGTCTCGCAGTGCGATCAGGCTTTCCAGACGCAATGCGCCTATCTCTTCGAGCAGCCTCCGGTAAGTGCCCGCGGCACCCCCACCCACAAGTAGCACCACTGCGAAGCCAATTTGCTGGCGCAGACACCGTAGTTCGGACACCAGCCGCGCGTTACTATCCGGATAAGTGATGCTGACGGCGACTGCTCTGGCACCGGTGCGAAGTGCCGCCGCGGCGATTTCGTCGGCCGGCAGGTCCGCGCCCAGATAGATCGCATTCCAGCCTTCGTTGGCCGCGGTGACGGCGACCATCAGGGCGCCCAGCTCATGACGCTGGCCCGCGGGGGTGGTCACCACCAAAGTCAGCTCATGGTGGTGCGGCACGCGCCCGTTGAGTTTCAGCGTCCCTAAAAACGATCTAATGATAGCGGTGGCCATGTGTTCTTCGCTGATCCGCATATCGCCGTGACGGCACTCGTGACCGATGGCGTGCAGCAACGGACACAGGACATTTTCCAGCAGGACCTGCACGCTGACGGCCACCGACGCATTGTATAGCGCGGCTTCCAGCGCGAACGGGTTCATCTGGCGGATTGCCTCAAGGCAGGTCCGCTGGTGTTGATCGACCTCTGGAGGGGCGGAATCCGGGATCGGTCTGGCGGGCGTCGAGGCATGAAAGAAACTGTCGGCGAGACATATCTGGACCAGGTCTTCTCGCGCGAGGCCGGCAACTTCGCCGATGCGCCGGCCAGCGCGCGTCGCGGATTGCAGCAGCTTCAGGCGTTCTACGTCGGCGTCCGAATACAGCCGCCGACCGGATGCCGACCGCGCCGGCGCAACCGCGTTATAACGGTGTTCCCATGCGCGCAATACATAAGTGCTCAGACCCGTGCGGCGTGCCACCACTTGTATGGGATGGGCAGCTCGTTCCGAATCTCTGGCTGTTGGCATGTAGCCCCGCGGACATGACATATACGCCAGTTACTATTAACGGATCGCTGGTATTTGTCCAGCGCCGGGTTTGGCTCTATGGCATTATCTCTTTAACTTGCCGCAGCCTGTTCCGGCCCACGTCAACGCAATAAGGACTTTAGTCGTGCAATACCTGATCGTTGCATTGATCGGCGCTTCGGGCATCGGGCTTGCGGTGCAGGCCGCGACCAATGCCCGCATGAGCGAGGCCGTGCAGTCGCCGGTGTTGAGCGCGCTGATCAACTTCACGGTGGGCGGCGTGATGCTGGCGGCGCTGGCGATGTCGGGAATTTTCGGACGTGGAAACTTGTCCACTATCGGGACCGCGCCGTGGTGGGCCTGGACTGGCGGCATTCTTGGCGCGACTTGGGTGACAACCGCCGTGGTGGCATTGCCAAAAATCGGCACCGCGATCGCTTTCGCGGCTGTAATCATCGGGCAACTGGTCGGCGCGCTGTTGCTGGATACTTTCGGGTTGCTCGGGGTGCCCCAAATTCCTTTGCACCCGTGGCGCGTTGCCGGCGCCGTGCTGATGGTAATCGGCATTGTGATGATGCAGTACAAGTAAATTTTTAAGTTACGCTTACCTATACCTTGGGCATTTGACGATGGACTTCGATCCGCTCCTCCTGTCGCGCATTCAATTCGCCTTCACCATCGCCTTCCACATTCTGTTTCCCACGTTCACGATGGGGCTGGGGCTGTTCCTGATCTATCTTGAAGGGCAGTGGCTGCGCACCCACGACGCCTTTTTCCTGGATAGCGCCAAATTCTGGTCGAAAATTTTCGCGCTGTCGTTCGGTACGGGAGTGGTGTCCGGTGTCGTGCTCTCGTATGAAATCGGCCTGAACTGGGGCGAGTTCTCACGCATCACCGGCAACGTGCTCGGTCCGATCATGAGCTACGAAGTGCTGACCGCGTTTTTCCTCGAAGCGGGCTTCTTGGGCATTATGCTGTTCGGCTGGAACCGTGTTGGACCGAAACTGCATTACTTTGCCACTGTGATGGTAGGGCTCGGCACGTTCCTATCCGCGTTCTGGATACTGTCCGCAAATTCCTGGATGCATACGCCTGACGGGTTTCGTTTTGAAGATGGACAGTTTTTCGTCACCTCGTGGTGGGAGGCTGTGTTCAACCCGTCGTTCCCTTATCGCTGGGCGCACATGTTGAACGCCTCGTATCTGACTACTACGTTTGTCGTGGCGGGTATCGCGGCGTGGTATTTGCTGCGCGGTCGCGATCAGGAATTTGCCCGCCGCACGTTTCGCGCGGCGGTGCTAACGGCGGCATTGCTCGCGCCCACGCAGATACTCATCGGCGACCTTCACGGTCTTAATACACTGCACCATCAGCCGGTCAAGGTCGCCGCGATGGAGGGTCACTGGGAAACCGGCCCAGCGCCATTTACGATCTTCGCCTGGCCCGATCAGGAAGCGGCCGAAAATCATTTCGAGATTGCCGTGCCGTATGCCGGCAGCCTGATTCTCACGCACAGTCTCGAGGGTGAAGTCACCGGCCTCAAATCCGTACCGCCGGACGAGCGACCCTACGTGCCGATCGTGTTTTTCTCATTCCGCTTGATGCTTGCATTAGGCGGACTGATGCTGATCCTCGCCTGGTATGGCGCTTTTTGTATCTGGCGTCGGCATGGCGAATTCAACCCCTGGTACCTGCGGGCCATGACGTGGGCCAGTCCGGCCGGATTTATCGCCGTGCTTGCGGGCTGGGTAACCACCGAAGCTGGCCGTCAGCCGTGGACCGTGCATGACCTGTTGCGGACGTCGGACTCGGTGTCGCCCTCTCTCACCGGCGCTGAGGCCGCGATATCGCTGACATTGTTCGCGATTGTCTACAGTGCGTTATTCGGTGCATTCCTGTGGTTCCTGCTGTTCATGGTACGCAAGGGTCCCGACGACAGGATTCCGCGCACCGACGAAGAGCGCTTGGATACGCGCAGCCCCGCCATTTACAGGTAACGTGCGACCACAAAGGTATTTATGAGTCTGAGCAAACTAAAACTAACCGGCGTTTGACATGGATTTGCCGCTGATCTGGGCGGGCATTATCGCCTTTGGTGTGACGCTGTATGTGCTGCTGGACGGTTTTTCGCTGGGCACGGGCATTCTGTTTCCATTCGTCAAAGATCCAGACGAGCGCGATCTCATGATGGGCAGCGTCTCACCCGTGTGGGACGGCAATCAAACCTGGCTGGTGTTGGGCGGCGTCAGTCTGTTCGGCGCATTTCCAACCGCGTTTGCGCTGCTGCTGTCCATTCTATATCTGCCGCTGACTGTGATGCTGATCGCGCTGGTATTTCGAGGTGTGGCGTTTGAATTCCGCTTCAAGGCCGAGCCCGGTGACATCTGGCGCACGATCTGGGATTATTCATTTATCGGCGGATCCGTTACTGCAGCTTTCTGTCAGGGTGTCGTACTGGGCGCCTACGTGCTGGGCTTCGATATACAGGCGCGCGAATACGCGGGCGGACCGCTGGACTGGCTGACGTCATTTTCGGTCGTCACCGGTCTGGCGGTCGTGTGCGGGTACGGCCTGCTCGGGGCATGCTGGCTGCTGATCAAGACCGAAGGTCACCTGCAAGCCTGGGCGCGGCGGGCGGCGCTGCGATTGCTGTTCGTGATGCTCGCGTTTATCGCGCTGGTGAGTGTGTGGACGCCGCTGGCCAGTGCGGAGATAGCGCAACGCTGGTTCAACTGGCCGAATCTGCTGCTGCTCTCGCCCGTGCCGGTATTGACCGGCGCGGTAGGATTTGCTCTGTTTCAGGCGTTGCGCAAAGGTCGTGAATACACGCCGTTCTTGCTATGCGCGACACTTTACCTGCTCACCCTGGCGGGACTGGCGGTCAGTTTGTGGCCGTATATCGTGCCGCGCAGCCTCACGATCTGGGAGGTTGCCTCGCCACCTGAATCTCAGCTATTTATCCTCGTCGGCGTGGCGGTCATCATCCCGCTGGTGCTGCTTTACACGGCGCACGCGTATTACGTCTTTCGCGGCAAGGTCAGCTCGGAGGACATGTACCACTAAAAGCTGTACTGACCGGTCTCGCGCGGCGTTCTCCGATATATCCTTGATCTCATGGGTGTTGACTGGCCTGCGCTGCCGGTTGCGCGCCATAATGAGTGCGAATGTAATCCTCAACCAACTGCTGGAACTGTTGCGCGATTAGCTCGCCCTTAAGAATCATCGCCCGCTTGCCATCTATGTACACCGGGGCGATCGGAGATTCACCGGTGCCCGGCAGACTGATGCCGATGTTGGCGTGTTTGCTTTCGCCGGGGCCGTTGACGACGCAACCCATCACCGCCACGGTCATGTCTTCCACGCCGTCATACTGCGTCCGCCACACGGGCATCTGCTCGCGCAGGTAAGCCTGGATATCGCCCGCCAGCCGCTGAAAATAATCCGATGTCGTGCGTCCGCAGCCGGGGCATGACACCACCATGGGCGTGAACGAACGCAACCCCATCGTTTGCAGAATTTCCTGTGCGACCATCACCTCGCGCGTGCGATCGCCGCCAGGCTCCGGCGTCAAGGAAATGCGGATTGTGTCACCGATGCCTTGCTGGAGAAGAATCGCCAGCGCGGCTGAGGAAGCGACGATGCCCTTGCTGCCCATGCCGGCTTCGGTCAGGCCGAGATGCAGCGCGTAATCGCATTGCGCAGCGAGATCGCGATATACCGAGACCAGGTCCTGCACGCCGCTCATCTTGCAGGACAGGACAATCCGCTCGTGCGCGAGCCCCAGTTCCTCGGCGCGCCGCGCGCTAGTGAGCGCGGAGGCGATCAGCGCGTCGTGCATCACCTGTTCGGGCTCGCGCGGGTTCGCGAGCTTGGCGTTCTCGTCCATCAGCGCGGTCAGCAAGTCCTGATCCAGGCTGCCCCAGTTCACGCCGATGCGTACCGGTTTACCGTACTTGCAGGCGATCTCGATCATCTGCGAGAAATTGCGGTCGTGAAGGTCCTTGCGTCCCACGTTGCCGGGGTTGATGCGATACTTGGCGAGCGCCTCGGCACAGGCGGGATGGCGCGTGAGCAGCCGGTTGCCGATAAAATGGAAGTCGCCGACCAGCGGCACGTTGACGCCCATGCTGTCCAGCCTTTCGCGAATATGCGGCACTGCTTTGGCTGCTTCTTCGTTATTTACGGTGACGCGCACCAGTTCCGAGCCCGATTTCGCGAGATCCGCGACCTGTATGGCGGTGCGCACCACATCCGCGGTGTCGGTGTTGGTCATCGACTGCACGACTACAGGCGCGCCGCCGCCAATGGTAATGGCGCCGACCTGTACAGCGATGGACTGACGGCGAGGTGTGATTGATACGAGTGGTGACATGGTTAGAACCGCGGCGATATAGGGAAAAATACATTCAGACTTCCGATCTGGGCCGTTATTCTACCAAGCTTGCACCAGTGTCGCACGATGTCGCGAATCCACAGTCTCAGAATCCTTAACGCGCGCCGTCCCGGTTGTAGAATTGGGCGAAGACTATCCAGCGGAGTCGCCGGATGTTAACGAGCGCGCAGCTCAAACGTCACATGATCCGATCTACGATTAACCGCCGCCCAGCCTGCGGCGAGTAATGAATATGTACGAACAGGAAACCATCACAATCGCCTCGCGCGGTCGCGGCACGTATCGCATCGATGACGATATCACGCGCATCGTTGCCGGTAGCGGCGTGATCACCGGCCTTTGCCACGTGTTCTGCCATCACACCAGCGCGTCGCTGATTCTGTGCGAGAATGCCGACCCGACCGTGCGGCGCGACCTCGAAACATTCATGGCGCGTCTCGTACCGGATGGCGACGCGATGTTCGACCACGACGCCGAAGGCCCCGACGACATGCCCGCGCACGTGCGCAGCATTCTCACGCAAAGCAGCCTGGACGTGCCCGTGACGGGCGGGCTACTGAGCCTCGGCACCTGGCAGGGGATTTATCTGTGGGAGCACCGCACCAGCAGCCATCGCCGCCAGGTCACCATCACCGTGCACGGTGCAACGCGATGATCCGCTGCATCACCTTCGATCTCGACGATACCTTGTGGGCCTGCGGCCCGGTGATCCTACGCGCGGAGCAGGCATTGTACGACTGGCTATGCGAGCATTACCCGCGGATCTGCGCGGCGCGCTCGATCGAGGACCTGCGCGCCCATCGCGCGGCGCTGCTCAAGTCGCGCCCGGACCTGCGGCACGACATGACCTCGCTGCGCCGCCACTGGATCGCGCAACTGGCGGACGATGCCGGTTATGCGCACGACATGGTCGAACCGGCGGTGGCTTATTTTCGTCACCACCGCAACCAGGTGACCTTTTTCGACGCCGCCCAGCCGTTGCTCAAACGGCTTAGAGAACGGTACACAGTGGGCGCCATCACCAACGGCAATGCGCAACTCGAACGCATCGGCGCCGATCATTTGTTCGACTTTATCGTGTATTCGGCGGACGCCGGCGCCGCGAAACCGGATGCGCGCATTTTTCATGCGGCGCTCAAGCGCGCGCAGGTTGAACCCGCGGGCGCCGTGCATGTAGGCGATGATCCCGGCAACGACGTGCTGGGCGCGGCGCGTGCCGGCATGCGCGCCGTCTGGTATAACCCGGCAATGTCGCCCTGGCCGGGGGGTCGGCCGCCGGATGCGGTGATCCGTGCTTTACCCGAACTGCACGAGGTGCTCGCGCGCTGGTCGGTTAAACAAAGCAATCGGCAAGCTGGCGCTAATTACTGATCTCGATTGCCCGATTTCGAATGAATGGCAAGATTTCTACGGGGCGGTTATGCCCTCGATCAGCGGCCTGAGCTTCGGCCACACGTTATCGAGAAGCAGCGGTTGGGCTTTCGCCTTTGGATGTAGCCCGTCGGGTTGCATCAGGGCAGGGTCTTGCGCGACGCCGTCGAGCAGGAACGGCGCCAGCGGTATGCCGTGGTCTCGCGCGACTTTGGCGTAAACCGCGTAATAGCGTTCGCGAAAGGCCTCGCCGTAGTTGGCAGGGATCCGCACGCCGGTCAGCAGCACTGTCGCGTCATGCTGCTGGATCAGTTTGATCATCCGCGCGAGGTTGGATCGCAGCACCGTGGGGTTGATGCCGCGCAGACCGTCGTTGGCGCCCAGTTCGAGGATAACCAGCGCTGGTGTGTACTTGTTCAGCGCCTCCGGCAGCCGCGAGAGCCCGCCCTCGCTGGTTTCGCCGGAGATGCTGGCGTTGACCACCCGGAAGTTATCGCCGCGATCGTCAAGCCGCCGCGCCAGGAGACTCACCCAGCCGCGCTCGGCATTTATGCCGTACGCCGCACTGAGGCTGTCGCCCATAACCAGAATAGTGGGCGCCATCGCGGCGACCGCAGACTGCCACAGACACAGATATAACTGCACGGCCAACGCAGGCTTCAGCGAATGTTTCTTCATGACGCAAGTCGATAGTTGTTCTTAAAGCATTTTCGGACATCAACAGCCTGTGAACATTCACTCCGCGGAAGCTCCTGTTATTGAAACGCGCCATTTAAGCAAGCAGGTTACCGGCCCGGAAGGCGAGCTGGTGATTCTTCGCGAGGTCGATCTCGCCGTGCGCGCGGGCGAGGCGCTGGCGATCATCGGCGCATCGGGCACCGGCAAATCCACGTTGCTTGGTTTGCTGGCTGGACTCGACACCGCAAGCACCGGCCGCGTCAACCTTTTTGGCCAGGATCTCGGGGCGTTCGACGAAGATGGCCGAGCCGCGTTGCGGGCCGGGCGGGTCGGGTTCGTGTTCCAGTCGTTTCAGTTATTGCCCGGCCTGACCGCGTTGGAGAACGTCATGCTGCCGCTGGAGTTAAATGGCGTCAGCAGGCGCGCGGAGGCTACCGCGCGCGACAGTCTGGCGAGAGTGGGTCTGACGGCACGCGCCCGGCATTACCCGCATCAGTTGTCCGGTGGAGAGCAGCAAAGGGTTGCGATCGCGCGCGCTTTCGCGCCGCAACCGCAGGTATTGTTCGCGGACGAGCCCACCGGCAATCTCGATCAAAATACGGGGCTCAAGGTCATCGAGTTGCTGTTTTCGCTGCGTGACGAGCACGGCGCCGCGCTGGTAATGGTGACCCACGACACCGACCTCACCGCCTGGTGTGATCGGCGTCAGCGGTTGGCCGGTGGCCGCCTGGAACCCGCCGATAATGGCGGCTGACGCTTTACGCATGGCGGGGCGCTCGCTCACGCGCGACTGGCGCGCGGGCGAGCTGCGCATCCTCGCGCTGTCATTGGTGATAGCTGTCGGCGCGGTCACTTCAGTGGCGTTTTTTACCGACCGCATCCAGCGCGCGATGACGTTGCAGGCGTCCGAACTGCTGGCCGCCGATCTGGTGATCGAGACATCAGCCCCGCCGCGCGTGCGTCTGCTTGAGGAGGCGCGGGCGCGGGGTTTGCGCATCGCCAATACGGTCACTTTCCCCAGCGTAGTGCTGGCCGGCAATGCGACGCAGCTGGTGCAGGTCAAGGCGGTGGACAACGCCTATCCCTTGCGCGGGCGGATGCGGATTGCCGCGGCGCGGACTCGCCCGGCGTCTGTTACCCCCGCTATTCCAAATTCCGGCCAGGCCTGGGCCGATCCGCGGCTGATGCTGAATCTGGGCCTCACTGTCGGTGAGCGTATCAATCTGGGTGACCGCCGATTCAAGTTGTCCGCCGTTATCGATTACGAACCGGATCGCGGAGGCGAACTGTTCCAGCTCTCACCGCGGTTAATGATCAATCTCGAAGACCTGGCATCCACTGACCTGGTCAGCGTCAACAGCCGGGTGTCGTACAACACGCTACTGGCGGGAACGCCTGCCGCGATCGACTCGTATCGCGGCTGGCTGGAACCGCGCGCGCGGCCCGGCGAGGAGCTTCAGGGAGTGCGCGATGGGCGTCCGGAAATTCGCACAGCAACGGATCGCGCGCAGCAGTATCTGGGTCTGGCGGCGCTGGTCGCGGTGCTGGTGGCGGGGGCGGCGATCGCGCTGGCGGCGCGACACTACGCACAAAACCAGGCCGATGTCAGCGCGATCATGCGCTGTCTGGGCGCGAGCCAAGGTCTGGTGCTGCGGATTTATGTCTGGCGGCTGCTGATGCTGGGGCTACTCGCCAGTCTGACAGGCTGCGCGCTGGGTTATCTTGCGCAGACCGTGCTGGCGGCGTTGCTGGAAGGCTGGCTCGCGCAGAAGGTTCCGGCGCCGGGTCTGATGCCCGTCGTTACCGGCGTTGCCACTGGTCTGCTCGCGTTGTTCGGTTTCGCGCTGCCGCCGCTGTTGCGTCTTAAACAGATTCCGCCCCTGCGCGTGTTGCGGCGCGAACTCGGCAATCCAGCGCCGGCGGCCTGGGTCACGGGTGCGTTTGCGCTGGCCGCGGTGTGCGTGCTTCTGGTCTTGCAGGTCGGTGAGGCGAGGCTTGTGGCGAAGCTGCTGCTGGGCGCGATATTGACGGTAACCGCGCTGTGGTTGGCGTCGTTCGCGCTCATTTCCGGTCTGCAGCGGGTACAACCTCGCGCCGGCGCAGTGTGGCGCAAAGGGCTTGCGCGCCTGGGCCGTCGTCCGGCGGGCAGCACCTTGCAGATCGCGGCGTTCGCACTTGGTATTGCGGCGCTACTGGTGCTGGCGATCGCGCGCGTGGACCTGCTGAACATCTGGCGTGACACTTTGCCCACCGATGCGCCCAACTATTTCATGATCAACGTTCAGCCGCGGGAAGTCGCCGCCCTCGCGAATCTGTTTCGCGAGAACGATTTAATGCTGCCGGAGTTTTATCCCATGGTGCGCGGCCGGCTGGTCGCCATCGACGATCGCAAGGCCGGGCCCGCCGACTACGATGAGCCACGCGCGAAGCAGCTCATCGATCGCGAATTCAATCTCTCTTGGGGGAATCGTTTGCAACCCGACAACAAGATTACAGCCGGGCAGTGGTGGGGTACGGCGGGCGCGAACATGAAAGGTTTTTCGGTCGAGACCGGCATCGCCGAATCGCTGGGTATCGAGCTGGGCGACTCGCTTGCCTACACCATCGCGGGCGAGACGCTGCAAGGTCCGGTTACGAACCTGAGATCGGTCGAGTGGGATTCGTTCAACGTGAATTTCTTTGTCATCGCCACCCCGGCGCTGCTTCGCGATCAGCCCGCGAGCCGCATAACCGCGTTCTATCTGCCGCCCGCAAAAGATGCGTTGATAACCACGCTCGCGCGGCAATTCCCGAGCATTACCGTGCTCAACGTCGAGGCCATCGTCGATCAGGTGCGCGCCATCATGGATCGCGCCGCCCTGGCGGTCGAGTACGTGTTCCTGTTCACTTTGGCCGCCGGCGGCCTGGTCATGTATGCCGCCATCCAGACGACCCAGCAGGAGCGCCGCCGCGAAACCGCGCTGCTGCGCGCTCTGGGCGCGAGCCGCAGGCAGGTGCAATTAAGCCTGATCGCGGAGTTTGGTACGGTGGGCATAACGGCCGGCGTGCTGGCGGCCGTGGCAGCAACCATCGCGGGATACTTTCTCGCGACGAACGTCTTCGAGCTGCCGTATCGGATCAACCCCTGGCTGTGGGCGTGCGGCATTCTCGCCGGCGGCGCCGGCATCACCGCGGCCGGGTTGCTGGCCACGCGGCCGGTTCTGAACCAGTCGCCCCTGCTGGTGTTGCGACGGGTTTGAGCCTTGACGAAAACTCTAGCTGGATTGGCACGACGTATTCTTGATGCTACACGTATCTTACATGTAGTCTCTTAAATTTCCCGATATGAAACAAAACATTACATTGAGTTTCGATAAGCATCTGATCCGCAAGGCACGGGTTATCGCCGCGAAGCGCGCCACCTCGATTAGCAAAATGATTGGCGACGAGTTGACCCGCGCGGTTGAAGAAGCCGATCGGTTCGACAAGGCTCGGCGCCAGGCATTAGCTGAGCTGAAGGCCGGTTTGCATCTTGATGGTCACGGCCCTGTGCCCAGAGACACGCTGCATGAGCGGTAAGGTCTTTGTCGATACCAACATTCTGATTTACGCCTACGATATGGACGTGGCGGACAAACGGGACAGCGCGCTCGCAGTGGCGCGAGCGCTATGGGAACAGGAGTCCGGCGTCATCAGCACGCAGGTCTTGCAGGAATTTTTACGTGAACGTCACGCAGCACATCCCCATGCCCTTATCGCCTGCAAGGGCCCGCGGCGTATTGAGCGCGTACTCGGTTTGGCAGGTATAAATTATTCGACCCGATACCATCCAGCTACAGGAACGGCACCAGTTGTCGTTCTGGGACGCCATGATCCTCAGCACCGCATCTCAAGGTGGAGCGGAGGTTCTACTGAGTGAAGACTTGAACCACGGGCAGGTTATCGAAGGCATACGGATAGAAAATCCGTTCAAGACACAACCTATTTAGATCGCAAGATTGACCCTTTGCCGCACGTCGGCCTTAACCCGCCGATCATCGTTCACATCCGAAGTTACTATTTTTATTGCCCGCTGGTCGCGGTATATATGCCGCCCGATCCTGATTCAGGATTGGCGCTTGAAAGAATAACGACGCGATCCTTGGGGCATCCGCGTGTTCACTCTTTCGCTTCCAGATTTTTAACCGATCTATGGGGAAGAGAAATGCACACCTTTAAATCCTTATACGAAGCGCCGGCTCGCCGTGCGTTCAGCTTACCGACGATCGCGGCTCTTTTGCTCGCGATTTCTGCCGCACCGACCGCGCAGGCGATTCCGCCGAATCAGAAGGATTATGATCTCCGTGAAGTTACAACCTCTCTAGGTATCGCAATCGTGCCGGGCACGTTTGTAACCGTAAATAATGACGTCGCCCGCAACTGCGTTATCCAATTGAGCGCAGACGTGCGCAGTCGTCGCGATTTGGTGTTCGTTGGCTACACAGTAGACTCAACAAATCGTTTGAACTGCGATGCGACAGGCGGCCCTGTGAGCATCTCCGATTTCGGGGGCACAGTTGTCTGGGTGCGGCCTATCCCCCGTGGCTTACATACGATTAGAGCTTGTTACGGAGTAGCTGACATTGACGGCGACGGAGTCGCCAGAGTTACCTTACCAGCCGCTCGCTGAGCGTAGAGTGTAGAACGGAGTGAAGCTAGACACGGGAACGAACCACGAGCAAGTCTCGTAGCCCGCCCTGAATGACTGCGCATGACGTGCCGCTGGATAAGTTACTTGCGGACATTTCCGAGCGCAGCGGCATCGCGATGTACAGCGAAATAGCAGCCAACCAAACGGTGTCGATCGTGTTTCGTGGTCTGTCGCTGGAAAATGGCCTGAAAAGAATTCTTGAAGATCAGGATATATTCTTTCTTTATGAGGCTGGTCAAAGCGAGCGGCAGCCGATTGCGTTGTGGGTCTATCCGCGCGGCAGGGGACGCGAGATGGTACCGGTGCCGCCTGAAAACTGGGCCAGCACCGTCGAGCTGGAGCAGGCGCTATCCAGCGCCCCGAGCGCAGCCGCCAGAATGCGTGCTGTCGAGGCGGTCATCGAGCGCAAGGGTATTGAGTCGATGGATTCCGTGCTGTATGCGTTGAACGATATAAACCAGCAGGTGCGCTATAGCGCCTTATCCAGCTCATTGAATCTCGGTCTGCCACTGCCCGCGGGTACGCTAGAAAATCTCGCGCAATACGATCGCTCTCACTTCGTCCGATTGCTCGCGCTCAAGGCCATCGCCGAAGCGCCGGGCGCGGATGAAGAAGCTAGGAGTATGGCGAAAGCCGCGCTGGCTGACCCGCATCCCGATGTCCGGGCGCAGGCGCGCGACGTACTGGTGACTCTGAAGCAGACTGAGCGGCCGCAGACTTTATTGAAGGCTATGAGTCAACACCTAGAATCGCGTTGAAGGTAGACCATTGAGCTCGCACGATATGTATCTCTGAGGTGGCGCCTCTTCCCCGACTCACTTCGCGCCCAATAACGCCAGCAGCCCTTTAACCGGAATCCCCAGCCATTTCGGCCGGTTGGCGAGTTCATAACGCACCTCGTAGAACGCCTTTTCCAGGGTAAACAGCTCAATCAGACGGCGGGCGTGATCGGCATCGCGCGGGTATGCTGGACAATTGCGCGCGCCTTCCGCGTAACCGGCGAGGAACGCTTCGGTGGTCAGACGTTCCCATGCCTGGGCGCGCGGCTCCAGTTGCGCGACATCGGGCGGCTGATCCTCGGTCGCGTCGAACAGCGCGGCGTAAGCGGCGTAGTTGAACGAGCGCAACATGCCGGCGACATCTTTCAGCGGCGTGTGCTTGATCCGCCGTTCTTCCAGGGTGCGCGCGGGCTCGCCTTCGAAGTCGATGATCACAAAGTCGTTATGCGCCAGTAGCACCTGACCCAGATGATAGTCGCCGTGGTAGCGGGTTTTGAGCCCGTCGATATCGGCCCTCGCGCTGGCGCGGATACGATTCATCAATGTTTCGCGCGCGGTTAGCAATGCGCGTACGTCGGGATCGTCGCGACTGTCGCTTTGCGCGAGCAGGTCGAATGTCTGGTCGGCTTCGTCGGCCACCTGCGCGACCCAGGATTCGATGTCTGTGTGCGAGATCGGCTCGGGATCGAAGGCAGCATCGCCGGTGGTCGCGGCCAGTGCGGTGTGCAGTTCACCCGTGCGGAGCCCTAACGTACGCATCAGGTCCAGGAACAGATCGTGCGCGGCGCGCGAGACATCGACCGCGCCGGTGGCGACGTCTTCCAGAAACCGCCGCAGGTAATCCACGGTATATGACCAGCCGCTCCCCTGATTGGGCACATGGCTTTGCAGGATAGCCAGGGTCGTGCAGTCGCCGTCCTCAGGCTGGTATTCGATACCGCCCGCCACCGCGCCACAGTTGGCAAAACGCGAGCTTTCGGTTAAAAAACGGCCGATTTCCAGTTCGGGGTTGAGCCCGACCTGCAGGCGTCGGTAGCCTTTCAGGAACATCCGCTCGCCGATTACAACGGTGGTGTTGCTGCCTTCAGCACCAGGCGAGGCGGCCGCGCTGTCCGCGGTAGATTCGCCCGCGATCTCGCCGAACATGCTCGTCGGCGCGCACCGCATGACGCCCTTATCGAATCTGAACTCGCGACCGGCGCCGATCCCTTCGACCAGCGCCTTGCTGAACGTCTCATCGGCGAACGCATCGATGATAATGCCGGTGCGCGCCTGTTGACGCACCCGTGTGATCGTATAGGCAAGCAGGGCGTTGACCCTGCCGTCGTCCTGCACCCAGATCAGCGATAACGGAATAAAGTAGTTATGCGCTACACCGCGCTCGGTCGTCACCCGGAACAGGGCCAGCATGCAGTGGGGTTCATCGATAATCGCCTGGTCGACGAACTCGATGCTGGCAATGGTTTCGCCCTTGGCGGCGAACCAGCGCTGATCGGCAATGAAGGCGGGCAGGGCCTTGCGCAAAAGCTGATCGCACGCACGCTCCGCGACTGCCTTGCGAGACGGTTCGATTTTGTCCGGGAAAAGGCCGCGCAGGCCACCGTGAAGTACGGTCATGGGCAACTCCCGAGGTGCGCGATGATCTTCGTGCCAGCTCGGGACCTGCGCGTCCGAGGTCAGCAGGAACCAGTAAAATCCGTGCCCGGGCAACGTCAAAAAATAGGGGAGCTCGCCGATGGGCGGAAACGATGTGCGGCCCATCATTTCCACCGGCACCTTGCCATTGAAGCGGGCCAGATCGAGCTCTACAGGCTGCGCGGAGCGGGCGAGGTTGGCCACGCACAAAATGCCTTCGCCCTGATACTCACGCAGATAAGCGAGTATCTTGCGATTGCCGGGATGCAGGAACGTCAAGCTGCCGCGGCCGAAAGCCTGGTGCGCCTTGCGCACCGCGATCAGCCGTTTCATCCAGTTGAGTAAGGACAACGCGCTGCGCGCTTGGGCTTCCGCGTTGACCGCGGGGTGACCGTATACGGAATCCATAAGCGGCGGCAGAAACAGCCGCTCCGGATCGGCGCGCGAAAAACCGGCATTGCGGTCCGGGCTCCATTGCATGGGGGTGCGCACGCCGTTGCGGTCGCCCAGATAGATGTTGTCGCCCATGCCGATCTCGTCGCCGTAATAGACCACCGGCGTGCCCGGCATGGACATCAGCAGGCTGTTCATCAGCTCGATCTTGTCGCGATTGTTGTCCAGCAGCGGCGCCAGCCGACGTCGTATCCCAATGTTTATGCGCATGCGCCGGTCCACGGCGTACATCTGATACATGTAATCACGCTCGCGATCGGTGACCATTTCCAGGGTCAATTCGTCGTGGTTGCGCAGAAATATGGCCCACTGACAGGTCTCGGGAATGTCCGGCGTCTGTTCCAGGATTTCGACGATGGGATGCCGGTCTTCCTGCGCGATCGCCATGTACATGCGCGGCATCAGCGGAAAATGGTAGGCCACGTGACACTCATCACCGTTGCCGAAATACTCCTGCACGTCCTCCGGCCATTGGTTGGCCTCAGCCAGAAACATGCGGTCGTCGTAACGCTCGTCCACCACGGCGCGCATGCGCTTGATGACGGCATGACTCTCGGCGAGATTTTCGTTGGTAGTGCCTTCGCGTACGCAAAGATACGGAATGGCGTCCAGACGCAGCCCGTCCACGCCCATGTCCAGCCAGAACTTCATCACACGGATGACGGCCTCGACTACCTTTGGATTGTTATGATTCAGGTCCGGCTGATGCGAGAAAAATCGATGCCAGTAATACTGGCGCGCGACCGGGTCCCACGCCCAGTTTGACGCTTCCGAATCGGTAAAGATGATACGAGTTTCCGCGAATTTCTGGTCCGTGTCGCTCCAAACGTAGAAATCGCGTTTGGACGAACCGGGCCGCGCCGCGCGCGCCGCCTTGAACCAGGGATGCTGATCCGAGGTGTGGTTGATGACCAGCTCGGTGATGACTCTTAACCCCCGCCGGTGCGCCTCGCGCACAAAGGTGCGGAAATCCCGGCGCGTGCCATAGTCCGGATGCACCGCGCGGTAATCGGAGATATCGTAGCCGTCATCGCGCAGCGGTGACGGGTAAAACGGCAGCAGCCACAAGGTGTTGACCCCCAGCTCCTGCAGATACTCCAGCTTCTCGGTCAGGCCGTTAAAATCGCCGATGCCATCGGCGTTGCTGTCGTAAAAGGCCTTGACGTGCAGTTCATAAATGATCGCGTCCTTGTACCACAAGGGGTCCGCGGCCGGTACGATGTCGGGTTCGTCGGCGACCGGAGAGAGACTTTGTAGCGGATCATTCATCATTCAGGCGAGCTTCTCGATGCTGAGCACATGCGCCGGCTGGCCATGCGGATTCAGCGCGACGTAATGATCGGCGCCGCGCCAGATGTAGCGCGCGCCGGTCAGCAGATCGTGCGCCTTAAAAATCGCGTGCGCGGGTTGACCGATGTCTTTCGGCGTCAGGTGCAGCCATCCCGTCTGTGGGTTGTGAGGATCCAGATTGACTACCATAACGATGATGTTGTCCAGGTTCTCCGTGCTCTTGCTGTACGCGATCAACTGGTCGTTGCCAGTGGTATGAAACTTGAGCCGCGAGTCCGCCTGCAGCGCGGGATTTTCGCGGCGGATGCGGTTGACCCGCGCGATAAGCGGCTTGAGACTGTGGGTGCTATTAAGCTGCCAGTCGCGGGTTTGATACTTTTCCGAATCCACATATTCCTCGCTGCCGGGCTCGCGCGCCACATGCTCGCAAAGCTCGAAGGCGGGTCCGTAGATACCGTAACTGGCGCCAAGCGTCGCGGCCAGAATGTAGCGGATGATAAACGCGGGACGTCCGCCAGTTTGCAGATATTCATGCAGAATATCCGGCGTATTGGGCCACGGGTTGGGACGGAAGAACTCGCGCGCCTCGGTCTGGGTAAGTTCGGTGAAATACTCGGTTATATCCCGGCTTTCGTTGCGCCAGGTGAAATACGTGTAGGACTGACTGAAGCCCAGCTTGGCAAGTTGATACATGATCTTCGGCCGCGTGAACGCTTCGGCCAGGAACAGCACGTCCGGGTATTGCTGCTTGATATCGTTGATCAACCATTCCCAGAAGCGAAACGGCTTGGTGTGCGGATTGTCCACACGGAACACGCGCACGCCTTGTCCGATCCAGAACAGGAACACGCTTTTAAGCTCCTGCCACAGTGCCTGCCAGTCGGCCGTTTCGAAATCGAGCGGATAGATGTCCTGATATTTCTTGGGCGGATTCTCAGCGTACTGCACGGTGTTGTCCGGGCGCCAACGAAACCATTGCGGATGCTCCTTGACGTACGGGTGATCCGGCGAACACTGAAATGCGATGTCCAGCGCGATTTCCAGATTATGCTCTTTCGCGCTGCTGACAAACGCGCGGAAATCGGCCAGGGTGCCGAGTTGCGGTGCTACCGCCTTGTGACCGCCTTGTTCGGCGCCGATCGCCCACGGGCTACCGGGCTCGTCCGGCGTAGCGGTAGGCTTGTTATTTCGGCCCTTACGATGCGTGCTTCCGATGGGATGCACGGGCGGCAAGTATAGAATATCAAAGCCCATATCCGCGATGTACGGGAGTCGTTTCGCGGCGTGCCTGAAAGTGCCGTTACCGCAGGAGCGGGGAAACATCTCGTACCAGGCGGAGAAGCGCGCACGTTCACGATCGACCACCACCGTCAGTTCACGCTCGAATTTGGTGACGCGATCCCGGTGCGGCGTGCGCGCCATTAGCGCGGCCAGGTCGTCGTCCAGTGCCACCAGCAGTTTGGCGTCAATGGCGGCCTCGCCACGCAAGGCTTCGATGGAAGCTTTAAGCCGGCGCGCTTCCGCGACTTTAAGATTTGACGCGGCGTCTTCCAGCAAGCCGGCGCCGATTAAAAATTGCAGGGCGACATCTTGTCCCGCCGCCACCCGCTTTTTGAGATCGCGCCGCCAGGTACCGAATGGGTCCACCCAGGCTTGCACGGTGTAGCGGTAACGCCCCAGCTGATTCAGCTCGAATTCGGCGCACCAGCGATCGTTGACCAGCGACAGCATGCGCAGTTCATGCCAGCCGCGTTCGCTCTTGTGTCGATACGAGACCCAGGCGGAAATTTCGTCGTGACCGTCGGCGAAGACGTCGGCCTCGACCTTCATGCGATCGCCGACGGTCCGCTTGACCGAAAATCGCCCGTTGTCGACCTGCGGCTTGACGCCTTCGATTACGACTCTGCGGCGGCCATGCGCGAGCAAGGTTTCGAGTGTGCTCATGCCGGCGAGACGGATGACGACGACACGGGTTTCAGCAGCATCACCGCCAGTGGCGGCAGATTGAGATACAGCGAGTGAAGTCGCCCGTGGGACGGCAGCGGCGCAGCCTCGATTTGTTCGATGCGATTGTAACCGCTGCCGCCGTAGCGGCTGGCGTCGCTGTCCAGCAGCACCTGCCATAAGCCGCCTTGCGGGACACCCAGGCCGTAATTTTCACGCGGTACCGGTGTCAGATTGCACACCGCCAGCAGCACGTCATTCGGATCGACGCCCTTGCGCAGGAAACTGACAACGCTTTGTTCGCGGTCGCTGAAATCCACCCACTCGAACCCGTCCTGCGAAAAATCGTTTTCAAACAGGGCCGGCTGCTCGCGGTACGCGCGATTCAGGTCTTTCACCCATTGCTGCAAGCCGTGATGACGAGCGTCAGCCAACAGATGCCAGTCCAGACTGTAATCGTGCGCCCATTCGTTCCACTGGCCAAAATCGACCCCCATGAACAGCAGTTTCTTGCCGGGGTGCGCATACATATAGCCCAGCAGCAGACGCAGATTGGCGAAGCGCTGCCAGTCGTCGCCGGGCATTTTGCGCAACAGCGATCCCTTGCCGTACACGACCTCGTCGTGCGACAGCGGCAGCACGAAGTTTTCGGTGAACGCATACCAGATGCTGAAGGCGAGCTGATCCTGATGATGACGGCGATGCACGGGGTCGAGATTGAAATAATCCAAGGTGTCGTGCATCCAGCCCATGTTCCACTTGAAGCCGAAGCCCAAACCGCCGGCGTACGTGGGCCGCGACACCAGGGGCCACGACGTGGATTCTTCCGCGATGGTTTGCGTATCCGGGTATTCGCCGTAGGCAGCCTCGTTGAGCTTGCGCAAGAAGGTGATCGCCTCCAGATTCTCGCGCCCGCCGTGCGGGTTCGGAATCCACTCGCCTTCCTGCCGCGCGTAGTCCAGATAGAGCATGGAGGCCACGGCGTCCACTCGCAGCCCGTCAACGTGATACTTGTCCAGCCAGATCAGCGCGCTGGATAACAGAAAGGAGCGCACTTCGTGGCGCCCGTAATTGAAGATGTAGCTCTTCCATTCCGGATGAAAACCCTGCCTGGGGTCGGTGTGCTCGAACAAATGCGTGCCGTCGAAGTAGGCCAGTCCGTGCAGGTCGCCGGGGAAATGCGATGGCACCCAGTCCAGAATGACGCCGATGCCCTGCTGATGCAGGGTGTCGATGAGATACATGAAGTCCTGCGGCGTGCCGTAGCGCGCCGTGGGCGCGAAAAAGCCGGTGGTCTGATAGCCCCAGGAGCCGTAGAAGGGGTGCTCCATAACCGGCATGAGTTCGACGTGCGTGTAGCCCATCTCCAGCACGTAGTCGGTCAACCGCTGGGCGTGTTCGATATACGACAGCGAGCGATTATCGTCTTCGGGCACGCGCCGCCACGAACCGAGATGCACCTCATAAATGGACATCGGCGATTGCGCGCTATTAGCCTTGTGCCGCGTATCCATCCATTCCTGGTCGCGCCACTCGTAGCCCATATCCCACACCATAGAGCCGGTGTTGGGCGGTGTTTCCCAGCGTGACGCGAACGGGTCGCCCTTGTCGGCGCGATAGCCGTTGTATTGAGATTCGATGTGATATTTGTAGATTTCGCCGTGTGCCAGTACCGCGATAAATCCTTCCCAGATGCCGGAGCCGTCCCAGCGGGCTTCGAGCAGATGCGTATGCGGATTCCAGCCGTTGAAGCCGCCGATCACCGAGACCCGGCTGGCACTCGGCGCCCACACGGAAAATTGCACGCCCGGTTCACCGTTGACCGTAACCAGGTGCGCGCCCAGCCTGTCATAAAGCTGCGTGTGGCTGCCTTCCTTAAACAGGTAGACATCGTGTTCGGTCAGCAGGCCGGGCTTATCGATGAAAGTTGCCATTAACGCTCCGCAGGTGTGCGCGTAGAGGAAAGAACTTGTGATTGTGCGCAACGTTTAACGCATCTGCCCGCATTGATGCAACGTGTGACCGCGTGTTATTGACACCTGGCAAGACTAGCCTGCACGCATAAGCACCGCTACCGGCAGGTGCTCGAATATTTCGCTGACCGCGAACGCGGACGCCTCGGCTCGCAATTGTGCTTTTATCGGCTCGCCCGTCAGCACGTTCAGGTAGTCGCCAGCTTGGCTTGCCGCCGGCGCTTGCAGCCAGGTGTCCGCCCACGCCTCGCCGACCGGCCGCGATGCACCGCCGCCCGTTATCTTATTCAGCAAGCGCGGCGCGACGACGACCAGTTCCTGCGATTCGGTGGCGCGAGCGTACGCACACAAGTGTCCGGCTGCGCGACCACTGGTTTCCAGCGCCTGATAATCGCCGTTGCGAAATAGTGCCGGATGCTCGCGCCGCAGATTCAGCAGCTTCCACGTGACATACAGTTTGATGCGGCTGTCTTCTGGCGTGTCCAGTAACTCACGCACCCGGGTTGCCAGCGTGCCTGCCGGTGCATCCACAAACCGCACGAGTTCGTCCAGCATGCGTTCGCGCAATGCATAGTCAACCGGCCGCCGGTTATCCGGGTCCACCAGGCTGAAGTCCCAGAGTTCGTTACTCTGATAGATGTCCGGCACACCGGGCATGGTGAATTTGAGCAGGCACTGCGCGAGGCTGTTGTACATGCCCAGCCGCGCGATGCCTCGTTGGAACGGCTGGAAATCGTCCAGAAACAGATTGTTGCCACGCTGATCCAGAATCGACTCGACGAACTGGCTCAGCATCTGCTCGTAGGCCTCGTTGGGGCTGAGCCAGGAACTGCGTCGTTTGGCCTCGCGCGCGACCTTGAGCATGTAGCCCTTAATGCGCTGTACGTACTCGTCGTGGCCTTGCTCATTGAGCGCATGCACTGGCCAGCTCCCGATCAACGTCTGGTATAGCAGGTACTCGTCGTTGCGATCCGGCGCGAGTTGCTCGTCTACTATATGTTTACGGCTGCGGTTGATGCGCGCCCAGCGAGATATGTTTTTATCCCAGTCGCGCGCCAGTTCCGAGAGCACGTTGATGCGCGAGCGCACATCCTCGGATCTTTTGGTGTCGTGCGTAGTGGTGGCCAGCATGGCGTGCGGCCAGGTCTTAGCGCGCTCGCGGCCATGATGATGAAAGGCGCTGACCGAGATCCCGAACCGCGCCGGGTCACCGCCGACTTCATTGAGCGAAATCAGTCGGTTGTAGTTGTACATTGCGGTGTCTTCGAGCCCCTTGGCCATCACCGGCGAGGTGTACTGCTGGAACTGCATGGCGAACGCGATCAGCGTGTTAGCACTGGCCGCATGATCCTCCGGCAGCTCTTTGAGCAGCACCGCGCGGATAAAATCGAACACGCTGGTTTCGTCCGTTTGGCTGCGCTTCTTCGCCTGCGCCACGGCCCAGTCCACGTATTGCCTATCCTGGGCGCTCAGCTCCGCGGACGTGATGTAGGTGCGATAGACGGGAAAGCAGGCCACGATCTCCTGCAATGCGTCGCGTAGGCCGCTCAGGGTGTAATCGCGGGTGCGCGGATCAGCCTCGCAGATGCGGCTTAAACGATTACCCAGCACGTGCAGTTCGCTGGACAGCGAGCGGCGTATGATGCGGCGCTTGCAGTCGTACAGCAGATCGTCGAACTTGAGCGAGTGGCCGGTAAAGCGTGCATACGTGCGGTCCAGCGGTTTCTGCCCCTCTTGATCGATGAACACGCCATTGACCAGATTGGTGAAGTCATAACCGCTGGTGCCCGCCACCGGCCAATCGGCCGGCAGATGTTCGTGCGCGGCCAGAATTTTTTCGACCAGAATATACAGGGGCGCCGGCACCCGAGTCGCCTTGCCCGCATCTGGCGCGGCCGGGGCCGCGTCCTGTAGACGGGAAAAGTATTCAACCGGGTCGTGCAGACCGTCCGGGTGATCGATGCGTAAACCATCCAGTTCGCCACGGGCGACCATGTCCAGCACGAGGGCGTGGGTGGCCTCGAACACGCGCGGGTCTTCCATGCGCAACGCGGCCAGATCGTTGATATCGAAAAACCGCCGATAGTTGATCTCGTCGGCGGCTACCCGCCAATACGCCAGGCGATAAGCCTGCGCATCGAGCAGTTGATGCATCAACTCAAAGCGCGTCAGTCCCTGCCCGGGGGCGTCGTGTTCGCCGTTGAACGCGCGCACGTTATCGTCGATTAATACGATAAGCCGCGGCCAGCGCGCACTCAAATCCGCCAAACGAGATTTAAGGAAGCGCGCATCCCGTTGACGTTCCTCGATTTGCTCAGGCGATGTTGCTGTGCGTTCTGGCAGATGCTCAAATGCGGTGGCAAGGCTTTGCAGTTCCGCGACGTGTTGCCGGTCATCCTCGGCATCCGCGTTAAGTTCGGACAACCCGAGCCTTAGAATCCGTGGATATTCGCGCGGATCGAGCGGCAGCAGATGTTCGAAATAATGAACCGCGAATATGCCCAGCGCAGCGTCGAATGCCAGCTTCAGCTCGCCGCGCTCCAGCACTGCGCCGTAATGGTCGCCCAGCACCGGCAGCAAAACCTTGCCTTGCAGCGCGCGTTTTAGCGGCGACCAGTCGATGTCGAAAAAATCCGCGTACACCGATGCCGGTCCGTGCTCCAGCACATTCAGCCACCAGGCGTTGTCGCTGCCCATTATGCCCATGTGGTTGGGCACGATATCGAGTATCTGCCCCAGCCCTAAGCCTTGCAGCGTATCCGCGTAATGCCGGTAATCGGTCTCGGTCCCGATTTCGGGGTTTATCGCATTGTGATCGATGATGTCATAACCATGCATGCTGCCCGCCCGTGCCTTGAGATAAGGCGATGCATAACAGTGGCTTACGCCGAGTTTATACAAATAGGGCGCGATTTCCGCCGCTTGGCGGAAGGTAAACTCGCGGTTGAATTGCAGGCGGTAGGTGCAGTGCGGAACCTTCATTAGTGGGCTGGATGCCGGGTCGTTCATGAGCGGGGCGTCTTACCGCCCCTGCCTCGTTCCGCGTTTACGGCGGCAGCGATATTGTGCAACAGGGGGTGATCGTCGAAGTCTTCCAGCGCAACGCTCAATTTGCGCTGCCAGTTGGGATGCTCGTCGGTTGTCGCCGGCAGGTTGACGGCCTCCCGCTGGCCAAGCGCGTCTTCAATCTGCACCAGCATAAGCTGCGCCGGCGTGCGCGCCACGAAACGGTGAATGGCGCTCGCCAGCTCGTCGGTCATGCGCGGTGGCTGTGCGGAGATCTGGGTCGTGGCACCTTTGGAGAGCAGATTCTCCCGCTCCAGCGCGTTCAGTATTTGCGTTCGATCATCGCTGCGCTCCTGCTGTTGTTGCAGGTGCTGCTCATCGGTCGGAAAAAGGTCCAGCTCGGCCCGCACCTCAAGATCAACATCTTCCCAGTATCCGGCCAGAGTAGGGAGGTCGTGTGTGCTGACCGCTGCCAGCGCCTGTGCGGGATATTCATCGGGCGGCTTGAAGCGGCCGTCGTCCTGCTTCTCGAAATACATGACGCGATAGGAGAGCACGCCGCGCGGCGTCAAGCCCTGGCGCACTTCGTCTGGCACCGTGCCCAGATCCTCGCCGATGATAAAGCACTGATTGCGCTGACTCTCCAGTGCCAGAATGCCAAGCAGGTCTTCGAGCGGATAATGCACGAACGCGCCATCGGCGGCCGTCGCACCGGCGGGTACCCAGTAAAGCCGCATCAGGCCCATGACGTGATCGATGCGCAGCGCGTGCGCGTACCGCATGTTGTTACGCAAGGTGGCGATGAACAGCGCGTAGCCGGTATCGTTAAGCTCGATCGGAATCAGCGGCGGCAGACCCCAGTCCTGCCCCTTGAGGTTATATAGATCGGGCGGCGCACCAACGCTCGCGCCGGTCGCGTAGACGCGCTGATGCGCCCAGGCCTCCGCGCCTTCGCGATCGACCCCGACCGCGAGATCCAGGTAAAGCCCGAGACGCAGGCCGGCCTCGCGCGCGTGCTCACCGGCGGCTGCCAGTTGCGATGCAACTTGCCATTGCAGATACAGACAAAACTCGACACGGTCGGCATGCGCGGTGGCGAACGCTTCCACCGCGGGCGAAGCCGGGTCGCGGTACTCGGGCGGCCACGCCGACCAGCCGAGCAATGGCGGCTGCTGGGCGCTGAAATGCGCCTGCAGCGCCTCAAACAAGGCATGGTAATAAAGCGGCTCGCCGCCTTGTTGGTTAAACGCCCTGAAAGCCGCCGCAAGTTCGCTATCCGTGGCTAACGCCTGTTTCCGGAAATTCGTAAATAGCGCTTCGAGCGTGGGAAACTTGACTGCCGCCACGGCTGAATAATCAACCCGCTCGCGCTCGCGCAGAGCGAGCAGTCGCTGTTGAAACTCGGCTTCGCTTACGGACTGACGCAGCGAGTCGTCGCCATCGAGTTCAATAATCTTGTCAACATCAAGATACAGGCTATTGAAGTAAAGACGGCTTGACGGGCTGTAAGGGCTACGGTGTGCGGGATTATGCGGAAACAATACGTGTAACGGATTCAGGCCAACCGCGTCGGCGCCTAAGCGCGCGGCATGGTCGATGAGAGCGGTCAGATCCGCAAAATCGCCAATGCCCCAGTTGCGATTTGACCTGATCGAATAAAGCTGCGTCGAAATTCCCCACGCGCGCCCACCATTTTGCAGCGCGGGTGCGACGAAACAGTGGCTCGGCGCGACGATCAAGGTCATGCTGGCGAGTTGATCCTGATCGGCGTCCGCGGTGGCGAGCGTGAACAGATGATAGCCGGGCTCCGGCATGAGCGGCAGCGGGAGGGCGCGGCGCAGATATTCGACGCCGTCGAGTTTATGGCGGCTAAGCGTTTCGAGCGTCCGCGGCTCGATAGTGCCTTCGTGCGTACGGCCATGCTCCTCGGTCAGGCGCCAGTTCAACGCGGCCGTATGCGTTGCGGGCAGATTCAAGGCGACGTGTGTCGAGTCCTCGTGCGCGTGTACGACCTGCACCGCCGGCAACGGCCGCCGCCATGCGCGCGCTTCCAGTTCGGCTATCGCGGTGTCGCGCTGGTGAATATCTTCAGCCGAAATCCCCATACTCGCCAGTAGAGCTTGCAGGGTTGATGCGGACACCTCGCGCCGTTTGCCCCATACGTCGTAGAAATGCGGCTGTATGCCGCAAGTTAAGGCTAGCGGCGAGATAAGCTCGTCATCGGACACTATTTTTCCAGAAAACAGGCCACCGACCAGGAGGGCATCAGCCCTGAAGCGAGTTCGGAGAGCTGTACACCTTTCGTCATGAACAATGGATCGCCGTCCGGCTGGCCGATATCCTGGATAACGTCAGCACCCAGGTTTGCAACGATGCTCAGCCGGGCGCCGTCGCCTAACTGCCAGTGCACGCACAGGCCGGTCGGAGGGTAAATATGAGATCCGGTGCCCGCTGCCTGAACGCCACGCAGACGCGGCGTGATTTCACGATGTCGCACTCCGAGCAAATGGCGATGAAACTTCAGCCACTCGTCATGTGGTTTGATCTTTAGTTGTTTCCAGCTGAGGATGGCGCTTTTATAAGTCTCGACCGCGCCAGGATCCGGAATGCGATCGCGCGTAGCCGGGTTTTTGAATTCCGGAAGAGCCGCAAATTCCTGGCGTCGTCCTTCCTTGACCTTGTCGGCCAGCTCGCCTTCGAAATCGCAGAAAAATGGAAACGGCTGATCGCACGCCCACTCCTGACCCATGAACAACAGCGGTGGCATGGGCGATAGCAGCAAGATCGCCGTTACGGCGCACAACGCTTCGGGGCTGGATAGCATACCGATGCGCTCGCCAAGCGCGCGGTTGCCGATCTGATCGTGATTTTGCAGAAAATTGACGAATGAGGTCGGCGGTAGATGATTGCTCTTCTCGCCGCGCTTTTCGCCGCCGCGGTACCCGGAAGCTTCGCCCTGATACACGAACCCCTGAGTCAATCCACGTATCAGGCGTTCGATTGGGCGGTCCGCGTAGTCGGCGTAATAGCCGGCGTTCTCGCGGGTGGCTAACGTGTGAAACACATGGTGCATGTCGTCGTTCCACTGAGCGACGTACGCCTGCGGCTGACCGGCATCATTGCGCTTTAGAAAACGCGCCGCGTTATCGTCGTTCTCTAACACCAAATGAATCTGGCGCTGGTTGCCTGGACCCGCCTGTACGGCCTGCGCCAGCTCGACGAGGATGTGCGGTTGCGAGTCGTCGGCGATGGCGTGTACAGCGTCCAGACGCAGTCCGTCAAAGTGATATTCCTCCAGCCAGTAAAGCGCGTTATGGATGAAGAAATCTCGCACGGCGCGGCTTTGATCGCCGTCGAAATTGATCGCCGCACCCCAAGGTGTCTTGTGCCGTTCGGTGAAAAAGTCTTTGGCGTAGGCGTGTAGATAGTTGCCGTCCGGACCGAAATGGTTGTAAACCACATCCAGGAAAATCATCAGCCCTTTCCCGTGTGCGGTCTGCACCAGATGTTTGAGGTCATCGGGCGCGCCATAGCGGCTGTCGGGCGCAAACGACAGCACGCCGTCATAGCCCCAGTTGTGCATACCGGGAAAATCTGCCACCGGCATCAGCTCGACGGCCGTTACACCCAGTTCCACCAGATAATCGAGATGTTGCTCAACGGCATTGAACGTCCCTTCGTACGTGAAGGAGCCAACGTGCAATTCGTAGAATACGGCGTCTTCCCACGGGCGCCCGCGCCAGCCCACGTCCTGCCAGTCGAAGCCGCGCGGATCGATAATCTGGCTGGGGCCATGCAAATCGTTGGGCTGGTAGCGCGAAACCGGGTCAGGTACGCGCAGGTCGCCGTCGATCCGAAAACGATACAGGCCGGCTGCCGGGTAATCAGTTTCGAGGCTGAACCAGCCGCCATTTTCGGGGTGCATGGCGATGCGACGCTCGGTCTTTTCCTCGCCCAGACACAACTCAACGGAGTCCGCACTCGGAGCCCACAACCGAAAACGTGCATGGCCCGGTCCGATTACCTCGGCGCCGAACGGCATTTCGTGTAATCGATGCTTCATGTTCTAGGCTCCTTGTGCAACCACCGCAACGCTGGCGAGGATACGTCGTGTACGAAACGGGTTGTAATTTTTACTATCGCGAACTTATGCCCGTTCCCGCCAGTGGACCGGGAGCCCGCGCGCGGCCGGCGACCGGGCCAGGGTCCATGGCGCCCCAGGCAGGAATCGAACCTGCGACCTGCCGCTTAGGAGGCGGCTGCTCTATCCCCTGAGCTACCGGGGCAAATGATGGAAAAGGCATTGGTGGAGCCGAGGGGGATCGAACCCCTGACCTCTGCATTGCGAACGCAGCGCTCTCCCAGCTGAGCTACGGCCCCAACAGTCACTCCTCTCATACTTTTGCCGGTGCGCCGGGTGACGTTCGAGACGTATCCGTTCAGTGATGGCTCGCTTAACGGAGCCCGCGGCAGACTGTCGGTCCGCCGAAACTTCGGAATCTGCCGGCATCGATACAGCATGAGTAATGACCGGTCGGAATTCTAACTGGCTATGGGACAATGCTCCAGTCCCTGCTGGTAACATGAGAGAGATTTACGTAAGAAATCCGGGCAGCGCGCTTGCGTCAGGAGGATCAGTTTTGAGCGGGATGGCTACAATGAAGAAGAGCCCCTGTAACAGATGCATAACCGTTAACCCCGCCAATGGGCGGGGTCTTTGAAGGGAAAACCGGGGAGCAGGATGTAGTGCTTTGAATCTGCGAGATAAGCCAAACATCAATGCCGCCACAACAACAAACCGAGGCTGGTGATGATGACGCCTGATGCAAGTAAAAGATTAATTGTCATTGTCATTCCCGTCGCGTGGTGTTTGTGTCACGCACGCAAATATGCCACATGATTTTTCTACCATGCACGGTAGCTGCGACGAGCGCTTGCAATCGGCCGATGAGAGGATCGAGTCGGGCCCGAATTCCGCACGAAGCCGCCGCGTCTAAGGAGAGCCCGCCGGATTACGCCAGCTTTCTCTCTCAATTTGAACTGGAGTTCCTGGGTGCGTTGCGGTTGCAATGCCTGTGGAAGCGGGGGGTCGGGGCGACGAGCGGCTCTGACCGACCTGAAGAAGGACGCGGGTGAAGCAGCAAACGATTAAGCCATCGCTGCTGTTTGAGGCGCTGCCGCTCAGACCGTGACAAAATCTTCCAGCGACGCCAGTTTGCGAAGGTATTGCTTCTGCTGCTGCTCCGGCAGTCCGCGAATTCCGTTGTGGATATAATCCGTCTAGAGATCTTGCACATTAGTGGCGCTGACGCTGGCTGCCATCAGCATGTGTCCCACACGCACTTCAATAGTAAGCATTGCGAATCCCAAATGGCGAATTTTGTGCGCATGTTCCCGCATAGCGTTAGATTCGCTTGTATTATAGTTAACTAGGTAGTTTGCACAGCGAGAGTCAAGGCATGATTGAGCGCCGTCAAAGTGAACGAAAACAAGTGGCCGCTTTGGTGTATTTATGCGCCTCAGGACAACGCTTTCGGCGTTGCAAGGCCAGTGACCTGAGTGCGGGCGGCACCTTCATCGAGTTGGAGCCCATTGCATTGCGCAGGGGGCGCAAGGTTCAACTCGTGTTTGTATTGGCAGCGGGCGCGACAATCAAACTCCATCGACTACAAGCGGTGGTTGCGCGAGTCACCAGAACGGGCGCCGGTATGTCGTTGCACAGCAAACTGCCACGTCGCCACGTTGGGATAATGCCGTAGATTTGAGGGCGCATCCTAGCAGCAACGATTGATTTCCTCCGCGCGCTAGGGAAAGTACGAAGGAGCGTCCACAAACGCGCCATGACAGGCACTTGCCGTTAGCGAGCCGGCTCACGTCAGGGTACTTCTCGCACTTCACCGAAATTTGAAATTCAGGATCAATACCGCGTATCGTCGAACGCGTGAACGAATTCGTGGGCCAGCTTGACAGAGCGAGAGATACCATTGAAGGCGAAATTGCGGGAATTGCGTGATCGATTTGGAGGGGAAGTAACTGGAGACCTGGAGGTTAGTATAGAAGCTTGTGCCAGCCTTACGACGGCGGGCACAGGCGATATTGCCTTTGCGGAAGCCGCACGTTACCGGCCGCAGGTCGAGGCGGGCGGTGCCTCGGCGTATCTCGTTACGGAAGACTTTCCTGACGTTCCCGGCAAAACGCTTTGGGCGGTGGCTAGGCCGCGGGAGACGTTTATCGGTTTGTTGGCCTATTTTTATCCTGACCCGCAATACGCGTCAGGCGTGCATGCCAGCGCCTCGGTGGCCTCCAGCGCGCAGCTCGATCATGGCGTATCCGTAAGTGAGTACGTTGTTATTGGCGAGGATGTGCGTATTGGTCGCGGTACGAGCATCGAGTCGGGTGCGCACGTCGGGTGTGGCGTCACGCTCGGAGAAGACTGCAGAATCGGCCCGAACGTTTCGCTTTTGCGCGGTGTAAGGCTGGGAAATCAGGTCACGGTGAACGCTGGCGCAGTCATCGGCGGTGACGGCTTTGGCTATCTGTGGATGGATAACCGTCATACCAAGGTGCCGTCGCTGGGCTCAGTACAAATCGATGATGACGTGGAAATCGGCTGTAACGCCTGCATCGACCGCGCAACTTTCGGCATGACTCGAATTCGCCGCGGCGCCAGGATCGACAATCTTGTACAGATAGGCCACAACAATGACATCGGCGAGGATGCGATTATCGTCTCGCAGGTCGGGCTCTCAGGCACCGTAAAAGTCGGCAATCGAGCGGTACTGGCGGGGCAGGTGGGTGTCGCGGATCATATTGAGGTCGGCGAGCGTGCAACCGTCGCGGCCGCAAGTGGTGTCAGCAAGGACGTGCCGCCTGGCGAAATCGTATGGGGTTATCCGGCGCGATCGATACGCAAAGCGTGGAGAGAGCTTGCGCATCTCGCCCGACTTCCGCGGCTTTTGCGCCAGATTAAGATCCTGGAAATGCGCGTAAAAACGCTCGAAGAACAGACTGACAAGCCAGAGAAGTCTTGATCCCGCACCTAATTGTTGACATTGCTAGGCTTGATCGCAATTATCTCACCCAGATGAATTCCTTTTTTAACCGAGATTTTACGACGCGTCGCCGCTAACTTTCGCTTTCTAAATGAAGCCGGCAAGGGCGAAGTGTCAAAAACGCGCAATAGGTTCTACTAAAAGAAAAACCCCGCTACGAGAGCGGGGTTTTTATTAATTTGAGCGCCCATCCAAGCGGTATGCAGGTGCCGCAGGACACACACTAACAGCGCAAGTAACTGTTAACTCACGCGTTACGTGGTGTGCGTTTTACAAGGTACCGTCAAAAGTACCGCCTTTTTGTTTGAACCCACCGTGTCGCCAAGTGGGTGAGTAAAACCTGAGTTTGGGGCGACGCGGAGGAACTCGCGTTTATACAGGCGCATCCGCAGTGGAACGACGTAACCAGTACCCTGATCCGAATTCTTTACACAAAATATCTTCGGTTAAACTCGCGGCCCAACGATGATTCCATCCGGCAATCATTGCCGGATGGAGCGGGAATTCCGCAGTCTGGCGCGGGAACAAGCGAAAGTGAGGTAGCCGGAGGGGCACGACAATAATCACGACAAGGGGCATGACCGACGCCCCTCCGCCACGGGCGGGGTAGTGGGTAAGGTGCTCGTCTCAGGTGACGATGCCAATCTGAAACAGGTCGAAGCGGGGCTTGCGTGGCATTACAAGGAATACCAGTATGAACAATCGCCGCTTGATCGCCAGTTATACACCC